>WNFP01005599.1_pt1 | contig 11452 bp, 19 predicted proteins | sample 5400201 | NCBI WGS metagenome assembly WNFP01 (sample SAMN13153355, study PRJNA577476) | soil metagenome | isolation source: 115 cm saprolite under Madrone tree | place: USA:California | collected 2016-06-14
TCTGTCCGCAGCCTTGCCGTTGGCCGCTGTCGCGGCCTGAACAAGGCAGGCGGCGTGACAAACCAAGTCACGCCCCACCCAATCCATCATCGAGCTTGGCCTATGTCCATCCGCCACGATAATCTGGACGGGCTCCTAGGTCGGCTACGGGTCTTGGCTGTGTGAAAACGCTCTTTCAGGAGACGCGCTGAGAATCTTTTTCCCCGTCGTGCCCTCACGAGGGATGTCGGAAGATTTCTTGGCTTCTGTTTCCATTAAGTCGAGGCCAAAATTTCTACTTTGAAAAAGAGCGTCCGAGTTTTCACACAGCCTGCGTCGTGCTGAGCTTCGATCGCAGCGTCGGTGATTTCGACAAGGCCGACGTGTTGATCGAAGGTCGGAAGATCGCGGGAGCCCAAGCTCATCACCTAAGGCCGCAGGACGTTCCTGCTACGGTAATGCTTGCACGCTCGTTACAGCTTATCTTGCGTAAACTTTGCGATGTGCGCGATCGCGGCCTTTGCCTCCGGCATGACGCGCATGAGCATGTGCCAGACATGCCACATGTGCGGCCACACCTCGATTTCCACGTGACAGCCGGCGGCGCGCATCTTATCAGCCATCCGCACCGCGTCATCGCGCAGCACGTCATCGCCGCCGACCAGGATAAGCGTCGGGGGCAGGCCGGTCGGGTCGCCGTAAAGCGGCGACGCGTATGGGTTGCGCGGGTCGGCGCCGGCGAGGCAAAGATCGACGACAGTTGGCGCCAGTTCTACTGGGATCAGCGGGTCGATGGCGGCGTTGAGCCGAAACGAGTCGCCGGTGAGGGTGAGATCGGTCCAAGGCGATACCACGACCGCGGCCGCCGGCAGCTCGACGCCTTCGTCGCGCAGCCGCAGCATGGTGGCGAAAACCAGTCCGCCGCCCGCCGAATCCCCCATCGGCGCTATGCGCTGCGGATCGGCGCCTTGCGCGAGCAGCCAGCGGTAGGCTGCCACGGCAGAGATCGGGGCCGTGCTGCGCCAACTTTCTGAAAGAAGGCTGCCAGGAGCCCGCACTGCGGAGCGGGCGGGACGCGCCGTCGAGCCTCCGGGCGGCGCCGAAGGCGCGCGAGGCGGCGCACCCCTAGCGGCCTCACCGTGGGACCGAGTGCGAGCACAGGCATTCACAATCGAAGAGACCGACAATGTGCGAACGGCGGAAGCGCCGATGGAGTAGCATGCACCACGCCGTCCGAGCTAACAGCGCGCACCATTCTGAACTGGCCACCTAACCTATTGATCGGAAAGAGACCTGAATCACGGGTCTTTTCAGAATGACCATTGTTGGAATAGACCGAATTGGGGGATTTGATTCCACCATTCCCAGGTTCGAATCCTGGCGCCCCAGCCAGCACTCAAGGCGCTGAGTTATTTACAGAAACGGCTTTGTTCTCGGCCGAATTTTTGCCCGCATTTGGAAATTGATTCCACCCCGCCATTTTGAAATTCTGTGCTGCTTTCGTTTTCACCGGGATGCTCTTGAATGCCGACGCGCTGAAGCTGCCATACATTGGGCTGGTCATTTGACGGTCACTGCCTGCGATTTGGCGGGGCGCCAGATGTAGCCGAGCGGCCTTGAATGTGGGCAATCCCGGCTTCCGATATCGTCGGCACGCGCCAATAATAGGCAGTGCCGCTGGCCGCTTGCCGCGCTTGGCCAAAGCGCGGAAGATCATTTTTTGGCAGTCTGCCGCCAGCTTTCGTCTTTGACGAGGTTTTGGCGGATCATGCCGTTGGTCCCGGGCTGATGCGTTTCATCGGCATTCAGTTCCTCGAGCTGTTTCTGCGCCAAGAGATGCGCATGCCACTTGCGGGTGGCCGCTAGCGCCCGCTTCATCGTTTCCTTGGCGTAGCCGCGATAGGCCTGCGCGGTCTTGTGTCCGGAGAGCGCACGCCCCCGGCCGTCGGTCAGCTCGGCTTCCTCCAGTTCGGTCATGCCGCCGTGCCGGCAGGCGTCGAGCGTGAACAGCTCCGAAACGCCGTCGATCTTCTTACGCAGTTGCTGCACCACCTTTTCCATGCCGGGATAGGACCACACTTTAGCATCGCCTTTGCGCTCACCTTTCTCGATCCGGCGCATGATCATTGGGATGCCGAGCTTGGGCAGATGGCTCAGGACGTCCTCGGCTTCGGCATAGAACTTGACGATCTCGCCATCGACAGTCTCCTCAAGCGGATGCCAGACCAACGCCTTGTTCTTGTGATGCTCGATGCGCACGGCATGCGGCCACTTCTTGTTGCGATAGTCCGGCCAGGTCAAAAGCCCGGCCACCACGTTCTCGGGCCACTGCAGCCACTCGAAGCAGATGACCGCGACTGCCGCCGGTTCGGGCCGGCCTTGCTTGATGCAGCCCCACGCGAATTTGTAGACCTCCTCGCGGGCGCTTGCACCAATCAAGTAGCTTAACCAAAGCGGCCATGATCAACTCCGTGCGAAAAGCTCTTCCGGCGGCTGCACCGCGCGGTGCTGGTGGTGCCGAGTCCAACAAAACGCGGACAGGTTCCAATTAATCCGGTACACCAACCTGATGACGCGAATATGGCCGGCAACGTGAGCCCAATCAAATGATCCGCACCGTGACCTGTCAGTGTTTGTCTTCTCCGGCGATCTGCTTAACCAAGCCAACAATGGATCGCCTGAGCTTAGCGTCTTTGATGTGCATGTAGGCTTTCGTGAGCGCGAGCCCCTCCGACGTGGCGAGGAAGTCGGAGACATGGGTGGACGACGGCGCCTCGTACAATACGTGCGACGATCCGGGTGCACCTTCGAAGAAGAAGGAGATTGGGACTTGCTGAATTGAAGCAATATGTTGCAGGCGACCCGCTCCGATGCGGTTGGTACCTTTTTCGTATTTCTGTACCTGCTGAAACGTCAGGCCCAGGGCGTCTGCGAGCTTCTCCTGGCTCATTCCCTGCATCTTACGTCGCATTCGTACACGATCGCCCACGTGCCGGTCGATCAGGTTTGGTGATCGTTTCGCAGTCGATAAATTCACGCGCAGCCTCCTATCAACGGCATCCTTAAGTTCCAAGGTCTGTCGTGTTATGCGTTCAGCTGTCTTTCTTGCAACTTCGCGCGTCAAATTTAACAGATCGTCATGCCTGGCGGTGACAATTCCGCGTGCAGGAAGATTCGGACGCCCTTACATAGCGATGCGCGATCAGACAAATATTGTGACCCCCAAAGTTGTTCAGCCGGCCGCGGCGGGAAGTCGAGGCGCGGTGGACCGGTTTCATTGCGGCCTTTGACCGGACAGTCGGCCAGTTATGGATACGCCCCCCGCTACGCCCCTGGTTACGGCTGTGGATACTGTATCCACATTCAGTATCCACAGGCACAGAGCAAAAACGCCAATTATCGCATCATCTTGCTTCGCCCATTCCGCGGAATTTCGGGCGCGACTGGATACTCTGTCTGGTTGGTTGTTGTCTTCCGTCGATAGTCTTGGCGCGCCGGGCTCGTGGGCACGATCTCCGATGGCTGGGGCGAGAGGATTCGAACCTCCGAGTTGCAGAAACGGCGTCCTTCCAACTGCTGCGATGACGAGGTTTTGGGGCGATGTTGGCGTGGGCGCGCCCGGATGTGCGCCGAAGGGAACGCCCCAGGCGGCCTTCCTAGATGGCGATCCTTGACGGGCCCGGCCGGAATGCGCCCTGGCCAGGAAGCAATCGCCGGGGATGCGGAGCCCGCGCTCCAGCAATTCCGTTTTCTTTTCGCTGAACGGCCAAGCGTCGGGGAATGGCGTGGCCGTTATCGGTTTAGTACGCTGGTAGGCTTTTGGTTTTGCGGACGTGTCATCAGCTATTTCGGTTATCTGGACGCGCCGCAATGACTGACCAAGACACGGGCTCTTTACCTAGCGTGATCATCTATGACGGCATGTGCCATCTGTGCAGCGGCTCTATGGCCTGGCTCGCACATCGAGTTCCCGAAGGCCGCTTAAGCTTCATGCCTGTCCAATCCGCCGAAGGCGCGAAAGCACTCCAATCTGCGGGATTGAACGAATTCGATCCCAGTAGCTTTTTGTTCCTGAGCGGAGGCCGGGCTTTGCGAAAGAGCAGAGCTGTTATCGCCACGCTCTATTTGGTTGGGGGTCTCTGGAAAGAGCTGGCGTGGGCGTTGAGCCTACTGCCATTGTCCTTTGCAGACAGACTCTATGATTGGGTTGAGAATAACAGATACAACTGGTTTGGGCGGCGGGATACGTGTTTCATTCCTCGGTAACCTGACTTATGCCTCACGCTCACGTCAGGCCGCGCCGCGATCACAGCATTCTGGCTGCGGCCCGCGCGATGTGGGTGTCGCTACTCTTTACAGCGCGTGCCGTCCCGCAAAGTCCTTGATGACTTTTGCGGTGTGCGTTTCTCCGTCGCCAACGCGGCCTCGCGCGCGAGGCGTAACACCAGAAGCTTGGCGATCTTGGTGCGCTCTGCGCGCGCACGTTGCTCATACTCGGGTATCAAGGTTCGGCCACCGGATAGTCGCTTCTGTTTAAAAAGGAGTTCGGCTTTTTCCTTGGAGGTCATGAAGATCTCCTTCGCTTTCGGCGGCCACGCCAGTAGCGTCGCCTGCGCCCATCCTGGCGGCCGTCGACCAAGCGGCTGCCTCTTCTTCCCCGATCCGCCAGCTTGATCGCGACGAGGTTGCTCGTGAAGCGTGGCGAGGAATTGGTGACGACGCGCGACGTCGCTGGCTGCACGGCTGATGCTGCAGCGCGCGGCCGAGGCAGGGGACGCTCGCGCTTCCTTGCTCCTCGGCGCGACCTACAATCCGATTGAACTGGAACACTTCGGCGTACGCGGTGCCTTCACGAGTGTTGCCGAACAGCGCGGACCTGGTACGAGAAGGCGAAACAGTTCGGCTCCGGCGAAGCGCTCCAGCGACTTGAGTTGTTGGCAAAACGCGACCACTGATCGTTGGGCCGACTGCCCGTTCCCGAACGAAACCAGAAGAGTGAAACGATAACCGGTTTAGAAATTCAGTCTGGTCGGCATGGTCTTATCGAAGTCCGTGATCTGGGTATCTAGCGACCGCGGCGGATAAGCGAAGTGGCTGAGCTTCTGGCTTGCGGTGTCAGCGTCGGAAGCAGCCCTTTCCTTGTTCACCTGGATGGCGAGATTTGCAGCGCCAAGTCCAATCGCTCCCGCAACGGCGACTGCGAAAAGGGTGTCTGCGATTTCGTCGAGAGATTCGTTTCGCATAACCATATCCTCCCAGTTGCGCGGTCCAATTTTTCAGCCATTGCCCTTGGGCTCGTTTCATGCGCGGTGCACTGCGGCGGAAATCGCCCAGCTCGGCATCACGCCACTTTTTGAGGCGGCGTAGTAATATTGTTGGGGGGCGAACCGCGGTTCATTCGATCGCCACGGAAGGAATATCTTCTGGCCGACGCTTTCCTCCGTCCGCGGCATCAGGTCTGCGATCGCCCTCTCGCTATCGGCGAGGCCGACGCGGCGCGCGAACGCGCGATCGGAAATCTTCCGATATGGAAAGTCGAGTTCGGCAGTGTCATCCCTGTGTCCCGCTGCCGCATGGTGATCTTGCTCTGTGGTGACCTCGTCAGCCGACAAGTCAGTGAGTAAGGGCGAGATGCGGCGAATCTCTTCGACCGTGCCGGGACCTGAGTAGTGGTTCGTCATGGCACATCCTCCCGATGGAGCAACACGGATAGGTGAAACGCACCAGCGTCCTCATGGCATGTCATGCCGTGAAGCGGCGCCGAGCAAATCTACGATGTAGGAAAACTGCGGTAGCCTTGAACTAGGAACGCTACGGCCGATTTCAAGGCGACGCTCCGTGGATAGGGCAATCTGTCGCAAAGTTCTCTGCGTGGCCGGCAGCGAACCTGCACGGCCGTAGCCATTAACGCGCCGATTTGCTCGGAGGCACATGGGGTGTGGGGTGCGGGCTCGGAACCGGAGAATAGGGGCCCATGGCAACAACCCGCCGGCACGAAGAACCGCTGGCGGAAATCGCCGAAATCACAGACGCAATTGATTTACGTTATGCCCGGAACCCGCCCTTGCATCTATAGATGCACGATGAGCGAAGATGTCACACCGACCAAACGAGATGCACAATCCGGCGCGCCCTCGGCGAAAACTTGAACGTGTTCAAAAGCAAGCCGTGTGGGTTTTCGACGACCGAACCCGCAAGGTGGGCAACCCCACCATCAACGATTAACGCGGCCCGCGTTTGTCGGCCGGGCAGCTCAAGTCTTTTCAGCGACACTTACTGCACTTAAGTCTGCATTGTCTCTTTGGCGCCGCTCTTACACTCATAACGGGCGTAATCGAGTAACCTACACATTCGGCTCCTTGACGCAGAAGCGGATGGTGATGATTGGATGGAAACAGCTCTTCTCGTGCTTGAAAGCGACCCCATTCTCGAACCAAAATGCGCCCGCAATGCTTGGCAGGGCCATCTGTCGCGTGCCTACCAAGATCTTCTTCGCCGTGGCGTTTACTGACTAAGTGTAGACACGGTATTGCCCTCGTTTCGGGTTAACCCCATTGATGCAGAACTTTTGTGCATTGAAACACGTTCGCGGAGCGGAGCTACAGCTAATACGTCGGTCCCAGACGCGAAATGTACCTCTATAATTTCTTCGCTGAGGTAAGTGTTTGTCCTGCGTGTGTCCTTTTTTATCCAATTACGAAAGCACCGCAATTATCTCGGCATCTGAAATGGCATAGTTCTACCAGTTTGCCGCTCTGCGAATCGCGGAACTACTCCCAAACGCAGACGTTAGTTCCCCGGCAAAAATGGAGGGCGGCATGTGTATTGATCTCCGCAAGCGGGACACCAGCAGAAATCGCCTTCTCCTGACCGGTCAAGCGATCGTGCCGATGCTTATGATCCTCACAACTAGCGTGAGCTGTTCAAGGCGTGCCGGTGAGATGCCAGAGCCGCCCTATCGAATTATCGAGCGCATTCTGCCGTTTTCAAGCGGCTTATCCGATGAAGAGAACCGGCAACTGGTTCAACGACGGCCCGATGCGAAACCGACTCTTCAACAAGAGCAGCACAGGGCCTCCTCGCCCCCCAAGGTCGCCAGGGTACATGCGCCGGATACGAGCAGCGAATCGGCTCCGCGCCCTGCTTCGGGAAAGAAGAATCCGCCGCCGCTACTCGATCGAGAAAAAGAGCAGCTGTTCCAACAATTTCTCGAATGGCGGAAGCACCAGACGGACGTGCCGTAAGGAGCCGACGCTTACGCCAGTGCTATTCGCTAAAGACTCCGACAAGACGCGTCGGAGGCCTTGGGTTTTGCGTCATGCAGGATGGTCGACTATGACCTCGTGCTTTCACGCCAGCCTTTTGTTCGACGCGCCGCAAGCAAGTTCAAAACGGTGCCGTCGGTGACGCTGAGGAATCTGACCGAGCTGATGAAGGCGGGGAGGCCGGAGACGGAAAACCAGCCGTCGCTGCCGAGATCGAGCTACCGCGGCCCTTGCCATTGAATAGCCAGCCGCCAGGCAACAAACGAAGTCCGATCTCCATGATGTCCTGTGTGTCAGCCAGGACATGCTTGGCGTCTGCCGCCGCCATTTCCACATGTCGGTTGGTCCATTCCAGAAGGACCGTTGCAGCGCCCGGGATCGATCGAGCTGTAATCATCCTGGGTGTAAGCTCGGCAGAGAGAGCGGCCCCGGATTGAAGATATTGGAGCCAGCTCCGGTTCACCTCTTGAAATTTGTCGACCAGCTCCGAGTGAGCCTTCACGCATTCATGAATGTGCTGTCTTCCCATGGTCATAAACGCCGACGGGATTAAACTAAACGGCGTCGCGCCTTCTGTCTGGTCGGTGTGGTATTCCTTTCTAGCCATGATACAACTCCCTCGTTACTCTTGTGCCCGCGCCAGCTACGACACACCCAACCACGTTTGTGCACGACCATTTGGACGAACTGCTCCAATTGGCAATGCCGAAACCGACAGAAGTACTCGACGATTGCATCGTCTGACATGCCAAGGTCCCGAAGGATCTCGCGAGAGATTTGCGGAACCCACGGCGCGGAAGTCGTCGACGCATGCACTCTGATCTTCTCGGGACTGAAAGATCGTTCGATACTCACCGCAAAGCCGTTCAGGTTGCCTCTACTCATCGCTGCTTTCCTTCAGAAATGGCCAAACGCACCGGCCGAACATTGGTTAGATCGTTGGGACTGCAATTTCGTCTGGATCAAGAACGACTCGTCAGAAATGACGCGGGTCGGAATAATGTCCACCCATGGAGAGCATGAGTAAAATTGGCTGCACCACCCTCTTTGGCAGGGTCTGCGCCTCGTCGTTGTACGTAAGTAGCCTCGTCGTTGTACGTAAGTAGACGTGTCAGTAGAGTGTCAGCGAGGTGGGCTCGCAGCATATTTGATAGGATTGCTGCGGCACCTCGTCACCAACATTTCGTACCGTCGTGAATTCTTGGGACGCGACAAACGCCATACTGAAGCTTACCGAGATCCTCCAAACTTACCGGCTCGTGTCAACCCTTCAACCTTACCGGCTCCTGTCCGGATCGTTACGGTTTTGGGGCCGTGGCAAGGCACGGATTCGTTTTTGAAAAAGAATCAGGACGTTGCGTGTCTGTGCGATTGAACGCCGCATGCGTACGATGACGGAGACTCGGTCCGCCACATCATAGTGAAAACTGTGTACGCGATGCGGTTTTCTTGCAGCGGTGCAGTGGTAGAGCAATCACAACAAATTGTGAAACGGATATAGTGTCCGTTTTTGTTATTATTTCGAGGCGCGGGTATCGACTGTAATTCCACGTCCGCCTTCGTCGGTACGATGCCGACAAAAAGGCGCCAATCATTCAAGACGAAGCCGACGGGAACTCGCAGGCGTTTCGTGAGTTCCATTCAATTACGCAACGACATCGCGGTGGTGGCGGGGATTGCCTCCTCTGCGCTGCATATTGCCGTTAAATGAAGGAGGTCGAAAATGCTCAAGACATTTCTGATCATGACGACCGTTAGCGGTGTAATCATTTCGGGCGCGATTGCCTAGTCAGAAACGCCGACCGCGCCGCCAGCGAAAGACCAATCAGCGGCGCCGAAAAAATCGACCTCTGCGTCGGAAGCTAAATTCATTACCTCACAAGGCACAGACCAGTGGGTGTTTACAAAGTTCGGAGGAAGCGACGTGCTCGGTCCAGACAATGCACGTATCGTGCTCCGTCAATGACCTGCTATTTGACGGGACCGGCAAGATTATTGGCATGGTCGTAGGCGTAGGCCGGTTCCTTGGCATTGGCACGAAGAGCGTCGTCATTGACGTGAGCGCATTCAACCTGTCCCGGTCGATACCGGCAGTAACGACAACAACACTCCTGCAAGCAACGCGAACGACCCGAGCAACGTCAAGCTGAAAGTGGCGTGGACGAAAGACCAGCTCCGGGACGCGCCCGATTTGCAAAGACGAGCAAGGGGAGCCCAGTCGGAGGTTGGTGATGGTAAAGATTTATTACGCTGCGTTGGAAAACGGCGGCTTGGTTCCCGGACAGGCCGTTGAATGTCCGCACTCATCAGCCGTAATCCGGAGTGCGGACGCGATGTTCCGCAACGAGGCGAACGCCGGAGCGGTGGCGTTGGCGCGTATCGACAGTCCCGATCTCGGCGAGTTTGAAGACGTGGTGATTCTTAAGGTGTTCGGCGAAGTGCCGGACGATTTCAGCACATGACCCGTCGCAAGGGCGAACTGAGCGCGAACAAGATCGGCGTCAACGGCCGGAGCAGGTTCGCGCGGCTCTCGGCGATCAGATCATGGGCAACACCATATACTCCACGAATTCTGCCGTGGGCTTTCGCTCTGTCCGCGCGGGGCACGCGGTGCGGCAGGACAACCTCACATGCCGCGTTTTCTGTTTCGCCGATGCGTCGCGCGCTAAGCGGTTTTGCGAAAATTCGGCGGCGAGCGCTTCGATCCGAAGGATCGCGGTCGCGGCAGGACGTGGTTCATCCGGAGCTAGTGTTAAGCCGGGGTGAGACGCATAGCTCGAAATAAGAAGCCAGCACCCGCTCACTCCATCCCACCACACCAATCCCGTCCTTGCTTCCGGCCATTTCGCACCGTTCGTCGGCTGATGGCCGCAAGTGCTTCTGCCTTCCCCCGCATCGAGTGCGGGGTTCGGCTGAGAAGCACTCCTCCTCTTCGTTCCGGTCGCAAGCGATGCAGCCGCCTCCTCCGGAGCATGGGGCCTCCGCCAGAAGGCCGCGATTGGCACGGCCGAAAACGATGGAGGCTACAATGCGAGTGCTGTCAATCAAAGAGCTGATGCGCCTGACGCGGATCGAACTGATCGATCTGCTGGTCCGGATCACACACGCCCTGCAGGACATGCCGGAAGGATCGGCCAACCGGCAAATCGCGCTCATCAACCTGCGCAACATCCGCAGCGTTCTGACGCGGCACGATCTGACGCCGTGATTGCACACAAAAGCCCCTGCCAGTTTGGGAAGTGGCAGGGGTCATGCTTGCACGTCTCTAAAGCAGCGAGTTCTACGACTCGGCGCGAGGAATGGGCCGCTTGCGCGGCGCGCGCGACTGAGCCGGGCGAGGTGGCCGCGCCTTGCGCTCGCCGCCGGGTTCGGTCTCTCCGCGCAACACAATCGCGATGACCATTTCCGGCTTGGTGAGCAGCAACTTGAAGCGGTTGATGCCGTCGAGGCCGCGCCAGATCAGGCGGGTCTGGTAAGGCTTGCCTGGGTCAAAATCTTTGGTAGGTACAAAGCTTTCGACGCGGAAGTCGATACCGGGATTGGTGGCGACGTTATCCTCGCGGAGCAGGCGAAACCCGTTGGCATCGGCGAACTCCTGCGGGGTGGCCTCGCACAGCACGGTCTCGCGATTGAGAAGGACGATGCGGCTCTTGTATGGCTTGTCTGGTTTGAACCGCCCATCAGCCGGAGGTTCAAACGCTTCGACGTAAGCGATCTGCTCGACAGGTACGAGTACGCGGCCGATGGTGATAACGTTCTGCATGGCTGGCTCCCTTGGAAAATGTTGCGTGACGACAATTCGTGAGTGAATAATAGGACGAGTGGCGCCGTGCGACGACGTGAAAGGGTTGCAATACTTGGGAAAGATCGGGAGGCGGCGCTCTTAAAACACCCCGCGTGTGATGACATAGTCGGTCACACCGACCGATCTGTCGGGATCACCTGCCGGGCTGCCGCAAGGCTTGGCGAACACGTAACGCGTTCATCGACCTGCGTAACATCCGCACCGTACTGGCGCGGCACGATCTGACGCCGTGATCGCACGACAAAACCCTGCCGGTGCGGACCGGCAGGGTTCGTGCTTGCGACGATTTCAGGACAGCGAAAGCTGACCGGCGCTTCAGGCGGCGGCGCGGCGCTGCCCAATTTCCTTCGCACCCGATCGGTGGACCAGAGCGAGACGACCCTTCGCATCGCAAGCCTCCACT
>WNFP01006776.1_pt1 | contig 11451 bp, 9 predicted proteins | sample 5400201 | NCBI WGS metagenome assembly WNFP01 (sample SAMN13153355, study PRJNA577476) | soil metagenome | isolation source: 115 cm saprolite under Madrone tree | place: USA:California | collected 2016-06-14
CTGGAAGACGGTGGACGGCGACGGCCTGCCGCCCCATCCCTGGGGCCGCGTCGAGGTGGTGATCGCGCCGTCCTCGCCGAAGCGCGTCTACGCGGTGATCGAGTCCGAGCACTCCGCGCTCTACCGCTCCGACGACGGAGGCGGCAAATGGACCGCCCTCGATCGCAGCCAGTCGATGGTCTGGCGGCCGTTCTACTTCGCCCGCCTGGTGGTCGACCCCACCAACCCAGACCGCCTCTTCAAGACCAACCTGAACCTGATCGCCAGCGAGGATGGAGGGCGCAGCTTCTCCGACACCGGAGGGGGCGCGCACGGCGACTGGCACGATCTCTGGATCGACCCGCAGAACCCCAAGCACGTGATCGGCGGCGACGACGGAGGGCTCTGGCAGTCGTTCGACGGAGGAAACCGCTGGTGGATGCAGCAGAACCTTCCAGCAACCGGCGCTGGGAGAACCTCTACGGCGGGGACGGATTCTGGGCGGTGCCGGACTCGTCCGATCCGGAAGCCGTCTACGTCGAGTCGCAGGGCGGCTTCATCGGCCGGGTGGACCGCAGGACCATGTCGTCGCGCGACGTGCAGCCGAAGGCGGGCTACAAGGAGAAGCTGCGCTTCAACTGGAACGCGCCCATCGCGGCCAGCCCCACCCACAAGGGCGTCGTCTACATCGGCGCGCAGTTCCTCTTCCGATCGAAGGATCGGGGCGACACCTGGGACCGCATCTCGCCCGATCTGACCAGCAACGATCCGGAGAAGCAGAAGCAGGAGGAGTCCGGCGGGATCACCGTGGACAACTCTTCGGCGGAAGCGCACACGACCATCACGGTGATCAGCGAGTCGCCGCGGGAATCGAACGTCATCTGGGTGGGCACCGACGACGGGAACCTGCAGCTCACCCGCGACGGCGGCGCGAGCTGGACCAACGTGGCCGGAAACGTCAGCGGGCTGCCGAAGGCGAGCTGGGTATCGTGGGTGGAGGCGAGCCGCTTCGATCCGGGCACCGCTTACGCGGCGTTCGACCGGCACACGTTCGGGGACATGACGCCCTGGGTGTACCGGACCCAGGATTTCGGCAAGACCTGGACGCGCATCGCGGGGCCGGCCGGGCCGGTGCGCGGCTATGCGCACGTGATCAAGGAAGACACGGTGAAGAAGGACCTGCTCTTCCTCGGCACCGAGCTCGGCCTGTTCATCTCCATCGACGGCGGCAAGTCGTGGGCGGAGTTCCGTGGCGGCGACTTCCCTCGGGTGGCGGTCCGCGATCTCCAGATCCATCCGCGCGATGGGGATCTGGTGCTGGCGACCCACGGGCGCGGCATCTGGATCGTCGACGACCTGTCTCCGTTGCGCGCGCTGTCGGGCGACGTGCTGGCGAAGGACGTCGCGTTCCTGCCCGGACGCCCGGCGCAGCAGCGCATGGCGGCGGGAGGAGGGTGGTCCGAGGGTGATGCGACCTACATCGGCGAGAACCCGCCCCCCGGCGCGGTCATCACCTATTATCTGCGCGCGCGGCACCTCTACGGACCGATCCAGATCGAGGTGCTGGACGGCCAGGGAAAGGTCGTCGACGTGATCCCCGCGAGCACCCGGCGCGGACTCAACCGGGTGACCTGGACGATGCAGCACAAGCCGCCGCGGGTCCCGCGGGCGGCGACGGTCTCCAACTGGGGCTCGCGCGGGCCTCGGGTGATGCCGGGGACGTACGCGGTGCGGCTGAGCAAGGCTGGCAAGGGCGTGGATTCGCGGCTCGAGATCGCCCTCGATCGGCGAGCGACGTACTCGGCCGACGATCGCCGCAAGAACTACGATGCGGCGCTCAAGGTGGTCGCCCTGTTCGGCGACATGAGCGCGCTGGTCGACCGGATCGACGCCGCGCAGAAGGGCACCGCGGAGCGGACCGGCAAGCTCCCCAAGGGCGACCCGCTGGCGCCCCGCCTCGCTGCCGTGCGCGAGAAGCTGGAAGAGGTGCGGAGGAAGATCGTCACCACCAAGGAGGGCGGCGCCATCACCGGCGAGGAGCGCATCCGCGAGCACACCGATCAACTCTACGGAGCGCTGCTGCGCTACGAGGGCAAGCCCGCCGAGTACCAGGAGGCCCGCATCGGAGCGCTGCGCAGGGAGCTGGACGACGTCCAGCGCGACTTCGACCAACTTGCCTCGACGGAGATCAAGGCCGTGGACGAGGCGCTGCGCGAGCGCAGCCTGCCTCCCATCCCCACTGCGGCCGCAAGCGCGGCGCTGGGGGGCGCGGGTCCGGCGACGGCCGTGCCGCAGCAGTGAAGGAGGAGCGATGGGAGGCGAACCGGAGCTGGTGATCGTCGCGCCGACGCGAGACCTCGGGAACGGATTCCAGGTGCGGCGGGCGCTGCCCTCGCCGCGCCGGCGCATGGTCGGGCCGTTCATCTTCTTCGATCAGATGGGGCCCGTGACGTTCCGCTCGGGCGAAGGAATCGACGTCCGGCCGCATCCGCACATCGGCCTGGCGACGGTCACCTACCTGTTCGAAGGAGAAGTCCTCCACCGCGACAGCCTCGGCAGCGTGCAGCGGATCCTTCCCGGCGCGGTGAACTGGATGACCGCCGGCCGCGGCATCGTGCATTCCGAGCGCACGCCGGCGGAGGCGCGGGCGAAGGGAGGATCGCTCTTCGGCATCCAGCTCTGGGTGGCGCTGCCGAAGCAGCACGAGGAGAGCGAGCCGTCGTTCGCGCACACCGGAGCGGAGGCGCTGCCGGTTGTGGAGGACGGCGGGGTCCACATGCGCGTGGTGCTCGGGTCCGTGCATGGGAAGCGGTCGCCGGTGCAGGTCCTGTCCGGCATGTTCTACGCGGCGGTCTCGCTGAAGCCCGGCGCGCGCTTCCCGCTTCCTTCCGGCGATCAAGAACGGGCCGCGTACGTCGCGGAGGGCGCGGTCACCGCGGGAGGCGAGCAATTCGAGCCCGGCGCGCTGCTCGTCTTCCGGTCCGGCGAAGAAGCAACGGTGGAAGCCGCATCGCCGACCCGCCTCCTCATCCTCGGCGGCGAACCCGCCGACGGTCCCCGCCACATCTTCTGGAACTTCGTCTCCAGCTCCCACGACCGCATCGAAGCGGCCAAAGCCGACTGGCGCGCCGGCCGCTTCCCAAAGGTCCCCGGCGAAACCGAATCCATCCCCCTCCCCGGCGACAAAGAACCTCCTCCCGTCCACTACCCCTGACTCAAGTCGGAGATTGGGGACACAATACGCAACTCTCCGTGCCAACTGAGTTGGCATGCTCGAATTGCGTATTGTGTCCCGGATCTCCGACGATGGTCTATGGGTATTAGGGCTCGTAGTCGCGGTCGAGGTTGCGGCCGTGGGCCACGATGGCGTCCTTGGTGGTGACGAAGGCGCGGGTGCGGTGGGCGTCGCCCCGGAAGAGGAGATGGATCTCGTCGGCGATGAAGGGCAGCGAAGGATGCAGGCGGCGCAGGCGCCCATCCTGACAGTACCGGGCGACGCGGCGAGGCAGCACTGCGACGCCGAGACCGGCGAGCGCGAAGCTCTTGACCAGCTCGAGATCTCCGCAGAGGAGGAGCCGGGGCGGGAGCGCGTCCATCGCCGCCAGCCGATCGACGATCTGCTGGCTCTGGAGGATGCGCCCGGCGAACACCAGCGGCCCGCGCCGCAGCCGCTCCTTCGCCAAAGCAAGATCGCCGGCCGGCGGCGCGCCCTCCGCGAGGACGAACAGGTCGACGGCGTCGCGAAAGAGCTTCACCTGGACCAGATCGGGATGCGGCTCCGGATTGACCACCAGCCCGAAGTGCACGGTGCGGTCCACCGTGGCCTCGAGCACCGCGCGCGAGGGAGCATTGGAGAGGCTGAGCTGGATCTTCGGGTTGCTCTCGAGAAACCGGGTCATCCACTGGGGCAGGAAGTACGCGCCCAAGGATTCGTGGCATCCGATTACGAAGCTGCCGACTTCTTCGCATTCCAGGCCCTTGATCTTGTGTTCGACCTCGTCGAGCCGGGTGAGCGACTCGTTCGCGAAGCGCAGCAGCTCCTGCCCGGTGCTGGTCAGCGACACTCCGGTTCGCAGGCGGACCAGCAGCTTGGTCCCGAAGGTTTCCTCCAGCTGCTTGATCATCGCGGTCAGGCCCGGCTGGCTGACTTGAAGGACGCGCGCGGCGGCGGAGAGGCTCCCGCACCGGGCCACTGCCTGGAAGTAGCGGAGATGCTCCAGCATGCCGCGCTTCCATCGTAGCACCCGCTCAGAGGATGAGTTGCCTCAGCTCCTGAGGAGGCGCATCGGACACCAGCAGTGTGCCGCTGTCGCCGGCGAGGAACGCGACGATCCCTTGCCCTTGCTCGGATGCGGCGTAGAAGCCGCCCTCCCGCAGCGCGGCGCCGATCTCGCGCTGCTCGCGGATCAGCTCGGTCGGGACGGCGTACTGGACCACGACCATCCCCCGCCAGCGATAGGCCAGCCCCACCGCGGGAGCTCCAGCGAGCGTCGTCTTCCAGGTGCTGAACAGCTCGGCATCGGGCTTGTCGAGCGTGCGGAGGGTGAACGGGAGCCCCTGTCTGACCGCCTCGACGTCCGCCTTCTTGGGAAAGTTGCGCCCCATCACCCGGCGGCAGTCGGCGAGCGCATCGCGGAGGACGGGAATTTCCGCCGCCGGCCTGGCGGCGAAGGGAAGATGGCCACGCAGCAAGGCCGTGCCGCCGGCGCCGATCAACACCAGCGCGGCAGCCGCGGGCGCTGCCCAGCGCCGGTTCCAGAGGAGCGGCGTTCGCCGGGCAGCCGATGCCCCGATCAATCCGATGCGCCGGCGAAGGTCCGGCGAGGCCTCGGGGATCGGCTCCTGGCCGAGCGCCCGCGAGAGGTCCTGCTGCAGCGCGAGCTCGCGCTGGCACCACGTGCAAGTGCGCAGGTGCTCCCGGACGGAGCGCGCCTCGTCCAGGGGCAGCTCGCCGTCGGCGAACGCGGCAACCCGTTCCCGGAGGCGCGCATGTTGGAGGGCAGCTTCGGTCATGTGGCCACTCCGCGCTTCATCTGATGTTCGCCGCTGGCCGTCAACAGTCCCGCCAGGAGCTGCCGGCCGCGGCTGATGCGGCTCATCACCGTGCCCAGGGGCACCGAGGTGACCTCGGCGATCTCCCGGTATTTGAGACCCTGGACGTCGTGAAGCTCCACCGCCTCGGCGAACTCCTCGGGGATCGACCGTAGCGCCTCGCGGAGCTTGCCGAACTCGATCCGCGCCAGCAGGGAGTCGAGGGGTGAGGGGTCGTCGCTCGCGACGAGCTCTTCGTGGGCCGACTCGAGCTGGGCGATGAAGACCAGCTCCTGGCGCCGGGCGCGGGTCCGGTGCCGCTCGATGCCGAGCGTGCGGAGGATCCGGCAAAGCCAGGGGAACGCCGCGTCGGGATCCCGGAGCTGGTCGAAAGCGCCCCAGGCGCGGATGTAGGTTTCCTGCACGAGATCCTCCGCTTCCTGCCCATCTCCCCAGCGCGAAGCCAGCGCGAGCAGTCGATCGAGATGCGGCAACGCGGTCGATTGAAAACGTGCTCGCTTGAGCTCTGACTTCACGTGTCCTCCCCGGATCCGGGATGGATGAGCGAGAAGGCCCGGCGGCCAATCAGGAATCCGGATGAGACCCATCAGTGCTTTCTGGAATCGGGCGCACGTCAGGAGGATGGGACGGACGAGCGGACTATTCCCGCCGTCCCGCCAGACCCCGGCGCCGGCCGGTCAGGAGCCGCGCTGCGCGGGCAACGTGAACTGGAAGATCGCGCCCCGCGGCGAGTTCGCGGCCGCCCAGAGGCGCCCCGCGTGGGACTCGACGATCGAACGGCAGATCGACAGGCCCATCCCCAGGCCGCTGGGCTTGGTGGTGTAGAAAGGCTCGAAGAGCCGCTCGCGGCCCGCGGCACTCAAGCCCGGCCCCGAGTCGCGCACCGCGACCAGCACGCCGCCGGACCCGTCCGCGCCGGTGTGGATCACCAGATCCCGCGGCCCTTGGCAGGCGCTGCTCATCGCCTCGACCGCGTTGACGGCGAGGTTGAGGATCACCTGCTGCAGCTGGACGCGATCTCCTTCGATCCGCGGCAATCCGTCGGCCAGGTCGGTCCGCAAGGACACGCCGTTCTTCACCGCTTCTCCGTGGACCAGCGCGGTCACTTCCAGGATCACGTCGTTGATCTGGAGCCCGTCGTTTCCCGGAGGCGCCTTCTTGATCAGCGCGCGGATCCGGCGCATCACGTCGCTCGCCCGGTTTCCGTCCTTGATGATGCGCTCGAGCGCCCCACGGACTTCGCCGAGCGCGGGGGGTTGCGCGGCCAGCCAGCGCAAGCCGGCGTGGGCGTTGGTGACCGCCGCGGTGATCGGCTGGCTGACCTCGTGGGCGATGGACGCCGAGAGCTGCCCCATCATCGCCACCCGGTTGGCGTGCGCCAGCTCCATCTGCGCCTGGTGGTATCGCCGCTCGCTCTCGCCGGCTTCCCGCTCCGCACGCTTGCGCTCGGTCAGATCGACCACGAACGCTACGCCCTCGTCGCGGCGCTCGCCGAAGGCCACCGCGCCCAGCAAGATGGGAACGCGGCTGCCGTCTTTGCGGAAGTACTCCTTCTCTAACGGCTGGATGGTTCCCGTCGCCTTCATCTCCGCCAACGCCCGCTCGTCGCCCGCGCGCCACTCCGCCGGCGTCAACTCCGTCCAACGGATCCGGCCGGAGGCGAGATCCTCGCGGTCGTATCCCACCATGCGGAGAAAGGCGTCGTTTGTCTCGAAGAAGCGGCCGTCGAGGTTCCAGAGGCAGATCCCGATGATGTTGGAGTCGACCAGGCGCCGGACCTTTGCCTCCCTCTCCTGGAGGTCGCCATAGAGACGGGTGTTCTCCAGCGCGATGGCCGCCTGTGACGCCAGCACCTCGAGGAGCGCGGTGCGGTCCGGGGTGAAGACGTGGGAGGTGAGCGTGTTCTCCAGGTAGAGCAGCCCCCGCACCGAGCCCTGCCTCACCAGCGGGAGGCAGAAGACGGACCGGGCGCGCCGGCTTCGCAGATACTCGTCCTCGGAGAACAGGTTCGGCTGGGAGGCGTCGTCGAGGATGACGCTCTTCTGCGTCCGCAGGACGTAGCGGACCACGGCTTCGGGCGCGCTGGGAGCGTCGATGGGCGCCGCGCGCACCACCACCTTGTCGCCGCTCACCCAGGCCTCCGCCTCGATGCGATAGTCCTCCTTTTCGGGGAGGATCAAGAGACCGCGATCGCCGCCCGCGTTCTGCAGCGCGATGGTCATCAGGCGCTCGATCAGCCTGGGCAGGACCATCTCGCCGGAGAGCGCCTGGGCCGCCTTGACCACGGTCATCACGTCCAGCTGCCGGACGGTGGACCCGACGGTGGCCGCGGGCTCATCTCCCTGGGCGCCGGCGAGGCGCGGATGGCGCGTCTCGAGCTGCTTCACCTTGCCGTCGGCGCCCCAGAGCGCGAAGCAGGCGCGCGCGTTCCTTAGGTGTGCATGGCCGGCCGTCTCCAACCCGCGCTCGAGGTAGAAGCGGCCGGCCAGCTCGTTGGCGATGCCCTCGTTCTGGACGAATCCGCTTTCCCGCGCCGAGCGGATGGCCCGCTCGTAGAGCCGTTCCGCGTCGAGCTCCCGGTCCTCGATGCGGGCCAGCTCGGCGGCGACCAGCTCGTACTTGTCCCGGAAGACCGCCGCGCCGTTCTCCGCCCACTCCCGCAAGCGCTCGAGGTGCGCCGTCACCAGCTCGCGCCGCTCGCTCTGCTCGGTTGCCGAAGCGGCGTCGTCGTACACGGCCGCCGCGGCGAGCGCCGAATAATGGAAGTAGTCCAGCAGCTGCACGTGGCCGACCGAGCTCCAGAGGAGCTTCTCCGCCTTGCGGCCGGCGGCGATCGCAGCCTGGTAGTCGCCGGAGATGAAGCGGGCCTGCAGCTTGAGGATCCAGTACCAGCAGACCATCGTGCTCATCCGGTCTTCGTTGAGCTGCGCCTCGAAGCCGGCCTCGTCGAACCCCTCGCCGCTGAAGGTGGAGAAGTCCGCCGTGCCGCCCTGCATGTCGAGGATGAAGCGCTGCTGGCTGACGATGATGTCGGAGACGTCGCGGAACCGGGCCTTGCGCACGAAGTCGAGGCCGCGCTCGGTCTCGCGCCAGACCTCCGGCAGGGAATCTCCCCGCAGCAGGAGGTCGGTGATCACGTGGTTGCGGCTGTAACAAGCGATGCTGAGATCGCCGGTTTCGATCCCGGCGCGGAACGCGGACTCCATGTAGCGGAGCGCCGTCGCGATCGGCTGGGTCCAGAGCACCACGATCTCCATGGCGAAGTACGTCTTCGCCCGGTACGCCGCGAAGCCGTGCTTCTCCACCAGCTCGCAAGCGAGCTTTCCGAAGTGGTAGCCCTCGGCGTAGCGATGGAAGACCGGGCCGAGGATGATCCCGAACCAGACGTAGCCGACCGCGGCCGCCTCGGTGCTCCCGTATCGCAGGCTCAGGTCGACCATCTTGCAGAGGTGCAGGAAGACCAGGTTGAGATCGGTGAACACGGCCGGCGCGAAGAGGACGGAGAGCACCCGCATGGCGGCCTGCATCTCCGGATCGGACATCAGCGGCAGGTCGATCAGGCTGCCGATCGATCGGTCTCCCAGGCTCTGCCAGACGCTTTCGTATTCGGCCCGGACCTGAGCGTCGGTGGGATGCGCGGGCATGTCGATGCCGAACATGCGCAGGCATTCCAGGGCGCTTTCGATCGCTTGCGTGTTCTCCGATCTCATGACGTGGAGCTCGATCTTGATCTGGTAGGCCTTGGCGAGCTCGATCCGCGAGGCGCCGCGGCCGAGCACTTCCTGGATGTGGCGGAGGGCGACCTCGAAGCCGCCGGCGAGGAACTCGCATTGCGCCCGCTCCAGCCAGACGGTGATCGCCAGCTCCGGGCGGCTCGTCCAGCCCTGGGTCCCGAGCAGGTGCATCGCCTCGGACAGATAGAAGCAGGCGGAGGAGTAGGCGGTGGATGCTTTCGCCCGCCGGGCGGCGCGGAGGTTCAGCTCCGCGATCTCCTGCTTCTCGTTCCATTCGGTCACCAGCGGAGCGCCGACGTTCAGCTGGTTGACGACGTCGAAGACGCGCTCGGTGATCTCGGCCGGCGCCATCCGGGTCAGGAGCGCCCGCCCGATGCGCAGATGGGCTGGAGGACGCGATTCCGCGGGGATCAGGGAATAGGCCGCTTCCTGGACCCGGTCGTGGACGAACTTGAGGACGCCGTCCGCCCGCACCACGAAGCCCAGGCGGATGGCCTCCCAGAGGTCCAGCTGCACCTGCTCCTCCGGCTTGTCCTTCCCGCAGCGCGGTGAGGAACTGGATGGCGAAGAACGGGTTGCCCAGGGTCTTCTCGTGCAGCAGGCGGGCGAGGGGAGCGGCCCTCTCCACCGAGCAATGGAGCGTGTCCGCCACGAACTCGGTGACGTCGTCGAGCGACAGCGGCGCGAGGACGATGTCGCGGACGCTCATCCCGGTCTGCCGGATGGCGCCCAGCGTCCGCAGCAGCGGGTGATCGGGAGTCACCTCGTTGTCCCGGAACGCTCCGATCAACAACAAGTGCCGGCCCTCCGGGTACCTGGCGAGGTCTTCCAGGAGGTTGAGAGTGGCTGCGTCCAACCACTGGAGATCGTCGAGGAACAGGGCGAGAGGGTGCTCCTTGCGGGCGAAGACGCCGAGGAAGGAGCGGAAGACCATGTGGAAGCGCATCTGCGCTTCGGCCGGCGGCAGCTCGGCCACCGGCGGCTGCTTGCCGATGACGAACTCCAGATCGGGGATCAGGTTCACGACCAGCTGCGCATTCGGGCCCAGGGCGGCCCGGATGGCCTCGCGCCACTCCTCCACCTCTGCCTCGCTTTTTCCCAGGATCTGGCGTACCAGCGTCTGGAAGGCTTGCGCGACGGTCGCGTACGGGATGTCGCGCTTGTACTGGTCGAACTTGCCCGAGGCGAAGATGCCGCGCGGCAGCGTCAACACTCCATGGAGCTCGTTGACCACCGACGACTTGCCCACGCCGGAATAGCCCGAGACCAGGACCAGGACCTGCGTGCAGGTGGTGGCCACTTCGTCGAAGGCATCGAGCAGGGCGTGCCGTTCGCGATCCCGGCCGTAGAGCTTCTCCGGCATCAGGAGCCGGTCCGACGTGTCGTGCGTGCCGAGCGCGAACGGGCGGATGCGCCCTTCCGACTCCCACTCGGCGAGACAGCGGCGGAGATCGGCCTCGAGCCCGGCCGCGGTCTGGTAGCGCTCTTCCGCCGTCTTGGCGAGGAGCTTGAGGACGATGGCGGAGATCGCCGCTGGGATGTCCGTTCTCCGCTCGTCCGGCGCAACCGGTTGCCTGGCGATGTGGCAGTGGATCCACTCCATCGGATCCGACGCGGTGAAGGGAAGGGTGCCGCTCGACACCTGGTACAGCGTCACGCCCAGCGAGTAGAGGTCGCTGCGGGAATCGATGGAGCGGTTCATGCGCCCGGTCTGCTCCGGCGCCATGTACGCGAGAGTTCCGGCGATCCCCTCGGGTGGTTCGGGCAGCTGGCGCTCGCGGGGAAGTCGTGAAGCGACGCCGAAGCCGGTCAGCCAGACGCGGCCGGTCGCGGGATCGACCAACACGTTCGCGGGCTTGATGTCCTTGTGGATGAGTCCTCGCTCGTGGAGCCGGCCGACGGCGGAGGTGAGAGCGACCGCAAGCCGGAGGAAGCGTCCGATCTCCATGGGCGGGCCGAGAAGGCGATCGAGCGGCTCGCCTCCCGGATCCTCCAGGACCAGCATCGTCTGCCCGTGCTCGCGGACGAGCTCCAGCGGCCGCACCGCCCAATCGCCGTCCAGGTCGTCCTTCAGCGCGAACTCGTGGGTGAGCCGATCGACACTGCCCGGCGTGGGATGATCCGCGGCGGGAACCACGGCCAGGATGGCGTTCTGGCCGCCGATTCCGCCCTCGCGCCATCTCCGGGAGAAGACGCGTTCGCCGTCCTCCCAGAGGACCTGGACGCGACCGTCCCCCGCGGTCCCCAACCAAGAGGATGGGTTCATCTCGGACTCCTGGCCCAATCCCGTGATCGGCCCCCGGAATAGCACGCCGTTGCTGTCTTGGGGATGTACAGCTGTCCAACCATCCGACAGTACGGGGCCCGGGCGTCAGGGGTTACGGCCGATCCCGGACCGGCACGCAACGTGAACGGCGCGGAGGAATGAACCAGCGGATCCGGTTGGTCGCGGTCATCGCCGTGCTCGCGGTCGCTGCTTGCCACAAGGCCTCGCCGGCCGCGGGGCCGCCTCCGCCTTCCGTCCAGGTCGCCAACGTCGTGCAGAAGGACGTGGCGGTCTATCGCGAATGGATCGGGAGCCTGGACGGATTCGTCAACGCGGACATCAAGCCCCAGGTCGAGGGGTACGTCCGCAACCAGGTGTACCGGGAGGGCGGGTACGTCAAACAGGGGGATCTCATGTTCC
>WNFP01004312.1_pt1 | contig 11449 bp, 9 predicted proteins | sample 5400201 | NCBI WGS metagenome assembly WNFP01 (sample SAMN13153355, study PRJNA577476) | soil metagenome | isolation source: 115 cm saprolite under Madrone tree | place: USA:California | collected 2016-06-14
TGTGGGTGCAACTAAAGAGGGAAAAATGGCTCCCAATTTCTCGTAAGCGACACCAGATAGGGCACTTAGATTTTCGATCATTTCGGCTGTTAACCGACAGGCTGTAGGTTCGAATCCTACCCGGGGAGCCAACCTCTTATTTCTCAGCGAGTTGAGTTGCGCGAGAACATTCGGTTCGAAACCGAATGCTCGGCAAGGCCTGCAGCTAGATTAAGCAGGAAGGCGATGCCTCTTGCCGCAGAGGAAAGAGCTTGTTTCATACAAAATTCAGTCTCTCAAGCCTGAAGATCCCGTCAGCAAAACTTAAGTAGGCATCGTCTCAGTATCCTCATAGTATTTCTGCGGAGGAAACTCAAGGCTTGCGCATCCTTGTAGTGGAAGACGAAGTGAAGGTGGCGCGCGCTCTCCGAGAAGGATTGGAGCGGGAGAAGTACGAAGTTGTCGTCGCGCCAACCGGAGAAGAGGGATTCTTCCTCGTTAATGCCGAGGAATTCGACCTCGTCCTGTTGGATCTCATGCTACCGGGCCGCGACGGGCTCCAGGTGCTGTCCACATTACGAAAACGGGGATTGCAAACTCCCGTTCTCATCCTTACCGCTCGCGATGCTATTGAGGACCGGGTAGATGGGCTCGACAAAGGTGCCGACGATTACCTTGTGAAACCCTTCGCGTTCCCGGAGCTTCTGGCCCGCGTCCGGGCATTGCTTCGGCGCGGGCGCACCGAGCAGGCGTTACCGCTAAAACTTGATGATTTGGAAATGGACGTAGTGACGCGCAGGGCGAGACGGCGAGGGCAACAATTGGAACTAACCGCCCGAGAGTTTGAGCTCCTCGAATACCTGCTGCGGCACAAAGAGCAGGTTGTTTCGCGAGAGATGCTCGCGCGCTACGTATGGAAGGAGCCCGGCCGGGCGACGCCACTCGATAACGTCATGGACGTTCACATCAACCGGCTTCGCCGGAAGGTGGATGAGCCCTTCGACCGGAAATTGATTCACACGGTTCGCGGTGTCGGGTTCGTGCTGCGAGAGGAAGAATGAGATTCCGGCCGCGAAACGTCCGTTCCCGATTGACGCTCTGGTACCTGCTCGTGCTGGCGAGTCTTTTGGCCTTGTACGCTGGAGTTGCTTCCTTATTCCTGTTTTTGAGCTTGCGTGAGGACTTTGATCAAAACCTGCTGCAGGACGTCGAAACCGTTCAAGGGATGCTCACGAAGGAGCCAAACGGAGGCGTGTCTCTGCATTCGAGCCATCCGGACGCGGCGGAACCACGAATAGGCCATTTCATCGAAGTATGGTCACCGCAGGGTTCACTCCTTTATCGAAGTGCGTTTTTGCAAGATCAGAAATTGGGTGGTCCTCCTGGCCCGGACGAAGGCTTGCACGATCCAAGTCCGTCCACCATGCGGCTTCCAAATGGCACCCGAGTCAGGCTAGCCAGCAGCGTCTATCACGTAGAAGACCAGCGCGTCGTTCTCCGAGTCGCCTACAGCGAGGAAGGATTGTGGCGTGAGTTGGGTGAATTCGGGGAAGTCTTGTTGCTCGGCTTTCCGATTGCTGTGCTGCTTGCAGGTTTCGGGGGTTACGCCCTCGCACGGAAAGCACTGGCGCCCATCGATTCGATGGCCACTCAGGCCAAAAGAATATCTGCCGAACGCTTGGGTGACCGCTTGTCCATCGAGAATCCCGAAGATGAACTAGGAAAGCTCGGGACGGTTTTCAACGACATGCTGGGGCGATTGCAAGCCGCATTCGATCAACTCCGCCGCTTCACGGCGGACGCCTCCCACGAATTGCGAACTCCGCTGACTGCCATCCGAAGCGTTGGCGAGGTGGCGCTCCAGGATCAGAGGAGTCCAGCGGAGTATCGAGACGTAATCGGAAGCATGCTGGAAGAGGTAGACCGTCTGACGCGGCTCGCGGAAAGCTTGCTTGCACTTTCCCGTGCGGATGCCGGGCACGTGCAGCTTCAGCGTGAAGACATTTCTCTTCGCCAGCTTGCAAGAGAAGCCACTTCGTTGGTCGAGGTTTTGGCTGAGGAGAAGCGGCAACGGATTGACATTGAGGGTGACGCAGACGTGCTGGTCTCCGTCGACCGGCTGATTCTCCGCCAGGCCATCGTCAACCTGCTGGATAACGCCATCAAGTATTCGCCCCCAGGAGGCCGCATTCTCGCCCGGGTAAAATGTGGCGGAGACAAACAAATATTCCTAGAGGTGATCGACCAGGGACCTGGGATTCCTAGCGAACATCAGCCGTACGTTTTCGACCGCTTTTTCCGGGTCGATAAAGCACGGACGCGGGAATGGGGTGGTGCTGGCCTCGGCCTGTCCATCACTCGCTGGGCCGTCGAAGTGCACGGTGGCGACATCACTCTCGAGAGCGAAGAAGGGCACGGCAGCACTTTTCGGATTTCTCTGCCACTCGCGAAAGGTTCTTCTACAAGTCCGTCAAAAGGAGGGTCGCAATGAAAAAGATATTAGGGATTCTAGCTGCGGTTGCCGCACTTTCGGTTGTGATCTGGATGATTCTTGAATCTAGGGAGGGAGGATATTCCTCGCATGCATCGCAACCGGAGACTCCTGCGCCTCCGCAGTCCGCCGGTGCCTCGTTAACGTACAACTTCGACAGCGACACCGTGGGAGCGATACCAGAGAAGTTTCATAGCGCTCGCACGGGGAAAGGAGCCGAGAGTAAATGGGTAGTGATGGCGGACCCCACCGCACCTTCCAAACCCAATGTCGTTGCGCAAACCTCAACGGACACGACCGACTATCGCTTTCCGCTTCTGATTGCCGACGAAGGCAGCTTCAAAGACCTGGAGCTCAGCGTGAGATTCAAACCCGTTTCCGGGGAAGTGGACCGCGCCGGAGGATTGGTGTTCCGGCTGAAGGACGCGAGTAACTATTACATCGTCCGCGCCAACGCCCTGGAGGACAACTACAGGCTCTACCACGTTGTCGCAGGAAACCGCCGTCAGTTTGCGGGCGCGAATTTCAAAGTCACTGCCGGCGAATGGCACGAGCTGCGCGTTGAATGTGTCGGAAACAAGATCATTTGTTACTACGACGGTGCCAAGAAGATCGAAGCGACGGACGACACATTTAAGGATGCCGGCAAAGTAGGTCTGTGGACCAAAGCGGACTCGGTTACTTATTTTGATGATTTGCGTGTGACTGCCAAGTAGGGGTGCAAGGCGATTTCGTGCAGGAAAGCTCTGAGGAGGATGTCATGAAAAAAGCAGCAGTGATTGTCGGGTTGTTGATGGTCGGGTTGGTCGTCAATCCTGGCTTGTCGTCCCAAGACAAAGACCGCGCCGAACTCGCGAAGGCAGTGACGGGGGCGAAAGTGTCTCTCGAACAAGGCCTGTCCACCAGCGCGCGCGAGGGCAAACCGATTTCGGCGAAATTCGAAATCGAAGACGGTAAGTTGCAACTGTCGGTGTACACGGCCAAGGGCGATGCGTTTTCGGAGGCCGTTGTCGACCACAACACGGGGAAAGTGGCCAAGACCGAAGCCATCACGAGCGGGGAAGACCTTTCGGCGGCAAAAACACAAAACGAGGCGATGGCAAAGGCGAAGCAGTCACTTCACGCAACTCTCGCAAAAGTTCTGAAGGGCAACCCGGGATTTCGTGCGGTGGGCATCTTTCCGGTGCTCAAGGATGCCCATCCGGTTGCCGAAATCACTCTGACAAAGGGCAATGAGTGGAAGACCGTCTCCGAAAAGCTGGATTAACAGGCAGTCTCCTAAGGAGAATCCAAGCATGAAGTGGATCACGCGCAGCAACGTCAAAGTGGACCGGGTTGCCTGCCCCTGGCTCATTCGGCGTTTCGTTGACACGCAGGCGAAGTTCCTTTTCGTACCCGAAGACCAGCTCCTCGACACCGCACGGAAGGAGAAAGCGATTCCCTTCGATGCAACCCGGTTTGCCGAAGTGAAGCTGAACCACCGGGGAGAACGCTGTACGTTTGAAGCCATTCTCGAGGACTACAAACTGACTGACCCTGCGCTGCACCGCCTCGCGCTGATCGTCCGAGGTGCTGACGTCAAAGGGCAGGAGCACATCTCCCCGGAAAGTCTTGGATTACGCGCCATCGCTCAAGGGTTTTCACTCACTGGGATCAGTGACGAAGAGCGCCTGGCGTGCGAGTTTCCGATGTACGACGCGCTGTACGAGTATGTTCGTCAAGAGTTGAAGGAGCAGTCGCAATCGTGATTTCTCAATTTTTCAAAACCCAACATGAGGAGGTTGGTCACATGGATCGGTTCAATCAAAAAGGGATGGTAATCCTATTCGCGAGCATTTGTTTCATGTTATCCGGCATTGGTGCTTTTGCGCAGGACGTGCCGAGTGACTATCAGGAGGTTCTCAAATCGCTGGACCGTAAGGGCGACTTCAAAGCAGGCGTTCTCAAAGTAAATATTCCGCGCAACGACTTGAAGATGACGATTCAGGGCTTTTCCACGCCGACTCCGTTCGGCTTCGGAGGTTGGGTTGCCTTGACTAAAGCGGCGGATGGTTCGGATGTGATGATGGGCGACCTAGTGTTGCTGCAAGACGAAGTGAATCCGATACTCTCTGCGCTGCTCGACAATGGAATCGATGTCACTGCGCTTCACAATCATTTCTTCTGGGACGACCCGCACGTCTATTTCATGCACGTGCACGGGATGGGAAAGGCGGCGGACCTCGCCCGCCGCGTAAAACCAGGTTTGGATTTAATCGGTCATGTAACACCCGCTGCTCCGGCCCCCTCGGGCGGAGGCGCTGGTACGGCGCTGGATACCGCTAGACTGGCCAAAATCGTGGGGCATGAAGGCGAGCAGTCCGGGGCGGTGTACAAAATCACTGTGGGACGCGACGACCTTGGCATGAAGGAGCACGGCGCCGTGATCAACGCGCGCATGGGACTCAATACGTGGGCGGCGTTCGTGGGTACGCAGGGGGACGCGGCGATTGCGGGCGATGTCGCGATGCTCGAAAACGAAATTACGCCGGTTCTGAAAGCTCTTCGCAAGAACGGTCTCGATGTGGTCGCGATTCACCACCACATGACGGGAGACCGGCCCGTTGTCATCTTCCTGCATTACTGGGGCAGAGGGTCCGCAGAAAAACTCGCAACCGCGTTCAAGGCCGCTCTCGATGAATTGGGCAAAGGAGGCCCTGCCCATGGAATGGGACACTAGGGTCCTCTTGCTCCCAGCCAAGACATGAATACGATGGCGATCTCAGCCGAGGGTGGAGAAACGCAGCCCAAACTGCGCGAATTCCTGCTCTACTTTCTCCACCTCGGCGCTCTTGGCTTCGGCGGGCCGATTGCCCTTGCGGGCCATATGCAGAAGGACTTGGTTGAGGAGCGAAAGTGGGTATCCAGTCAGGATTACGTCGAGGGACTCGCGTTTTCTCAGCTTTCCCCCGGTCCGCTCGCGGCACAACTTGCGATGTATCTCGGTTGGGTGCGGGCCGGGTCGCTCGGCGCGACGCTCACGGGAGTCGCGTTTGTCCTGCCTTCTTTCGTAATGGTCTTAGTGCTTGCCGCACTCTACGTACATTACGGGCGGCTGCCTTGGATTCAAGGAGTGTTCTATGGAATTGGAGCCGCGGTCATCGCGATCATCACGCGGAGCGCCTACAAACTGATTCGCTCGACCTTGAAAAGCGATTGGCTGCTGTGGGCGCTCTTCACGGCGCTGGCGGTCACGACCGCATGGAAGGAATCCGAAATCGTTTGGCTCTTCCTGCTCTGCGGGCTCGTTTCGATGTTCATCAAGGCACCGCCGAGATGGGAGCTTTCCCGCCGCGCAGCTCCCGCTTTCGTTGGACTCGAGAAGCTGTTCACGGGTGCGGTGGGAACTGCCACAGCGGCTACTGTAGGCACTCTCTTTCTGTTTTTTCTGAAGGCCGGTGCTTTCGTTTTCGGAAGCGGACTGGCGATTGTGCCGTTTCTCTACGGCGGAGTCGTAGGCAAATTCCATTGGCTGACAGAGAGACAGTTCCTTGATGCGGTCGCGGTGGCGATGATCACGCCGGGGCCGGTCGTCATCACGGCGGGATTCATCGGCTACTTGGTAGCGGGGTTGATTGGAGCGATGCTGGCCGGACTGGCTGTTTTTGTTCCTCCGTATCTGATCGTGATCGTTGGCGCTCCCTATTATCGGCGCTTTGCAAAAAACCACCAGGTGAAGGCATTCGTGCAAGGAGTGACAGCGGCCGCCGTGGGTGCCATCGCTGGAGCAGCATTTATCCTGGGCAGGCGTTCGTTGATTGATTTGCCCACCGCCTCCATTGCGTTCGTGACGTTCGGCCTGCTGAGTTTCAAGAAAATCCCGGAACCACTTTTGATTCTTGCAGCGGGGGTAGCGGGACTGCTGCTGTTCAAAGGGTAAGGATTGGGAAGTCGCTTGAAGAAATCATCGGAGGTTTTACATGCGAAACAAAGGTTTGCTGTTCCTTGGAATCATCGCTCTTACGGGAGCACTGGGACTTTCGGCCAACCCGGGCGCTCCCACACTAAAGAAAGTAACTGAATTCGATCTGCCCGGGCCTCCGGGGAAGCGTTTCGACTATCTGACCATAACTCCCGACGATCACTACTTGCTTTCGGCTCACCTTGCGGCAGGACAGACGTATGTCATCGATCTGCGCACGAACAAAGTCGTGGCGACAGTTCTGGACACCCCTGGTGCCGAAGGCGTTGAGTACGTCCCCGAATTGAAGAAGGCATACACGTCGAACGCCGGCGACAACACCATTGGCGTGGTAGACCTTCGCCAGATGAAAGTAATCAAGAAAATTCCCACCGAAGCCAAGCCGGACGGTAGCGCGTACGCTGCACCATTCCACAAGCTCTACGTTTCGGATGAACGAGGCAAAGCGGAAGCCATCGTGGATGTCCGCACGGACAACATCGTGAAGACGCTCCACTTTGATAGCGAAGCCGGGATGCCGCAATACGATCCTATCGCCCGCAAAGTGTACGTGAACCTTCAGGACAAGAATGTTTTCGCGGTCATCGATCCGGCTACGGATGAAGTGGTAGGGCGCTATCCGGTGGGGCGCTGCGAAGGGAACCACGGGATGACGCTTGACCCGGAACACCATCGCGCCTTCCTCTCCTGCGAAGGCAACGACCTCATGACCGTCTTCAATCTCGACACTCACCAGCCCATCGCATTCCTGGCGATGGCGGGCGGTCCCGACGTCATCAAATTCGATCCCGGCCTGAAACGAATTTACGTCGCCTGTTCAAGCGGAGCCATCTCGGTATTTCAGATGGACGATCCCGACCACTACCGCAAGCTGGAAGACTTTCCGGTTCAAAAGAAAGTGCACAGCTTGGCAGTAGATCCCGAAACCCACCGTGTTTATGCACCGGAGCAAGAGGCGGACGGCAAGGCAGTTGCCCGAATGGTTGTTTACGAAGCCATCGTGAACCCGTGAGCTGGCCCATTCGCTGACATGTATCAAGTGGCCCAGCCCAGACGGTCACCAGTTGCAGGGCGCTACGCATTCTTCCGAGCCGCGGAAAGTGCGGGAAGACATCACTGGGTCCTGTGGGCGCTGGCTTTGGTGTGTCTAAATTCGGGCATGCTCTGGGGGAAGGCTGCTCCTGACCCAAGTCCCCCTTTTCCGCAGGAAGTGGCACGTATGGCACAAGCAGTCCCGGTGGACCGTGCACCACGTTTGGATGGCACACTCAACGACCCACTCTGGCAATCCGCCAAATCCATTACTGATTTTCGGCAGCGAGAGCCGAAGGAAGGTGAACCCGCCACGGAAAAGACGGAGGTGCGTATCCTCTACACCCGACACGCTGTCTATTTTGGGATTCATTGCTACGATTCCTCAGCATCTCGAATCGTAGCGACGGAACTGCGACGCGATGTGAGCCAAGACCTGGACGATCACTTCGAGATTTTGATCAATTCCAACCATGACCGACGTGGCGGCTACGTTTTTGAAATCAACCCCCTGGGAACACAAAGCGACGGCTTGATCGTCGAGGAGCAGAGCGGATCAGAGGGAACCGATTTCGATTCGGGCTGGGACGGCGTCTGGGTATCCGAGGCACGCATTACGCGAGACGGCTGGACCGCGACGATCGAGGTTCCCTTCTCGACTCTAAATTTTACAAAGTCGAAGGACGTCATCTGGGGCTTGAATTTCAAGCGATTCATTCGGAGAAAGAACGAAGAAGATCTTTGGGCTGCCTACCGGCGAACATACGGAATTGCGAAAGTCTCTGAAGCGGGGGAGCTCACCGGCATAACGGACATCGGAAGTGGAAGGCTCTTTGTCGTGAAGCCCTATGGGCTGACGCAATACGATAAGCGGACGGGCCAAAACGCGGCATTTCCTCTTACGGGCGGGCTGGATGTGAAGTACGGGATTCGCTCGAACGTCGTTTTGAATTTGACAGGGAATACAGATTTTTCTGCAACGGACGTGGATCAACAGCAGTTCAATCTAACGCCGTTCCCGATCTTCATCCCGGAGAAACGACAGTTCTTCTTGGAAAATGCAGGAATCTTCAACTTCGATATGGGTGGCCAGGATAAGTTGTTTTTCAGCCGCCAGATTGGGATTGATTCGGTAACGGGGAACCAGGTGCCCATCAATGGCGGAGGCAGGCTTACCGGGACTCTAGGCCGTTTGCAATTCGGGGTCATGGATGTAGACACTCGGTCCAGTGGGCCGAATCCATACGCGAATTATGCAGTTGCTCGCCTAAAGGAATCGTTGTGGGGTGGTTCGTACATCGGTGTGATGGGTATCGATAAGCGCTCCGGCAATGTTCAAGACAGCTTCAATCAAACCGGCGGAATCGATACACGCCTCATTTTCTTCAAGGACTGGTTTGTCGATGCTCACATTGCAGGAACCCAATCTCCCGGCTCCTCCAGCGGGAATAGCGATATCGGTGCTTCCTTATCCTATCGGTCGAACTGGGTGGACGGGAAGTTCGAGCGCAGAAAAATAGGACCGAATTTCAATCCGGAAGTGGGATTCATTGAACGCATCGATTCCAATGAAACCTATGGCGATCTGACTTTCAAGGTGCGGCCTAGGATCACCGGCGTGCGAGAATTGCAATTCGAGGGGTTCATTCTCCACGCGCCCGACACTCATGGTGTTGTGCAAACCCAGGAATGGCAGGGAACTTTCCGAGCGGAATTCCACAATGGCGCATACACCGACGATGATATCGCCGATGTGTTTACACAGCGAATCACAACTCCACTTCACATCTACAAGAATGTCTTTATTCCGAACGGCTTGTATCACTTCGCCCGCCATCAGATCACGTACGGGTCCGGGCAAGACCGGCGGCTTACCTACAATTTCTTCGAACGCTTTGGTGGTTACTACGGGGGAACTCTGAATGAATTCCGCGTGCGAGTAAACTATCGTCCGACCGCGAAGTTCTCGATCTCCGCCTCGGAGACTTGGGATCGATTTCGATTGCCGTTGCCAAATGGTATTTTTTCCGTGGTGCTGGCGAGCTTGCAGGGGAATTATTCCTTTACTCGTTTTTTGACGTTCACGAGCCTAATTCAGGTGGATACGTCGAACACACAGGCGGTCAGCGCCAATGTTCGCCTGAGGTATAACTACCGACCGGACAGCGACCTTTACATCATCTACAACGTTGGGACGCAATTCGCCAGCATTGCCCCGGCAAACCCGCCACAAGTTCGTGAGACCCGCTTCGCCGTGAAATGGACTTATTCTTTCGCTCCGTAGAACTACTCGCTTCAATCGTCCAGTTTCGTGCTGATTGGGGTTTACCTGGCAGCCGAATGCTAGCTACAAAGAATTGGCTCACCGGCTGCGGCTGTGGGTGCAGGTGTGGGTGCAACTAAAAAAGAAAAAATGGCTCCCAATTTCTCGTAAGCGACACCAGATAGGGCACTTAGATTTTCGATCATTTCGGCTGTTAACCGACAGGCTGTAGGTTCGAATCCTACCCGGGGAGCCAACCTTATTTCTCTCAATGAGTTGAACGGCCACAGAGCTTTCGGTCGTCCACCGTAGGGTTCGAGATTACGTAGGACGGTCCGCGGCAAGTTCCCCCCCTGAATCACGCTTAGTTTGTGAGCTCTTGAAAAAGGTTGGCAGCATCTCCTAGCTTAAGGCCTCGGCTCTCATTTTTATGGATCTTGTTTGGCGATGACAGGAGTGCCAGTCCAGCAGCCGCGAAGAAGAGCCCCAACTTGAAACACAGCATTGTCGCTGCATATGTGGCGATGACGGTGCCTCCGAACAGAGGTTCCTTGCCGGATTTCAGCACTTTGCTAATAGATATGTCAGCTAATTGGAGCGGTCGTCGGACTGATAACTCATGCTCTTAATCACATCCCATTTACTGCGTGAGTGGGTCAGGGCGAAGCTGAAAATGTAATACCTTGCTCGTCGTCCCTTTGCCGCCTTCGGCGTGAAACGGAGTTCGCGTGCCGAAGGTGGCCCATAGGCCCTTGCCTTTCCAACCAGTCTTCGGATCATCGACCCGGCCGTCCATCCCTTTGGCATAAAACCCCATCGGATAAGGCACGCGCAGGACGACAAACTTGCCACTCTCGGGCAGAAGCGCAAGTAGCGCGTCATTTCCATTGCCTGTTGCAATCGGCACATTCTTCCCCAGTCCAAAAGTGTCGAACTGATCCACCCAGTCGTAATAGCTGGCCTCGGCGCTTCCTGGATCGGTGACGCCCTTCAATTGCGGCCCCGGCAGTGGATATAACGTCCAGCCTTCAGGGCAGTGCTGCCCGGTCGCTGTCGGCCCGTTGAGTGGTCCCTTACACTTGCGCCGGTCAAAACTTGCAAGATGTCCGCTGGCGATGACTGTCCACACTACTCCGTTGCGATCAATATCCAATCCGCGCGGTGAGAATCCGTGAACGGGCGCGCCAGGATTGTTCCATGGCAGTTCGTACATTTCTGCCAGGGCCGTCGCTGGCGGGTTCGATCCCGGGTTTAGCCGAACCACCGCGCCAGGAAAACCCAGCACGGTTCCCCAGATAGAACCGTCCACTGGACTCACGGTTACGCCGTAGAAAGCGGCGTTGATTCGCTTGTCCTTGGTGGGATCGATGGGCTGATCGGGCTCTACATACTCATCCCGCTTCCCGTTGCCGTTGGTGTCGAGGATGAGCGGGGTCCAGCCCTGTGACTTCTCTTCATCGTGGGTCTCATCGAACATCTTCGTGTTCAGCCACCCGACCGCTCCTCCGCCGCCACCGCTGCTCGTCCATAATGTGTTGTTGGCATCCTCGGCAAACACGAGATGATGCGTACCGAAACAGGTGTTAATGAGCGTGACCTGCTTCGTCTTTGGATCGTACACAGCGAGTTGACGACCACTACTTTTCAGCGGGAATAAGACAGCGGAAGGATGGCTCGATCCCTCTTTGCAGAACGCCGGATTGTCGCTCGGGCGAATTCTGGA
>WNFP01004536.1_pt1 | contig 11449 bp, 11 predicted proteins | sample 5400201 | NCBI WGS metagenome assembly WNFP01 (sample SAMN13153355, study PRJNA577476) | soil metagenome | isolation source: 115 cm saprolite under Madrone tree | place: USA:California | collected 2016-06-14
GCCTGGAATCGCGCAAGCCGCGAGCGCTTGAGATGATGCAAACGTTCCGCTGTTAGGAAGCTGGACGCGAAACGTCTGCATCCGCGCATGAACGAAAGCTAACTCCTTTTCGGTCTCCGGCCATAATGCCTTTCCTTACAGTGGAATCTAAATCTTCCGGCGCTCGCACAGCGCTGCCGGAAAACCGTTTACAATTTTACCTTTTCTCATATCCGATCGCTGAGCTCATGAACCATCTATGCGACCGCTACATCGACATCGCTATTGAAGAAGCGGATACCTAGAATCTGGCAGGTCGAAAAGCTGTAAATGTTAGACACGGGAAACCTGGTCACAATAAAATCATGGTTCCCGCGTCACCTTTCGCAGCTCTTCCCAGCGAATCTTCGGAACGCTCTTCCAGTTTCGTATCGCCTTCAAAACCTCCGCTTTTGTCTGTTTCTTCTGTGGCGCAGCGGGATGCACTCGCCTTAGTACCAATTCAGGCCCTTTTCGCTTGCAAACGAACACGTCGCCTGGCGCCGCGCCGGGAGGCACCGCGCGTCCCTTACTGTCTGCCGTCAATTTCATAGTTTGGATTCTCCCACATCGCGCCACTCGCGGTCAATCTAGCGGGCTGTTGAAAAACGAACCTTTCTCAACGTTCGGAGTTCCGCGTTTACGCGGCCCCGAGGGAGAAACCGCCTGAAGGCGGGACTCCAAACTCAGAGAAATCCGCATTCGCTTTGGACGGAAATTTGCTAAGCTGTCGGTCGGTGCAAAATCTGGCAACTCCGCAAAAACCGGCTGACACGTTGCCGGCAGTTGCGGGGCATTTTCCGGCAGGCCTTGCGCTGACCGTTTTATTTTTGGCCGCGCTCTGGTTTGTGCTTTGCAGAGAACTTAGCGGCGAATGGTTGGTCAACGAACAATACAGCTTCGGTTGGTTCGTTCCGCTCTTCGCGCTCTATCTTTTCTGGCTTCGCTGGCAGGACCAGCCGACGCCAGAAGTCAGAACTCGTTTGGTTGCAGCGATCATCGGCCTGGCCGCGCTCCTTTTGTTGCTACCAGTGCGCCTATTTGAAATTGCGAACCCTGAGTGGCGATTGCTCGCCTGGGTTCACACAGCGGCCGTAGTTACGCTGACGCTGTTATTGATATGGTGCGCAGGCGGCAGGCCTTGGCTCCGTCATTTTGCATTTCCGGTCGTTTTCATTTTCATCGCAGTGCCGTGGCCTACGCTGGTCGAGACTCCAGTCATCCAGGGCCTGATGCGCATCGTCGCCAATGTCGCTGCCGAAACAGCGATGCTCCTTGGAATTCCTGCTCAGATCGAGGGCAACCTGATTCGCGTGAGCACCGGCCTCGTCGGTGTAAACGAAGCGTGTAGCGGCATCCGTTCGTTGCAAACGTCGCTCATGATCGGCCTGCTCTTCGGCGAACTGAAACGGCTTTCGGTCTTGCGCCGCGTAGCGCTCGTCGCAGGCGCTGTTGCAATCGCGCTTCTCGCCAATTTTTTCCGCGCGGTGTTTTTGGTAATGGTCGCGGCAACGGAAAACCTTTCAGAGGTCACTCGCTGGCACGACGTCGCCGGCTACATCATTATCGCTCTTGTTTTCTTCGGCACGATAGGCCTCGCGTACTTGCTGGGCCGGAAGAAGGCAACTGTAGTGGCGGGCGTGCCGCCTGCAGAATCTGGACCCCCGCAGCCGGCACGGCTGCCTCTACAGTTTCCTGCTTGGTACGTGATGGCGGCGCTTTGCTGGCTCTTGTTCGTCGAGCTCGGGACTGCGGCATGGTACCGCGTTCACGAACGCAATCTCATCAGCGGCATACGCTGGAGTGTGCAATGGCCCGAACAGTCGCCGAACTTTCGCAAACTGAAAATCGATCCAGAAATTCGCGGTGTCCTCCGTTTCGATGAAGGCGAGACAGCGGCTTGGACGATCCCGTCGCCCTCCACTTCCGAAAATGCTCCGCTCGCGAAAGATTTCGGAGCTCGCGAACCGGACGGTTTCCAAACGCCCGTAAACCGGTCGCGGGAAAACACCATCTCCTGCTTGCTCTACGTTTTTCGGTGGAAACCGGGGCGAAACAGCGCGCTTCTGGCCAACTTGCATCGGCCGGACGTTTGCTTGCCTGCCAGCGGCTGGAGCCAGGCGGCAGATACCGGTGTGCGCAATTATCCGGTGACCGGTGCCTTTGAGTTGCCCTTTCGCCATTTTGAATTTCAGCGCGCATTCGGCGATTCCGCGCCCCAGACAGCGCACGCATTTTATTGTTTATCGGAAGACCGCGCTTCCGGAGCATCCGCGACATCGCAGGGCGCGAACTCGCCCAGCATGTCCGGGAGCCGTTCCGAATGGACACGTGCTGAACGTCTTCGCTCAGTACTGGAAGGACGCCGCCATTTGGGTCAGCAAGTCATCCAAGCGATATTCGTGAGCAACGAGCCGTTCTCCGCAGCAGACGCGGAATCGCATCTGCGCGATCTGGTTCGTGATGTGGTTGTTTCGCGCGAGCCGGCGAAATAAGTACGAGCGGTTCACCGAACTGCCTGTAGCGGCAAGCGTATCGCCGGCGGAATCTAGCGTGCTGTAGCGGCAGGCGTGTCGCCTGCGAACTCAAACCGATTGCAGCCGACACGGCTGCCTCTACAGTTGCGAGAATGATCAAGGACCGTCCGCATCGACTTGATCTAATCTACATCAATCAACCACTCTACTTCGTCACTTTTGCCACCCGCGACCGCAAAAGCATTCCTTCGCTGGTTTCCGCTCAGAATGCTCTTCAGCAATACGGTCATTACGCGGTTACCAAGTTTAATGTCGCACTTGGGCGGTACGTGATCATGCCTGATCATCTTCACCTTTTTGTTCGCGGCGGACAAAACTTCACAGTCTCATCCTGGATCGGTGGTTTGAAGCGCGCGATGTCTGTCGCTCTAACGTCGCCTGGACTTTGGCAACCTGGATTTTTTGATCACGTTCTGCGCAGCGACGAAAGTTACGCCGAGAAATGGAATTATGTTCGTGAGAATCCGGTGCGGGACGGCCTTGTTGAAACCGCGGACGTCTGGCCATACCAAGGCGAAGTTGTGGTGATCGATCGCGCGTAACTGTAGTGGCACGCGTGTCGCGTGCGTAACCGCAGCCGGCACGACTGCCGCTACAGTGTTCACCCCCCAAAAAAAATCTAAAAAAAGTCTTGCCATGCCAACAGGAATTGTTAAAAACGGCGTAATTCTTCGAGCCTTGGGAGGATATATGCGAAAATTTAAGACTTGTTCGCCACGCACTTCACCGTTTCGTCTGCTGCTAATTCTGGCGAGTGTGTTGCTGCTGCTGGCCGCGTTCGCCCCGCGCGCGAATGCAGCCGTAATCGCTTATTTTAATTTTGAAGATGCTACCTTGGGTGGGCCCCCGGATTTTACGTCGGAGTTTGACCAAGGCCTAGGGATTAACACGACAATCACCACCAATTACACCGTCGGCGACACGAACACCGTTTCGCCGGGGTTAGCTGCAGGAAGGCTTGCTGCTGACACGGACCCCAACAATTTTTCGATGCACCTCTTCAGGAGCGGAATGAATGACCCGGCTAATTTCAATATCCCTCTGTTCTCGCCGACGGGTTTCTTTCAGGACATGACGGTGAGCTTCGGGATTAATGTCGCGGGGAACGGCTTCGATCTGGTTACGCTTTTCTACAGCACGAATGGAGGAGCAAGTTTCATCAATTCGGGTAACTTTGCGAATATTGCAACGGGCGGGATACAAACAATAATGCTGGCTGTCCCTACCGCGGCCAACAACGCGCCTTTACTCGTGCTGCAACTGAAATTCACCGGGGGACACTCAAACGGCGTCAATGACCAGGACATTATCGATAATATCCTGATAGGTGGCACGATCGTTCCTGAGCCAACGACGATCGGGGGCGGGTTGCTCGGTGTTCTTGGGCTGTGCTGGCATCAGCGGCGGCGATTGAGATTGCTCTTGCCGCGCCTGCGGCGCGCTTAGGAGAACCAGTCTGTAACGGCGGGTGTGCCGCCTGCGGAATCCAAATCGTCGCAGCCGACACGGCTGCCTCTACAGAGCGCGCCAGTTGCTTTCTGACTTAACGCAGGCCGACGCTCGTTCATTCTCCGGGCGGGCACGGCGGCCTCGCAGAGATTGTTAGCTGCCACGCATTCATCATCAGCGACATTCTTGAATTCGAAAATCCTTGAACGAGTTCGTCGCATGGAAACGCAATATCACCGCCTTTCGGGCTTGCGGGCCTTTTCTTCGCAGAAACGAAGATGATACTGACGTGCTTGCTCGAAATCAGGTTTGAGCCGCAATGCTTCAGTGAAATTTGCACACGCCTCGGAGTAGAGCCCATGATTACTCAGAAGCACACCGAGCTTGAAAAGAGTTTCTGGACGATCGGGCAGCAAGCGTCGAGCTGTCTGTAATTCGCGCAATGCCTCATCGAAGTCGTCGAGGTCGGTGAGTAGTATGCCCATATGGTAATGCGCGAGAGCGTGGTCCGGTTTGAGACGAATCGCCGTGCGGAAATGAACCATCGCCTGCTCTCGGTCGCCAAGTTGTCGCAGCGCGCATGCCAAATCGTTGTGAGCATCTGCGTCGTAAGGATTCAGGCGAAGCGCTTCAGATAAGTGCGTGATCGCTTCACTGTATCGGCCTTGCGCCAAGCGCACGTTGCCCAAACTAGCGTAAGCGGTGCCACGTGCCAGCGAGTACGTCGGCAGCAGCTCAATCGCACGCTCAAGACACGCGATGGCCGAATCGAATCGCCCCGCCTTGAAGTAGCAATAACCGAGGTTGCCCCACGCGCGGCCATTCTGCGGCCGTTGCCGAGTCGTGTCAGTCCAAATGGCAATCTCGCTGTGATAATCGTAATTGCGCTGTGCCGTTCGCCAAGCTAACGCTCCTGCAATCAGCGCAACGAAAGCCCATCCAAGCGTAGCTGGTGTCAATTTAAGGCGCCGGCTCAAGGTCGATAGGCCATTCCAAGCGGCTATTACCGTCAGCGTCACCACGGCGGCCAGCGGTAAATACATTCGCCGCTCGGCCACCATGTCCTGAATCGGCAGCACGCTTGAATTGGGCGCCAAAGTTAGAAAAAACCACGCGCCCAAAAATCCCACTGACGGGGCATTTGCCATCGCCGATGCCGTTGCCGCTACAAGCGCAACAGCAAGCACCACCCCGATCGCTTTCCACGATCTCGGCAGGGGGGAGACCTGCCAGCCATAATCAAGGCACAGCGTATCCGGCCAAAATGTCAGACGCAAGTAATGAGCGATCGCCCCGAATTGATTTTTCGCATAACGCCACCACGAAACGCCAGGGGACCCGATCAAGCCTCTGCCAAGTCTCGCCTGATTCACAATCACAAGCGAAATCAGAATCAGCCAGGTCGCAGCCAAACCTGCATATAACACTGATCGTTGTTTCCAGAGCTCCGCCCACGAGTCGGCCAGAAAAATGCGGTCATACAGCAGCACAATGATGGGTGCGATTACCATCCCTTCCTTGCTGCCCATCCCGAGTGCGCAACACACAACTGCCGTGGCGTACCACTCTGAGCGTCGCGGTGAGTCATGACCGCGAATAACGCAGTACAAGGTTAGAAGTAAAAACAAACCCATCAACGACTCCATGCGTTGAATGATATAGGTCACGCTTTCAGTCTGCAGAGGATGGACTGCCCAACACACTGCGACGGCCGCCGCCAGACCGTTCGCCTGCGTCCCGAAGCGGTCGCGCAATCGCGGCCCCTGCAGTGTGCGGCGCACAATCCCAAACAGGACCAGCGCCGCAGATGCATGGATCGCCAGATTGGCCGCGTGATAACTCCACGGGTCCAACCCGCTCACCGCGTAATTCAACGCCAGCGTCAAACAGACTACCGGCCGACCTGTCCCAGGTGCGCCCTGTGGCGGTTGTAATGCATTCCACAACGGCCAGAGACGTCGTACATGCGGGTTCGCTTCAATCCAGGGCAAATCATCGAAAATAAATGGCCCTGATAAGCTGTTCGCATAAGCTAGGAGCGCGGCCGCAGGAATGAGCAAGGAATAAATTCCGGCACGGTTCATCGGTAGCTGATTATAAACGGCTTCGCTGAGTCGACGCAGGTGGAATTTTTCGCGAGGACATGCTCAAAACGCGCCATACCCGCGTTGCCAGAAAAAACCCTGATATCGCGCGTCAAGGTCTTTGATCCATCTTGGATGACGCCTTCTTTATTTGCTCGATGAATTGAGCTTGGGAAACAGTTCGCGGGAGCATCGTGACAATGCGGACGTGATCAGCAACACCGCCAACGCGGACGAGTTCGGCCCCGAGATCACGACAGACCGTCGCGAGATAAGCATGCATACGTGGCCGCACATTGGAATTAAGCCAGGGCTCCCGATTCTTGGTGCTAAAAATGATGTGAAGAATGACTTTGCCGAGCGATTGGGACATGGCATCGATGATGTACTGAACCGGCGCCAGAGTGAATCGCGCTTTCAGCGCTTTTGCTTTCCGGTTTCCAAAACCTGGGGCGCTGCCCCAGGCTCGTGATGAGTTGCGCCTTTGGCGCTGAGCAACATGCGCAAAATGCTTCCGCCCTCCGCCACCCTGCCGTTGCATCTGCAGCGACGCCATAGTAAACGTCCTCCGTGCCCAAACAGCAGCCACGCACTCGCCCTGTCACGTCCGAAGCCGACCTGAGGCCGCCGGAAGAAATTCGCGCGCGACGCCTCAGGCGGATACTGTTGCTAGCGATTCCGGCAGCGGTCGCGCTCGGCGTGGCAATCTATTTCACTGCACGGCCGGTCGGAGGAGCAATCAAAGGTTGGCAATCGCGTCGCCTCGCCCGCGAGGCGTTTACTCTCATCGAGCAAAGAAAATGGAACGAGGCGACTGCCAAAGCACGCGACGCCTACCTGCTGCGACCGACTGAACCGGAATCGTGGCGTGCCATTGCGCGGCTGGCGTCACGCACAGGCCAATGGACAACGGCGCTGGAATGGTGGAAAAAAGTGGACGAAGCACATCGCCTCACAATTGATGATCGGCGCGACTACGTCGGGGCTGCGCTGGTGACCGGTTACATCACGATCGCCGCGAAGCAGGTGGACGCACTGCTGGCACAACGCGCCGGGCCAGCGCCTATCGATATCGTGTTCGCCGGTCAAGTCGCTGGTCGCCAGAGCAATCCAGTTCTGGCACTCGATTACGCCGAACGCGCGCTCGCCGATAAACGCGCAAAACCGTATGAGATTCTCGCCGCCGCGACGCTCGTTTTTTCGGTCACGAGTCCTTATTCGCAGCCATACGCCGGCGCGTGGCAGCGGATTGAAGCGGTTGCGCGTGATCCAAAAGACCCAGCGTCGCTCGACGCGCTCGTGTTTCTCTCACGCGAAGAGGCGCTGCCGCCCATGCCTCCACTCGGTGGCAACACATCGCTTTCACTCGAGAGCCTTGGGCGTCGTAGCCTCGGCGAAGACGGCACCCCGGCATCATCCCCAACACCTGCGACGCAGGGAGCCGCCTCCGCCGAGGCTACGGCAGCCAAGGCGACGGTCTCCCCTGGCACGCCGGAGGTCGCCGTGGCGACCGAAGGCGGCAGTCCGCCGTCAGAAAGTTCGCTGGCCTCGTCCCCGCAACCTGCCGATACGCTCACCCTCAATCTTTCAGCGACTTCGTTACCCGCTCCAGCCGGACGGACGATGAGCCTGACGGAGGTGGCGGACGCTCTTGAAAATCATCCTGATGCCCGCCCTTTTCACAAACTCCTGGCACTTGAAGTTCGTGCCCGGCGCGATCCAATCCTGACGGATCAGTTCGTTGCGGATGCTGTGGAGCGTTTCGGAAACGCCGCGCGTTTGGCACAAATCTATCAGGGCGGCGCAGAATTGGCGGATGAAACGCTCGTCGCCCTCTCTGCGTGGCTGAACAAGATAGGCCGGCCTGCGAAAACATTGGAAGTGTTGCCGCAGATGCGCGCAGCACAACGGCACGACCTTTTTCTGCATTACCTGAACGCGCTCTCGGCACTCCAGCGTTGGAATGACATCAAGGATGTGTTGAGTGGCGAACGTTTTCCCATCGAGCCGGTGCTGCAACACATGTACCTTGCCGTTGCGCAGACGCACCTCGGCTCAGCAAGTGGAGCAACGAACGAATGGCAGCGCGCGTTGGAAGTCGCGAACACCACCGAGAAGTTGCTGGCTCTTGCAAAGTATGCCGAGCTAAATTCCGCCAATGACATCGCTGATGGCGCTTATGCAAGCGCAATCAAGGTCGCGCCCAAAAATCGCGAACCGTACGCCGGCCGGCTACGCCTCGCTCTGGCAGCCGGTCGCACGGCTCAAGCGCAAACAATTGCAGCCGAGATCGCTCAGCTTTGGCCCGATGATGCAGCAGCCCGCAATCAGGATGCTTATCTGCGATTGTTACTCGGTGCATCAGGTGATGCAGCGGAAGCAGCAGAGCGCGAAGCTCAAGTGCTTGTCAAGAAGGAACCGCGGAACTGGCAAGCCCGGGCAACACTCGGCCTGGCCTGTCTTCGTCTGGGCCGGAACAAAGAGGCGCTGGCCGCAATCCGCGAGCCACGCATAATGGGCGGCGAGCCGCCGGGCGCGCTCGCAGTGCGCGCAGCGATTCTGGCGGCAAACGGCTACGACGAAGGCGCCCGCAACGACGCGCTCCTTCTCGCAGCCAAACCGCTTTTGCCCGAAGAACGCGCTCTCATCGCTCCGCTCTTGCAATAGATTTTGTTTGGTGGGCTGAAGGCCCGACACAATGGTAGCCCAGGGCAACGCCCTAGGTAAGATGATTCAAAAATGTGTTCTCGTCCTGAAGGGACAACACAAAAGAGCCCCTTTGTTTTGCCCCTTCAGGGCAAATGTCCTCACGATCATTGTACCCAGGGCGATACCCTGGGCTACGATTGTCATTGCGCTTTCAGCGCGACGAAACCGGCCTTTCATTTCTTTGCCGGCGTGGTTTTTTGCAGGGCTTCAAACGTTGTCAGATTGTTTCGGGCATGGATAAAGTTGGGATTGATCCGTAGGGCAGTCTGGAGTTGTTCTATCGCCTCGGAAATTCGACCGATCTGTGCCAGAGCAGCTCCCAGATTATTATGCGCGGAGGCAGAATTAGGTGTCATACGCAACGCCTGCTTAAAGTGACCTATTGCCTCTGAAGTTCGGCCGGTTTGGACGAGGGCGTTGCCCAGGTTATTGTGTGCCTCGGCATTATCAGGATTGATTCGCACCGCCTGCTCATATTGGTCTATTGCCTCCGAAGTTCGGCCTGTTTGGAGCAAGGCGTTGCCGAGGTTGTTGTGCGCCTCGGCGTAATCAGGATCGATCCGCAGCGCCTGCTTATATTGATCTATTGCCTCTGAAGTTCGGCCTGTGCTGAGGAAGGAGTTACCCAGACTATAGCATGCTGCGGCAGGTTTGATTCGCATGGCTTGGTTAAACAGATCCATTGCCTCGGGAATCCGGTTAGTCTCGTACAGGATGTTACCGAGGTTAGCCTGCGCCATCCAGCAAGCAGGATTACGGCCAATGGTCGTCCGATACAGCGTTTCGATGTCGGTGTACATCCGGCTTTGCTGCCAGGTAAGCAGAAACAGTACTCCTCCGACCAGCAGGGTGACTCCAGGCTCCAGCCAGGCCTGCCAAGCTTTCAATTTTCCAGCCAGCAGGACGATCCCACTGGCGCACGGCGTGATGATTCCGAGGCAGGCCAAATATTGCCAGTGATCGGATACAAACGAATAGATGAAGAAATATTGATTGAGAAAACCCAGCGTAGGCAAGAGCAGGAGAATATACACGAGCACTCCAGCCAATGGAGCTCGGAACCATCGCCGCAGACTCCACAAAATTCCCAGCAATGCCAGGACAGCGAGGGGAAAGAGATACTGCCACCATACGGCAGCGTTAATCTCCCAGCGCGGATAAACGAACATCAGGTTGGCGGGCCAGAGCACTTTCCCCAGTTGAAACCAGAAGGCTCGCCCGGCTATCAGGCAGCGGTCAACCGGGGAAAACGCCAGGGCCGTACTTGCTTTGTAAGCGATGTTACCGGATTCAACCCAGCGCGTCATCAACCCTGCTGCGGCCGAGAGGAAAAAGAACGGGATCGAAGGCACAACATCGCGCCGCAACGAGATCCAGCCCCGTTTCCACCACAAGACTACAAGCCAGGCCAAAGGCAGCGTTACAATGGCGGTTTTGCTTAGCAATCCCAAAAAGAACAGGCCGAGGGCCAAAGCGTACCTTCCGCTGGTTCGATTCTCGTCAAACTTCAGATACCAGAGGGTGGCCGCCAGGGCAAAGACTCCGGATAACGTGTTCTTGCGCTCTGAAATCCAGGCTACAGTTTCTACATTTACCGGGTGCAGGGCAAAGATGATCGCGGCTAGCTCCGCTCCCGGGATTCGCAAAAAACGGAGGATTTTCAGCACCAGCACGACACAGCCGATGTGCAAAAGAATGTTGACGAAATGATAGTCGGTGGTCGAATCGCCCAACAACCTTTGCTGGAGCCAGTAGGAAGTATAGAGAAGAGGATAGTATTGCTGCGTTGTCCTCGGCACGAACCAGATTCGCCTCAAACCGTCTAGGGAACGCAGCTCGGGAGTCGCCATATTCGCGTTGTCATCCCATAAAAGGGCGCCGTGCCAGGCGGGCTCATAGGCCAGGATCGTGACCACCGCCAGGATCAGACAGAAAAACCAGTCGCGTTTCCACCAACTCATGACTAGAACCCATCTCATAAATAAGGAAGGAGTGCGTTGCCAGAGATTTTGTGCTGCGGCAAGACGCGAGGAGGGAGAATATCCTTCATGAATCTTTGACCGACGAGCAACGATGCCGCAGCGCCAAAGATCGCAACCTCCGGGCTATGCTCTGCCGGTGACGTCTGGCTGCGTTGCTCCTCAGTCACAGAGCGCTTCGGCTATGCTTCTTCGTCACGCCTTGCCAGCCGACCGCCAGCGCGTAGCGCGCTCATTTCGTATCTATGAGATGGGTTAGCTCTGTTGAAAAGGTACTTGTACTATCTGTAGTTGTATATAAATGGTGAGGGCATGAGCGAAGTTGGACTTGTGCCGTTTGCCCATGTCGCGTTGGAAGTGAGCCGGGAAGTTGTGCCTCCTTATGGTCATCGTTACGAGCGCTGGAACTCCAAACTGTGCCCGATTACAGCACACTCTTTCGTTTTATGCTGCGAGTGGAAGAGCAATTGATCGCGCAAGTTTTGGCGAGGTGGTGCGCCGTTTTCAAAGCCGCAAGCCCGCTCCAGGCAACGGCAAAAGCACCGTGGCGGTGGATGCTACGGGGCTGGCTCCTGGAGCCATCAGCACGTTTTTCATTCGTCGACGGGAGCAGCACGGCGGCGCTGCGATGCCGTGGCGTTATTGGCTCAAATGGCTCTTGGCTGTCGATACG
>WNFP01006696.1_pt1 | contig 11449 bp, 10 predicted proteins | sample 5400201 | NCBI WGS metagenome assembly WNFP01 (sample SAMN13153355, study PRJNA577476) | soil metagenome | isolation source: 115 cm saprolite under Madrone tree | place: USA:California | collected 2016-06-14
GAACATATAGATGTTCGTGGGGAACCCTGTCGGGGACAGGGCAGCTAAGAAAATCATCTTTTGTGAGCGTGCACGCTATGCCTCCTACCGTCAAAGAGAACGAAAGCTTAACGGCAAAGCCGGAAACGGCCCAGCGTCCTGGGCCAACTTCCACGCTGGCGGGTGACACCGCTATCAAGCAGCAGCCCGTCGCGCTCGAAGTGCCGGTCACGGTCAACGGTGCGCGCACCGTCGAGGGCAGCGACAAGCGCGAGCCTTTCTCCGAAACCACCAAGACCGTTCTCGTTATCGGCAACGGCGCCGTCATTCGTCTTTCTTCTTCCGTTGCTCCGGGGCAATTGCTTTTTCTCACCAACGAAAAAACCAAGAAAGAAGTTGTCTGCCAGGTCGTCAAGTCCAAGAACTACCGCAGCCTGAGCGGGTATGTTGAACTGGAATTCACCGAGTCCGTGGTTGGCTTCTGGGGCATGCGTTTTCCAAGCGACCGCCTCGGCGCCGCTCCGGAGACACCTGCGATCCCGCAGCCGGCTGCGCTCACCGTCGAAGCGCCTGCGGCGAACGATACTTCCAGCGTCGTGTCTGCGAAGCCAGTCGCGCCCGTCGCGCCCCTTTCCTCCACTCTCTCCACGTCCTTCGATCCGGGAGCTCCGCTAAAACCGGCCTCGGCAGCGCCAATTGCATCTGTAATTCCGGTTGTGCCCGCTGCGCCGGTGTCCGCCTCTCGGGAATTCGCGTTGAACTCCGCACCCGCAAATCCTGTTCCGCCAGCGTCTACTCTCTTTGATTCGCCGCGCGCATCGGAAGAGCAGGCCTCCATTCTTGAGCCGCCGAAGTCTCCCGGAGCTCCCGCCATAATCAATACAACAGACTTGCCTGCAGCATTCGAGGCAAAGCCCGTCGCGCCCGCCGCCGGGCATCCTCCGCAGGAGCTAACGGCCGGGGAGCCGGAGACCGACGCGCTGAAACTGCACACGGCTCGCCTCCAGAAACAACTTTCGAGCATGCTGTTCTCCGGCGCTCCCGCCCCGCCTCCTGCGGTTTCAGCGCAAACTCCGCATGCGCCTCCCGCCGTCATACAAAAAGACCTTGCGGTGGGCGCCGCAAAAGCTTTGGAACTGTCCCGCACTCATGCGCCGGAGCCCGTGCCCGCCAAGCCCGTTGGGCCCGTGAAACTTGGTCCTCCGCCAGCGAAAACCGCCCTCGACAAGGAAGAACTAAGAATTCCGGCGTGGCTTGAGCCCCTGGCCCGCAACGCCGCCGCACCCACTTCTACACAAGAGCTGATCGAAAGGGAAAAAGCAAGGCATCACGCGGGGCAGCCTGAGGTTGAAGAAACTGCCCCAGAGACCTTCCCGGCGATAGAAGAACCCAACATAGCCGAGCTGCCGCTGCAAACATTCGACGACACATTTCCGAGTGACGAAGAGGAAACCGCAGAGGAAAGCGAATCCAACGGTTCGGGCAGAGGCCTTCTGACCGGGGCGATTGCGGTCGGCGTCCTGCTGCTCGCCGGCGGTGGCTGGTGGTACATGCGTCCGCAGCCTGGTGCTGCCAATACCGGTCCGGCGCCAACGTCGAATGTGCAAGCTTCCGTGGTCTCCCTTCCTGGGGAGAGTTCACCATCGCAACCCAAGAGCAATACGCCACTGCAGACGAATCTTCCGGCGCAAACGATTCCGGCGCCGCTCACCAACACCGCCGCCCATCCTAATTCGGCCCCCAGTCCTTTGAGCGTCGTGCCGGCAGCCGCATCGGCCCCGACGACACACAATTCGCAACCCCTATCGAATCCGGCAAACGCCGGCACGGGTACGACGACACCGGCTTCAGCCCAACCGGCTGCAGAGCAGCCGAAGAAGCCCAGCCTCGGAAAAGTTCAACTGGCCACACCCAAGATCACGCAAAGCCGGCATGCACAAGACGGCGCAGAAGCTGACGCAGGCATCGCCTTGAACGGCGATGGACAGCCCGGGCCCAGCGTAGAAGCGCTCACCGCCGGTCTTGTTGGCGGCAGCAAACAGCCTTCTGCGCCCGCAGCGCCGCTACCCGTTGGCGGGGACGTCAAACCGGCAAGACTGATTTTTTCTGTGCCTCCATCCTATCCGAAGCTCGCCAAGAGCCAGCGTGTTTCGGGCAACGTCCTCATCGACGCGTTGATCGACCCCGCCGGACACGTGACGGTCATGAACGTCGTTTCCGGCCCCACGCTGCTTCATCAAGCAGCCATGGACGCTTTGAAACAGTGGAAATACCAGCCCGCGTCGCTCGACGGCAAACCCGTGCCGATGCACCTGACCGTGACAATCCGCTTCCGCCTGCAGTAATCCTCCACCGTTTGTAGTTCTGTGCGCCCACATCATGGGTGTGCCTTCGCATTCGAATTGCAGCTCCCTTCACAGCAGCGACGCTTGCGGGAAGCCAGGTAGATTCGTATACTGGCGGCCCGGCCAATTGGCAGTTCCAGCGGTGGGGTAGACCGCTGGTACTCACCTTCCTTGGCCTTTCAAATCGCGCCTGTAAGTGTTGACTACGGGCCGGATTGCGTAAGGACGGCCGGCCCCGAAAAGGCCGGATTTGCCCCTGCGTTTGACCGCAGGGTGGCCGGCTCTTCACGCAGGCGCAGCTTGATCCTGAGAGCGAACGAAGTAATTGCGCGCCGTTACAAAGGAGAATTTCGCATGCCGCAAGCTCCAATGCCAGAAGAGATGAATGTCTATCAGAACGCGGAAGCGCGCTTTGAAGTGGCGGCGAATAAACTGGGACTCGAGCAGGGGCTTTACCGGTATTTGAAATACCCGAGCAAAGAAATCACGCTTTATATTCCCATTGGGATGGATAACGGAACTCTCGAAGTGTTCACGGGATATCGCGTGCTGCATTCCACGGTGCGCGGGCCCGGCAAGGGCGGAATCCGCTTTGCGCCGGACGTTTCCATTGACGAAGTGCGCGCGCTGGCGACCTGGATGACCTGGAAGTGCGCGGTGGTAAACATTCCCTTTGGCGGAGCTAAGGGCGGAGTGATCTGCGATCCGCGGAAGATGTCGCGCGGAGAGCTGGAGCGGCTAACGCGCCGCTATACCGCGGAACTGGCGAACTGGCTGGGGCCGGAGCGCGACGTCCCCGCCCCCGACGTCGGCACAAACGAGCAGACCATGGCCTGGGTCATGGACACTTACGCCATGCACGTCGGTCAAGCGACCACGGCGGTCGTGACCGGTAAGCCCATCGAGCTGGGCGGGTCGCGCGGAAGGCGCGAAGCCACCGGACGCGGCGTGATGATCTGCTGCGACAAGGCACTCGCCAAACTGGGAATCAAGAAAGAAGGATGCCGCGTCGTTGTGCAAGGCTTCGGGAACGTGGGCTCCCTGGCCGCGGAGCTCATGCATAAAGCGGGCTACAAAATCATCGGCCTGGCAGACATCGGCGGCGGACTGTACAACGAGAAGGGTCTCGACGTGCCGAAGGCGATCGATTGGGTCTACACGCAGAAGAAACCGCTGCAGGATTTCCCGGGCGGCGGAACGAAGATGAGTTCGCGAGATGTGCTCTTCCAACCGTGCGAGATTGCCATCCCCGCGGCCATTGAAAACCAGATCACGGAGAAGAATGCCAATCAGGTGCAAGCCAAGGTTCTCTGCGAAGGCGCTAACGGTCCCACCACTTGGCAGGCCGACGCGATTATCGATGCCAAAGGCATCTTCACCGTGCCGGACATTCTCGGCAACGCCGGCGGCGTCACCGTCAGCTATTTCGAGTGGGTTCAGGACCGCCAGGGCTTCTTCTGGCGGGAGAGCGAAGTGAACGAACGCCTCTTCGACGTGATGGACAACGCCTTCGATGAAGTGGTGCGTTTTGCTGGAATGCACAAAGTAAATAACCGCATTGCGGCCTACATGCTGGCCATCGACCGGGTCGCCAGCGCCCTCAAGCTCCGCGGTATTTATGCCTAGCTTCTGGAGGCAAGTTGTATTAATTTCTTCTTCGCTCCTGCCACTCTTATGGGGATAGGCATGAGTCGTTCCGTAACTCCCCTACGGACTGTGCCTGGATCAATTCAATCTGAACGGCCCGGAAAAAGGTTCCGAGCCAGGAAGGAGTCCGCCCGTGACTTCGGACTCACTCTTGTCAGGCCACGCGAAAAGTGAAGAGCAGCACCGCCGCGAGATCTGTATCGCCGGACGCTGGATGTACGAGCGCGGACACATCGTCGCCTGTGAAGGAAATATTTCCGTGCGGCTGGATGACGGCAGCGTTCTCACCACTCCTACCTGCATGAATAAAGGGATGCTCGCGCCGCAGGATTTGGTGATCACCGATCTGCACGGGCGGCAGCTCGCCGGCGACCGCAAATTTTCCTCCGAAATGGCGATGCATCTCCTGTTCTACCGCATGCGGCCGGATGTGATGGCCATCTGCCATGGGCATCCGCCCACGGCCACCGGGTTTGCGGTCGCCGGGCGCGCTCTGAATCAAGCTTTGCTTCCCGAAGTGATCGTGGGACTTGGGCAGATTCCGCTGGTGCAATATGCTACGCCGGGGACTCCGGAGTTGAGCGAGGCTATCGAGCCGTTTGTGCCGCACTACGACGCACTGCTTCTTGCGAATCATGGCGCGGTAACCTGCGGCCCCGACCTGCTCACGGCGTTTTTTCGAATGGAGACCATCGAGCACAGCGCGAAGATAACCCTGGCTGCGGAGATGGCCGGTCAGCCGGTGTTGCTCTCCAGCCGGGAAGTCGCGAAGCTGATGGCGGCTCGTCCGCGTTACTTTGTCGCGCCTCCGCCGGGCGGCGGAGCGGAATTGCCCATCACGCGTGACAGCGGAGAAAGCGCGGGCGATGACGTAACGCTGACGCGCAGCGAACTCGATGCGCTGATCGACGAAGCCGTGCGCAAGGACCGCTCGCGCCGCTGAGCGCCCAGACCAGCTGCCGGGGCGTTACAAACCGGCTGCGACAGCGGCATCCTCAACTCTTGATCTAATTTCATCGCGCGCGGCGCGTGGCTGCGCAACGCGCCACGCGAGATGCTTCTCCCGTTGCCTTCCACAGATTTCCTCGGCACCAAGCAGCCGTTTACGCTACTCTCCTTTTCCTGCAGATCGCGCGGATTCGGAGGGACTACAGGTATGAGCAGCGCCGCCCAATTTTTCAAAGTCATTCAAGCAAGGGACACCGCAGCAGTTAAAAGAATGCTGGCCGCTGAACCGGAATTGGCGAGTGCCCGGAATGAAAAGGGACAATCGGCCTTGTTGCTGACGGTGTACGGCGGCAACAAGGAGCTTTGCGATATGCTGCTGGCTCAGGGGGTTCCGCTGGAGCTGCATGAAGGGGCGGCGCTCGGGCAACTGGAGCGCGTGAAACAACTGGTCGAGAAAGAGCCGAGTCAGGCGGAGAGCTACTCACCCGATGGGTTTCCCGTAATTGCGCTGACGGCGGTGTTCGGTCATCTGGAAGTAGCTGAATATTTGTTTGCGAAAGGCGCAGACGTCAACGCAGTGGCGACCAACGGGACGGGCTACAACGCCCTGACCGGCGCCGTAGCCAGCGGACACACCGCCATGGTGGCGTGGCTCCTGGAAAATGGCGCCGACCCGAATTACCGCTATGGAGTCGGCTACTCGCCGCTTCTTACTGCCGCTGCGAACGGCCATCTGGGGATTGTGAGCATGCTGCTGGGAAACGGCGCTGATTTGAGCGCCAGGACCAATGATGGGAAAACGGCCTTGAAGTTTGCGGAGGAACGCGGCCACGCAGAGGTCGCCGAATTTCTGCGCAGCCGCGGAGCGGCGTGAGTGAGAATAAGGGAACATGCCGCGGTGCGAAGAAGATTTGCGCTCCTGACCGGCTCCGTGCTTTGCATCTGCGCGTTGTTTTCCGGAAAGCTCTTCTCGCAAGCGACAGGAGGAGCCATGGCACTGCACATTACAAGCCCGGACTTTTCGGAGGGACAAACAATTCCCAAAAAATTTACGTGCGACGCGCAGGACGTCTCCCCGGAATTGGAATGGAATGAACCGCCTGCAAATACCGGGAGCTTTGCCATCATCATGGATGATCCCGACGCCCCCGCGGGCACGTGGGTGCACTGGGTTTTGTACGACCTTCCCGCAGACGCCAAGGAACTTCCGGAACGGGTGCCAAGGCAAGAGCAGCTTGCCGGCGGCGCGCGGCAAGGCCGGAACGATTTCGGAAAGATCGGATACGGCGGGCCGTGTCCTCCGCCCGGCGAGCCGCACCGCTATTTCTTCAGGCTGTACGCCCTCGATACCAAGCTGAATCTCAAATCCGGTGCCACAAAGGCCGACCTCGAACGCGCCATGAAAGGTCACATCCTTGCCCAAGCAGAACTGATTGGCAGATACGGTCGCTGATGGCCGGGTGTGCGTTGACGGGCGAAGGAAAAGCGGCAATACTGGCGAGCGATGATTGGCCAGCTTCGCGGACGGCTCGCCGAAAAAAGACCGAACCAAGTGCTCGTGGACGTGGGCGGCGTGGGCTACCTCGTGCAGGTGCCGCTTTCGACCTACGGGGCGCTCGGCGAGCTGCACACCGAAGTGACCCTCCTGATCCACACCCATGTGCGGGAAGATGCGCTGGCGCTGTACGGGTTTGTCTCGGCACGCGAAAAACATTTCTTTGAAATGCTGCTTTCGGCTTCCGGAGTAGGGCCGACGCTGGCGCTGAAAATTCTGAGCGGGATGAGCGTTGAAGAACTGGTGCCGGCAATTCGCGGGAGCGACCTGGCGCGGCTGACGAGAATTCCCGGCGTGGGGCGCAAGACGGCGGAGCGCATGGTGGTCGAATTGAAGGACAAACTGGAATCCGTGGCCGTGGAGACGGAGAAACCGGCACGCTCTTCGCCCGCGGGAATCGAGGCGGATGTGGTGTCCGCGCTGGTGAATCTAGGATACGACGGACGCGCGGCGGAAACCGCCGTGGGAGAAGCGAAGCGCGAGGCGGGGACGGCGAATTTTGAGAAGTTGTTGCGTGGTGCATTGCAGTCGTTGAGTGCACCGAAAGGACGAGCGGCGCGCGGTGCGTAGGCATCTCGACGGGCACGCGGAGACAGATGCAGCCGGTTCCCGAGCTTTCGCAGCGAGTCACGGCGTTGATTGGGGAGATTTTTCCGCCTGCAGACGCGCCGCGCATTCGAGCATTGGTGCGGGAGTTTCATTGGTCTCTCGGCCCCGCTTTCGATGATCGGATCCATCTGGATATTCTCGAAATTTGCGGCGGAAGGGCCGAGAGGGTGCGCGAGCTAGTGGACTTGGCTAAGGTCGATTGGCGCGATTTGATCGTGGCCGCGGAGTATGAGGTCAGGGACGGCAAAGTAGTCCAGAATGAAAGAGGCAAGACAAGGCTTGCCGAACTGCACGTCGAAGAACTGCGGCGCGCGGCGGATGGCGAATAGATGGCGGATGGAACGGCAAAACGGATGATGCCACAGAGACAGCCAGAGCGAATTGTGTCCGGCCAGGCGTTTGACGAAGACGCGCGGATCGAAGTGAGCGTGCGGCCCAAGCGGCTTGACGAGTACATCGGGCAGAAACGCGTCAAAGAGAATATTCAGATTGCCATCGATGCGGCGCGGAGCCGCGGCGAGGCGCTGGACCACGTGCTGCTGTACGGGCCGCCAGGGCTGGGGAAGACCACCTTGGCGCAAATCATCGCCAACGAGTTGAACGTGCCCATCAAAACCAGCGCGGGACCGCTGCTGGAGCGCAAGGGCGACCTGACGGCGATATTGGCCTCGCTGCAAAAAAAGGAAGTTTTCTTTCTGGACGAAATTCACCGCTTGCAGCCCGCGATCGAGGAAGTGCTCTACCCGGCGATGGAAGATTTCCGCGTGGACCTGATCATCGGCCAGGGGCCGGGGGCGCAGATTCACCCGTTTCCGCTGAGCCACTTTACACTGATTGGCGCGACGACCCGCGCTGGCCTGATCACCGCTCCGCTGCGCTCGCGCTTCGGCATTGTGCACCGGCTGGATTTCTACGAGCCCGCGGATTTGCTGATCATCATTCACCGCTCGGCGAAAATCCTGAACATCCAGATGGACGAAGGCGGCGCCGAAGAAATCGCGGGCCGCTGCCGCGGCACACCGCGCATCGCAAACCGGCTGCTGCGGCGTGCACGCGATTTTGCGGAAGTGCGCGCCGCTGGCCGCATCACCCGCGCCGTCGCCCAGGAAGCCTTGCAAATGCTCGGCGTCGATGAGAGCGGCCTCGACGAAGTGGACCGCAACCTGATGATCGCGCTGCTCGACAAGTATGCCGGCGGCCCTGTCGGTCTGGGAACTCTGGCCGCAGTCCTCTCCGAAGAAGAAGACGCCATCGAAGAAATTTACGAGCCCTACCTCATGCAGATCGGCATGATTGATCGCACCCCCCGCGGCCGCGTCGCCACCCCCCGCGCCTACGAATACTTCGGCCGTGAACTCCCCCGCCGCCAGCCCCGCCTGTTCTAGCCGTGTAACCAACTGACGCAGGTTCAGTACCATCCGAAGAAGAAGTTAAGGGTCTCCAAGTGCCAGCCTTTCTAATGGGCAAAGCTATTCCCCGCCTGTTCTATCACTTAAGATCTGATAAATTATAATGTACGTATGAGCAGAAGTATTATGGTTCGGACCCGAAGGGCGAGTCGCAAACTAGTTTGCATTGCAAACCAAAAGCAGCCAACTTGCACGACGATTAACAGCGCCTTCACTCTGCGCTTCGTTTTTTTCCAGGTGCGGGCGTACTTCAGGGCGATCAGGCCTTTCGAGAAGGTTTTGTTTTCGAGGAGCGTGAATTCGCGTTGCGGGAAGCCGCTGGGGAAGAGCGGAATGCCTTCGCCGATCAGGACCGGAACGATGCCGATATAAAGCTCGTCGACCAGGTCGTCTTTGAGGAAGTCGCGGGCGAGTTCGCCGCCACCCATCAGCCAGATGTTTTTTCCAGGACGTTTGCGGAGCTTCTCGAGGAAACTTTTCAGGGGTTCATTGACGAAGGTGACGCCGCCGCGCTCGCCGGGCGGCTGGGAATGGGAGAAGACGTAACTCTTCATTTTCGAGTCGCCGAATCCGCCTCCGCCCATCTTGAGAGAAACGTCGTAAGTCTTGCGTCCCATGATCATCGTATCGATGGTGGCGAAGAATGGGCCCATGGAATAGTCCTTGGGCATGAAGAGAAAATCGACCGCGCCATCGGGGCGGGCGATGTAGCCGTCGAGGCTGATGCCGAGGCGGGAGTTTCGACATGGGCTAACGTGCGCCTCGGCCGGGACGCGCAGCCAGTTCAAATCGGAGGAATCTTTCATGCAAAAGTTACTACTTGTGACGGTTGGTGCGGCGCTGCTGTCGTGCGGGGCTTACGCGCAGGGTGCGCCGTCAAAAACACAAACTTGCGAGGGGCTGGCGCAACTCCAACTGCCCGGAGCGAAAATCCTCTCGGCGCAGACGGTCGCGGCCGGAGCATTCACGCCACCGTCAAATATGTCTCCGTGGATTGTGGGGGACCCCTCTCTCTACAAGACTCTCTCTGCATTCTGCCGGGTAGTGGTGGAGGCGACACCGAGTGCCGACTCCTCGATCAAGATCGAAGTGTGGATGCCCGTTAATGGTCAGAATGGCGGCGGGTGGAACGGGAAACTGCAAGGGCGGGGCAACGGAGGATTCGCCGGAGAGATTGGTTACCAGCAATTGGGAATCGGTGTGTCCCAAGGTTATGCGATGGCCGGCACGGATACCGGCCACTCCGGAGAAGCAACGCAAGCGAGTTGGGCGCTGGGACATCCCGAAAAAGCGACCGACTTCGGATACCGAGGGATCCACGAGATGACGCGGATCGCGAAAGCGGCGGTGAAGGCATATTACAGCGAGGACCCGAAACATTCGTATTTCTGGGGTTGCTCGAACGGCGGACGGCAGGCGTTGATGGAAGCACAACGCTTTCCGGAAGACTACGACGGAATTTTGGCGGGAGCGCCGGCCAATTACTTTACGCACCTGCTGACCAAAGCGCTTGCGGATGCGCAGGCGACCACTCTCGATCCAGCAAGTTACATCCCGTCGAGGAAGCTGCCAACGATAGCTCGTGCCGTGAATGCAGCTTGCGACGCGCAGGACGGAGTGACCGACGGCATATTGAACGACCCGAGACAATGTCACTTCGATCCGAGCACGATGCTTTGCAAAGAAGGCGATTCGGAGAAGTGCTTGACGGCGGCGCAAGTAACCACGCTGAAAAAATTGTATGAAGGGCCCGAAGATGCGAAAGGGCGAAAGATTTTCCCGGGGTATTTGCCGGGAGCGGAAGAGGGGCCCGGAGGATGGGGAACTTGGATTACCGGACCAGCGCCAGGAAAAAGTCTGCTGTTCGCCTTTAGCGGCGGATATTTCTCCAACTTCGTTTATGGGAAGGCGGACTGGAATTACAAGGACACCAGTGTCGATCAAGCCGAGAAAGCGGCAGATGAGAAGACTGCGCAATTCCTGAATGCCACGGACCCAAATCTTGTGGCGTTCAAGACACGGGGCGGGAAGCTGATTCTCTATCATGGTTGGAACGATCCGGCGATTTCGGCGCTCAACACGATCAACTATTACAACGATGTGGTAAGCAAGATGGGCGTGCGGGAGACGGAGGCGTTCGCGCGGCTCTACATGGTGCCGGGAATGCAGCACTGCGCCGGTGGTGCCGGACCGGACTCGTTCGGTCAAGGCGGCGCGAGCGCGAAGGATGCGCAACACAACGCGGAATTGGCGGTCGAAGAATGGGTAGAGAAAGGAATTGCGCCTACCTCGGTCATTGCGACGAAGTATGAAGGCGACGACCCTTCAAAAGGCGCGAAGATGATGCGGCCGCTCTGTCCGTATCCGCAGGTGGCGAAGTACAAGGGCAGCGGCGATACGAACGACGCCGGCAATTTTGCGTGCGTGGCGAGTAAGTGAGGGAAAAAGATTGCGAGGGGGTTTCGACGCCGTCCGAGGTGCGGCGCGACGCGAACGCGGTCAAATCTTGAATCAGGGGAGAAGAGAATATGTCAGGAAAAAAACTGGTAAAGAGTATCGTTCTCTTGCTGGTTGTCTCCGGCGCGACGAGCACGCAACACGCGCAGTCTGCGAAAGCCGGCGCGGACACAGTGAAGTAGCTGTTTCGTGGAATCTGCGACGATGAAATAGTTCTACTTCACGCTTAACTTCTGGCGCCGAGCCTCGATTTGGGCATAGAAGTCTGCCGGGTTTTGTTTGAGATGTTCTTTCAGTTGTTCGGAAAAGCCGAAAATGGCCCAGGGAACCTTGGTGGCAAAATTTTCCAGCATTTCGTCCACTTTGGCTTGCTTGCCGGGAATCTGCACGGACCCGCCGTTGAACACCAATTCGGCGGTGTAAGTCTTTCCCACGGGAATGAGGTTCACGCGGCGCTGCGTGACGAGCTTGTAAGCCCACCATAGATCGTGGAAGCGGAA
>WNFP01004314.1_pt1 | contig 11448 bp, 7 predicted proteins | sample 5400201 | NCBI WGS metagenome assembly WNFP01 (sample SAMN13153355, study PRJNA577476) | soil metagenome | isolation source: 115 cm saprolite under Madrone tree | place: USA:California | collected 2016-06-14
CATGATGTACCTCCGTCATGAGGCGGGCCACGCCTTCAACTACGCGTACGAGCTGTACGCCACCCGCGAGTGGCACGAGCTGTTCGGTCCCTTCGACCGCCCCTACTCCGACGACTACACGCCGGTGCCTTTCTCGCGCGGGTTCGTGCGCCACATCGCCGGCTGGTACGCGCAGAAGCACCCCGACGAGGACTTCGCCGAGACGTTCGCGGTCTGGCTCACCCCGCGGCTCAACTGGCGCCGCCGCTATCAGGGGTGGGCGGCGCTGGCCAAGCTGGAGTACGTTGACCGGACGGCCAAGGCGCTCGGGGAGAAGGACCCGCGGCGCTCGGTGGGGAAGGCGGAGCTGCCCGTCCACGAGATGCAGGCGACCATCGAGGACTTCTACCGCGAGCGCTCGCCGGACGAGACGCTTGCGGTGGCCGACCTGCCGCTCGACGTGGACCTCGAAGATCTCTTCGGGCCTGCAGCGCCGCAGGGCTCGCGGCCAGCGGCGGACTTCCTCGCCGAGCACCGCAAGGTGATCGTGGACAAGATCACCTACTGGACCGGAGTCCGCCGGACGCTGGTCAAGCATCTGGTCGAGTCCATCGAGAAGCGGACAAAGGAGATGGACCTGGCGGTCGATACTGCGCGCGAGCCCGCCCACCTGGTGGAGGTGGTGTCCTACGCGACCACGTTGGTGATGAACTACCTGACGCGCGGCCGGTTCACGGAGAAATGAGCGAGAAGTTGAAGATCGCAGTCCTCTACGAGTCGTCGAGCGACACCACGGCCCCGGCGCTTGGTGCGCCGGTCGCGCCGCCCCGCGAGAAACACAAGGCGAGGCGGCCGGCGCCGCGCAAGACCAAGCGGGTGCCCAAGCTCGCGCGCGCGCAGGTGCTCGATGCGCTCCAGAAGCTGGGGCACAAGCCGTTCCTCTACTCGCTGGAGGGTGAGGAAAGCCTGCTCGGTCTCGCGCGCTGCCCGGCGGACCTGATCTTCAACCTGACCGAGTCATACACCGGCGACGACAGCAAGGACGTCCACGTCGCCGCCTTCCTCGATCTGCTCGAGATCCGGTACACCGGCTCCGGTCCGCACGGACTGCACCTGGGGCAGGACAAGGCGCTGGCCAAGAAGATCATCCGCTACCACGGCGTGCTCACGCCCTCGTTCGTGGTGGCGGAGGGCGGCGAATTCGAGCTGGGTGAGGACCTTTCGTTCCCGGTGATCGTCAAGCCTTGCTCGGGCGGCGGATCGGTAGGCATCGACGCGGGCTCGGTCGTGCATCGCAGGCAGGAGATGCTGGAGCGGGCGCGGCTGATCCAGGACGAGCTCCACTGTCCCGCACTCGTCGAGGAGTACGTCGAGGGCCGCGAGCTCTACGTCGGCATCCTCGGCAACGATCCGCCCGTCACGCTGCCGCTGGTGGAGCTGGATCTTTCCCGGCTTCCGCAGGGAATGCCGCACATTGCCGGCCGCGAGGTGAAGTGGGCGACGGAGACGGAAGCGTACAAGGTGACCCACTCCGCCATCGCCACCGACCTCGACGAGCACGTGGCGGCGCGAGCCAGGGAGGCCGCGCTCGGCGCATACCGCGCGCTCCAGCTTCGCGACTACGCCCGCATCGACCTGCGCCTCGCGCAGGACGGAAAGCTGTACGTGATCGAGGCCAATCCCAATCCCTGGCTCGTCGTCGAGGCGGAGTTCGCCCTCGCCGCGCGCGAGTCGGGCCGCTCGTACACCGAGCTGGTCGGCGAGATCGTCGAGGTGGCCCTGGCCCGTTATTCCTGAGCGGATGCCGCTGCGCGCTCGAGCGGCGCGTCGAGACGGTGCGCAGGGAGGTCCGGCGCCCACGGCGCGGTAGAAAGTGACGCGGGTGCCGAACGCCAACTGCCGCGAACGGCCAACGGGTCATCGAAGCCCTGACCAACCCAAGCTGATCGTGGGTTGGTGCTGACTGAATCGTTCGCGCGTGCGTTCCATAGTCGCTCGGGGCTCGCCGCGCCAGGGATTCGGCGCTCCCGGCTGGCGCCGAGGAGATGTGACTCTGAGCGAGGTCCCTGCGGTCGATCCTCCGTGCAGTGTGGCATGAACGTCTCCGCGGCGTCCGCGTCCAGCTTGCCAGCGCGCCAGAGCGGGAGACCGATCGCTGCCACCCAGACCGCCTTCCCGAGAAACTCGAAAAGCATCACCGGCAGCACTTGAGCGGATAGCGAATTCCCAACGCCATTAAAACCCGCGCCAGCCGTTGACCGATCGATCCAACGCCATTCCCGGGTGGTGAGAAAGCTCGCGAGCGCGTTGCGAACAATCGTGAGCTGTCAGCTGAAGCGCATGAGGGCGGAGCGAGTAGCGACGGGCGACGGGGAAGGCGTTATTGGTCAGGACTAGTCGGAGGAATGCTTGATGAAGATCTCGAAAAACGCGATTGAGATTTTTCTTGTTGCAGCGGCGATGCTGTGTACTTTCCCGGTCCATGCCAAGGCCTCGAAGCCGAAGCAGCTCCAGGTGACGTACTACTACCTGCCTGGCTGACCCATTTGCGCCCAGATCAAGCCCGCCGTGAGCGGGCTCATGGAAGAATTCCCTGGCAAGGTCAAATCAGAGAACGTCGACGCAACTACGCCCGAGGCGGCGAAGGCGATCAAGGAACTGGGCTTCAAGAATCATGGCCTGGTCATTCGTGCTCAGAATGGAAAAGTGCTCTGGAAGGAGCCCGACCATCAAGTCAAGATCGAGGACGTTCGCGCAGCTTTGAGAAAACGCCTGGGGGGTTGAGTCGAAAGCTATGCGGCCGTGAAGCGCTGGCCGAACAGGACGATCCGGTGGTGATCGAGCAGCCCCTCACAGCGACTTGAGGAACTCCTGCAGGTCCGCCTTCTCGCGCGAGTCGAGGCCCAGGCGCAGGACGCCGTCGTAGTGATCGATCACGGCGGCGTAATTTGCGAAGCGGCCATCGTGGTAGAAGCCGCCCTTCTGCCTCGTGAACAGGCCTTTGAGCGGAGTGGTGCGATAGCGGCCGTCGGGCGAGCGTCCCGACTGGAAATCGTCGACTCCGATCTCCGCTCCCGTGTGCATGTTCCAGCCGGGCTCGGTGTAGAGCGGTGGGACGTGGCAGGTCGCGCACTTCGCCCGGCCCTCGAAGAACGCCTTGCCACGCGCGGCGGCGGCGCGATCGAACGAGCCTTCCGGCGGCGCAGGCGCCGGGATGGCGAGCTGGTAGAAATGGAGGGCGGCCAGCTTCGAGGTGATGCGATCGTCGCCCGGGCTCTGGCGGTGACCCAACCGCGCGCGGGCGGCGACGGGGAACTTCTCGCGATCGTCCAAGCGCGGATCGAAGAAGAAACCCTTGCCGTACATCTCGTTGTTGGCCACGTACGCGTCCCAGTAAGTGACCGATCCCCATCCGGAGTACGTGTGTAGGTTGACGCCCGCCAGCCCGAACGCGGCAGGCAGGAGCGTCGCGGCCGGCTTGCCGTCGGGCCGGAACGCCTTCCCGTCGACGTTCAGCTCGGCGTCGAACTTGCCCGGTCCCCAGCTGGCCAGCACCTTCCGCACCGTCGCCTCGTCGACGCCCAGCAGCTTGGTGAATGCCGAGAGGTCAGGCGAGAGAGAAACGATCGCTCCCACGTTCAGGTCGCGATTCGGCCACCCGTCGAGCCGCTTGCCGATGCCCGCCGCGAACGAGTCGTCCACAGTCGAATGGCAAAACGCGCAGGTGATCCCCAGCGAGGTCAGGCGGTCTCCTTGGAAGATGCCCCTCACGCCGACCACCGAGTTCGCCTTTAGCAGGGCCAGCGTGTTCGCCGGATCGTCGAGGCTCACCGCGCCGCTCTTGATGCCGGCGGCGACGGGGGCCGGCACGCGCTCCGCGTCCACCTTGAGCCCGACGGACAGCGCGGTCTTGGGAGACACGCCGTCTCCCAAGCCACCGTTCTTCTGGCCGGCGATCGCCCGGTGGAGCTGGAGCGCGCCTCCGAAAAAGTCCTCGCTCCCGAAGGTGTCGTCCCGGAAGATCTCGCGGCCCTGCGCGAGCATGCCCCTCGCGTTCTCGTCGATGATCGAAGCCTGACCGCTTGCGGAGGCGCCGCCCGCGCCGCGGTCCTGGGTTGCATCCTGCATTCCCGCTGTCTTGCACGCACAGGCGATCGCCAGCGCGGCAGCCGCATGTCGTGGGGCCATGGCCGGTCCTCCCGGCTCGCGAAAAGCTCCTTCAGGGCAACGATCTGCAAGCCACCGGTTGGCTGCTGCAAGGAATCCGACAAACGATTGCGGAGTAACAGCGGGTGCCCGCCGGAACACCCGTAGCCATGGGAGCCACACTCTCTGCTGTGTTGACCCGCCGCGATACTGGCCAGGACCGCTTGAACGCCGCCGAGCTCGCGACTAGAAGTGCTCACGTGCGGCGCGGCCAGGCGGCTACGGTCATCCTGGTCACGGGCCTGGCAACACTCCTGCCCTTCGTCCCCGCCGCGGCCGCGCTTGCGGCCGGTGTTCTTCTGGCGATCTCGTTCGGGAACCCGTTCGCCGGGCACACGCGGGCACTGTCGCGCCAGCTCCTCCCTGCCGCGGTGGTCGGCCTGGGAGGCGCAATGGACCTCCCGGCAGTGTTGAGCGTCGGAGTCCGGGGGATCGGGTACACCGTATTCGGGATCGCCATCACGTTCGCGCTCGGCTTGCTGCTCTCGCGGGCGCTGGCGGTGGGCCGTCGGACGGGGCTGCTCATCACCGTGGGCACCGCCATCTGCGGCGGGAGCGCCATCGCAGCCGCGGCCCCCGTACTGGCGGCGGACGAGGAGGAGATCTCCGTCTCGCTGGGAACCGTCTTCCTCCTCAACGCCGTTGCGCTCCTCGTCTTCCCGGCGATCGGATATTCGCTGTCTCTCGGCCAGAGAGCGTTCGGAGTCTGGGCCGCGCTCGCCATCCACGACACCAGCTCGGTGCTGGGGGCTACCCTGCAATACGGGCCGGTGTCGCTGGAGGTTGCGACCACCGTCAAGCTGGCGCGCGCGCTCTGGATCGTGCCCGTGACGCTGCTGATGGGCGTCGCGGTCCGCAAGGAGGGGAGCGGGCGGCGCGGCGGCCGTCGCCCCTGGTTCATCGTTGGATTCCTCGCCGTCGCCGCTGCCGCCAGCCTCGTCCCGTCGCTCCGCGCGCCCGGTCTGGTCGTCGCCGCGGTTGCGCGCCGTGCGCTGGTGTTCACGCTGTTCCTCATCGGTCTGGGGCTCTCGCGGGACACGCTGCGGGCGGTGGGACTGCGGCCCTTGATCCTCGGCCTCGTGCTCTGGGCCGCGACAGCCATCGGCACGCTGCTCGCAGTTCTCGCAGGGTTGATCGCCGTCTGAGCAGTTGACGCCGGCGCGTGAAAGGGCCGTTTGCAGTATCCTGAGCGCCATGGCCGACCAGACGGAGAGCGTCCGCGACGAGATGATCGGCCGCCTCGTCGGCTCGTGGCGCGTGGTCAAGCTCCTCGGCGAAGGCGGGATGGGCTCCGTGTACATGGGCGAGCACCCCGCCATCGGTTCGAAGGTCGCGATCAAGATGCTCCATCCGCGGTTCGATGCGGACGAGCGGATCGTCGAGCGGTTCTTCAACGAAGCCAAGGCCGTGAACGTCATCGGCCACGAGAACATCGTCAACATCCTCGACTTCAACGTCGCCGACGGCAGGCGACACTATTTCGTCATGGAGTTCCTGCATGGGCAGCCGCTGCAGGCACTCGTCGACCCCGGGACCCCGATCGCGCTGCGGCGCGCCGGGCCGATCCTCCTCCAGTGCTGCCGGGCGCTGCAGGCCGCGCACGACCGCGGGATCGTCCACCGCGACTTCAAGCCGGACAACGTCTTCCTGGTCGAGTGGGGCGGCCGCGCGGATTTCGTCAAGCTCGTGGACTTCGGCATCGCCAAGCTCACCGACACGGCCAACCCGCATCTCACCCAGACGGGCACGGTGATGGGCACGCCTGCGTATATGTCGCCGGAACAGGCCGCCGGCGAGCGGGACATCGACGCCCGCAGCGACATCTATTCGCTCGGCGTCACCCTGTTCCAGATGGCGACGGGGAAGTTGCCCTTCGCAAAAGTGGGACCCTCGTTCGGCAGGATTCTCGCCGCCCACCTCAGCGAGCCGCCTCCGCTGCCGAGCGCCCTCAACCCGGAGATTCCGGCGGAGCTCGAGGGGATCATCCTCAAGACCCTGGAGAAGAGTCCGGACCAGCGGTACCAATCGATGACCGAGCTGCACGATGCCTTGCTCGGTTGTATGGAGCGGCTCGGGATCGGCGCGCAGCCGTCGCAGCCTGACGGCCGTCCGGCGACAATCGGCGCAAAGGCGTCCGCCGCCCCTCGCAGCAACGCGACCGTGACGCCCGCTCGCGGCGCGACCCTGCCACGAAGGACCGTCGCCGGCGACGCACCACCTCGCCGGCGTGGCGTCCCCGTTCTTCTCTTCGGAGCGGCTACGGTCATCGCGATCGGGATCGCGGCGCTGGGGTTCTTCTGGGCCCGCGGATCCGATGCGCCGGAGCCGCGGCGGCCGGCGCCAGCGCCGCGAGTCCGCGAGGAGCCCGCCTCCGCGGAGCCTGCACAGGCCCGAGCTGGCGAGGTCGAACGCGCAGCGCCGCCATCGGCGCGGCAGTCACCTCCAGCCGACATTCCAGCCGCGCCCCCGTCGCCTTCCGTCGAGGCGGGTGCGCCGAGGCGTCAGACAGCGCCAGGCCGGACGGAGGAGCGCAGAGTCGCGCAGGCGACCACGCGGCAGAACTCCATGCCTGCGGCAACACCCAAGCGGTTGGGGGTCTTCTTTCAATGCGCAGGCGTCCCGGAGGTGTGTTCCGCTCTGCGGGCAGCGGTGGATGACGAATTGCAGAAGGCGCGATTCGCCAACCTGCGCAATGCAGGGAAGGCGGACGTCGCCCTCAACGCCAGGGTGACCACGGTGCAGGGCCGCGCCGCTCCGGACCAGCAGTTCGCGGTCCGGACGTACTCCATCGAGATCAGCGGCGAGGCGGTCCAGAGCAGCGAGGCCGTCGCCATGCCCGCACCGACGACGCTCAGCTACGACCCCAGCTTCGGCAGCGAGCGCGTGGCGGAGAAAGCGCGCCTAGTCGCCGGTGAGGTCGCCGAGAAGCTGCAGGGGTTCGTCGCCGGCCGGTGACTACTGTTTTCGGATGGTGTCCTTCGGCTTCGCCGCGCCGGTGAAGTGGATGACGGCGTACTTGCTCTGGACCTCGACCACCGCGCCATCTCCGGTCTGTTTCTCGTCGGCACCGAGCTTGGCGCCGGTGTCCGGATCGATGAGCGCCTCGCCGACGCTGATGACCGTGAACCTGTCGCCCACCTTGACCCCGGAAAGCGCGCCGAGATTGATCCATGCCTTGGTTCCTTCCACCTTGATGATCTTCCCCTGCACTCCTGCGGCCGGCGACGCCGCGGACGCGATGCGCGACAGATAGTTCCCGGAGCCGAGCTTCGATACCACCGCCTTTGCCGCCTTCTGGATCGTTTCGCTGGCGATCCCCCATTCGCTGTCGCGACTGAGGCTCGTGCCCTTGAGGAACCCGCCGCCCGTCTTCACGTCGCCGTCCGCCGAGATGGACACCACGCGCTCCGCGGTGGTGGTGTCGACGAACCGAAGGCTGATGGTGGCGAACGATTGCACCATCTGGCCGCCGATGCTGATCGGGCCCACCGCGGCCTTGGTGACGTCGATGTTGAACTTGTCGATGCCGCCCATCACCACGTACTGGACTCCGAGCAGCTTCCCTACCTTCGCGGCGGTGGTCGGATCCACGGCCCCGGCCGTGGCCAGCCCCTGCTCCTTGAGCACGAGGTTCAGCTTGTCGCGCTCGACCACGCTGAACTTCGAGGAGAGCAGCTGGTTCTCGGAGAACTCGGTGTCGATCTGGTTGCGCGCCGCGGGACCGAGTTGGTTGGAATACCAGTAGTTGCTGCCGGCGTGGTTTTCGAACTCCCAGATTGCCATGCGGATCTTGCCCTGGGCGAATCCCTGCGACGGCAGAGTCAGCAACAAAGCCAAAGACGCAACGGCGCACGACGACGTCTTCCCCCTCATGACGCACCTCGATGCGAGCCCGCAGGCCCTTCTGGATGAGAGTCGAAGTATACGCCCGTCACGCCTGAAGCGTGCTGGCGAGGCCGCCCGCGCCCACTCAGCTGCAAGCGGACGCGTACCTCACGCCGCGTACCTCGCGCCGCACCTCGGTCACCAATCGAAGCGCCCTGGGGTACCTGATTACATTGCTCGTGGCAGCATCTCCCCGCCAACGACGCGGGTTGATCTTTGGGTCACCGCCGGCGACAGGGCGCGGGCGCATGCGGGACAACCTATCGCGTGCTCCGACGCGTCCTGACGCAGAGCGGCTAGTTCACTGGGATGCATGGCCATGGGTTTACAGGGAGTCGCGGAATCGACGGGTCGTCATCGACGACATCCCGTGACACCTTCGGATCGGATCCCTGCGGGCGATCGCCGTCGCTCCGAGTGTATACTTCGCGCGCCGGCCTGGGTCGCCGGCCAACGGGCGGGGCGAAGCGGAATACCGCGAGCTCCGTAGGGTTGCGCCGATGAACGAGCAGTTGGGAACCGCGGTCGAGCATCTCCTGGACGACGGTGAGCTCGTCCTTTCGAGAAGCGCGGCCGATGGCGGCCGGTCACCCGTTCTCATGGTGACGCCAGCGGCCGAGCGACCCCTGCCCGGAAGCCTCCTGCGGCTCGAGCACGAGTATGAATTGCGCGACGAGCTGGATCCCGCGTGGGCCGCGCGGCCCCTGGCGCTCGTGCGGGACCATGGGCGGACCACGCTGCTGCTCGAAGACCCGGGCGGCGAGCCGCTGGCGCGTCTTCTGGGAGGCCCGATCGAGCCGGCGGCGTTCCTGCGCATCGCCATCGGCCTCGCCGCCGCGCTCGGACGGCTCCACCAGCGCGGGCTCATCCACAAGGACCTGAAACCAGCCAACGTCCTCGTGGACCGCGCCACGGGCGAGGTCTGGCTGACCGGGTTCGGCGTGGCGTCGCGGCTTCCGCGCGAGCGCCCGGCGCCGGAGCCTCCCGAGGTCATCGCCGGGACGCTCGCGTACATGGCACCCGAGCAGACCGGGCGCATGAATCGATCGGTCGATTCGCGCAGCGACCTGTACGCTCTCGGCGTTACCTATTACGAGATGTTGACGGGCGAGCTCCCCTTCAGGGCGACCGATTCGATGGAGTGGGTGCATTGCCAGATCGCCCGGCAGCCGGCTCCCCCTCGAGAGCGGGTGGCGACCGTGCCCAGCCCGCTCAGCGCCCTGGTGATGAAGCTCCTGGCGAAGAGGGCGGAGGACCGGTACCAGACCGCCGCCGGGGTCGAAGCGGATCTGCGCAGGTGTCTGGGCGAATGGGAGGCCCGCGGGCGCATCGAGCCCTTCCCGCTCGGCACGCACGACGTGCCCGATCGCCTGGTGATCCCCGAGGCGCTCTACGGCCGCGAGCGTGAGACGCTGACGCTGCTCGAGGCCTTCGACCAGGTGGTCGACGGCGGCACGCCACGGCTGGTGCTCGTCTCCGGGTATTCCGGGATCGGCAAGTCGTCGGTCGTGAACGAGCTGCACAAGGCGCTCGTGCTGCCGCGCGGCCTCTTCGCTTCCGGCAAGTTCGATCAGTACAAGCGCGACATCCCGTACGCCACGCTGGCCCAGGCTTTCCAATCCCTGATCCGCCCCATGCTCGGCCTGCGGGAAGCGGAGCTCGGTCCGTGGCGGGAGGCGATCCAGCAGGCGGTGGGACCGAACGGTCAGCTCGTCGTCGCTCTCGTCCCGGAGCTCGAGCTGATCATCGGACCCCAGGCGCAGGTTCCGGAGCTGCCGCCGCAGGACGCACAGAACCGGTTCCAGATGGTGTTCCGGCGGTTCCTGGGAGTGTTCGCAAGCAAGGAGCATCCACTCGCGCTCTTCCTCGACGATCTGCAGTGGTTGGATGCGGCGACCCTCAAGCTCATCGAGCACCTCGTCACCCATCCCGAGACGCGCTACCTGCTGCTCGTCGGCGCATATCGCGACAACGAGGTGGGACCGTCGCACCCTCTGATGCTGACGCTCGATTCGATCCGCAAGACCCAGGCAAAGGTGCGCGAGATCGTGCTCGGGCCCCTCGGCCTCGACGACGTGGGCCGGCTCATCGCCGACGCGCTGCACTGCGAGCCCGCGCGCGCGCGAGCGCTCGCGCGGCTCGTGCACGAGAGGACCGCCGGGAACCCATTCTTCACCATCCAGTTCCTCTCGACGCTCGCCGAGGAACGGCTCGTCGAGTTCGACGCGCGCATCGCGGGGTGGCGATGGGACTTGCAGCGCATCGAGGCCAAGGGCTTCACCGACAACGTGGTGGAGCTCATGATCGGCAAGCTGAAACGGTTGCCGCCGGCGACCCAGGAAGCGATGACCCTGCTCGCCTGCCTGGGCAATCTCGCCGACGCGGCCCATCTGGCGATGATCCGCGGCGGATCGGTACACGACCTCGATGGGGCGCTCTGGGGAGCGGTCGAAGCCGGATTCGCGATGCGCCTCGACGGGACGTACAAGTTCGTCCACGACCGCATCCAGGAGGCGGCCTACTCGCTCATCCCCGAACCGCTCCGGACGAACACACACCTGAGCATCGGCCGGCTGCTCGTCGCCGCGCTGACCGCGGACGCCGCCGCCGAGCACGTGTTCGCGGTCGTCAACCAGCTGAACCGCGCCGCCGACCTGATCACCGACGGCGAGGAGAGGGTGTCGCTCCTTCGCTTGAACGTGCGCGCCGGCAAGAAGGCGAAGGCGGCGATCGCCTATGTCTCCGCGCGCAACTACCTGGCCCAGGCCGCCGCGCTCGCGCCGCCCGACGCCTGGACGCGGCTCTACGAAGAGACGTTCGACCTCCATCTCCTGCTTTCCGAGTGCGAATACCTGGTCGGCAATTTCGCCGTCGCGGACGGGCTGTTCGGGTTGATCCTGGGCAAGTCGCGATCCGATCTCGACCGCGCCAAGGTGTACGGCCTGCGCATGAAGCTGTACCAGGTGGCAGGCAAGTACGACGACGGCGTCGCTGTCGCTCTCGATGCCCTGCGGCTGTTCGGCGTCACTTTCCCCGAGTCCGACGCGGAGATCCAGGCGGCCGCCGAGGGCGAGTACCGCGACGTCCCGCTTCATCTGGGCGGACGTCGGATCGCCGATGTGGTCGACGCGCCAAAGGCCGCCGATCCCGCCATGCAGGCCGTGATCAACCTCCTCGTCGAGGCGGCGCCCTGCGCTTACATCGGCCGGCCGACGCTCTTTCCGCTGATCACGCTGAAAGCGGTGAACTTCTCTCTGCGATACGGTCACACCGAGCAATCGAGCTTCGCCTTCGGCGTGTATTCGCTCATGCTCGTTTCGCTGATGGGCGACATTCCCTCGGCATTCGAGTTTTCCGAGTTGTCGCTGCGGCTCAACG
>WNFP01004605.1_pt1 | contig 11448 bp, 4 predicted proteins | sample 5400201 | NCBI WGS metagenome assembly WNFP01 (sample SAMN13153355, study PRJNA577476) | soil metagenome | isolation source: 115 cm saprolite under Madrone tree | place: USA:California | collected 2016-06-14
ACCGTGCCGTTCTCGGCCGTTTCCTGCTCGAACGACAGGCCCCCGGCGTTGTCCGGGTGCAGGAACCAGGTGGTCTTGGTGCCGGCCGCGCTGATGCGGTCCTCGCGCACCCGCTCCAGGCTCGCCCCGTAGCGCCACGTGTACCGCACCCCGTTCGGGCCGGTCAGGCCGCCGGTGGCGCTGTCGTTGGGCAGATTGAAGCTGGTGTAGGTCACCGCCTGCCACAGTCCGCCACTGGCGCTCACCACGTTGCCGTTGGCGTCGTACCGGTAGCTGGTGGCCCCGACCTGCGCGACCGCGTGCGGCTGCAGGCTTGCGGCCCCGCTGGCGCCATACGCGTAGCTGCCGGCCACATCGCTCTTGCTCAGGATGTTGCCGATCTCGTTGTACGCGACCGTCACGGTGCGCGAGCCGCCGGCAATCGCGGGGCTGCTCACAGCGGATCCCAGGTGAACCCCAGGTTCACCAGGCTGCCGGCGGCCCCCGAAGGCAGCTGGGACTGGATCGTCTGCAGCCGGCCGGTCTGCGACTCGAACGTCTGCCCCGTCCGCACGCCATTGCCGTAGGTCTGCTGCACGATCTGGCCGCGCGCGTTCACGCTGGTGGCGCTCCACAGCGTCACCCCGGCGCTGATGGCCTGGGTCGTATAGCCGGTTGCGCTGTATCCGTAGCTCACCCGCAGTCCGGTCGGGTAGGTGCGGTTTGCAACCCGCCCGCTCGCCGGGTCGTACGCCACCGAAGAAACGAACGTGGGTCCGCTCGGGACGCTGAAGGTATCGGAAACGGGCCTGCCCGCGCTGTCGTAGGCGTACTTGCGGTCCGACACCTCGGAGGCATCCAAACTGGAGGTCGCCACCTCGCACAGCTTCAACGTCCCGTAAGAACAGGTCGCACCGCCGGCATACGTGTCATAGGTCCAGGTCGTGGTGAACTCCGGCAGCACGCGCGTGGCCATGCGCCCCAGCGCATCGAACGTGTAGTTGGTCTTCTGCCCGGCCGCCCGCTCGTTGGGGCTTTGCTGCCACACCATCTCGCCCAGCGCGTCGTAGCCGTAGTTCCACTGCCCCATGTCCGGATCGTTGGTCTGGTACTTGCGGCCCCGCAGATCGAACAGGGCCGTGATCGTGTTGCCGTACTGGTCGAAGGTCGCCACCAGGTTGCCGAAGGCGTCGTATTGCTGAACCAGCACGCTGTTATTGGAGTCCACCACCTTGATCACGTGGCCCTGGCTGTCGCGCGTTTGTGTCGTGCTCTGGCCGCTCGGACTGCTGGCGGTCGGGGGCGTCGTCGTCTTGACCGTCAGGTCCGTGTAGGCGATCGTCGTGGTGGCCACGCCACCGGTGGCGGTCGGATCGGGCCGTTGCATCGACGTCGGCCGGCCCAGCAGGTCGTACTGGGTGATGGTCCAGATGAACGTCGCCGTACTGGACGTCGTGTTGTTCACGTTGAATGCAACCGGCGACGCATCCGTCTCGGAGTACGGCTCGCTCTTCTGGACCACCCGCCCTTGCTGGTCGTACACGACCCAGGTCGAGACCCAGGTCGATGAGTCCAGAGCGCTTTGCGTCTGCGTCTTTACATCGCGCCCAAGAGGATCCTGGAACGCTCTGCTGACAGGGCCATTGGGTGAGCCGTTCGCCCCGAGCGGCGTCTGCGTCACTCGGCTGATCAGGTTCACATTGGAGGTGGCCGCCGCAACCGTCGGGCAAGACACGCCGGCGCCTCCATTCGGATCCAGGCCGGCGCAATAGTCGTAGTTCCACTGCGTTTGCGTCCCGTCGGCCCGCGTCTCCAGCGTCTTACGGCCGAACGCGTCGTAGGTGGATGTCGTGGTCAGGTTGCCGGGCGTGCTCACCAGTGTTTCGCTGGTCGCGCTGCCGAAGCGCAGATCGAATTGCCGCGTCACCTGATGTCCCAGAGCATCGGTCGTCGTGTACGGGTACTGTCCCTTCACGATCCCCGGCTGCGCCACGCTGTTCGTGTAGCTCACCGTTGTGGTGCGGGTCGCAAACAGCGCGTCGCCGCCGGCTCCGGTGCAGTTCTGCGTGGTCGCCGTGGCCCGATTGCCAAACGAATCCGGCGTGTAGTTCGTGCTGGCGCACACCTGCACGATGCCCGGTTCGATCGTCTCGTTCGTCAGCAGCCCCGTCGTCGTGTCGTATCCGAACCCCGACGTGCGCGTGTAGTTGAACGGGCTCGGCGATGGAGTCGCGCCTGTTGCTTGCGCAAAGCCCAAAGACGGAATCAAACCAACAGCAAGAGTCACGAGGGCCAGCCCGCCATTGGCCGCACCGCACCCTGCTCCTCTCAAACCGCAATCCGCGCGCGCATCGATCACGATGAGTCCGCTCCGTCTATCCCAGTCCTACAACATAGGTCCGTACACACTTGCCGGTGATCCAGTCACGGCATTGCCGTTCTTCGACACCGCATTGCCGGCCGCTCCCCCAGCGGCTCCCGGGGTGCCGTTGTAACTGCCCCCACCAGCTCCACCCGGAGCACCGAGGCCGCCGCCGCCGCCCCCAGCGCCACCCGCGGCGTTTGTCGTTCCGTTGCCTGTATTGGTGGCACCATTTCCGCCAGCAGCACCAACACCGCCACCGGCACCGCCGGCCGGAAGCGAGCCCACCGGAACACTTCCGCCGCCAGCACCCGATGTACTCGGATTGGCAGTAGAGCCGCCCAGATATCCGCTGTTAGTGACGTTATTTCCACCGTACCCGCCGGCGTTCCCGTTGTATCCAGCGCCGGCGCCGCCACCTGCTCCCGGCGCGTTCGCTTGACTGCCGTTAGGCAACGTATAGCCGTCCCCACCGCCACCGCCGCCGCCGCCACCACCGCCGGCAACTACCAAGGCATTGCCCGCGGCGAAGCTGATCGGGAACGAAACCGAGATCGCGGGTCCTCCATTGCCTCCAGAAGTCTCTTGGGCGCTACCTCCCCACCCACCGTGGCCACCGGCGCCTCCCATTCCGTAGACGTTTCCGCCACCCGATATCGTGACGGTGTCTCCGGCGGTGAACCCTGAAACCGCCAAAGCGGGCGTCGAAGTGCTGGTTGAGTAGACGTAGACGCCGGATGCGATATTCAGCGCCACATCAGTTGAACCTGCGGCATATCCAGCGACCTTGCTTGGATTCAAGACGTAGTTTGGCGTGCTGACGGAAATGGCAACCGTCACTGCATTCCGCCCAGTGGCCGTGCCGGAAACGCTCAGCGTGTCCTGCGCGTAGCCCGTCATGCCGGTATTGCTCGGAGAAATGCTGGCAGCACAGTACGTAGGACACGCTGCCGCGGTCGTAGGTGCGAAGGTGATCGTGACCGCGCACGAGCCGCCCCCGCCGGCTACCGCCCCGCATGCCGACATATTGGCTGTGTAGCCGGCGGGAAGGTTGGTGAGCGCTCCGCTCCAGTTCGCAGTGCCATTGCCGTTGTTGATCAAGGTTAGCGCCTGCGACTGACTCGATCCGGTCTTGACGCTGAAGGTGAGCGTGTTGGTTGACCAGTGCGACACACCGGCGTAGACGATGTTCGTGTACGGGCCCGAGGCATTGACCGTGGCCCCCACCGTCGTCCACGTGCCGCTGTTGTTGCCCATAGTTCCGGACGTCTCCTGCAGTGCGATGGCGCACGAGGACCCTGGCGCAATGTTCGAGCAACTGTTCGAGGCGACCGACAGCGTGCCCCCCGCCGGGAAGCTGATACCCGAAAGCGTCATGTTGGCGTTGCCGTCGTTTCGGAGCGTGAGCGACGGACCGGTTTCCGTGGGCCAGCTCCACCAGGAATCCACGTGGACGGTGTTCGGACTCGAGGAGTAATCGGCACCATAGGCACTCTTGGTGAGGTTTGTGAGCGTCGCTACGGTGCCCGAGCCGGTGCCAGACGTGGGAACGGCAAAATTGACGCCAGTGGGAGTCGGCCGATAACCGGAGTCCACACCGGCCTGCATCCGGTCATAGCCGCCTTGGATCTGCACGCTCGCGCTCAAGGCGCCCGCGCTGGCTTGCGGACTGAACTGAACGGTTACCGTGCATGAGGCTCCGGCCGCGATTGATGCGCCACAGTTGTGACTCATCGGGAAGTTGCCGGGATTGCCTCCAATCATCGAGATCCCGGTGAGATAAAGCGGGCCTCCATTCGCAGCGTTGTTCGTCAAAATGAAGTTTTGCGGCGCACTGGTCGTGTTCAGGCTCTGGTTGCCAAACGCAAGGCTGGTGACGTTGGCAGTAGTTGTCGCCACCGAGAAGCTGTACGACTGCTTGATGGCGAAGGTCGGCGCCGTCGTTCCCTGTGCCTGGTAGCTCAGCTGATCGGTGGCCGTGTAGGTGCCCGGCGTGGCAAGGCCACCCATGCCGAAGAACGACACGCAACTGGATCCCCCTGCCAGCGCCGTGGTCCCCGGCTGACAAAATCCTGTACCTCCTTGCCACGACCAGACACCGGCCGGTCCGCTTACCGGCGCGTGTGCTGTGATCAGAATCGACGAGGATGCGCTGTTGTTCTTGACGGTGAACCAGTCGCCGGAGTCCGATGCCGCACCGATCGTGCCCCAGTTCGTCGACGCGGGCACAATGCTCACGGCATTGGACAGAACGACCGCGTAGGCCACGGTTGCAACCCGGCCGGCCGCATCGCGCGCCGTCAGTGAAAAATTGGACGAGAAGACTCCGTACTGGGTGAAGTTGCCGGCGAACGTCACCTGCGAGCCCGACTGAGTGGCCGTAATGCCATTGCTACCGCCAGACCATGTGTAGACGACCGGCGCAACGCCTCCGGCCGACGTCACCGTCGCGGTGGCCGAAACGGCACCAAGAGTTGTGGACACTCCGCCGACCTGCGGGCCGACACTGACCGAGAACGCGGCCAGACCGGGAGGCGCTACGAGCGGGTTTGCAGTGACGGTGTTGGTCACCGTCGATTTGGTCAGCCGCCCCAGAATCCAGTTCGTCGTATCCGGCGGTTGCTGGTACGTGTTTTTGGTCACTGTCGTGAAGTTATCGTTCGCGTTGGCCGGGTCGGTCGTAGTCACCGTCACCTGTGTCGCGTTGCCCCACATGTCGTACACGCTCTGGGTCGTGACACTCGGCAACGCATTGCCGGTCGTAAGCCCATAGGCCTGATCCGTCGAGGTCCAGACATATGGGTACGGCGATCCGTTGTCGTCCGCCAGTTGGGCCAGACCGTTCGTCGTCGTGCCGAGCAGCGTGTGCGTGGCCAAAGGCGCCGAGGTTTGCTTGGACGTGATCATCCCGATATACGGGAATGCCTGCGCATAGGTCGTTGCAGTGATGATGTTCGCCGTGTTGTCCTGCTGCTGCACCTGGCTGAAGCCCAGGAAACCGCGTCCGCTCAGATCGATCACCGCCCCGGTGTAGCCGTAACTGACGTTATTGGCGACTTCCCCGGAGGTCGACTGGATTCCCGAGTCCGTCTCGACCCAGGCAACCACTTTCATCGGGCCTGCAAAGTCAAGGTTGGGATAGGACGACGAGGTACCCTTCGTGTACAGGGTCAACACTGGCATGGTCGGTGCCGGCGCGACCGTCGGCACCGGCATTCGGTTGGCGTGCATCCGAACGGCGTGGTGCGGCACGCCGGCTTCGCCGATCGTCTGGTAGTTCAGGTTCAGCGTCGATCCAAGTCCGTTGCTGAAACCTGTGATCACATCGAACGGTGTTCCGACGAGCGTTGCGATCTCAGGAACGGCGGTGTTGTTCTGATTGGTGAGGCGCACAAGGTCGATGCGCCCGTCGCCGTTCACGTCCATCGGCAGATCTTCGATATTGAGCTGGTCCCAACCACCGATGGCAGTCCACGTCGCATCCGGCGTCGCGGCAAATCCGCTGCCGTTCGACAGATAAACCGCAGCATTGGCCACTCCATTGTTGTTGGACACCACTACCAGGTCGGTGCGGCCATCGCCGTTCACATCGATCGGAAGGTATTCGGCACCCAGGCCATTCGTCCCAACCGTATACGGTCCCACCGGATACGATCCGGCGTTCACGAGTGTCGTTCCGGTCGACAGCCAGATATCGGCAATCGCCGTGCCGCTGCCGGTACCGGGATTGGAATTGCGGATTCGAATAAGGTCCGTCTTGCCGTCCCCGTTTATGTCCGCAGCAATTTCCGTGAAGTAGGTATTCATCACAGTGGGGTCGCCACTACCTCCGGCCCCGACAGCAACTTCCGCCCTATCGATCAGCGTCGATCCATCCGAGATGAGCAAGCGAGCCGTGCGTGTGGGGCACGTTGCACCGTTCAGGGTTCCGAAAGCGTTGTACGTGTCCTGACACTGCGAGGCGAGTTCGATCGCGTCGGCACGCCCGTCACCATCGACATCGCCGCCGAGAACGACGAGCTCCGCGTTGCCTGATGCAGCGCCCAAGGGTCCGCTCGTGGTCGTCGACGGCGACACAAAGGTTGTGCCCGTCGACAGCGCCGTCACGACGGTCGACGCACGGGCGGTCGTCGCCGAGAGTCCAACCAGCACCAAGTCGGCACGACCGTCGCCGCTAATGTCTTCGATCAGAGGCTGGAACGGATAGGGCGTTTGCAGGTACTGGGTGCTGCTGTATTGGTTCACATAGTATTGGGGAACGGCGTCACTGAAGACGCCATAGTTGGCGATGGGTCTGTTATAGGTCGGTGCGCCAAATCCGATCCCGTTCGAGAGCGTCAATTGAGCGTCGAATTCCGTTCCGGTATTCGTGATCCGAATCAGATCTGCCCGCGCATCTCCATTAGCATCACCGAGGAAATTCAGGATCGGTATGTACGTGTAGGAAAGTGCATTGGGTCCCACGACAGTCCACCAGGGTCCCACGGAATTGTTGGATGAGACCGAAAAGCCCGTGCCGTTCACCGACGGAGTCACCTGGGCATAGGCGTTGGCACCGTTTTTCCAGATCCGGACGATGTCCGCTTTTCCGTCCGCGTTGACGTCGCCCACCAGGTCGATGACGGTCGATAGATTCCAACCCCCGATCGACGCTGCCGTAATCAACGGGTCGGGCGTCAGCATTCCAGTGCCCTGAGGCCAGGTGAAGCTGAGCGCCGGTCGGCATGTCATCGGGGTCTGGCTCGTCGCATTGACCGTCGCATTCACCGGTGCGCATTCTTGAATCGACTGCAGCGTTGAGCGTCCCGAGACGCTGCTGGGTGCATAAGCGAGCGTGTATTTGCGCACGAGTGTAGGTCCGCTCGAATTGTTGCTTCCTGCCAGTACTTGCACGCTACCCAGCAGTTGGCCGGTGTGCACGGTGGTCCCCTTCGGCCCGTACCCGGAAATCACGTCGGGCCGCGCTTGATACGTGAAAATCACCTGCTGGTTAGCGGCCTGAGATAGGTTCGCATTGCCGGTGTAGCTGATCGTCGACGGATAGAATTCGACCGCCCCGGTCGTCGGCTGGCTATAGGTAAACGTGACGTAGTTTCCGAAGCGGTCGCTGATCTTGTTGACCGCCCAGATGATTGGAGTGAACTTGACGTTTCCGGTTATGCGCGAATCGGACGTGTTTCCGTACTCGACGATCTCGCCGCTCTTGGTCCACACCTTGAACCAAGACGGTCCAGGGTCCCCGATCGTGCCCGGGTCGCCACCGGCGGTGCCATTGGCCACAATCCTGGTGAAGGTCGCGATCTCCGTGCGGTACTCATTGGCCGCTCCGGCGGCCCAGTACTTCAGCGAAGGCGAATTGGTCGGGTTCAGCAACTTCAGCCGCTTGCCGTCCAGGCAGAACCGATCCGTTGCCGCGAGACTCACAGGGCCGGGCGCGCCGTCCTGCGCGGTCGTCTGAGGGCAGCGCATGATGGCCGACAGGCCGGCCAGGCTCCAGCCGATGCCCATGATGCCGTTGCCACCCTGGCTGTTGTACGTGAAGGACAGCTTGGGCTCGACCCCGGCGATCCCCGGCGCAACGCGGATCGGCACCTCGTAGGAAGCTGCGCCCTGAGGACTGACAGAAAACGTCGACGGGGTGACCATGGGCGCACCCGCATAAGCCTGCGGCAGCAAGACCCCGATCGCGCAGGGCAGCAGCAGCCAACCTCGGGCGAAAACCGGCACGATCTAGTCTCCTCCAACGCGGCGGCCGCTCCGTGAGCTGCGCCGCGCCCACCTACTCTGCATTTATTCGGTCAGGGCGAATGCACCACCTCTCACCCACATACCTTTTCTTTGGCAAGTGCCTCGATTGCAGCAATGGCGGCTATAAGCCATTTTTTTACAGTCCGCGGATGCGGACCGCAATCTTGCACGCGCCTGAACCGCCCAGCATCATCATCCGACGCGACCATGTTGCTAACGATGCGAAGTGGCCCACCAAGCGACAGCACCGACTGCTTAAAAGTATGGTTCGGCAGACACTCTTAGGAAAGCGTCCCTTTTGGGCCACGCCGTCCTTTTCTGCCGAAAGGGAATGGCGGTGCGGCGCGCGGTCGGAATATGATTTGGGCGGGTAGGAGCGCTGAACGAAAAGGACGGGCGGACCCTCGGAGCCGCGGCGTGGACTCGACATGCAAGTCCTGATCCTGGAGGACCATCCACTGTATGCGCAGATGCTACGCGACGAGGTACGGTCGCTCAGGTCGGACGCAGACTGCTGGATAGTCCATCGACTTGATGCAGCTCTTGATCGCATTCACCAGTGTGTGCCCGAGGTCATCATCATCGACTTGAATGTGCCCGGAGCCTCGGGGCTGCGGGCGCTGCGGGCGATCAAAGAAGGTCTCGGGCAGAATCAGGCAACCCTCGTCGTGATGACGGGGGAAAGCGACCTGAGCCTGATGAGCGCGTCGTGGGAACTCGGCGCCGCAGGCTTCATTCCGAAGTCACTTCCCGCGCCTGATCAGATTCAAGCGCTGTCCAGAGTTTTAGACGGCGGGGTGTTTTTTCCGAAAATCTCGCCTCCGCCGACGCCACGCAGTGCTGGTAGCGCCGGTCGCTCTCTGTCGCCAAGACATCTCGAGGTGCTCGCATTGGCGGCGCGAGGACAGTCGATCAAGCAAATCGCCTCGGCGATGCAAATTTCCGACAGGCAAGTAAAGCGACACCTTCAGGAAATTGCCGAACGTCTTGGAACGCGTGGATCGCGACATTCGATCCTCGCGGCGGCGCGGGTCCAGGGTTTGGTGCACTAGGCCCGGACGCGATGATCGAGGCATTGAGGTCTATCGAAGCAACCCCGGCGGCGCCAACGGCGCCCGTGGAGGATGTTGAGCGAGCGCTGACCGAACTCGGCCGTGCGCTGGACCCGAACATCAGCGAACCGTCGCCTCAGAGCGCCCGGCGGTAAGGCAACCCAACAACCAGTTCTGCGTGCAATGATCGAAGCGTTTGAGTCCATCGAAGCAACCTTGACGGCGCCGGCGGCGCCGGTGGAGGATGTCGAGCGGGCACTGACCGAACTCGGCCGTGCGCTCGACCCAGAGATCAGCGTGCTGTCGCCTCAAAATGCGGCGGTCTTCGAACGAGCGCTCGCCCTGGTCGTGGACCTTCCGGTGCCAGCACAGGGACCGGCGCTTGCTCAATGCCTGTGGTCGATGGCCAAGTACGCGTATATGTCAGCGCAGCCGCTGAAGGGTCTGGCGCCAGCACAGCTCGCGGTTGAGCTGTTCCGGCGGCAGGGGTCACGCTCGATGCTGCACAAGGCTCTGTCAATGCACGGCGCCCTGCTAGCCGACGTTGGCAATCTGCCGGTCGCGATCGAGACCTACGCCGACGCGCTTGAAACTGCGGTTGGGCTGAACGATCCGTTCGCCGAGGCCGCGGTCTGTAACAACCTCGGAGTCGCCCTGATCTACTCGGCCCAGTACGAGGAAGCGATCGCCTGTCTTGAGCGAGTCATGGCGCTGGGCCAAGGCAATCCCGAGCTACAAGTCGTACGCGGGGCGGCCCTGACCAACATCGCGCTCGCCCGCCTGCACCTGGAAGACTACGCCCGTGGGCTGGGCGCGGCCAAGGATGCGGTCGAACTGCTGGACCACCCCACCACCACGAACGAACGCCTGTCCCGCGCGCTGGCCGAGACGCTCTACACGCGGCTGCTGCTGGAAGTCGACGCACCACAGGCGGCCAGAGAGCGTTGCGAGTTAGCCAAGCGCTTCGCCCATGAATCCCGCCTGGAACGCGCCGAGCTGGAAGCCGGCATGGCCGAAGGGCTGTGCGAAGTGTATTCCGGAACGGTCGACGTCGGTTTGGCCCGCCTGTCCAGATGGCTGGAGCTCGCCCGTGTGCTCAAGGGCACACTGGCCGACGCCCTTATCGCGATGGTCAAAGCCAACGAAGTCGCGAACCGGCACGATGCGGCGCTGGGGTATCTGCGCGAATTGATGAAACATACGAGACAAGTGCGCCAGGAGCATGCGCTGCTGCACCATCGCTTGCACATCCAGCAGTTGCGGCAGCGGCAGGCGGCACCGGTCGCCGACACTGAGATGCTGCTGGAGCATCGCGAGCTCACGCTCCTGGGCAAGGTGGCCTCGCAGGCTGCAAGGCGAGAAATGGTCAAGGCGCATGTCGAAATGCTGGAGCGGCTTGCCGTTACAGCGGGGCTGCGCGACGATCCGACCGGCCTGCACCCGTACCGGGTCGGAAAACTCGCCGCGCTGCTGGCGCAGGAACTGGGCTGGGACGAGGACACGGTCTTCCTGTTGGAGCTGGCCGCACGCCTGCACGACATCGGCAAGATCGGGATCCCGGAACAGCTGCTCCTGAGGCGGCGACGGCTGACCGGTCCGGAGATCGAGCTCGCTCAGTCGCACGCGCTGGTCGGCGCCGATATCCTGGCCCAGAGCAATGTGCCGCACCTGAAGATGGCCGAAGAGATTGCGCGGTTTCACCACGAGCACTGGGACGGCAGCGGCTACCCATTCGGGCTGACTTACAGCGCGATCCCGATAGCGGCGCGCATCACGGCGTTGGCCGACGTGTTCGACGAACTGGCGCACGTCCGGGCTTACGATGTGACGCGGTCGGTGCGGGATGTCCTGGGCGAGATCGCGTCGCAGCGCGGCAGACAGTTCGATCCGGAACTGACCGATCTGTTTGTGACGCTGGTGCCGCGCCTGCGGCGCGAGTACGGCAGCCTCGATGTGTACTTGGGTCAGGCCGCGCGCGAATCTCCGTTCATCCAGGCGCGCAGCAAGATCAGCTCGGCGTTGAAATATGAGCGCTCAGATTGAGCTGCGGTCATGGAAGCGCTGCAATGCCAAGCCTAGATAGCTCGGTGCCTCCTGGCGATCAGGGGCCACACCAGGTCTTCGACGACGTGATCGAACGACGGGTGGTCCAATCCTTGATCCACGATTTGCGCTCCCCGATGGCTGTCCTGGGCGGATATTTCGCGTCGGAGAGTCGATCCGAGAGCCATGAGGTGCGCGATCGCGCGCGCGCTGCGTTCGAGCAAAGCAATCGCCTGCTGGAGGAGTTTATCGACACGGTTCAAA
>WNFP01004315.1_pt1 | contig 11447 bp, 10 predicted proteins | sample 5400201 | NCBI WGS metagenome assembly WNFP01 (sample SAMN13153355, study PRJNA577476) | soil metagenome | isolation source: 115 cm saprolite under Madrone tree | place: USA:California | collected 2016-06-14
TTGATGCTTAGCGAATGCAGTTTGCTGGTTCGACTCAGATATCGTGAGAGATGCAGCTTCGGCGTCCGTAGTCGGTATGGATGCTCTCTTTCGAGGCCGCCTCTGTGGGCCGCCCTCGGGCCTTGGGGCGGGTTCATACGGGCTTTCGGTCTGGACGTGTGACCAGCTCGAATGTGGCAACGTGGGTGCTTTCCAACCAAGACTCTAGCGTGGCCCCGCAGACTTTACAGGATGCATGACCGGTGTGCGGCACCAAAAACTTTTCTTCGGTGCGTCTGTATTCGGCGCCGCAATTGCTGCATCGGACAATTGTCACCATTCCGGGAATATGCGCCTTCAACGGGCAGGATCAAGCCGGATCATTCGCTGCTATAAAAAAGTGACCCGCCATCCGGACTAGGGCGCTCAACATCGGTCGATCGGCAAGCTGTTGGCTCCATGTAGGACGCATATTGCTCGACCACGCGCGTAAAATCCGCGATCGTCTTTTCGTTGATGGTCGACGGCTCAGGCTCTCGCGGCTGCCACATCAATCGCGGCGCGGAGTGGCAGGCAAATCGTCATACGGGTGGGGCTCGGAACACGCGACTGTCCGCTGCGCGTCGGGGATATTGATGGGTTTGTCCAACGCACAGGGGAAGATCACGCCTTACAGTGGGGGCACCCGGAAGAGGAGCGTTAGGCCCCGCCGGTTCACGGATGCGAGCTTTGAGTATCGGATCGCTACCTTCAGGCTGTCTTGGCGAAAATCGTGAGGACACCGTCGGCAATGTTGATGGCAACAACGTGCGACGAGCTCAAGCCCTTCGCTTTAAGCGCAGTTGCCGCCTCCGGTGTCGCGCCAATGGACTTCCGAAGTGACTGCAAATCTTCGCTTGTCTGCGCGACGACTTCGTCGACCTTTGCGCGGACGGCGGGTTGCAATTGCTTAATGTCGACTACCTGTATGCTCCGTATGACCGTACTGGACTCAGGAGGCGGTTCCTGTGCTCTGGGCTGCGGGGATGGGGCGAGCCGGGGAGGCAATCTCCTGATTCAAGTCGGAAAAGCGCTGCGGCGTGCTAACCTCACGGTCCAACGTCGGACTTGAACGGAGGTTACCCCGTGAAGGCTGAGAGTTCTTATGGCATTTAAAAACGTTCTAGCCTTCGTTGCCGCCCGGGACCTTGAGGAGGTATCCGCTGGTACAAGATGGGCGTGGAGAACGTCAGAAGTTTAAGTTGAACACTGCGATGCTGCGGCCTCTATCTTCGGTACGACGAAACCTGCCAATGTTGCTGCCGTTTCGCTCAGACGGGCAACTTGCCTCGTGGGCCGCATTTCACGAACCTTGTTCTGTGTGAATTGTTTCTAATCTCTATAGTCGTAGGATCAATTATCGTCAGAAGGTAGGTGATCCTTTGTCTGAACCAGAATCGTCTTCGAACATCGGGAAATTCAGTTACCCAATAACCGCCCTCTGCTGTCTTCGTGGAAACCAGCGTGCTGACTGCTTGTACGTTCTGTTTGACCTCATACCGCTTGTTCTCGTTAAATATAAGCAGCTCAGCAATGAATTTCCGAGCCACTGCTTCGACGCCTGACATTCTCACAGTGAAGCAAGCTTCATTTGGTCCGATAGGAAAATCGCGATTTGGGGCGACCCACACCCCTCTAATAGGATAGATGTCGGCAACAGCCGGAGAACTTAGAAGCAGACCTACCAGGCCCATTAATTGAGCGCAGTCCGCTAATCGCTTGTGGATTCCAATATTAGAGGTCCTCATGTCGAAAACCTCCATGACGGCCATCGCACTGGGCGCATTCGGTGCCGCGCTGCTCGCTTCCGCCGCTTCCGCCCGCGCCCCTCAACGCAAGGACGATCGGCTCCGCTGAAGTCTCCAACGTCGACCAGATCGATCTGGTCTGCAACGAGTATTATGGACGCTGCTGGCGGACCCGAGGACCGCGCTATATCCTGCGCTATTACTACGACCCCAGCTACTTCCCCGGCCGGGGCTACAACTACTACGCTGGCCCCGGCTACTACGATCGCGGCTACGGCTACGGCGGACCCAAGGTTCACCTCTGGAGTTCGGAAATCCTTTACGTGCCGCCCGAGCCTGGCCAGGAGTATCGCCACAACGATGCCCTCGATCCGCTCTGGAATATGCTCCCTCTCTCCTGCCGGACGTGGTAATTTTCATCCCCAGTTGAGCTACGCCTAACTGGAGCTGTGACCGAAGGCGAATGCGGGCGCGGAATTCTACGATCGGCGGCGGGTGAATCGCAGCCTGACGTCGTACTCCCGTTGTAAGGTGATGGACGTGCGCGAAACCTCCGTTGTTCGCTCCGGTGACTTCAGATCCATCGGGCGGCGTGGTTTATGCGCGTTTTAACGAGGGTTTATGGGAACGAAACCAAACGGAGCACCTTATCTATGAGGCGAATAAACGCTGATTGTCCGCGCTGAAGTGGCGTCCGACATCGCACGTGTTCCCAACACGGAACCGCTGCCCAGCCAAAAAACATCGGCATCTAATTCATAAAGCCAGGTGTTCGGGCGGCAAAGTGTATCAGCAATGCTTATGAGGCCCAACATGATGGCAACTGAAAGAGCCCTCACCATTTATGGCGCATTGTCGAAACATTCTGTGACGCAGGAAACCAAGCGCGACCTTACTTTGCACCTAAGAAGACTGTTCGAAAGCGGCGAGAGGGATCAAAGCCGTCTCACAGTCCTCGGTCTCAGCTTTCTGCGCGACCGCGATATTGAGATGAAGCGCAGACGTATTTGAGTGGAGCGGTTATGCCTGCGAGTTAGAAGCCGCGTGTCTTCTTGAAAGGGCCCCAGCGAAAGGAGGTCGTTTCCTTTACGGTCAATGATAGCTTTGCGTGATCGAATAAGATGGCACGTCTGCCCGCCCTATCCTGAGAATGTCCGTTCACCGCGGTAGACCGGAAGTCGCCGTGGTCTGGTCAAACCGACGCAAAGGACCCATACCGGAAGTCGGCCTCTAGGCAATGGGATGTCGTCCTATTTCGGCCATCGACCCTTTCCAGTTTCGGACGTTCATTCGGTGTCGTGGTTGTTCGGCAAGCGTCTTCGAGACCATAGCCAGCCAGTCGCATTTTTCAGGCCGCCAAGTGGTATTCCGCTCTTGAAACCAACGTCGCTGCTGCAACGTTATCCTCGGAAAATGTGGTATTCCTGCAAAGCAGGAAACGCTTTTGATCTCCGACTGGCAGCGGAAATGTCCTCGTCCGATGGTACAAGTGAAATCAGTGACGCAGCCCGCCGACGGCGGAGAAGGAGCAACACCTTACTACTGGTCTTGGCGGTTGGATTTCTTATTTTTGGCGCCGCAGCGGGCGCACTGTATTATGCGTTGCAGCCGGTCACTCTTCGGATTGCCGTCGGACCGCCGGGAAGCGACGATCACAAAGTGATTCAGGCGACGGCCGGGGCCTTCGCCAGCGAAAGCAGGACAATCAGGCTGTCTCTTATCACGACCGACGGCGCGGTCGAAGCCCTCGCCCTGCTTGGTGCTGGCAAGGCCGATCTTGCGGTCGGTCGTGGCGATCTGGAGATGCCGGCCGACGCGCAGACAGTCGCCATCGTGCGTAAGAACTTCGTTGTGCTGTGGGCGCTTTCCGGAATTGCGGACAAGAGCTCCAAAAGAAAGCCCGCGCCGAAAATCCAGGAGATCGCCGATCTCGCAGGGCACAGGGTCGGCATAATTGGCCGGACGCCAGCGAACGCCGCGTTGCTGCGGGTCATTCTGAGCGCCTCCGGCGTGGAGGCGGACAAGGTCGCGGAAACGCAATTTGGCACGGACCAAATCGAGGAGCTGGCGCGCGATCCGACTCTCGATGCATTCATGGCGGTCGGTCCGCTCGATAGCAAAATCACCTCCGACGCCATCGCCGCGACGGCCCGGTCGCGAGGCGAGCCGAAGTTTCTCGCGATCGAGGCATCGGAAGCCATCGCCCTGAAGCACCCGCGTTATGAATCCGAGGAAATTCCACCCAGCATCTTCAATGCGAATCCGGCCTGGCCGGATGACAAGGTCGAGACCGTCGACGTCAGCCACCTGATCATGGCGCGAAAGGCTTTGTCTGAAACGACGGCTGCGGCATTTTTCCGGCAGCTATTCGCCGTCCGTCAGGCGATTGCCAGGCAAGTGCCTGGCGCTGCGCACATCACCAAGCCGGACACCGAGAAAGACGCCGAGCTGCCGGTGCATCGGGGAGCGGCAGCTGTCATCGACGGCACCGAACGCACCTTCCTCGACAGGTACGGCGATTACTTCTGGTTTTCGCTCCTGCTTCTCTCCGGGATCGGTTCGGCCGGCGCCTGGTTGCGTCATTATTTGAATCGCGATGAAAGGGACGAAAACACCAGCCATCGCAACAGAATCCTAGCCATGGTTTCCAGCGTACGCACCGCGGAATCCGACCAGGAACTGCTGGCGATGCAGCGCGAGGTCGACGCCATCACAAGTGAAACGCTCGAATGTTACGATGACGGCGCCATCGAGGAAGAGGAGCTGGCGGCCTTTGGTCTGGTGCTCGAACTGTTCAATCACGCCATCGTCGAGAGGCGCGCGGCATTGCAAGCGGACACGCTCGAATCGGCTCGCGGCGCGGCGAGAGGCCACAGCCTCACGTCTCAACGATGACGTAGCCGTGTGCCGACAGCGGGGTAACCCGCGGAGGAATTTCCGCTGTTGACGCGAATGACCCGAAACGGACATCGCCCCGAATCGAAGACACTTAATGGGACGTGCGCTCGCAATCGGCCCCCGAACATTTGCTGCGATCAAGCGCGACAAGTCTGTCCTCATCATCAACGACCTGCGGCGGTAACTGTTCAGAGGCCGGTCATCTTCATGAGTTCTTCGGGATACCGCGCTCCCTGAACCTTAATCGCCGCCGTCGCATCCTCAATTTCTCGCAGGTCGTTGGAGGCGAGTTTCAGTGACGCAGCACCCAAATTCTCGTCGAGGCGAGCGGGTTTGGTAGTGCCGGGGATGGGAACGATCCACCGCTTCCGGGCAAGCAGCCAGGCCAATGCCACCTGGGCCGGGGTCGCGCCCTTTCGTGCCGCGATCCTGCGGAGGATATCGACCAACGCCAAGTTCACCTTCAACGCATTCGGCTCGAAACGCGGGATGCGGCTGCGCAGGTCCGAACCAGCGAAAGTCGCGTCTGGGCCAATCGCACCAGTAAGAAATCCCTTCCCGAGCGGGCTGAAGGGAACGAGTCCGATCCCAAGCTCTTCCAGAGTTGGCAGAATTTCGGCATCGGGCTCGCGTGTCCACAGCGAATACTCGCTCTGCAATGCGCTGAGCGGCTGAACCGAATGGGCTCGGCGAATAGAACGTGCCCCAGCCTCGGATAGGCCAAAATACCGCACCTTGCCTTGGGCAATGAGGTCCTTCACCGCGCCCGCAACATCCTCCATCGGCACCGATGGATCAACGCGGTGCTGGTAAAGCAGGTCGATATGATCAGTCCGCAGCCGCTTCAGCATGCCCTCGGTGGCAGCCTTGATATGCTCAGGCCGGCTGTTGAGCGGACCAAGCCGCTCACCTGTCACGAGATCGATGTTGTGGCCAAACTTGGTCGCTATCACAACATCCTTGCGCAATGGCTCCAGTGCCTCGCCAACGAGATCCTCGTTCTTGAAGGGGCCATAGGTTTCTGCGGTGTCGAAGAAGGTTATGCCGCGCTCCACGGCGGTGCGGATGAGTTGAATCATGGTTTCACGGTCCGGCGACTGTCCGTAGCCACCGGTCATGGTCATGCATCCGAGGCCGATCTCGGAGACTTCGAGACCCTGGTTGCCAAGCTTCCGCTTCTGCATTGCAGCGATTCCTTCAATTAGGGGGTGGTCGGCGGTGCAACCTCGAAAGACCCGCAACGCCGGCGCAGCGCTATCGCGATTGCCAGGCAAGAGCGATCATACTTCCTGACGCGTTGGCCGGAAGAGGATTTCGTTTATGTCTACATCTTCGGGCTGGCTCATCGCAAACGCGACTGCGCGCGCGAAGGAGTCCGCTGGCACGGCGACGTCTGCATAGAATTTCTTGATTCGTTCAGCAGTGGCAGGATCGGTGACGCCGTTTGGCAGTTCTGTCGAGACCGCGCCGGGCGAGATCACGGTCGTGCGGATGTTGTAGGGTTTCACTTCTTGGCGCACCCCTTCAGACAACGCGCGCACGGCATGCTTGGTCGCGGCGTAAACAGCGAAGCCAGGTCCGACCTTGTGTCCCGCGACTGAGGAAACATTGACAATGTGGCCGCTTTTTTGCTCCTTCATGTAGGACAACACGGCAGCGATACCGTACAGGACGCCCTTGATGTTCACGTCAATCATGCGGTCCCATTCTTCAACCTTGAGCCGTTCAAGCGGAGCTTGCGGCATCAGACCTGCGTTGTTGATCATCACGTCAACACGCCCGTAAGTCCTTACGGCAGCATCGACCAGAGCCTTGACCTGTTCGCGGTCCGTTACATCGGTGGTGATTGCAATTGCACTGCCGCCGTTTCCGGTGAGTTCTCCTGCAAGAGCATCCAGGTGCTTGGTACGGCGCGCGCCCAGCACAATTTTGGCGCCCGCAGCAGAAAGACGCCGGGCAGTGGCCTCGCCCAATCCGCTGCTTGCGCCGGTTATGACAACGATTTTATCTTTGATTCCATCGCTCATGGATTCGGGCCTTTCTCAATGGCTGGCGCGGTCGGAATCAGCGGCGATACTGCTCGTCACTGACCTTTTCCATCCAATCGACGTTTTTGCCGTCGAGCCATTCGGTAACAGCGATATGCGTCATTGCGGTCGTCGCCGTCGCGCCGTGCCAGTGTTTCTCACCAGGAGGAAACCAGACGATATCGCCGGGACGGATTTCCTCGACCGGTCCGTTCTCGCATTGAACCCAGCCAAGGCCGGACGTGACGATGAGGGTTTGACCGAGCGGATGGGTATGCCACATGGTGCGGGCGCCAGGCTCGAAGGTGACTTGACCGCCACTGAGGCGCGCGGGGTCACCTACCTGAAACATCGGGTCCACGCGAACTCTCCCGGCAAACCAGGTGTCTGGACCCTTGCTGGAAGGCCGGGAGCCGTTGCGTTTGATATCCATCGCCTTCTTCCTTTTTGTTGTGTCATTCACGGGCGCTGTTTCTGAAAGACTGGAACGCGTCGCTGCTACAAAAGCGAGGCTGGCTGCGCCTGCGAGTAGGTTCCTTCGCGTACCCGTAGGCCCTGTTGCGCCGATTTTGCGACGCTCGGAACAAGCGTCCGATCGATCCATGGGCCGAACCTTATTTGTTTGAGCGGTCTCGAGGCCAATCGCCGGTCCCAGATTTACTATATGCGAGAATGGGAACTAGCCGCTATAATCGGTATGGACTTATGAGCAGGATCGATAAATGAAGCGTGGTAATCTCGACGACCTCTCGGCCTTTGTGATGGTCGCCCGTGAAGGAAGCTTCACGAAAGCGGCCGCTAAGCTCGGGATTTCACAATCCGCGCTCAGCTACACCATCAAGGAGCTTGAAGCGCGTCTCAAGCTACGCCTGTTGACGCGTACCACGCGCAGCGTCTCGCCGACGGCGGCGGGCGAGCGTCTGTTACGGAACGTCGGTCCGCGGCTTGAGGAGATCGAGGTTGAACTCGCCGCCTTGAATGAACTTCGTGAGAAACCTTCCGGCACGATCCGCATCACGGCCACCGAATATGCGACCAGCGCGATCCTGCTGCCAAAGCTCGCCAAGCTCTTGCGCTCGTATCCGGATATCAAAGTGGAAATCATCAACGACTACGGCCTGACCGATATCGTCGCCCAACGCTTTGATGCCGGAGTGCGGGATGGTGAACAGATCGCAAAGGACATGATCGCCGTACGTATTGCACCGGACACACGCATGGCAGTCGTGGCCGCGCCGTTCTATTTCCGAAGCCGGCCGGAACCAAAGAAACCGCAAGACCTGGTTGAGCATAACTGCATTAATCTGCGGCTGCCGACCCATGGTGGGTTGTATGCCTGGGAGTTCGAAAAGGGCTCACGTGAGCTCAAGGTACGGGTCGACGGCCAATTATACTTCAACACAACAACTCAAATGCTCCATGCGGGGCTCGCCGGCCTCGGCCTGGCCTATCTGCCGGAGGGCCTCGTGCAGCCGCACATCAACAAGGGTCGCCTCAAGCGGGTGCTCGCTGATTGGTGCCCGCCGTACCCGGGCTATCACCTCTACTATCCCAGCCGGCGGCAGCCTTCAGCAGCCTTCGCACTATTGGTCGAAACGCTCCGGCGTGGCTGAACGTCGGCGATCCCGGTTCAGCGTATTGTATATCCGCCGTCTACCGCGAGCGCGTGACCAACCATGAAACTAGCGGCGGAGCTGCAAAGCCAAAGCACGGCGCTTGCAATCTCCTCGGGGCGACCAAGCCGGCCGATTGGCACGTCTTTCAACATTGCGTTAAGGGCATCCGCCTGAGTGGCCATCATCTTGTCGAGCATCGCCGTATGAATGATGCCCGGGCACACGGCATTGATCCGGATGCCTCTTGCTGCATAGTCCAATGCGGCGCTTTTGGTTAGCCCAAGCACGCCATGTTTGGAGGCCTGGTATGTTCCGCGCTTGGGGCCGGCCACCAGTCCTCCGATCGAAGAACAGTTGACGATAGCGCCCCCTCCTTGCCTCAGCATCTGGCGCAGCTCGAACTTCATGCAGCTCCACACGCCCCGCAGATTGATCGATATCACTCGGTCGAAGTCTTCCCGGGTAGCATCGGCGGCTTCCGCAACAGTGTTCTGAACGCCGGCATTGTTGTAAGCTGCATCGAGCCGCCCGAAAGTAGCGACAGTCTGCTCAACCATCCTCTCGACTTGAGCGTCGTCTGCCACGTCGCATTGGATCGCGAGCGCCTTGTACCCTTGGGCAGACAACTCCTCGGCCGCAGATCGCACGGAATTTTCATTCGCATCGGCTAACGCCACCGAAGCGCCCGATTGGGCGAAAGCCTTCGCTGTCGCGAGGCCTAATCCCGCTCCAGCGCCTGTGACAAGCGCAACCTTGTTTTCAAAGGATATATTCATAGCGAGATACCTCGATCAGCGGGTTCAGTGGCGATTAGCGAGGACGCTTTGCAAAAACATCCTTCGCAACAGGCATTGCCGAGAAGACGTTGGGCCAACCGACATAGAAGGCCAGATGAGTGATGGCCTCCGCGGCTTGCGCCTGCGTCAGTCCGTTATCCATGGCCCTGTTGAGATGCGGGGTAAGCTGAGCTGTCTGTCCGTTGGCGATCAATGCGCTGACGGTAACAAGGCTGCGGTCCCTTGGTGCAAGGTCCGGGCGAAGCCACAGATCACGAAACAGAACGTCAGTGGTGTATTGCGCCATCCCCGGAAACGAGGAGCCAAACTGTTCCTGAACGGCCTTGCTTCGTTGCGCTTCGGCAGCTTCGTTGAGCGGCAACAGCGTTATGGACACAGCGGGGAGCTGATCAACGCCGACGTGGCGCGCCGCGAAGACATCCTTCGCGACCCTGATTGCCGACATCGCGTTGCCCCATCCTGCGTAGAAGGCGAGGTGCGTGATGATCTCTGAAATCTCGCGCGGCTTGACCCCGTTATCCAGCGCGAGGTTGAAGTGAAACGGCATCTCGATCGTCTGATTGCGCGCGATCAGGGCCACCAGCGTAACAATGCTGCGGTCGCGCGGCGCAAGGTCGGGGCGCTTCCACACATCGCCGAGGAGACGGCTTTGCGTGTGGGCCTCCAGAGCCGGAGCGACCTTTCGAACATCTTCATTTGTCAGCATCAGCATTCCGGTCATGCTGGTCGTCTCCTCTGCATGCGCCGATTGAATTGCCATCAGCGAAAGCAATGCGATTGCCGCAGGTTGCATCTTCATAGGGATATCCTCGGTGAGACCGACCCTGGCGCGCCAGCTGATCGGAATGATCACAGAGCGGTTTATAAGCGACGGCTCGCCATTCGATTAGATGGCTTAATTGGCATGGACTTATGAAGTTTACTTATGAATTTCCGCCGGACAGCGCGGGCTGGTTGAGTTGAGTGCTGGAGATCGTTTTGCTTGGAGTACCGCGAGCAACGACTTCCGTTAATGTGCAGAACGGTCATGTCGTGCCCACTAGCGCATGTCTGCTATAGAGGGCTAAACGGACTCTGCAGGGATATCGTTTCTGGTCAGTTTATAGCCCGGTTATCAGGTTCTCACCTTCCGATCTCAACCCTGTGAAGGTTAAGGCCGAGGAGCAGTTAGTTGTTGAGGGAGCGGAGGGGAGCGGACATCAGTTCGGATGGAAGGCCCGCCAGGTGAAGACCGATATATTAGCGAGATCCAACCTCATCTGAAGGTAACAACGGCTTCAAGTGCTTGGATCCCATGGAGCCCCCTAAGCGTCTCCCATTTCTTTTGACCGCGCAATGCCTCCGTGGCCTTCAATGCCACGTGGTTCGATCTATTCTGTTGCAGACAAACCAGCGCGGCATCGTGTTCTCGCTCGGGCCAATGGCAGTTCTGCCGCGCGGCACCTTCGCGTTCCTCAATATCGCGGAGAGCCTGAGATCAATGCAGCGTCTCGCCGGTCGCCCTGACGCGAGCCCTTGCGGCTTGATCCGCGAGAACGCTGCGCATGACAAAGCTGCGCCAGCCCTCGCACGCAAATGGATTTCGCTTCGGTCCTGCCAAACGCTTTTGCTTTTTCGTCGGCTTCTTCATGTGGTAAGCATAGCGCGGCCCCGAATGAGAGGCAAAATTTTCACCTAGATCTATTTTATTTTTTTTGGAATCTACTTCAAAATCGGAAAAGTGCGTAGGAGCTAGGGCATGTCCTATTTCCGCGCGAGGCCGTCAGCTGCGGGATGACCCCGTAGCTCGTCTCAGATCGTAGATGCGCCGGACATGCTTCGCGCCGCTCAGTACCAACGACATTGGCTCGATCTTAACCAGGATCTCAGCAGCTTTTGGAACGGCAACGAGAGACGTGAGTCAAAATGGGAATTGGTTTCGCGTAATGTCCGTTATGGAATCTTTCGAGCGACCCCCAAGAACCGTGCCAAGTGACCTCTTTACCATCGCGTCTGCATCTAGTGGCACCAATCGGTGACCACCTTCGAGGGAACGAGTGGGGAAACCTTCTGCGTTCCAAGACATCACCCCTTTGACTCCACGCACGCGAAACGTGCAGACAAGTTTAGCTATTAACCGGCCATGCGCGGACTGCGAGGGTAAACAGTTAAGCTAAACAAATAACGACAACCTCGCGAGTAAGGCAAAAGACGCGTGCTTCTTCGCGCGAGACGCTGGCGTACACTTCCGAGATCCCGCTAACGATAACTAGAGACGTTAAAAGCAAGCCGTCGGCGAACGCACTGGCGACCGACGCCGCATCCCGCTATGTTTCTCTGGTTCGGAAATTAGTTGGGTCACCG
>WNFP01004316.1_pt1 | contig 11445 bp, 7 predicted proteins | sample 5400201 | NCBI WGS metagenome assembly WNFP01 (sample SAMN13153355, study PRJNA577476) | soil metagenome | isolation source: 115 cm saprolite under Madrone tree | place: USA:California | collected 2016-06-14
GGGCTGAACCTTGTTCCCACGCCGATCTCACCCACGCTCATGCAGAACAGAAACTCGGTGCCTTATCCTGCCGGTTCCACGACGACAGCGTGGGACAGCTATGTCAACCAACCAGCGGCGTCGATTGTGGGAGTTCAGAACGCGCAGAAGGCGTTCAATGTAACAGGGAACGGGATTGTCGCGGACATCGACACGGGAGTGGATCCCAACCATCCGGCGCTGCAAGGGGTGTTGCTGCCGGGGTATGACTTTACGAGGAATCAGCCGGGCGGTTCTGAACTGAATGACGTGTCGTCAACGGATTTTCCAACTTATCCTCCGCCCTCGTGTAGCTCTGCCAATTGCCCTTCACCCGCGCAAGTAAATCAATCAACTGCCGCAGTGCTGGACCAGTCCACGGCGGCGGTGCTCGACGGGAATGGGACGCCCAATAAATATGCGGCGTTTGGCCACGGCACGATGGTGATGGGCATCGTCCACCTGGTGGCTCCGACGGCGCAACTGCTGCCGCTGAAGGCATTTCATTCGGATGGCACGGCGGCGCTATCCGACATTCTGCGCGCGATTTACTACGGCGTACAGAACAGCGCCAACGTGATCAACATGAGCTTCGACACCAAGACGAGCTCGGTGGAGCTACAAAAGGCTCTCGACTATGCCAACCAGCACGGCGTGATTTGCGCGGCGTCAGCTGGAAACGACGGCATGCAGGAGATTGTTTATCCGGCAGCGCTGCAAAGCGACGTGATGGGTGTGGCGTCCACGAGCGACCAGGATACGCGGTCCTCGTTTTCCAATTTTGGAAACGCGATTGTGTGGGTGGCGGCTCCGGGAGAATCCATTGTGAGCACCTACCCGTTCAACACTTATGCGGCGGGATGGGGAACGTCATTCAGCGCGCCGTTCGTTTCAGGCGGGGCGGCGCTAGTGCACAACCTTCAGGCCGCCATGGGAGAGTCTGGGGCGGCAGCCGCGACGGCGAATGCAGTTCCGCTGGATCCCAACTCGGGGTTGAACCACGGCCGATTGGACCTGGTAATGGCGCTCGGGTCTCTGAGTGGCACCCCGGACTACGGCGTTTCCGCGTCACCTGCCAGCGGGACGATCAACGCGGGGCAACAGATGAATTTCACGGTTTCTGCTGCGCCCGCTCATGGATTCGATCAGACGGTGACCTGGAGTTGCACGGGCGCACCGGCGGGAGCGAGTTGCGCGGTCTCGCCAGTGTCGGTGACGCTTGACGGCTCGAACACCGCGACAACGACTGTAACACTGGCGACGACTGCCCGCGCAGCGATAGTGACGCCGCAGCGCTTGCCGCGAACTGCGCCACCACAGAACCTTTGGAAAATGTTGGCCGCGTTCATCGCATGGCTGCTTGTCTTGATGATTTGCAGCTTGGGCCGCGCTTCCTGCCGGCGGCCCGGGCTTGCTACGGCGGCTGGAGTACTTGCCGTTTCGCTCTTCACCTATTCCTGTGCCGGCGGCTACACCGGCACCAACCCTCCACCGGCATCGCAAACGCTTTTGTCGGTCGCGCTCAACCCGAGCAGCGTCACCGGCGGGTCTTCGTCTACGGGCACGGTCACTCTCAGCGGAGCGGCCTACAGCGCGGTCATGGTGAATCTTACCAGTAGCGCCAGTGCCGCAACGGTTCCCGCAAGCGTGACCGTTGCGGCTGGAGCGAGCAGCGCGAACTTCACGGTGAGCACCGGCGCCGTGACAGCAAGTACGCCAGTCACGATCACCGCCTCTTACGGCGGCGCTGCAAAGACCGCTCCGCTCACGGTAACCTCCGCAACGGGAACTCCTGCGGGCACTTACACTCTCACAGTCACGGGAACCTCAGGCAACCTCAGCCACAGCACAACGGTCCAAGTAAAGGTGAATTAAGAAGCTTCCGGAACCCCTGCCCCGGCAAATCCAGCCCCAGAACTCGGCAGATTCAAGCGCATTGAGCGACTGGCCATTTGGCCGATGACGCTCAGAGCAAGTTCCATTGCTAGCCCCAGTCCTAAGCGGATCCTAAGAGAAGGGGAAACTGTCTCCAGGCGACTGCCAAGGACAAAGGGCAATGGTCAACAGAAGGATTGTAATCAACTCGAGTGCCACGCGAAGACTTACGCTGGCTGCTTGCCTGGCAGGCGCCTGGATGGCTACGGGCTCGCCAGCTAAGGCGCAGGCTGCTCCTGCAGCGACGGGATCGCTATCGAATTTCCGATTGCTGGACGTGAAAGAGGGCCGCGCGATTGCCGACGCTGCGCGGGATCAAGAGCAGTCAACACGCGGGGCGCAGGACTGTTCGCACCTGGTTCACCAGACGTATCTCGATGCAGGGTATGAATACCCTTACGCCAGTTCGTTTGAACTGTATGCGGGTAGCGAGAATTTTGAGCGCGTGAGGAATCCGCAACCGGGGGACTTGATTGTTTGGCCGGGGCACGTCGGCATCGTGCTGGAACCCTTGGAGCACAGTTTTTACAGCCAGGTGAGCACGGGGCTGGAGGCCCAGAATTACCAAGGGCCATACTGGAAGTCGCGCGGAAGACCGCGCTTCTACCGCTATAAAGTGGAGAGCACAGAGACTATGACTGCCGCGAAGGCTGGGACACCTGCACGGCCACCCAATTCGACGAAGCCGCAGGATACGGAGGCGGTGATCGAGGAACGGACTCCGGTGGCGGCAATGGACTCAAACCGGCCGCCGAAAATGGCTTCGGAGCGAACAAAGATCGTGAGTGGCCAGCCGCTCTTGCCGGCACCTGCTGTCGACAAAGCGGCGTTTGAGATCCCGCAAAGTATCGTCATCGCGGCAGGAAACAAGCAACCCACGAGCAGCCAGGTTGCTGAAGGAATTTCGGAGTTGAGCAACGCTTCCGGAACCGTCTTGCGCGCGGATGACCCTTCAAAGCTGGCAATGCCGGTGGTGATCTTTGACCGTCTCCGCGTGGAGCGATTGGACATCAAACGAGACCACGGATGGGCCCGGCTGCAGATTGATTCTCGAGCGACCCTGGCGGGTGGAGAAACGGACTATAAACGTCGGCACGAAAAAGTTCGCTGGGAGCTGCGCCGAACGGAATCGGGCTGGGAAGCAATTGCGCCCGCGGATCGCAGGTATGTGCCAAACGATGTGGCGGTGCGCCATTTGGCGGCGCAATTGGCGCGGCTGACCGATGGAGACGGTGACGCGGCGCATCAAGAGACAATCCTGCGGCAGGAGTCGCAACTTGCCAATCTGCTCAGTGCGCTGCTGGAAACAAGCAAGACACACAACGTGCAGTCGAAGGCCCCACAATCGCGATGAAGTAGCCGGCACCGGAGAGGAATCGTGAAAATCCTCCGAGTGATTTTGCTCTGAGTCTGAATTCTGGAACTAGTGCTTCATCTCAGGGCTGGAAATAGTGTTCGTTGATTCTTGCGGCAAGGCGAAGGCGACGTAAACGCCGCCGGACGGCGATTTGGGATCTTTGCCGCCGCCAGCAGCGATGACGATGAATTGGCGGCCATTCACTTCGTAGGTAGCGGGAGTGGCGTTGCCGGAGAAGGGAATGGTCACTTCCCAGAGAAGTTCGCCGGTGAACTTATCGAAGGCGCGGAACTTTTTGTCGAAGTTGGTTGCTCCGATGAAGAGCAGGCCTCCCGCGGTGACGATGGGGCCGCCGTAGTTTTCTGAGCCAGTGTTTTTCCGGCCCTTCGAGGCAAGTTCCGGATATTCACCCAGTGGAATCTTCCAGACATATTCGCCCGTATTCAGATTGATGGCGTTCAAAGTGCCCCACGGGGGAGCGACAGCAGGGTAGCCTTCCGGGTCGAGAAATTTATGATAGCCAGTGAATCGAAATTTCATGGAGGCGGGAGGCAGCGTGGAGCCTGCGAGCTCTTTGCTCTCGCCGCCCATCAAGAAATCAATCAGCGCGGAAAGTTGGTCTTCCGTCAGGTTGGGAAAACCGGGCATGCGGCCTTTGCCACTCTTGATGGCCGCGGCAATCTGGGTGGGGGTCAGCCGGTGGCCAACTTCAATCAGGGAAGGCATTGCGGGAGGCGAGCCGGCCATTTTTTCTCCATGGCAGACGCTGCACTGGCTCATGTAAATGGCGCGCGGACTATTTTCCCCGGTGTTCGGAGCGAGGGCGCCGGTCCAGGCCATCTCATTTGAATTGATGTAGATGGTGGCGGTCTCGGGATCTACTGCCGGGCCACCCCACTCGGCGCCACCGTCGAAGCCAGGGAAAATCACTGTACCTTTTCCGACGCTGAAGGGGATGAACTGGCCTTCACTGCGGAACTTCTTAGACTCTTCAAGGGCCCACTGATGTGCTTCGAGTGTGCGCGCAGTTAGCAAATCTTTGGTGAGAAGCTGGCGTGCAAAGGGCGCTGGGCGAAGGGGAAGCGGCTGCTCGGAAGCGGCAACTTCACCGGGGACAGTGCTCGGAGGATATTTGCGGGATTCGATGGGGAAGAGCGGATTTCCGTTGACGCGGTCGAAGAGATAAACGAAACCTTGCTTGGTGGTCTGTGCCACGGCGGCTATTTCTTTTCCGTCGCGTTTGACAGTGACAAGCGCGGGCGGAGAAGGGAAGTCGCGGTCCCAAAGATCGTGGTGAACTCCCTGGAAATGCCAGACGCGCTCGCCGGTTTGCGCATTCAGAGCAATCAGACAATTTGCGAAGAGATCGTCGCCGAGGCGATCGGCGCCGTAGAAATCAAACGCGGCGGAGCCTGTAGGGACATAGACAATTCCACGCCGGGGATCGAGCGCCATCCCAGCCCAATTGTTGGCGCCGCCGCTGGTTTTCCACGCGTCCTTCGGCCAAGTGTCATAGCCGAACTCGCCGGGATGAGGGATGGTATGAAACGACCAGCGCAACTTGCCGGTTCGAACGTCGTAGGCGCGAATGTCGCCGGGAGGCGCAGGGAGAGTTTCGGGATTGCGGCCGCCGACAATCAGAAGGTCTCTGTAAATGACGGGCGGACTAGTCAGGTCAATGGATTGAGCGGAGGCGGGTTCACGGCCAAGATTTTCACGGAGGTCAATGTGGCCCCCGTTTGCAAATGTCGAAATGGGCTTGCCGGTGGCGGCGTCCAGGGCGTAAAGGAAGTGCATCACGCCGACGAGAATCCGTTTGTCTTTGCCATCGGACCAGTAGGCGAGACCGCGATTCGGCTGCGTGCCTCGAATGCCGGAGTCAAACTTCCACACGAGCTTGCCGGTGGCGGCATCCAACGCGAACACTCTTTGCGTGGGAGTAATTCCGTAGAGCTTACCGTCAACGATGATGGGGCTTGTTTGAAGGCCACCTTCTTCCTGCGTGTCAAAACTCCAGGCGACAGCGAGGCGTCTGACGTTCTTGCGATTGATTTGCGCCAGGCCGGAATAATGGTTATTTTCCGGCGTGCCGCCGTAGGCTGGCCAATCCTGCTGCTCCTGGCCCGATGTGTCGAATTTAGGAGAAGTGCCCGCTGCGTTCGCGATTAGTCCCAGGGCCAGCGCGGCCACCGACGCGAAAAATGATGTGCGGTTTGCGAGTATTTTCATGCGATTGAATGCCAGGGCCGAATTAACCGGCCGGTGAAGCAGAGGAATCGGAAAGGCTCTCTGCGGCTTCCCGCGAGGTTGGATAGGCCTTCAGGAAACGGTCGGCGTGAGCTAATTTCATGACGCCATCAATCATGCCGGTCGTGCCGGCGAGATGAAGTACGCCGCCGGCGGTCTTCAACCGGGAGAAACAATTCACAATTTTTCCCAACCCGGCGCTGTCGAGCTTCGTCAACCTGGTGAGATCAAGAACAACGCGCGTATGGCCGTCACGGAGCAGTTGATCGAAGGCCAGCTCCAGCTGCTTGCACTCGACGCCAATCTGGAGAGGACCGGCGAGCTCGAGGATGAGGATTCCCGGCCGGAATTCTTTCTTGACGATTTGCAAAGGCCCCTCCCCATCCAGACGCCGTTAGTTTCCTGCGGAGTCTCCGGCGGTTTAAGTTTCCGTACCCTCGTAAGGGAATTCCCGGATCATCCGAACGCAGGCGCAGAGTGCGTCGAGTAGCGAGTTTCCCCAGCCTGTAGGAAGAAGCGGCGCGGTTTTCTGATTGACGAATTTGTCTGCCTGGGCGAAAAAGCGCGCGTATTGACCAGGCGGAGGCGCCGCGAATTCCTTTACGGTGATAATGAAACAGACGTCTCCGCCGTTCTGGTGCTTCTTCATCGAGTACGAATGAATCTGAGCGAGTTCTTCGGAAACGTCTTTCTGGGCAAATTTCCAATCGCTCACATTTCCCCCCGCCGGCGGAAGCGCGGCGCACAACGAAAACCCGCCTTCAGAACACGCGGGGGAAGAAACGCGGGGGAAGAGGCAAAGGGTTTCAACGTATTCTTGCGGAAGCAGGGATTTGGCGCAGGCCCATGACGCGCATCAGCGTTTCCTGAACGTGGACTAGCTCACGCTGACGTTCGTGCTCCTCTTTGGTGCGGCTGGTGAGCGCCTCTTTCAAGAGGATCAAGTTGCGGCGGAATTCGAGCTGGGCGAGAACCAGGCGGCTCAGAGCTTTGAGCGCCTCCTTTTGCTCGGGAGCTAATTCGCGGGGAGTGCGGTCGACAACACAGAGTGTTCCGAGAGCATATCCATCTTCATTGACGAGCGGGGCACCGGCATAAAATCGGATGTGCGGGTCGGAGACGACCAGCGGATTTTCGCGAAAACGATCGTCGTTGAGCGCATCGCGAACGACGAAGACGTCGGATTGCAAAATTGCTGTGGAGCAAAAGGCGATGTCGCGCGAGGTTTCAGAAGCAGCCATGCCTACACGGGATTTGAACCATTGGCGGTCTTCGTCGATGAGTGAGATAAGGGCGATGGGGGTATTGCAGACAAACGAAGCCAGCATAGTGAGATCGTCGAACAATTGCTCAGGGTCGGAATCCAGAATGGCGTAACTGTCGAGGGCGGCAATTCTGCCCGCTTCATTGACTGGCTTTGCGGCGACCATCAGCCACCTCCTCGTCGATTCCTGGATCCGGGTCGGGATCTGGCCGGGGCGGAATCATACTCCAAAATGGAAATATGGCGCACAAGGAAATTGTCGGCAAACTCGAAGGCGATATAGCTCTTGCTCCCTGCATTCGCTAGAATCCTCCCGTTTGGAAACCTGATTGAGCAATGGTTTTCAAAGGGAGATGACATGAAGATTGCCAGGTGCGCGCGACTTGTCTTTTTTGCAGCCGGCTTGTTTGCCGTGACTGTCTTAGCGGGACCACTGGCGACTGCGCAAGAGAACTACTCGCCGACACCGGAAAACGTGAAGGCGCGCACCTGGTTCCAGGATGCCAAGTTCGGGATGTTTATTCACTGGGGCGTATACAGCGTCCTTGGCGACGGGGAATGGATCATGGAGACGCGGCCGATCAACAGGGCGGATTACGCAAAAGTGCCGGCGTTTTTCAATCCCATCAAATTTGATCCGGCGATGTGGGTCGCGTTGGCCAAGGCCGCGGGCATGAAGTACATCACGATCACTTCGAAGCATCACGACGGATTCGCGATGTTCGATTCGAAACTGTCGGATTGGAATGTTGTGGCGCGGACGCCTTACGGCAAAGACGTGATCGCAATGCTTGCGGCGGAATGTCACAAGCAAGGCATCAAGCTGTTCCTTTACCACTCGCAATTGGATTGGCACTCCACGGATTATTTTCCGCGCGGGCGTACCGGCCATCACACGGGGCGTCCGGAGTCCGGGAATTGGGATGCGTACCTGGATTTTATGGACGGGCAATTGCGGGAACTGCTCACGAATTACGGTGAGATCGGCGGCATCTGGTTCGATGGAATGTGGGACAGGCCGGATGCGGACTGGAATCTTGCACGTACCTACGCGCTGATTCACCAGGTCCAGCCGCAGGCGCTGGTCGGCAGCAACCACCATAAGAATCCATTTCCCGGGGAGGACTTCCAGATGTTTGAGAAGGATTTGCCGGGACAGCACACCACGGGTTTCAACCCGGAGCAATCCGTCAGCGCGCTACCGCTCGAAACGGCCGAAACCATGAACAATTCCTGGGGATTCAATCTGACGGATGAAAACTTCAAGAGTACTGGGGATTTGATTCGATACCTGGTGCGTGCCGCCGGATCAAATGCGAATTTTCTATTGAACGTAGGGCCAATGCCGAACGGAGAAATTCAGTTGGAATTTGTGCAACGATTGACGGAAGTGGGCCGGTGGACGAAGCAGTATGGAGATTCGATTTATGGAACGCGGGGAGGGCCGGTGGCGGCGGGGCCGTGGGGCGTTACGACGCAGCGAGGCTCGACGATTTACGTACATGTGCTGGACTGGAACCAGCCGGTGCTGGCGCTGGCTGGAATGCCTCGGCCGGTGCGTTCCGCGCGATTGCTGCGCGATGGAAGCAGCGTCGAATTCAGCTCGGTTAAGGGCGGGCTGGTGCTCAGGCTGCCTGAAGCACAACCCGACGAAGTGGATCGCGTGGTTGTGCTTGAATTGGAATCAGCGAAATAGGAAAGAAAGTCAGGGGGTGGGGGCAGACTCGTCGAGCTTTAGAATAAGAACTTCTCCATTCGAGTGGAACGTGCCGCCCGTGGCGGTCCTGGCTTCTTTCATGGGTTTGTCGGGGAGGAAGCGAGTGATTTCGGTGACCAGGCCAGTGCTGGCGAGAGTTTTTTCGACGTAGTCGCGCTCGAGGTCAATGTCGGGATCAATCTTGTGAGTGACACCGTTGTTGCGCTGATCGCGTTCGAAACCGATGTCGTGAGTAGCGGCGCCGACCCATAGAGTCTCGCCGTTCACCTGAAACGCGGCCTTCCAGATACGCAAGTGGTTGCGCGATTTGACTACGCTGATGGGCTCGGCGTGGGCCCAGCCATAATCCTGCGCGCGGCCAAAGAGGTAGAGCGGGCTCATGGGCATGGTCAAGTAGGATTCTTTGGACAGGCTCTCGATGAGGCCGTGGAGCACCGTATCTTTGACGTCGGAATCGACCTTCACCCATCCAGCGGAAGTGAAAACGCGCTTCATGGCATCCTCAGAACCTAGTATGAGGAAATTGACCATATCGCCGGGATTGCCTTGCTTGTCGCCGATGCGGCGGGGAATCTTTGACAACAGATTGTTGTCAATGCCGGGAAGAGAGCTGACTTGCCTAGCAACTACGCGCGCCGTGCCACTCTCTGGCGAGTAGACCTCGATGCGCACGGCGTAAGTTCCGTCCCCGGTATCGTCGTTAGCCTGGTTGATACCGACGGCGAGATGCCCCGAGATGGGGGCAAGAACATCGCGACGCGCGCCGATTACGAAAGGCTGAGCCGTATCCTGATCACCGATGCGCCCGATGAGCGCGCCACGCCCGGTTCCATTAAACGGCAGAACGCGCAGAAGGTCCTTGAAGTCCCGCGCGAGGCCCTCCGGGCCGTTGTCGTCCTTCGCGCCGGCGTAACGGAGTTTCCCGCTTGCAGTAATGAGTACGTGCTCTCCGGCTTGGACGTCAATGCCGGTGTCAATCCAGGATTCGTCGCCAGTCAGTTGGACTTCCTGGGATAGACGCTTTTTTCCCTGCTGCGTTTGTTTGGAAACGGGGCTCTGCGACTCTTGCTTCGCAGGTGGTTGCTGCTGCGGGGCCGCGGTATTTTCGCGGACGAGCTGTGCGTGCAAGACACTGGGGAGAACGGTTGCGAGAAAAATGAGTCCTGCGAGGAGGGACGGTTTCTTCATCGAGGGTCGATTCAAGGGAGCGGCCATCCCGCGAAGGGTTAGCAAGCATCTCCACTGTAAGCAGATGCGTGGCGAAGGCGCAAGTGTTGTCCCGGACGGGCGACGGAATCCCGGTGCGAAAAATACGTCTTACGCAGGGACGGCGAAGCGCGGAGAGAAGAGCCCCGATTCCTTGACGGAGTGCGTTCTGGGCTTGTAGATTGAAAAGATGCCGTAGCACTGTGAGAGGGCATGGACCGTTCCAAGATATGCCCTTCCGTGAGGACAGCCGCCGCAAGCGGTGATTGGAACGGCGACCAGCCCGAGCGAGGACTGCTGCAAAAGGCATGAAAATATTACAAAGACAGATGATGTTGATTGGATTGTGTGCGGCGATGGTGCTGCCAGCTGCGGGACAAGCTTCTTCGCCTGTACCAGTTCCTGTGCAGACGCAAGCCACGCCTGCGGCGCAGGCGCCCGCACCGCGAATGCGCACGCGGACCGCGCCGCAGAGCCCCATCACGGTGGACGGCAGCGAGGCGATGTTTACGACTATTTGCGCGTTGCTGGCGGCGGGCTTCGAATCGAACGTCAGCTCAGACAATTGGACTACTTTCCGCGCGCAGATGCGCGAGCGCTTGCGCCAGCAACAGGGGCCCGCAGTGGAAGCCATGCGGGAATTTTACCGGCAACACGAACTGCGTGACCCGGGCGCGACGCTTTCTCGTTATTTGTGGTTTGGCCTGGTGTCAGGACCTGCTCCGGGATTTCAAGCTGTTTTACGGCGCGATGAGTTGCCGCCTGAAGTCATAGCTCTCGAGGGTTTCAGCGAAATCCTCTCGAACTACTATCAGGAACAGAAGATCGGCCAACTGTGGCGGCAAGTCCAACCGATCTATAACCGCGAAGTCGAGCGGCTGCACGATCCGGTGTCGCAGATTGTTTTCGTCGCCGCGGGATATTTGCGGGAAATCCTAGATCCTTCAGCGCCGCGATCGTTTTCGATTGTTGTCGAACCGCTTGTTGGCCGCATCACTAACGTGAGAAATTTCGGAGACCACTACGCGCTGGTGCTGAGTGGTGGGGACGAGATTCCCACCGATGTGGTGCGTCACGCGTTTCTGCACTTCCTGCTGGATCCCTTGCCCTTGAGGTACGCGCACGTTACGGCAGTGAAGCGTCCATTGTTTGAGAAAGCGGCCACGGCCCCGCGTCTCGCGCCGGAGTTGAAGGATGATTATGCGTCGTACTTTGCGGAGTGCACGGTGCGGGCGGTGGAGTTGAAGCTCAAGCGTGCCTCGCCCGGTGAACGCGAAGCGGCGATGAACCGGGACGACGAGGACGGCTACGTTCTGGTCAAGCCCCTTTTTGCAGCGCTTCCCAAGTTCGAAAACTCCGAACCCTCCATGAAGCTCTTTTTCCCCGATTTGGTGAGGGCCATCGATGCGGGGGCAGAGGGGCGGCGGTTGGCAGCGCTCAAGTTCGCGCCGGCCGATACGACAAATCCACAGGACGATACGGCAGCGGAAGAAGTGGCGCGCAAGAGAAGCTTGACGCCAACGACGGTTCCGAATGATTCAGAAGTCATTGTGGCGCTGACTGAGGGGGAGCGACGAATCGCGGAGAAAAATCCGCGGGCGGCTGAGGCTTCCTTTCAAAAGGTTTTGACGAGATATCCGGATCAGGCGCGAGCCTGGTATGGCATCGGATTGGTGGCACTTCTGGATCATGATGCGGCGA
>WNFP01009990.1_pt1 | contig 11445 bp, 6 predicted proteins | sample 5400201 | NCBI WGS metagenome assembly WNFP01 (sample SAMN13153355, study PRJNA577476) | soil metagenome | isolation source: 115 cm saprolite under Madrone tree | place: USA:California | collected 2016-06-14
TCACCATCGGCATCATGAGCGAAACCAATGTCGGCCTGACCGGCTTTAACCACCGCGCTGAGCTGGGCCATGGTCTCCGGTGTCGGTTCCGGCCGGTGCGGAAAGGTGCCGTTGGGATCGTCATTAATCGCCAACACTTCGCACCCAAGTTCCGTTAGCCAACGCGGAATAAGTCGTGAACAGGCGCCGTTACAACAATCAACCGCAACCTTCAGGCCAAGCGCTCTGATGGCATCAGTATCAAAGACCTGCTTCAGCAGCTCAATATGGTGCTCGATTGGATCCTGATACTGAATGGTGGGCTGAATTTGATCCCACTCGGCCTTGGCAAACTCTCCCTGGTGGAAAATGTCTAAAAGCTCCTCCGCTTGTAAGGGATTCAGGTAAAGGCCATCAGCTCGCACAAACTTTAGCGCGTTCCATTGCGCAGGATTGTGACCGGCAGTGACGGCGATCCCTCCATCTGCTTTCAGCCACCCGACCGCCAACTGCAGGCTGGGTGTAGGACAAACGCCAAGATCAATTACCTCGCAACCAGCTGCGAGCAGTCCGGCCACAACAGCGGAGCGGACCATAGGTCCTGATAGTCTGGTATCACGACCAACAAGAATTCGACCGCTGTCAACATAGGTACCGAACGCCTGAGCGAATCCGACGGCCATTTCTGGCGTGAACGTCTGGCCAACAATCCCACGCACGCCAGTGATGCCGATTTTTAGGGGTTTCATAATTAGATCCGGCCACCTCAACAGTCAAGACCTTGGCCGGTTCATCAACAACGATTACACAGTCAGTACCGGGAGCGGTAGCGACCGGGTCACGGCCTGACAAACCCGACCGTGGCGTGGATTATGACCCGGTCGCTCCGCTCCGGCACTTACCCTCACAAGCACTAAAATCATTGACGGGCCTCAAGACCCATCATACAATTTCTGCACCCGCAACAGCTCGATTAACGCACAAGATAAGGAGCCGATCTGCACGGGCCGCAATCCAGAGCGAGGCGCTGGAACTGCAGATCTGAACTCGGAGCACCATGCGAAAACATTTCTCGGTCTTCGCCGTTCTAACACTTATGAGCATTAATGTCATTCCCGCGCTTGCGCAGTCGCCCGCTCGGACGACCACGTCTGATCCGGCCGGCGTTGAGCGCCGCGTCGATACACTCCTCGGCCAAATGACGCTCGAAGAGAAGATCGACCTGCTCGGAGGAGTCGACGGTTTTTACATCCGCGGCATCCCACGAATCGGTTGGCCGCGATTGAAGATGGCGGATGGACCAATCGGCGTTCGCAACTATGGACCAGCCACCGCCATGGCCGCCGGGATCAATTTGGCCGCGACCTGGAACGCCGCGCTGGCCGAGCGCGTCGGAAATGAAATCGGCAGAGATGCGCGGGCCAAAGGCGTGCATTTCCTTCTGGCGCCGGGGGTAAACATTTATCGCGCCCCTATGAACGGACGCAACTTCGAATACTTTGGTGAAGATCCTTTTCTCGCTTCGCGCATCGCAGTCGGATATATCAAGGGCGTGCAGGCCCAGGGGGTCAGCGCCACCGTCAAGCATTTCATGGGAAACAACTCGGAGTTTGACCGGCACAACACCGACGCGATTATTGATGAGCGCACGATGCGCGAGATCTATCTGCCGGTATTCGAAGCAGCCGTAAAGGAGGCTAACGTCGGCGCGATCATGGATTCCTATAACCTCACCAATGGCGCGCACCTCACCCAAAACGGTTACTTGAACACAGATGTAGTCAAGAATGAATGGGGCTTTCGCGGCGTCATAATGTCTGATTGGACCTCTACTTACGACGGCATAGCGGCGGCGAACGGCGGTCTCGATCTCGAAATGCCTGCCGGCGCTTTTATGAACCGGAAGACGCTCCTCCCGGCTATTCAGCAGGGCAAAGTTTCCGTAGCCACAATCGACGATAAGGTGCGGCGCATCCTTCGCACCGCGATTCGATTTGGCTGGCTGGACCGCGACCAGACCGACCTATCCATACCACGCTACAATCAGCAGGGCCGCAGTGTCGCGCTTGCGGCCGCGCGCGAGGGTGAGGTGCTGCTGAAGAACGAAGGCGGGTTGTTGCCGCTCAATAAGCGAAAGATCAAATCGATTGCCGTTATTGGACCGAACGCATATCCCGCCGTGCCTGTAGGCGGCGGCAGTGCGCGCGTGGAACCCTTTGTCGCAACCAGCATCCTTGAAGGTTTGAGTAACTATCTTGGCGCTACTGTTCCCGTCTATTACTCGCGCGGTCTGCCCTCCCCGGCTGAGATGGCCGATGCGACCAGTTTCACCACCGAGCCGGTTAATGGTCAGCCGGGTCTGCGGACGGAGTATTTCAAGAGTAACGATCTCCAGGGCACGCCGTTGACGGCCCGCATCGAACAACACATCAATTTCCGGGCGGGGACCCGTGCGGAACTTCCGGCGGGCAGTCTTTCGGCGCGCTGGACCGGCTACTACGTCGTCCAGGAGCCCGGCAACTATGACTTCTTCGTCGCCTCCAGCGGAGAAGATGGCGGATATTATCGGCTCTACCTCGATGACAAACTCGTGTTCGATAGCTGGTCCACTGCGCGCGCCGCCGTGGGCCAGGCCAGGCTAGCCCTCGACACTGGGGCGCATAAGATAGTCTTAGAGCAGCACGGCCGCTCTCGTTGGATCGGGGGTCGTTTTCAATTCGCGATCAATCGCACCGGGACCCTGGTCGATCCTGAGACGAAGAAACTTGCCGCCCGCGCTGATGTCGTGGTGCTCGCGGCAGGTTTCGATCCCGGCTCTGAGAGTGAAGGCGCCGATAGGACATTTAGCCTCCCACCGGGTCAGGACCAATTAATCCAGGAGATCGCAGCCGTCAACAAGAATACGATTGTGGCGCTTACCTCAGGCGGGAACGTGGCGATGAACGCCTGGCTTGATCGCGTTCCGGCGCTGATTGAGATGTGGTATCCGGGTCAGGAGGGCGGCCAGGCTTTGGCCGAAATTCTCTTCGGCGACGTGAACCCTTCGGGCCGCCTGCCGGTTACTTTCGAGCGCCGCTGGGAAGACAATCCGGTGAACGACAGTTACTACCAGGCAGCCGGCACGAACTGCGTCGTTTACAAAGAAGGCGTCTTCGTTGGTTATCGAGGCTACGAAAAGAACGGAACGAAACCTCTCTTTCCATTCGGCTACGGGCTTTCCTATACGACCTTCAAGTACAGCAATTTAGACATCCAGAGAAGCGTTAGCAGCGACCCGGCAAATCCGCACTACAAGGTCTCCTTCAACATCAAGAACACCGGTAGTAACGAAGGCGCGGACGTCGCCCAGGTTTATCTGGGAGACCCAAAGGCGAAGGTGCCGCGGCCGATTAAGGAGTTGAAAGGCTTTACGAAAGTGAGCTTGCGAGCCGGCGAGACAAAACGTGTAACAGTGACTCTTGATGGCCGCGCGCTCTCTTACTATGACGCAAACGGAAAACAGTGGCGTGCAGACGCAGGCGATTTTGACGTGCTCGTCGGCCGGTCGGCGGAGCAGATCGAGTTACGGGGTATGCTGACCCTGGCTACCCAGTTCACGATCGGGAACGACAGGCGCAGGTGACGCAGTCAGTACCGGGAGCGGACCGGGGTCCCCGCGCGGGCAGCCCGCGTGGGGTGGTGGTAGCGACCGGGTATCAATCCACGCCACCGTCGAGTTTGTAAGGACGTAACCCGGTCGCTACCGCTCCCGGTACTGACATCATAGCATCACCGTCGCTTGTCAGACGCCAGAGAAATCTTAACCGGCGCACTATTCCAGGCTTCGACCTTCAGAAACGCAGCCGCGTTACCTAAATCCCTAACCTTATAACTTGCCGTAAGCTCTCTGCGCTCACCGGGCAGCAATGAAATATAGTTGTCTTGCCAAATTACGGGCAGGACGTCGCGCTCACTGCTCCCCTGTTTTATCTGGAGGTGAACAAAGAAGGCGAGACTTTGTGAGGGATTTGATATCGCCACTCGCGCTGTCTCTTCGCCGCCGCGACGGCTGGTTCTGCCGGATACAGCCAACTTCACCGCAGGCAGTTGTTCGAGCTGAGTCATGTCGGCATACGAACTCACCGGCGTGTAGTACCACTTGGTTTTCGTCTTATCGAGCACATCATCTGTGGTCGAGAGCCAGTAAAAATTAGAACTGACAATCTGACCAGTGGCGTTCTGCAGCGTGAGGTTGAGAAAATAGGTCGCCGACAAATCTTTTATTTCGGGAATTGAGAAGGCTTTAAAGTTACTGTCCGCGGCCAGGTCTATCTCAGTTACTTTGGAAAACTTTTCTGCCAGGTTGAGGTCATAGATCTGCGCCGTCAACTTCAATTTCGGCTGCGGTTGATAGGTAGTGTTCACGGCGACCACACTCTTATCGTCATAGGAATACTGCACATGGATTGGCTCGCAGGCCTTCTTAGTGCCAAAGTAGCCGCCGGCCGGCATCAGGTAATAGTCATAGAGGTGCCAGATCAAGGAAGGCCAGGCATTGTTCAGCATCCATTGAATCACTCCCGTCGAGTTGTAGCGGTTGCGGGCATAGGCCTCGAACATCGCTCGCTGGCCTTCGTAGGTCATCAACTGTGACTTGATCGCATAATCGCGCACATCCCTGGCTACGCCGTAACGGCCGTTCAAAGCGGCAGTAAACACATTAACGTTTTTGAATTGCCCGCCGCCGGAGTGATAGTTCCAATACTCATCAATGGGCCAGAGATGCTCTTTGGGTATCATCCGCTGCAGGCTCTCGATCGGAGGGATGGCGGGGCCCGGACTGATCTCAGTCGCGAACCCATGGGCGCCACCAGCATCCTTGTCCAGCAGCCAGTAGGAAGCGGGCACCCATTCGTATGGTCCTTCCATTTTGACTCCGGAAGCGCCGCTCAACTCTGCCTTCTTCGCCGTCGCCGACGAGATGAAGGGATTCGGCCATTGATATTTCTTAATGATGTCTACATACATCTTTTCGACGTCGGCTGGCGGCGGATTGTCGCTGCCATTCAACCAAACCAACACGCTGGGGTGATTTCGCAAACGTCTGATCTGATCTGCTTGTGATTTGGCGGCGATGTCATAGTCCTCCTTGTCCCAAACCGGACCTTCTTTGTAATCGTCGCGGTGTTGCCAGTGTTCCCAATGCGAGCAACAACACCAACCGGCGATGATCAGAATTCCATCCTGGTCCGCGAGATCGAAAAAATAATCTGGCTGAAGTTGACCCTCCAAACGAATCGCATTCAAGTTCATGTCTTTGACATATTGAAACTCTGTCTTCAACCGGTCAGGCATGAACCGAAGAAACATGTCTGAGGCCCAACCGCCGCCGCGGATCAGCACATTCCGGCCGTTGACTCTAAAGACGCGGTGATTCTGGCTATCGATTTCCGAGGTGATCTCTCGAATACCAAAGCGCGTACCCTGGCGATCTGAGACTTTGCCGTCAGCAGTGAACTCCATCTCAAGATCATAAAGATTCTGCGCCCCCTGATGCACCGGCCACCATAGGCGTGGATGAAGAAGGTTGAGTTGGGAAAACTGATCAGGGGTGAAGGAAACCGACCTGGTTTCCTGAGGGCCGAGTTTAACTCGCTGGGTAAAGCGAATTCCCTCGATGCGTCCACTCAACACACCTTCGACTTCGTGATCGGTTGCGTTGCGCGCCTCGGTATTGACCGTGAGATGCGCGGTGTCCAGTGACGGCAGATCGAAATGCGTGACGACTTGCGGATAACGGAGGGTGACTTGCCCGCTGCTGGTAAGGTAAACATCACGGAAGATGCCCATGTTTTTATCCGGCGGCATCGGGTTCCAATCGACCCAGGTCCAACCAAGATCATCGGGCAAAGCTGGGAATACCTCGACTGCCAACGTATTGAGTTCGCCCGCCCGAGCGGTGTCACTGACATTCAGCTCATGCACCCGGAACGTCCCGGCGATCTGATCCGAGGTGGCAATCTGTTTGCCGTTGAGCCAGATGTTGGCGCGAAAATTGATGCCATCGAAATGCAGCCAAATGTTGCGACCGCGATAGTCAGCCGGCAGACGAAATTCAGTTCGATACCACCAGGAAACGCGGAAAGGACTGTCTTCCGGCATAGGCCGCAACGAGAAGTTTGCGCCGATTGGATAGTTGCAACCCGGCATCATTCTTAGATTCATCCCGACGAAAGGATCGGGGTAGACCTTGTCATCAACCAGGGTGCCGGCAACCGTTGCAGGGACTTTGGCGGGATACCAGTCACGCGTTTGAAATCTGGGCAACGACAGCAAGTCGCCCTTTTCTTTGACCTGGGCTGAAGACCGAATGGTCCAGTGTTCGCGCAAGAAAATCTTTGCCGGCTGAGGTTGGGGCCGTTGGCCCTGTGCGATCGCCGATCCACTGAGACCTAAGAATAGAAGGACCGCACCTTGGGTTAATTGTTTGAACATTGTGCTCTCTCAATCATCAATCAGTCGCGCCGGGGATAGCCGAAGCGAAAGGCCAACGCTCGGTATACCAGGACCAGACTAGAAAAAAGACGACTCCCAGCATCAGGGTGCTGAGACCAAGAACCACTACAGGCCACGGTGTGGTCGCAAAGATAAAAAGCCAGCCAATCAGCGCCACAATGCTCGGCAACGGGTACAGCCACATCCGGTAAGGACGCGGCATGTCCGGCGCTCGCCTTCTTAAAAGTATGAGTGCGAAGATCTGGCCGATGAATTGGACCAGGATGCGAGTTGAAATGAGCGCGTCAATCACGGCATCGAGCGAGAAGAAGCTGCAGATAATGGAAATAACGCCAAGCACGATCAGCGCCACGTAAGGAAACCTCTTGGTAGGGTGCAGCCGGCCGAAGATCTTAAAGAAGTATCCGTCCAGCGCCGCTGCGTAAGGGATACGTGAATAGCCCAGCAGCAACGCGAAGACCGAACCGAAGGCCGTCCACAGCACCATCGCTGTAAAGGCAGTCGCGATCTTTGGTCCATAGATCTTTTCCATCATCAGTGAGACCACGAAACCCGATTCGGGATGCGCCTCATACGGCACAAACTCTCGCCAGGGCACAACGCCGATAACCGAGAGGTTAATGGCAAAGTAAATAATCGCTACTGCGACTACGCTAATGATGATTGAACGCGGAATGGTGCGGCCGGGGTCGCGGACCTCGTCACCGATGTAACAGATATCGTAATAGCCCAGGTAGTCATAAACGCCAACGCGCGAGGCCGCGCCCAATCCGAAGAGAAAGCCGAGCGAGAAAGTAAAAGCCCCGGGCGGAAAATCAAAAGCGCGGCTGGCTTTGAAATGAGTTGCTCCAGCGACCACGACTGCCAGAGTGGTGAGTAAAGTGCCGATCCACAGGCTGATCGTTATCTTGCCGATGGAAGTGATGCGCCGATAGAGGAGCACGACGTTAACAATGCCTACCGCGGCGGCCACCATCAGTGTCTGAGATCCCGTGATTCCCCGCCAGATGTAGCCGGTATATTTGGCGAAGCCGATATAACCCGAGGCTATCTCCAGCGGGCCGCTGAGGATGAATTGCCAGATAAAAAGAAATGCCAGGAATCGCAATGAGCACAGCGACAATCCAACCTAACATTGCCTGGGGACCGCCAAGCGCCGACATCAGAAGTGGGATCGTGATGAAAGGGCCCACGCCGATCATGTTCGACATGTTCAGGGCAGTCGCCTGCACCAGCCCAAAGCGTCGCAGCAGGGGCTCGCCTTCTGTTCCAACTTTCCGGGAGTCAGATGCCATGTGGATTATCGAAAGGTCGTTTGAGGTTCTCATCATATCCGAACATGACATTCGGTGGGGAGACTTATTTTCGTCTTGGGCCGGCTTGCAAAAGTGACACCGACGTCCAGCAGCTTTGCACAAAGAGTATTTCAACCAGTCCGCGTCAGCGGACGAGGCGCCGGTGTGCAAGGGCTACGTCCCGCCCGCAAGAGGCGCATGCCACTTTCGCAGAGAAATTCTGTTTGACAATTCTTTCGGCGAAAAGTACCTTTCGCGCGAATTAACCCGGAATCCAAACTTCGGTTCAGTTGTAGGTAACAGCATGAGACGAAAACTTTCGGTCGCCGTGATGATGTTGATGTTGACGGCTTCTTTGGCGCCAGCTCTTCATCGAGGAGAACAGAGGTCACAGACCATGACGAAGACTTTAGTCGAACGGCTCGGCTACCCTCGCGACGCAAAACTTCTCATTGTGCATGCCGATGATTTGGGAGCGGCTTACTCGATTAATCGAGCCTCGATCAAAGCACTCGAGAGTGGGCTGGTCAGTTCGGCCAGCATCCTGATTCCCTGTCCGTGGCTCCCAGAGATAGCGGCGTATGCCCGTGCCCATCCGGAGGCCGATCTCGGTGTGCATCTGACCCTTACCAGCGAGTGGAGTCCATACCGGTGGGCTCCCGTTCTGGGGAGAGAGCGCGTGCCATCACTGCTCGATAGCAGCGGCTATCTATATTCCATGGAAAACGAAGCGGCCGCGCATGCGGATATCAAGGAAGTAGAAGCGGAGATTCGCGCTCAGATCGCGCGGGCCAGGGCGCTTGGCATACAACCCACGCATCTCGATTCTCATATGGGCACGCTTTACCAGAGCAAGGCCCTGTTCGAGGTGCTGCTGCGTGTAGCGCGCGAAAACAAATTGCCATTCAGAGTTTCTCGGGATTGGTTTGCCAGGGCGCCATTCATGCCTGCCCTGCTGGGGCCCGATGATGTGGTGCTCGATAGAACGATAAGCATTGAACCCTCTGTCGCTCCCGAAGAGTGGGCCAGGTTTTACACGAACGAAATAAAAAGTCTGCGACCCGGCGTCACGGACATGATCGTTCATTTGGCGTTTGCAGACGAGGAAATGAAGGGAATAACTTCCGGCCATCCGAATTGGGGCGCTGAATGGCGGCAGCGCGACTTCGAGTTTGTGACCAGCGATGCTTTTCGTAAACTACTCGCGGAAAATAACGTTAAGTTGATTACCTGGCGCGAAATCGGTAAGTTGATCGGGAAGCCGGAGCGCTGAACAATTCGAACGGTAAACCTCACCTTGTTAAGGAAATTCTGTTTGATAGAATTCAACTTACACGTGCAACAGTTGAATTCGCTTTCGCTCCAGAGGAGCGAGATGTTTATAGATTCGAGCGCACACCCAAGGTTCTCGCTCCGTTAGAAGAACCCGGCTGGGAGCCTTCGCGGGATAGGGCAACAGCGATTGCGCTCCTACAGAGCTTTGGTGTAATGAAAGGACCGCCCAAGCTATAAATATCTCGCCCCGCTGGGGCGAAGCGACAAGTAACCCGAGTCTTTAAGCTGGTAAATAAGGGGAAACAACAAAATGTTTTGTCCATCCTGCGGCGCAGCCGACCAAAGCTCTAACGCTTACTGCAAGCGTTGCGGTGCGTGGTTGGCTGATAAGGGGTCTTTCAGCGGACGCGGCGCCTCTAAGCCTGAACAACGCATAACCTCTATGATTGTCTTCAATGGCTTGAGCGCCCTGCTCGCTCTTTTCTCCGCCATTGCTCTGTACGCAACCTACCTGAACACTCCCGAAGCGAAATGGTCGGTATACGTCGCCGGCGCTTGCTGTTCTGTGATTGCCATCCATCAGATGATCAGCATGGCTTTCGCTCTTGAATTGAAGTTAAGGCTTAAACGAAGTCACAGAGATGCTCGACGGGCGATTGAATTGGAAGCCGGTGAGCGTCCTGCTGCCTTAGGCAGTCGAAAGACAACAGAGTTCGTTGACGCGCCACTTGTGACTGAGAATACGACTGAGTTGCTCGAAGCCGTGCCGCGCGTGAGGAAGCCAGCTAACTCAAAAACCTAACTCCTAAAGCACAGTCGGTTTAGTAGTCTCCTGGCTTCAGTTTTTCTCTGCGCAGTCTCTGCGACCTGTGCGTCTCTGCGGTGAATAACGTTTGAAAAACTCACCGCAGAGAACGCAGAGAACGCAGAGATCGCGCAGAGATCTTTAAATTAGAACAGTATCGCCGTCTTGCAAATCGGATAATTCCCGGGACCTCTCTTTTCTCGCTTGTATATCCGATGCCAATCGACGAAAATAGCGGCGCAGTTTCTTTGATCCCTTCCTAAAAAAGGAAACAATAATTCGATGAGAATAGTGGCCCTCGTGTTTGCGATTGCTGCCCTTTCACTCTGGCTCGGCCTTCCCGTCCACCAGGCGAAAATCGGCGCCGCCTTACCAGTTCAATCAGTCGAAAGCGGACCAGTAACCGCGGACATCGACGATAGCGATTTGTTCCTCCAAAGCGCAACTCACGTGGCCGGGCCACTACGTAACGACTCGCAAAAGATCGACGCTTTGCTCAAGCGGATGACGCTCGAGGAAAAAGTCGGCCAGATGACTCAGCTGGCAATCGGCATGATTTCAAACGGCCGGGATCAAACCATTCAGATCGATCCCGCTAAGCTGGATAAGGCGATCGTGCGGTACGGAGTTGGATCAATTCTTAACGTCTCGGAACAAGCGCTGACAGCCGACAGGTGGCACGAGATCATCGGGCAGATTCAAGACAGCGCCACCAAAAAGACCCGGCTCGGCATCCCGGTGATCTACGGGATCGATTCTATTCACGGCGCGAACTATTTACAGGGTTCCACGCTTTTCCCCCAGGAAATTGGCATGGCCGCAACCTGGAATCCGGAGTTGATGAAACGGGGCTCGGAAATCTCAGCGATGGAAACGCGCGCGGCTGGAATCCCCTGGAGCTTTTCACCCGTACTTGATATCGGCCGCCAACCGGTGTGGCCGCGTTTCTACGAAACCTTCGGCGAAGATCCCTATCTCGCCAAAGTAATGGGCGTGGCATTTGTGCGCGGCATGGAAGGTTCGGATGTCGGATCGCAGGACCATGTGGCCACCAGCTTGAAACACTACATGGGCTACAGTTTTTCTTTTAACGGGAGAGATAGAACGCCGGCCTGGATCCCGGAGAATTATCTGCGCGAATATTTCCTGCCGACGTTCGATGCCGCGGTCAAAGCCGGCGCTCACACCGTGATGGTCAACTCCGCGGAAATCAATGGCGTTCCCGGCCACATCAATCATCACATCCTGACCGACATCCTGCGTGACGAACTCGGCTTCAAAGGATTCGTGGTTTCTGACTGGGAAGACATCAAGAAATTGGTGAACGTCTGGCATGTCGCAGCAAACGAGAAGGAAGCCACGCGGATGGCCGTGATGGCCGGCATCGACATGAGCATGGTGCCGCTCGACTATAGCTTCGCCGATAACTTAATCGCGCTGGCTAAGGAAGGGGCCGTGCCCCAGTCGCGAATTGACGAAGCCGTGCGTCGAATCTTGAGAGTGAAATTTGAGCTTGGACTCTTTGAGAACCCGAGGCCGAATGCGCAGCTCAAGTCAAAGATCGGACTACCCGAATCACGCCAGGCCGCCCTGCAA
>WNFP01004317.1_pt1 | contig 11444 bp, 11 predicted proteins | sample 5400201 | NCBI WGS metagenome assembly WNFP01 (sample SAMN13153355, study PRJNA577476) | soil metagenome | isolation source: 115 cm saprolite under Madrone tree | place: USA:California | collected 2016-06-14
TGAAGGGAGTTGCAGCGAGATCATCGAGCTTCGGCAGCCACGTTTGTGCGTCGGTTTGGCCTGCAAATTCACCGGACAAATCCACGATGTGGGCGCCACTTTTCCTGGCGAGATCGAAATTTCTTTTGCTGAACGCTGGGGAGCCGGTGAAGAATACAATCCAGGCCTTGTTGAAGCTGTCTTCTTCGACGGGCTGGATGACAGCAGGTTCTCCGCCTGCTTCGGTAAGCAATCCGGCGACGGTTTCTTCGTCAACCAGGCGAAAGTCTGACGCGGCGAAACGGCTTTCTTCGAGAAGGGTTTTTAGTTCAGCGCCGAGGAGAGAGGAAGCACCGGCAATGACAATTCTGCGCGATTCAAGAGTGGTGGCCACGGATCAGGACGAAGCGGAGCGCACTGCTGCGCGCTGCCGCAAAAAGCGGATGAGATGTAAAGTGACGCCGGCAATGGCATAGCTGCAGGCCAGTATCAATAGTGCGATCTCTGAATAGACCCAGATGACCGCTCCCAAAATCAGAAGCAGCAAAATCAGAATGCCTGGTTGTTTCTTGCTCCAAGGCAGGTCTTTGAAACTGTAGAAGCGAATGGTGCTAGTCATTAGCCCAGCGAGGGCCACCGCAAGCAAGAGCCAACTCACGGACCAATATAAGTCGACCAGCGGACCACCAACTCCGAGCGATCCATCTCTACGAAACGCGTGGACGATAGAGGCGATCACACCTGCAGCGGCAGGAGTGGGCATTCCCACGAAATACTTTGACCCTCCAGGCGCCATACCCTTGACGTTAAACCGTGCCAGTCGCCAGGCGCAGGCGATTAAGAATGCCAGGCAACAGAGCCAGCCTAGACGCCCGACCCAGGGAACCTGGTTAGCCACGTTGCGCACGCCCCAAGCATAGGCCAATATCGCCGGTGCGACGCCGAAACTCACAACGTCCGCGAGGGAATCAAATTGAACACCGAATTCGGTGTTGGTTCCGGTCATGCGAGCGATACGGCCGTCCAGAGAATCGAAGACAATGGCGATGCCGATGGCTTTTGCAGCGTGGTTAAAATCCTCGGGACTGCCCATCAGGGACGCAATAACAGCGTAATATCCGCAAAGCAAATTAGCGGAGGTCAGCGCCGCCGGGATAAGAAAAATTCCGCGGCGCAACCTCGCTTGGGTGCGGTGTCTGCGGCCTTCGAACGGAATTTCCTGTTGATCCAGGATGGCCATGCTTAGGAATGCCTTTCCGTCGCTGCGAACGAGGCTTCGCCGGAAGAATTCGCGGTTTGCTGAGGCCACCGCGCCAGAATGCTGGAGCCGCCGGCTACGTTGTCCCCTACTTTTACCAGAAGCTCCGAGCCTTGCGGAAGCCACAGGTCAACACGTGAGCCGAAACGAACAAGGCCGATGCGCTCGCCTTTGGCGACGGATTCGAGTGGTTTTTTCCAGGAAACGACGCGACGGGCGATCAAGCCGGCGACCTGTTTGAACTCGATGCTGCCTTGCACAGTGGCCAGCGTAAAAACATTTTGCTCGTTCTGGGTGGAAGCTCTGGCGTCCCAGGCGGCGAGAAATTTTCCGGGCAGGTAATCCAGTTTGGTGATGACTCCGGCAGCGGGAGAACGGTTGACGTGAACGTTCCAGACCGCGAGGAAGATACTGATGCGCGTGCCGGGTCGGCCCGCGTTTTTTTCTTCGGTGATTACCACTACGCGGCCATCCGCTGGAGAAACAATGACGCCAGGGTCGGCGGAGATCACACGCTCCGGATCGCGGAAAAAAGAAAAACAGAAAAGAGCAAAGGCTATGAGCATGGACCCAAGAATCCACCAATGCAGAACAAGGGCTATTCCGCCAAGAAATAGCGGTGGAAGACCGAAGTAATATCCTTCTTTCACCATGCGGTATTGAAGATACCACACCGATGGCCCGAGGCCTCCCCATGCTTCAGCGGCCGGCCGCCGCGGCCAGAGATCGGACTCCGCGCGAAGACAACTCACCGGCAAATCGGAGTGCTGAGACAGTTTGTCAACCGAGGCGCGCGCGACCGGTCAAGCGTGTTGCGCGCGCGATCGTTCGATACGCGCAGCAATCCGCTCCATTTCGTCCTTGCAGTGGAGCTTCATCTTTTTCAGCTTGATTTCTTCCAGGAGATCTTCCGAACTGAGGTAGGGTTCTTTGAGGATTCTTTGCAACTCTGACTCGTACTTTTCATGCTGCTCGAACAGACGCTGATAATCGGCGTCAGTTACGAGGAGTATGTCCCGAGGGTTCCGCTGCATGGCTGCCATGCGTTCCTCCTCCATACTGCAAATTGAATTGTGACTGCTTGTGTTCGCCGCGCGTGGACAGGGAAAGACGCTCGACTTGTGGCGACGTTAACGCTGTGTGAACGCGACGTCAATAGGGTACGACGGGTATTTTGGTACTAGCCTGTGATTTTCAAACGTAGAAGGAGGGCTGCCTCCATGGGATCGCGGTAGTAGTTTGGGCGGCGGCCGGCAGCTTCAAATCCGAATTCGCGATAAAGGGCGAGGGCTGCGACGTTTGATTCGCGGACTTCGAGAAAAATTTCGCTCGTACCGCGCTTTTGCGCCAGAGCCAGAAACTTCTTCAGAAGCAAACGGGCATAACCCTTGCGACGATGTCGGGTGGAAACCGCGACGTCCAGTATTTCCGTCTCCTCGCCCAGATGGCGCCACTGAAGGACGGCTACGACTTCGTCATTGAGTTCGCAAAGATAGACGAATGTCGAGCCAATCGCGGGCAATGCCGCGCTGCCCGATTTATTCCTCCGTTTATTCGAAGGGTCATTCGAACGGTCGGCGGAAGAGTAGAAGGAAAGATTTGCTTCGTGGAGGATTTCGCGGATTGCGGTTTCGTCCGCTGCTGTGCTCTCGCGGAAGATGCTGTGCTCCTTGCGGTCTTCATCTCCCCCGGGATTTTTGAGGTGATCGGGCATCAATTTATTTATCCGTGGGGACGTAAAACCTCGTCCTGCAGGGCGGGGATATAAGCCCCCGTTAAATTGTTAAAGCGGCTTCTTTTGCTGCTCGATGTACGCCTTGAGGATGCCATTACGCCTTTAATGGGGACTTGTTCCCCTTCCAAAACACTTCGGCATCGGAACGGCGAACGTAGTTGGCATCGAGAGAGAGCGCGTCAGTTGTGTCTCCGCTGCGGAACTTGCGATAAGCCAAGAATCCCAGGCGGCTGGCAAAAGGCGGTTGCGCCAGTTCGACAGTATGGCCATTCGCGGCAACCGACGGCCACGCCGGAAGCGATTCCAGCATTTTAGGATCCGGAGTAACCCAACGCACTGGTTTGCCGTCGGCTTTCTCCTTGACCTTCGCCATAAAGTCCGGCAGCGAAGTAACAGACTCTTCGCCAAGCGGTTCGACTGTGTTGCCACCCCGGACATACAGAGCTGCGAACACCTGCTGACGCCTGGCGTCAATATACGCTGCTATAAATAGCTCCTGAGGCTGAGAATCGGCGACAGTAAGCGCCTCTAGCCGGGAAACCGCCGCTATCGGCTTGCCGTAAATCTCCGCCCAAGCCTTTACCGTGGTCAGGCCGACGCGCAGACCGGTGAACGAACCCGGGCCGGCGCAAACTGCGTAACCATTTAGTTCAGCGAGACTTAGCGACGAACTTGCGAGCACCCGATTGACCGCGCGAAGAAGCCAGCTGGAATAGTCTTCGTCAGTGGAGTGCGCCTCAAGGCAGACCAGCTCGGCCTTGTCGAAAAGGGCCACACAGCCGCGCGCGTCTGCCGTATCCACCACGATAAATCGCATGAGCTCAGTATAGGCGAACTGGCTATTGTGCAAGAAATGCCCGAACCTTGGAACGGTCCTGGAGTTCAGTACCGTTACCCACCCTAAGGGCAATTTTAGGGCCAAATTAAAGTGTGAGCTCCGCTAACCTTCTCATTTCAAACGATATATCTTGACTCTCCAAGCACAAGCTTCTACACTGCTTAGTGTACCTCAGGGGGCATCCGAAACCATGGACTACAAAATCGGCGATAAGGTTGTGTACCCGAACCACGGCGTTGGAGTCATCGAGCAAATTAATTACGGAGTGTTGAACGGAAAAACGGAACGATACTTCATGATTCGTATTGTTTCGAGCGACTTGCGAGTGATGGTGCCCCAGACGAATGCAGAAAGTGTTGGACTGCGCTCGGTGATGCGCTCGAACGATACGACAAAAGTGTTAGGCTTTTTGGAGCGCGGGAAATTAAATTGCCACCACGACTGGAAGCATCGCTTCAAAGAAAATTCAGAGCGTATGCGCACTGGTTCCCTTCTTGAAGTTGCAGTGGTACTCAAGAGTCTCTGTTCGCTGAGCCGCAGTAAGCCGCTTTCCTTCCGCGAGAAAAAGATGCTGGAACGTGCCAAGTACTTGCTGGTGAGCGAGATGGCGACTGCGCGGAGCACTACTTCCGAATCGGCTGAGGCGATGGTTTTGAAATCGCTGGCAAAAGCTAAATTGCAATTTCCGATCATGCAGGAAGGTTTCGAACAGTAGAATTTATTTAACACAAAATTTACAGGGACAGGCTCGATGCCTGTCCCTTTTTCATTTTCGTGCTAAGGCGATTGATGTATTGCGACGCGGCTAGAGACGGTTCCTTTATCACATAGCGCCTGTCGTTTGTTCGGTTTGATCACTTTGCGCTTGCCACATGTCATTTCGTCGGTTTCCCCCAGCCGCCCCCGCCCGGAGTTTCGATTCGCAAAATATCGCCGGCGTCAGCGATAAAGGAAGTTTTCCCGGCCAATACTTTGCTCTTTGCTCCTCGGATCAGCGTATTCTTTCCGCGTTTACCGCTATGACCTCCAAACAAACCGTACGGCGCGGTTTCTCTGCGGTCGGTTAGCAAGCCAACCTCAACAGCTGACAGGAACTCGATTTCGCGGACAATTCCATCGCCGCCACGATGCTTTCCAATTCCGCCGGAGCCGCCGCGTATCGTGTATCGCTTCACGCGAACGGGGTACGTTTCCTCGAGCACCTCTGTGGGGGTGTTCCATGAGTTGGTCATGTGCGAATGGCTGGCGGATGACCCGTCTCCGTAGCTCGAAGCGCCGCAACCGCCGGCAATTGTTTCGTAATATGTAAATGAATCTGCGCCGCGCGAAGGATGTACACCACCAAACGTAAAATTATTCATAGTGCCCTGGCTGGCGGCAGGAATTCGTTCCGGAGCTGCTTTGGCCAATGCGAGAAGCAACGTGTCCACTATGCGTTGGGATGTTTCGACGTTGCCTCCGGCCACGGCGGCGGGGGGCGACGCATTGACGATCGTTCCGCTGGGTGCAAGCACTTTGATTGGCCGCAAAAGTCCGGAAGTTGCCGGAACGTCTTCGCGAACCAAGGAGCGGAAAACATAATAAACGGCGGAAATCGCAATGGCTTCGACGGCATTCACATTGCCGGCGCACTGCGGTGCGGAACCCGTGAAGTCCACTACGACGGACCCAGAATTGATCCGGACACTGACTCGAATTCGCAACGGGTCGGCGCTAATCCCATCGCCATCCAGAAAATCATCGGCGCGATAAATTCCCGGTTTCAGAGAATTAAGCACGGATCGCAGCACTCTCTCGGAATAATCAAGCAGGTGACTTGCGTATCGCGAGACTTCGCTGGTTCCGTACTTTCCGGCCACTTCACGCAGGCGGCGTTCGCCCAAACGGCATGACGCGATTTGCGCCGCCAGGTCGCCTTCGCGCTCGGATGGTGTTCGAACGTTCGCGAGCAGTAGGCTCAACACTTCTCTGTTGACCAGTCCCTTGCGGAATATCTTTATCGGCGGGATGCGTAGCCCTTCCTGAAAAATCTCGCGGGCAGGCCCCATCGAACCTGCCAGCGCTCCGCCGATGTCCGCGTGATGGGCGCGGCTGGCGACAAAGAACTGTGGAGATCGTCTCGTTGCGACGAAAACTGGCATAACGAGTGTGAGGTCGGGAAGATGCGTGCCTCCGGCAAAGGGATCATTGAGGAGGGCGATGTCGCCTGGCTCGAATGTCAATGCAGCGCGTGCTGCCGCAACCGATGCGGGCATGGAGCCGAGGTGCACGGGCATGTGATCGCCCATCGCCAGAACCTGCCCGTCGCCGTCATAGACGGCGCAGGAATAATCGCGCCGCTCCTTGATGTTCGGCGAAAACGCCGACCGGCGAAGCGCTGCTCCCATTTCTTCTGAGACGGAATGGAAAATATTTTTAAATATTTCGAGACGCATGGCGTCAGGAGCTCGACCGTTTTTTTTGTTTTTACTAGGCATGGCGCCTCGTGTTTTTCGTGAAATTTAAGAGGCGAATCTGGCCGTTGGCATCAACACGCGCCAACCACCCCGCCGGAATTAGCGATGTCGCGCTGTATTCGACGACTATTGCAGGTCCGCTGAACTGATGTCCGGCGCGCAATTTTTCTCGTTCGTATAACGAAGCTTGAACGGCGCGGCCGACGAAGTAACATTTGATTTTGCGTTCGGCAGGCGGATGCGTACCGGCCGCGACGCGGCCAATGCGTGGAAGTTCAATTCGACGCGACGATCCTGTCGCACGGCAGCGAACATTCACTATTTCGACCGGCCTGTGCGGATCTGCATGGCCATACGCGCGTTCATGGGCCCGGTGGAATGCGGCGACGAAATCGGCGCTGGCGGGGACGCTCAAATCGTATGCCTGGCCAACGTAACGCAGATCGAAACGGTATTCGAATCGCTGCTGGCCTTTCGCAAATCCCTCGCGGCGAAGAAAATGATCCGCGTGGCGCTGCACCTTGCGCAGCACTCCGTTGGCTTTGCGCCGCGCATCCGAGGGATCCCGAACTGGGAGCAAGACCGTCCAAGAGAAATCGCGCACGACAGCGGCTCTGAGGATACCGAGAGCTGACAGAGCCCCAGGAAATACGGGTAAGAGCACGCCACGCATTTCGAGAGCGGCGGCCAAATCGCAAGCATGCAATCCGCCGGCTCCTCCAAAAGCTACGAGCGTGTAATCCCGCGGGTCGTGGCCGCGTTCGATGGAGATTTTCCGCACAGCCCTTTCGATGACCGAGTTCGAAACGCCGAGAATTCCCTGTGCGAATTCTTCGACCGAGCGGAAACTTCCTTTACGCTTTTCCAGTTCACGGCGAGTTCGTTCCGGTTGCAAAACAAATCCGCCATTCAGCAGTCCGCGCCCGCCGAAATGACCTAACACGGAGTGGGCATCGGTAACTGTCGGCAAATCCCCACGGCCGTAGCAAATTGGCCCCGGGTCTGCGCCAGCGCTTTCTGGTCCGACTCGAAGCGCAGCGCCCACATCGAAACGCGCAATCGAACCACCGCCAGCTCCCACGGTATGAATTTCGAGCATCGGAACCGAGATGGGAAATCCCGCGATGCGCGACTCGGTTGTAATTTGCGTTTCTTCGGAAAGCAACGCGACATCGGTGGAAGTTCCACCCATGTCGAATGTAATTACTTTTTCCAGGCCGGCAACGGATGCCGCGTATTCCGCGCCAAGCACGCCACCCGCAGGGCCGGAAAGAACGGTTCGAACGGGTTGCGCCGCGGCACTTTCCGCGGAAATAATCCCGCCGTTCGACTGCATCACACGAACTTGCGCTGAACGAGTCGATTTAGAATCCGGCGCGCCCCTCCAGACATTGCTCGCGTGCGTTTGCGTTTCGCTCAGGTACGAGCTCATCACCGGAGCCAGGTATGCGTTAATGACCGTGGTCGAGGTACGTTCGAACTCGCGAAACTCCGGCAAGATTTCGTGCGAGACGCTAACGAGAAAGCCCGCGTGCCGCAACGCTCTTGCAATCGATGCTTCGTGTTTCGAATTTCGAAAGGAAAACAACAGGCAGATAGCTACGGCGTCGGGACGAGCGCGACGGACCTTTTGCACCAGCGAATGAATGCCCGCCGGACTCAACGCTCTTATGATCGAGCCGTCCGCGGCGAGACGTTCGCGTGCGCCGATGCGACGTTCCCGCGGCACAATTGGCGGCGCTTTGTGAAATTGCAAATCGTACAGTTTTGCGCGCGCCTGTCTTCCGATTTCGAGCACATCCTCGAACCCCTCCGTGGTGATCAGCAGGACTCGTCCGCCGCGGCGCTCCAGCAGCGCATTGGTACCAACAGTGGTTCCGCAGATCAAATCCAAGTCGTTGGCAGTTTGGACGCCAAGGCTTGCGCGCATTTCTGAGAGTGCGGCGCCAATCGCGGCGGCGGGATTTTTCGGCTGCGAAGGTACTTTCAGAATTTCGAGCTTGCCGTTGTTCAGAAATACGCAGTCGGTAAACGTGCCTCCGGTGTCCATGGCTATGCGCATGAGGCGGGCATTTTACCTTGAGCGAGCGAAAAGATTCACGTCGAAGAAGAATCACGCGGAATGCGAGTGAAGGCAGATCTAGGCAATCGGCAACGATGCCGAGGCATTCAACGAAATATCCGCCAAGATGTGATTTTGAAAGCGCGGATACGCCGCAGCGGCAATCATCGCCGCATTATCGGTCGAGAGAGCGTGACTGGGAAAATACACATTGCGTCCGGGGTTACCCGCGCGATCTTCGAAGGTGGCGCGCAACTGGCGATTTGCCGCCACTCCGCCAGAAACCAGCACGGTCGGCACGTTTAACTCTTCGGCGGCTCGCATGGTGCGCTCGACCAAGTCGCGCACCACCGCATTCTGAAATTCTCTTACCAGGCCTAACAGCTTCGAGCCGCACAATGGCAACAATTGTTCAAAGTTGCGTTCGCCGCGTGCTATCGCCGCTTCGCGCTGCGCGATTTCCGGCAAGTATTCGGGGTTTTCACGCACATGGTACAACACTGCCGTCTTCAGTCCGCTGAAACTGAAGTCAAACGTGTTGCCGCGCATTTTTGTCGGGCCGAATTTTACTGGAGCGGGAATGTTTCCAGCGGCGGCGGAAAGACGATCCAGAATTGGGCCACCAGGATAGCCAAGCCCAAGCAGCTTGGAAACTTTGTCGTACGCTTCGCCGGCCGCATCATCGCGGGTCTGGCCGATTTTGCGATAGGACCATAAGCCACCGGCATCAGTACGGGACGAATCCTTTGGCTGTATTTCGTATAGCACGGTGTGGCCGCCGGAAACGATCAGGCAAACCGCCGGCAGTGCGGGCGACATTCCCGATTTGTGAGCTTCCAGAAATACCGCGTGGATATGCCCATCCAGATGATTTACCGGCACCAATGGCTTGCCTAGACTTTCGGCGAGCGTTTTTCCATAGGTGATGCCGACAAGCAGCGAGCCGACCAGCCCCGGTCCTTGCGTTACACCGATGGCGTCCAAGTCTTCAAGGCGCATTCTTGCCTGTTCCATGGCTTCGCGCACGACCGGCACGATTCTGCGCAAGTGTTCGCGCGAAGCGAGCTCCGGCACTACACCGCCGTACTTGCGATGGATGTCGATCTGCGATGCGACAACGCTGGACAGAATCTCGCGGCCGTCCGTCACAACGGCGGCTGCCGTTTCATCGCACGACGACTCGATTCCAAGAATGCGAACGCTCATTCGCTTTTTTACTCCTCACTGATTATGCTAACACGCGGCAGGAATCAGGGTTTTCTGGCCATGCACTCTACACTAAGAATCCGATTGTAAATTCACGAGTCTTCTTTAACCTGAGGGTTATGACCGCTACGAGCGATTACAACGCAAATCCTTCACGCACCAAGAAAGTTCGCAAAGCAGTTCTTCCCGCCGCTGGGCTGGGCACGCGTTTTCTGCCCGCGACCAAGGCGCAACCGAAAGAGATGTTGAACGTCGTGGACAAGCCGCAGATCCAGTACGTAGTCGAGGAATGCGTCGCAAGCGGAATCGAGCACATCATCATCGTTACCGGTAAGGGCAAAAACTCCATCGAAGATCATTTCGATTACAACCCCACTCTTGAACGCTATCTGGAAGAAAAAGGTAGGCCGGATCAAGCCGAGATGGTTCGCCACATCAGCGACATGGTGCAAGTCAGTTATACGCGCCAGAAAGAGCCCCTGGGACTAGGTCACGCCGTCCTAGTTGCCAAAGATCTGGTCGGAGATGAGCCGTTTGCTGTGTTGCTCGGCGATGTTTTGATTCCCGGAGAAAATCCCGCGACCAGGCAACTGGTAAAAGTTTACGAAGCTACCGGCGTTGGCGCCATCGCGGTGGAAGAGGTCCCTCGGGAAAAAACACATTTGTACGGTATCGTGGGCTGCGAGGCAGCTCCACAGGGGCCGTTTGGCGAACGGCTGCTACGCATTCGCGAACTGGTCGAGAAGCCGAAGCCCGAAGAAGCTCCTTCAAATCTTTCCATCACTGGGCGGTACGTTCTTCCCTCGGCAATTTTTGATTGCCTGGAACGCACCAAGCCTGGCGCAGGCGGCGAAATACAGCTCACCGACGCGCTGAAGATACTCGCTAAGGAGCAGGGACTGTGGGCCTACATCTACGAAGGAATTTCCTATGACGCGGGGGACAAGCTGGGATTTCTGATCGCTACCGTCGAGCTGGCGCTGCAAAACAAAAAACTGGGCGAGCCCTTCCGAAATTATCTGAAGAACTTAAAACTCTAGTTCCTCGACAGAGTTGCGGATAACTATTTTTTGCTTGCTGGCTTCTTCTCTTTCGTTTCCTTCGATCCACTTTCCTTGGTGCCAGATTCTTTCGCCGACGAATCCTTCTTCGCTGGCTTATCTGCCTTTTCTGACTTGTCGGACTCCTCACCCGAGGGAGAATCCGATGACCCGCTGTCCCGCGCGCTTGATTTTCCCGCGTAGTCCGTCACGTACCAGCCCGACCCTTTGAACTGAATCGCTGGAGCGGACTGCAGCCGCTCGACTTTGCCGCTGCAGTGCGGACACTTTTTCAGGTGCGGCCCCGACACGCTCTCGATTTTTTCCGTCTTTTTGCCGCACTTCAGGCATTGATACTCGTACAGTGGCAACGCAGTTTCCTCCGCTTGTGTCTTGAAGACCGCAGTATAGCATGCGCGGCATACGCCAACCCGCGTGCTAGACTGCTTGCATGGAGCTGCAATCCAACGCACATGAAGCCTGCCTGTACCTGGTGGCCACGCCGATTGGAAATTTGGAAGACATCACGCTGCGCGCCCTGCGCATCCTGAAAGAAGTCGACCAGATTGCCTGCGAAGACACCCGCCACACGCAAAAACTTTTGCAGCACTACAACATTCAGAAACCGCTGGTCAGCTACCACGAGCACAATGAACTGACGCGCGCGCCGGAACTGGTCGTGGGCATGGAACAAGGCGCGCAGATCGCGCTGGTCAGCGATGCTGGAGTTCCGCTGGTGAGCGACCCGGGTTATCGGCTGGTGGCACTGTGCCTACGCCATCACATTCCAGTGATTCCGATTCCCGGGCCTTCCGCGCTGCTCGCAGCGCTCTCTGCTTCGGGTTTGCCGAACGAGGAATTCCTTTTCGC
>WNFP01004318.1_pt1 | contig 11444 bp, 8 predicted proteins | sample 5400201 | NCBI WGS metagenome assembly WNFP01 (sample SAMN13153355, study PRJNA577476) | soil metagenome | isolation source: 115 cm saprolite under Madrone tree | place: USA:California | collected 2016-06-14
GCGGTTCCGGTGCATCCGTTCACCGGCGATCCGCTGCTGGCGCGGCTCCCGCAGCAGGCCTGGGCGGAGGGAGACCTCACCTGGTTCGTGGACTTCGGCGCCGATCGCTTCCGCGTCAACGACGCGAACTCCGTGGTCCAGGAGGTGGCCTTGTTCCGCCTCGCCCTGAGCGGCGCCGATGGATCGCCGCAGCCGATGGATCTGCCCCCGGTGATCGGCACCGGGCCGTTCCGCGCCCCGCGCGCCGCCGATGCGCCCGGCGGCTTCCCGCGCTTCGGCGCGCTCCGGCACGAGTTCTTCGCCGTCATCTCGCCGCTGGCCGGACAGCCTTCCCCGGGAATCTTCGTCAGCGCCACCCGGCCCGAGCTTCGCCAGCAGCTGATCGCCCGGTTCGGAGCCGATTTCGTCCCCCAGCCTTCCATCGCCGCGGAGCAGCTGCCCGAGCGCGAGCAGTTCACGCTGCGGGTCGCCCTGGATTCCAGCTGCTTCACGCTGACCGACTTCCCCAACTCCTGCATCTGGCTCGATACCCAGCAGGCCGTGGAGAACAACCTCCCGGTGACGGCGTTCACCGACACCGGCCGGTTCTCCTCCGGCGCGCTGGTCTTCTTCGACGGGGTGGCGCCATGAGGGCCGCCCTTCTCACGCTGCTCGCCGCGTCCGCCGCCTGGGCGCAAGAGGACGCCTACAATCCGCCCGCGGCATCCCAGGCTTCCGCGCTGCAGATCAACGGCTACACCGACATCGGTTTCGCGGCCGCGCAGGGGAACGGCACTTCCTTCGCGCCCGGAGATGCGCGCATCCCGGCCGACTACGGCGTGGACACCTTCGCCACCGCCGTCAACTCGCGCGGCGAGGTGGCGTCCACCGATTCGGGCGGCCGATTCGTCAACGGCTTCTTGCCCCGGTCGCTGAACATCGGGGGGCAGCCTTCGCTCTTCCTCAGCACCGTCGACCTGGACGTGAAGTACGTGCCGTCCGACGCCCCGGTGCTGCTCTTCAGCCGCGTGCAGTTCCTTCCCCGCTATGGCAATGGGAACGAGACGCGCGTCCTGGTCGAGCAGGCCTTCGCGCGCATCGTTCCCTTCAGCTCGCAGGAGCTGGCCCTGTCGGTGGGAAAGTTCGATTCGGTCTTCGGCATCGAGTACCTGGAGAACGAAGCGAACCTGCGCCTCAACGTCACTCCCTCGCTGATCGCGCGGTACACGACAGGGCAGTCTCTCGGGCTCAAGGCCTTCTATCGCATCCAGATCCCCGGCATCTGGTCGGCGGTCAGCTTGAACGCGTCGCTCACCAACGGCGGCACGCTGGTGGAGACGCTCTCGCCGCCCGATATCTCGCTGGCGGGGCGGCCGATCGGGACCGCGCGCCTGGGTTACGAGCTGAACCTCCCACGGTTCGAGCTGAAGATCGGCGCCAGCGGCGAGTACGGCCCGCGCAACGACCAGCATGGCGTGCGCGTGCACCAGTGGCTCATCGGCGCCGACGTGCGGCTCGTGGTCGGCGGGTTCTCGCTCTCGGCGGAGGGAGTCAAGATCCGGCAGGATCCGGGCGCGGCCGACAAGTCGAACGGCCTCGGCGCCGAGACGCTGGTCTCGGAATTCGCCGCCCGCGGCGCGTACCTGACGGTGGCATACGCGGTGCCCGTCTCCGACGGAGCGCTCCGCAAGCTCACCCCGTACTTCCGTTACGAGCAGCGCCACGCCCAGTTCGAAGGCTTTCCCGCATATACCGTGGATCGGCTGACGTTCGGCTTCCGCCTCGACCTCTGGGACGTGCTGATCGCCAAGGCGGAGGGGCTGATCAACCGCGAGCTGTCGGGGTTGCCGCAGGTGGACAACAACGTGTTCACTTCGTCGTTCGTGTACTCGTTCTGAGGATTCTGAGGGGAGATCCATGCGCTGGTTGATGGTCGCCGTCCTCCTGGCCGCGCCGGAGAAGAAGCCGGCGCGCGACCAGGCGATGCTGCAACTGATCGAGCGGCAGACCCAGATCGCGAACCTGCTCACCGCGGGCAGGCTGGCCTGGGACGCCGGTGACTTCGCTACCGCGGCGGCCCGCTGGGAGGCGCTGCTGCGGATCGACGGGTTGCCGGCGGACGTGGACCGCGCGGTCAGGCCGTTCGCGGCGGAGGCGCGCAGCCGGGCCAGGCTGCCCCCGCAGCTTCCGGAGAAACAGGCGGGACAGGAAGCGGAGAAGGAGGCGCCGCCTCCGCCGCCGCCGGTGACCGTGTCCGGCGTCGTCAGCGGAGGAGGGTCGGCGGGTCCGGGCGGCGCGGTGATCACCTTGAGGCGCACCGACGGATGGACGCCGAAGCCGCCGCCGTTGCAGAAGCCGATGTTGCAGAAGGACAAGCGGTTCGTCCCTCACGTGCTGGCCGTTCCGCTGGGCAGCTCGATCGACTTCCGGAACGAGGACGAGATCTTCCACAACGTCTTCTCCCTCAGCCCGGCCGCGAAGTTCGACACCGGACTGCGCAAGGGAGGCACGCAGGCGGCGGTGAAGTTCGACAAGCCCGGCGTGGTGGAGCTGCTCTGCAACATCCACGCGACCATGCTCGGGTACCTGGTGGTGGTGGACACGCCCTGGTACGCCGTCGCGGACGGCAGCGGCGCCTTCCAGATCAAGAACGTCCCGCCCGGCGAGTACGAGGCGACCATCTGGCACGAGAGCGCGAACGCCACGGTCAAGCGCAAGCTGACGGTGGGAGAGGGCGCGCAGCTGGCGTTCAACGTGCCGGCCGACAAGCGCGCGAACCCGTTCCCGCCGGACAAGTACGGCAAGCCGCGGCAGCAGCAGCTGGGGTATTGAGATGAGGCGACTCCTCCTCGCCGGGTTCTGCGCCCTGGCGCTCTGCGCGTGCGCGAAGGGGCGGACGCCGGCGTGCAGTACGGGCGATACGAATCGCTGCTCGTGCGCCGGGGGCGGCGAGGGGCTCCAGCAGTGTCTTCCCTCCGGCGACGCCTTCGGCGCTTGCGTCTGCTCCGATGCCTGCGCCGGCGGCGCGGCCTGCGTGGCGGTGCCGGCGCTGGTGGGAAAGGACATGGACGAGACGGGAGCCGCGGTCGCGGCGGCCGGCCTGCTCTTGCCCGATCCCGTCGACCCGAAGGGCTTCATCACGGTGGAGCAGATCGCCGATCCGCCGGTCCACGTCCTCGACCAGTCGCCGCCGGCGGGGACGCCGGTCAAGCCAGGGACGCGACTGACGCTCACGGTGACGCTGCCGCCCGATCAGGCGTCGTTGGGGCTGCCCAACTCGAACTTCCTGGTGGGCCGCCTGCAGCAGGACACGGAGGAGAGCGCGCAGGCGTACTACGACGTGCTCGATCCCGGCCCCTTTCCGACGCGCGCAACGCTCGCGGACTGGAAGGCTGCGAACGGCTTCGGTACGCCCGCGGACGCCGAGGCGACCGCTCTGTACATGACGCACACGGACCTCGGCTTTGGCCGCAACATGCACATGCGGCGGCAGGGCAAGCGGGTCGCCTTCTACGTCGACAACTATCCCAGCATCGAGGACGCGATCGCCGGGACGCGATTCTTCGCCACCGTGGCGATGGAGTACTCGCCGGGCCCGCACGGGAAGGACACGGACCCGTACTTCACCCAGTTCTACGTCTTCAACAAGCGGGGCGAGCGGATCATCGATCCCATCCTCGACGATCACGGCCCCAAGCTGAGCCCCGCCGTCTGCCTGGTCTGCCACGGCGGCGCCAGCAACGATCTCACCTATCTCTCCAACGGCGGGAACCTGGGAGCGAGGTTCATTCCCTTCGACCTGGACGCGGAGGAGTTTTCCAGCCGGCCGGGGTACACGCGCGCCGACCAGGAGCTGGCGTTCAGGAAGTTCAACGAGGCCGTGCTGCTCACCTGGGAGGACGCGGCGGCCCAGTACCCGCCGGGAGATCCGGCGCCGGTGCCACAGTTGATCGAAGGCTGGTACGGCGGCCCAGGACTGCCGGGCACCTTCAACGGCAGCGCGACTCTACCAGGCTGGGACGTGTCTCCGGAGGCGCGGGACCTGTACCACAAGGTCTTCGCGAAGAGCTGCCAGACCTGCCACTCGCAGCGGGAGCCGTCGCGGAACTACTCCACGTACGCCAAGTTCTTCGCGGCGAAGTCGCTGATCGAGCAGCGGGTGTTCGAGGAAGGGGCGATGCCGCTCTCGCAGCGCGGCTCGCTCAATTTCTGGCTCAGCTATCCGCACCAGCCGAAGATCCTGGCGGACTGGCTGGGCACCCAGCTGCGGTCGCCCGGGACGCCGGTGCCGCGCCTCTCGGTGACTCCATCGACCGTCGTCACCGCCGGAACCAAGATCGTCCTCGACGGGAGCGACAGCCAGTACGCGGAGTCGTTCGACTGGGTGGAGACGTCGGGCCCGAACGTGCAGCTCGCCAGCGAAACGGTGACCCGCTCCAAAGTCTCGTTCGTCACCCCCGCACGTGGCGCGAACCTGTCGTTCGAGCTCCGCGTGTCGGCGCTGGGGCGAACTTCTGGCCCGATCCCGGTCTCCATCCTCTCGCGGTCTGCACCGGACGTGCCGCAATCGGTGGCCGCGATCCCGGGCAACGCCTCGGCGACGGCGCAATGGACCGCGCCGGCGTCGGACGGGCTCAGCCCGATCACGGGGTACACCATCACGGTGACGCCAGGAGGCGCGACGGTCCCGGCCGGGGCATCCGCGACGTCCGCGGTGGTCGGGTCGCTCCAGCCGGGCGTGACGTACACGTTCGGGGTCGCGGCCGTGAACGCCATCGGAGCCGGCGATCCCGCCACCGTCACCATGCGGATCCCGACGGTGCCGGGCCCACCGGTCGGAGTGACCGCGGCTTCGACACACGCGGGCGGGACCCTTTTGTTCAATTGGACGCCGCCCGCCGACACCGGCGGCGTTTCGCTCTCCGGATACACGATCAGCTGCTCTCCCTCCGGCGGAGGGACCGCCCCCGGTTCCGCGAACAGTGGGGTGGTCACCGGCCTGACGAACGGGACCTCGTACAGCTGCACCGTGGTGGCAACGAACGTCGCCGGAAGCAGCAGTCCCTCGCTGCCGGCGACAGCCACTCCCGATGGACCGCCCGGACCTCCGCAGAACTTCACGGCGGCGAGCGGCGGAGGCGCCACTTGGAACCTGGCCTGGAACCCACCCGCTGACAATGGCGGCTTCCCCATCCAGAAGTACCTCGTGAACTGGACGCCCGCGGACGGGAGCGGAGGCACGACCTTCACCACGGCGGTGTGCAGCGGCACGGCATGCAGCGCGAGCGTCGGCGCGGCGGACGGTCTCGTCGGCGGCGTCACGTACACCTTCAGCCTGGCTGCCTCGAACGCGATCGGCATCGGCGTCGCTGCCACGACGACGCCACCGGGCAAGCCAGTCATCACTTCGCCGACGGCCGGCGCCAGCACGGGTCCGAATCAGATCCCCGTCACCTGGACGCCCGCGGCTCCCAACGGCAGCACCATCACCGGATACACGGTCCAAGCTCAAGTCGCGCCGGCAGGGACGATCACCACGGTCTCGGTCGGGGGAAGTACGACCAGCGCGACGATTACCGGCCTGCTCAACTGCACTGCCTACAACGTGACGGTGACCGCCGCGAGCGGCGGGGGCAGCACCGCCTCGGATCCCGTCGCCAACGTGACGCCCCGGCAGGCTCCGGACGTACCGGTCGGTCTCAGCCTGGTGAAGGTCGGCGGCAGCGTCGGGGAGCTCTTGTTCAGCTGGGGCGCTTCGAATCCGCGCGGCTGCGGGACGGTCTCGTACACGGTCGAGCTCACCCCGCCCGTGGGGTTCGCCAGCCTGAACTCCACCGGAACGATCACGAGCTTCGACATGGTCACGACGACGCCCGCATGTCCGTACCCCTCGGTCAACTGCTCCTCGCCCCGCCTCTGGTTTTTCCGCGTGCGCGCCAGCAACAACGGTGGGACCAGCAATTTCTCGGGGTCCGTCAGCGAAACGCCCCGGCTGGGCTACAACCGCGATCTGGTCGCGAACATCTGGGGAACAGCGGGACCGTCGTGCACCGGTTGCCACGCGGGCGGAAACCCGCTGCACCTCGACGGCACGCAGTCCGCCGGGAGCCCGGCATGCGTCGCGGGTTCGGATTGCAGTTACAAGAGCATCATCCACAACTCGCCGCCGGTGATCCAGTCGCCCGCGAGCACCAGCTTCCTGGTGACCTGTCCGACCGACTTCCCTTCAGGCGTGGCGACGGGACAATGCTTCGGCGCGTCGGGACATCCAGGCGGACATCGGTTCAACGTCGGGTCTGTCGAGTACAACGTTATCTTGCGGTGGATCGTGGACGGGAACCTGCAGTAACGGGAGGCCGCGGTTAGCATCGGCACCATGGCCACGCCGCTACAGGCCGCGCTGCTGTGTGTCCTCGGCGCGGCATTGGGCATCGCCGGGAATCGATTCACGCCTCGTCCGGCGCCGCTGGGCGCCCGCGTCCTCCCCTCCGCCGAACAGCCCGGGGCCATCTGCGAGGACCCGCGCGCCAGCGTCGCGCGAATCTCCGTCGAGGCGGCCAAGCCCCTCTGCATCGCCTGCACCGCGGTGTTCGTCGACGCGCGCTCCCCCCAGGAGTACGCGGCCGGCCACGTCACGGGCGCGCTGCACATTGCTCCGGGTGAGCCCGTCGAGCCGCTGCTCGCCAGCCTGCGCGCCGCTCCCACCGTCATCGTGTACGACCGGGACCGCCAGTGTGCCTCCGCGAACGCGGTCGCCGCGGATCTGCTCGGACGAGGCCTCCGGGACGTGCGCGTCCTCACCGGATCCTGGCCGGACTGGTTGGCGCAAGGCGGTCCGGGCGAATCCGGCACCTGCGCGCTCTGCACGGGAGCGAAGCCGTGAACCGCTCGGTGCTGGTCGCGCTCCGGCTCGCGCTCGGCGTGCTGTTCCTCTGGGCGGCGATCACCAAGCTGCCGGACATGAACGCGTTCGCGCAGGACGTGGCCAACTACCGCGTCCTTCCCGCCGCCCTGGTCCCCTACGTGGCGGCAGCCGTCGTGGGCATCGAGATGGTCGCGGGCCTCGCTCTCCTGACCGGGCTGGCCGTGAAGCCCGCCGGGGTGGTCGCGACCGGTCTCCTCTCCGTGTTCGTCGTCTTCCTCGTCCAGGCCCTGCTGCGTGGCATCGACCTGCGCTGCGGCTGCTTCGGAGGCGACGAGCCCGCCTCCTGGTGGACGGTGGCGCGCGACCTCGTGATGCTCGCCGCGGCCATCGTCGTCACCACGCAGTCGGGGAGCTCAAAGCTTCGCGCGGCGTTGCAGGAATGAGCTGATCCCCCGCAGGGTCGCGTCCGGCTGATCGCGGTGCGGCGAATGTCCGCAGCGCTGCAGCAGGAGGACCTCCACGTCCCGGGCGCCCCGCTGGATGGCCTCGATCTGCGCCTGCGTGCCGTATTCGTCGTCCTCGCCCTGCACGACGAGGATCGGAACCTGGATGCGGGGAAGGAGCTCCTCCAGGTTCCACTGGCGAAATTCCGGATCGAGCCAGGGGCGGTTCCAGCCCCAGAACGCGGCGTCCACGTCCTTGTGGTGCTTCGCGAGGCGCTGGCGCAAGTCGCCGCGCTCGTACGCCTCGCGCGCCTTGGCGATGCTGCGCAGCCCCATCTCCTCGGTGAGGACGTGCGGCGCCAGAAGCACCAACGCCCGCGCCTTGCCCCCGCTGCCGGCATGGATGATGGAGATCGACGCTCCGTCGCTGTGGCCGATCAGCACTGGATCCTCGACGCCCGCGGCCTCCAGCACGTCCGGCAGCAGCCCGGCCTCGTCGTGCATGTAGCGGATGGGCCGCGGCATCTCCGTCCGCTCCGACTGGCCATACCCGGCCCGGCTGTAGACGAACGCCGGCCGCCCCGTCGCCTCCGCCAGCCGGTCGGGGAAGTCACGCCAGAGCCCGACCGACCCGAGCCCTTCGTGCAGGAACACCAGCGTCGGTCCGCGGGGGCCGCCGATCTGCCGCGCCTCGATCTGCTTGCCGCGAACCGAGAGCATCATCTGCCGGCCGCCGCGGGCCAGGCGCGAGTTAGGATCGCGCCCGCGTCGACGCCAGTGGGGAGGGTGCCGAACGCGTGCCCGTGGTCTCCCGCGAGCCGCGACGCGCAGAACGCATCCGAGACCGCCGCCGGGGCATGACGCGCGAGCAGCGCTCCCTGTAGCGACAGCGCGAGCGACTCCACCAGCCGCCGCGCGCCAGGCTCGTCGGGCTGCGCCAGCCGCGCCTCCGCATCGTCCAGCGCCCGATCGAGCCGCCGATCCGCTCCGCGCGCCAGGCGCAGCTCAGCGACCAGGGCGTCGCGCGCTTGCGGCTCCTTGTGCAGGGCCCGCAGCACGTCCAGGCAGATGACGTTGCCGGACCCTTCCCAGATCGAGTTGAGGGGCGCCTCGCGATACAGGCGCGGCATCGCGGACTCTTCCACGTAGCCGTTTCCGCCCAGGCATTCGAGCGCCTCGGCCACCATGGGAGCGGCGCGCTTGCACACCCAGTACTTGGCGATGGCGGTCCCGATCCGCCGCAAGGGGGCCTCCTGCTCCCGGCGGTCGTATGCGCGGGCGAGCCGCATCATCAAGGCAGTCGCCGCTTCCGATTCCAGTGCGAGATCCGCGAGCACCGCGCGCATCAGCGGCTGCTCGATCAGTCTCCGTCCGAACGCGCTCCGGTAAAGACAGTGATGAGTGGCCTGAGCGAGCGCCTGCCGCATGATCGCCGCCGCGCCGATCACGCAGTCGAGGCGGGTGTGGTTCACCATCTCGAGAATGGTCTGGACGCCGCGCCCCTCCTCGCCCAGGAGCCGCGCCCAGGCGCGGTCCAGCTCCACCTCGCTCGAGGCGTTGCTGCGGTTCCCCAGCTTGTCCTTGAGGCGCTGCAGGTAGAACCGGTTCCGCTCCCCCTCCGGCGTCCAGCGCGGCAAGAGAAAGCAGGAGAGCCCCTTCGGCGCCTGCGCCAAGACCAGGAACGCGTCGCTCATGGGGGCCGAGCAGAACCACTTGTGGCCGGTCAAGGCGTACGCGCCGCCACCCAGGGGCTCGGCGCGCGTGGTGTTGGCGCGCACGTCGGAGCCGCCCTGCTTCTCGGTCATCGCCATCCCGATCAGCGCGCCCCGCTTCTGGTCGACCGGCAGCATTCGCGGGTCGTACTCGAGCGAGAGGATGTGCGGCGCCCATTGCTCGGCGAGATCCGCCGCTTGCTGCAAGGCGGGGAAAGCGGAGTACGTCATCGAGATGGGACAGCCATGGCCTGCTTCCGCCTGCGAGGCGAGCTGCATCTTCGCCGCCCGCGCCACGTGCGCCCCGGGGCGGGAGTCGCGCCAGGGCCCGCAGTGGACGCCATCGCCCACGGACAGGCGCATCAACGCATGCCAGGCGGGATGGAACTCCACCTCGTCGATGCGGTTCCCGAACCGGTCGTGCGTGCGCAGCCGCGGCGGGTTTTGGTTGGCCTCGAATCCCAGCGCGATCACTTCCTGCGTGGCGGTGGCTCGCGCGAACCTCGCCACTTCTGGTTCCGCCCAATCCGCGCCTTCACGCCGCAGGCCCTCGGCGAGCGCCAGGTCGGCAGCCAGCGGGTCGTAATCGTGGAGGGGTGGCGGCTGGTTCAGGACCTCGTGGGTCGGCATGCGCCCACTGTATCGCGCCGACGAGGGGCGTTGCGGCCTCAGGCGCCCAGAGGCCGCGCGGCTCCCAGATACTCGAGCAGGCGGAACTGCCGCTCCCGCAGGCCGCGAACGGCGAGCTGCACCTGCGCCCCGTTCAGCAGATCGGCCAGCGCCGAGAGCGCGCGGTCCTCCACTTCGCAGGCGCTGAAATCCAGGACGACCTGGGTGCAATCTTCCGAAAGGACCTGCTCGAAGAGGGCGCGCGCGTCCTCCAGCCGCAGCTCGCCGCGCAAGAGCAGCTCGCAGCGGCCTTCGTTCTCCAAGCGCTCGATGCGCACGCGAAGAGCTTGTGAATTCCTCGCTCCCGGCGGAAGCTCCGCGCCAGGATGCTTTTTGGGACGAAGAGCGCCCGGTCGGTTGTTCTCGGGTGGATGCGGTGGCCCCGGACCCTGCCGAAAGGTGTGCGCATCGCGGCCTGGTCCGCGGCGGCCGTCTTCGCCCTGCTGGCGCTCGCCATCATCGTCGTCGCCGTCGGCTGCCCGCCGGTGGAGGCGCTCCACGATCACCGCCCGCAGCAGGCGACCCTGGTCTTCGACCGCGACGGCAAGCTCCTGGCCCGGCTCGCGCCGGAGGAGCGCATCGTGGTGCCGCTGTCGAACATCTCGCCCAAGCTGGTGAGCGCGTTCCTGGCCATCGAAGATACGCGCTTCTACGAACACCACGGCATCGACTGGCGCCGCGTCGGCGGAGCCCTCTGGCGCGACCTGCGGGCGCTCTCGCTCAAGGAAGGCTCCAGCACCATCACCATGCAGCTCGCGCGCAACGTCTTCCCCGACAGCCTGACCCGCGCGCGCACGCTGCGCCGCAAGCTGGCGGAGATGATCGTGGCCCGCCGCATCGAGCGGACGTTCACCAAGCAGCAGATCCTCGAGCTGTACCTGAACCAGATCTACCTGGCCAACGGCTATTACGGCGTCGAGGCGGCGGCCCGCGGCTACTTCGGACGGTCCGCGGCGGACCTCTCCCTGCCCCAGGCCGCGCTGCTCGCCGGGCTGCCCAAGGCGCCGGCCAACTACGACCCGCGCCGATTTCCCGACCTGGCCGTGAAGCGGCGCAACCTCGTCCTGGCCCAGATGCTGAAGGCCGGCGTGATCCCGGTCAAGGACGAAGCGGGCGCGCGGAAGACCAAGCTTCGCCTCACCCCGGCGGAGCAGGAGGGCGGCGCGCCCTGGTTCGTCGCCGCGGTCCGCCGCGAGCTGAACGATCGGTTCGGCGCCAACGCGGAGACGCAGGGTCTCCGGGTCCGGACCACGCTGGACGCCGGCCTGCAGCGCATCGCCGAGAAGGAGCTGCTGCGCCAGATCGTCGCGGTCGAGTCGGGAAAGCTGGGCCCGTTCTCGGGAGAGAAGTGCAACGGGGCGCCCGACGACTGCCTGGAGGGCCTCTTCGTCGCGATCGACACCCATACCGGCGACGTGCGGGCGCTGATCGGCGGGCGCGACTACGCGCTCTCCGAGTTCGATCGGGTGACGCAGGCCCGGCGGCAGGCGGGGTCCACCTTCAAGGCATTCGTCTGGGCCGCCGCGGTCCAGGCCGGAATTCCCGCCTCCACCCTGCTCGACCCTGCCCAGCTGCCGGCGGATTACGCTCCGGCCGACGGCCAGCTCACCTCGGACAAGCCGCTCAGCCTGCGCGAGGCGCTGCGCGTCTCCTCGAACCGGGCCGCGGTGGCGCTGGGACAGCGCGTGGGTCTCTCGGCCGTGGTGGAGATGGCGCATGCCTGCGGGATCGGCGACGCGCTGATCCCGCCGTATCCGTCCAGCTTCCTCGGCGCGG
>WNFP01004319.1_pt1 | contig 11444 bp, 12 predicted proteins | sample 5400201 | NCBI WGS metagenome assembly WNFP01 (sample SAMN13153355, study PRJNA577476) | soil metagenome | isolation source: 115 cm saprolite under Madrone tree | place: USA:California | collected 2016-06-14
GGGGTAACCGTATACAATTAGAAAGGATGAAATGAAAGGTTTCGTGTAACTAGGTGTAACTAGCAGGAGGCAGTTTCATGGCAGTTGTACAACCCGACTTTTATCGTCATGACAACCTCGTCCGCAAGTCTATACAAATCCCCTCAACCCAGCACAAAGAGCTAAAGGCTCTGGCCGTTGAGCTAGATTCCTCTCTAGGAGATGTTGTGGAAACAATTATGGACCTGATGCGTCAGGATAATTACGAACAGCTGAAAGCAGCGATCATTCAGAAACGCGAACGCGAACTCTTCTCCCTCAACTACTCTCTCGATGAAGCCTACGCCTATCTCGGTTCTCTCCCAGAAACACTAGAAGACGCGCGCTTCTTTTTTAATGCCGGCCAAGAAGGTATGGTTGTCGCATAAGGTATAGGTAACTGCATGAGTAGTGAGGCGAAGGCACCATCCACGCCCAGCCCCCAACAAAACGAAAGCAATCAACTCCCACTATACACGCCCGCAAGTCCCAGGCGTGGTGAGATCTGGGATGTGAACTGGTCCCCTGGTCGAGGTGCCGAACAACAGGGCACACGACCTGCTTTAATCGTCCAGAATGACCGGGGTAACACTTCTCACACCTATCCCCTGACAATAGTCGCCTCGATGAGTCGCACCGAGCGGGAGCTACCCCTGCACGTGCGCATCGCCCCCACTGAAGAGAACGGCCTGACCGACTACACCGATGTCAAATGTGAGCAGCTGATGACCATTGAAAAATCGCGCCTGCTGCGTCGCCGTGGCGCTATTAGCAGCGAGGAACTGAGCAGGGTTGATATAGCGTTAAGGCTGAGCTTGAATTTGCTGCTGTAACCTTCATGGCTGGCACACACTCCCACACTTGGCTGTAGTGGGCTGCTCACTCGATGTGATAAAATGTAGTACAAACGTTACATACCCCATGTCAGCCAGGAGATAAATAATCATGCAAAAGCAGATTGGAACGATACAAGTTAAACGCAATTTCCCAGAAATGCTCAAAGGTGGAGTGATCTGCGATGTAGTCAACGCCGAACAGGCTCGCATCGCTGAAGACGCCGGGGCAGCAGCGGTCATGGCGCTGGAGCGCGTGCCCGCCGACATTCGTGCCCAGGGTGGCGTGGCTCGTATGAGTGACCCTGAACTCATTATCCAGATCAAAGAGGCCGTCACCATTCCCGTCATGGCCAAGTGCCGTATTGGGCATTTTGTCGAGGCCGAGATTCTCCAGGCCCTCGGTATCGATTGCATCGACGAATCAGAAGTACTGACGCCGGCCGATGAACACTTCCATGTGAATAAACATCTCTTCACCGTCCCTTTCGTCTGTGGCGCGCGCGACCTTGGCGAGGCGCTCCGGCGTATCGGTGAGGGCGCTGCCATGATGCGCACGAAAGGCGAAGCCGGCACCGGCAACATCATAGAAGCAGTGCGTCATATGCGCGCCATCATGGATGGCATTCGCCGCCTGCAAATACTGCCCGAGGAAGAATTGATGACCGAGGCCAAGAACCTCGGCGCACCCTATGAACTGGTACGCGAGGTCGCGCAAAAAGGCAAGTTGCCCGTCGTGAACTTTTCGGCAGGCGGCGTAGCCACTCCCGCCGATGCGGCCTTGATGATGCGCCTGGGCGCAGAAGGTATCTTTGTCGGCTCCGGCATCTTTAAGTCGGGCGATCCATTGAAACGGGCCAAGGCCATCGTCCGCGCCACCACTCACTACCAGGACCCCGATATCATTGCAGAGGTATCACGTAACCTGGGCGACCCTATGGTCGGCATTAACCTCGATAAGTTACCCGAACAAGAACTGATGGCCCGCCGGGGGTGGTAAGGCAGGGATGGAAACAGATACTCCAAAAAAGTTACACATTGGCGTCTTAGCATTGCAGGGCGATTTTGAAGCACACCTGAAAATGTTAGCCGAGCTGGGTGTCGAGGGAAAAGCCGTCCGACTCCCTAAACATTTGCACGATTTAGATGGTATAATAATACCAGGTGGTGAAAGTACCACCATTGGTAAGTTGATGGTGTTGTACGGCTTAGAAAAGCCACTGCAACAGAAAATTAGGGAAGGGTTCCCCGTTTGGGGAACATGCGCAGGATTGATTTTATTGGCACGCGAGACGGATAACGCGCTCGCGGGTCAGCCTTCACTGGCCTCGATGCATATCTGTGTTCGCCGTAATGCGTTTGGCAGTCAGCGGGAAAGTTTTGAAACTGATCTCTCTGTGCCAGTACTAGGAGAAGCGCCATTCCATGCATTCTTCATACGAGGCCCAGCGGTTGAGGCCGTAGGCCCGCAGGTGGAGGTGCTGGCAACGCTCGACGATGGGGCTATCGTCGCCGTCCGCGAAGGGGCCTTACTAGGCACAGCATTTCACCCGGAGGTTGCCGGAGATCCACGTTTCCACCAATACTTTCTCCGCATAGTACAGAGCGTTAAGGGGTAAGAGCGACCCCAGGGCGACCGCGAGGATCGCCTCTGCTATATGTGTATAGTAGGGGCGGGGCTTGCCCCCGCCCTGACAACAGTCGGCCCTATCGCCCCTACAGCGCGGGAGCACTGGATGATACGACCGGTACTATATGTCGATCTGCCGGGAATCATCTACGCCATTGATCGCCGTGCTCGCAGCAAACAGCACGAATTTGCAAATTTCGTGTGCTGGCCCGAACCGGCAGAACAGCGTATTCTTCTGCCACCTATCCTGAGAAGCATCTTCCCCGTCAATGCCAGGTCACGCACCTGGATCTGTGAGGATCACTGGCACATCCTGGGATTTGCGCAGGTACAAGAGCGACCATCGCGTATCACCTGGGACCTATCCTATCTCGCTTCGATAGCTAACAGCAGCATCCCTGGCGATGAAGTACTCGCGGCGCTGCTCGAATATATATTGGAGATTGCGGCTAGTCGCGGTATCCTCCGTATTTTTGCGAAGGTTGACGATGAAATTCCCGAACTGGAACTTTTCCAGAAAGCTGGATTTCAACGCTATGCCCGTCAATTGACCTACATTTTTGAGCCTGGGTCAATACAGGGCGACTTCAACCTACCTTCACTACGACGTTGGAATCGCCATCACGTATGGGGGTTACACCAGCTCTACCGCGCTGTCACTCCGCAACGAGTGCAAATGGCAGAGATGTTGGACAGCAGTGAAGAATTTGCTAAATTATACGTCGGCTCATTGCGCCCGTTGCCAGCTCTCCTCTCGAGGGGAGATGAAAACTACGTAGCTGATGCTGGCGTTCGTTTAGGAGCCTGGTTGCGCATTTGCCCGGGTCACGGCTCGGCACCGCACCAGCTCTCGCTTATCGTTCATCCTGAACATGCCGAACTGGCTGAACCGGTCTTGCGGTTCGGCACGCGCAGGCTTTTGGAAAGAAGCGCACGCCCCATCTATTGTCAGGTGCGGGAGTACGATTCTTACGTGGTTAACGCACTGCGTTCCAGCGGTTATGAGCATGTCTCGACCAAGGCATTGCTCGTGCGCCACATAGCCTTGCTGGCTATGAACCCGCGCGCCGTCCCTGCGCTGGAACAACGAGTGGTGTATGGCGTGAAAGGCCTGGGGACGGTCAATTCGCGCCAATCAACGAGGTGATAGAACAGCCTATGCAAAACATGATCACTGACGATCTGGAGGCCCTGCTGGTAACTCTTCCACCCGGCATCCACGACGCGGTCAATCGGCTCGAAAACCGAAGCGAACTGCTGGAGATCGTAATGGACCTTGGGCGTTTGCCCGAGGCCCGGTTCCCAGAAGGGGAGGTGATCCTAAGTAATCAGCCAGTGACCTACGCCGACCTCGAGTACGTGGTCGAGCGTATAGGTGAATTTGGCGACGATAACCGTGCTGGTATCGAGCGTACGCTGCATCGTATCAGCGCATTGCGCAATCGTAAAGGCAGAGTTGTCGGCTTGACCTGCCGCATTGGGCGAGCCGTGCTCGGCAGTATTGCGCTGATCCGCGATATTGTTGAACAGGGTCAATCAATCTTGATTCTCGGTCGCCCAGGTGTGGGCAAAACCACCCTGCTGCGTGAAATAGCTCGCGTCCTCGCGGACGAAGCAAATAAACGTGTAGTCGTAGTGGATACCTCGAACGAAATCGCAGGTGATGGAGATATTCCTCACCCCGGTATCGGCCGGGCACGCCGCATGCAAGTGGCGCGCACTGTCGAACAGCACGCGGTGATGATCGAGGCGGTAGAGAACCACATGCCCGAGGTCATCGTTATCGATGAGATAGGTACCGAACTGGAAGCCGCCGCTGCGCGCACCATTGCAGAACGCGGTGTGCAACTTGTGGCGACCGCTCACGGCAACTCGCTCAGTAATCTGCTGGTGAACCCAACACTCTCCGACCTGGTAGGTGGTATCCAGACCGTTACCCTCGGAGACGAAGAGGCTCGCAGGCGTCACACACAAAAGAGTATCCTGGAACGCAAAGCGCCGCCAACCTTCGACGTGGTAGTCGAGCAGCAGAGCTGGCAGGAACTGGTTGTGCACCGCGATGTCGCTGATACGGTGGACAGCATGCTGCGCGGCCAGTCTTTCGTTGCTGAGGAGCGCACCCGCGATGAGGAGACCGGTCGTGTCACCGCGCGCCGTATCACCTCTGGCGGTATGGATGTGCCAACCTGGGGTATCGAAGGCTTTGGTGTTTCACCATATCCAGCAAGCCACATTGACCGCACTGATGCTGGCTTGAGCAGTGTTCGCCGTATGGGACAGCAAGGGCCTCGCGGCAACGGCGGCGGCGGGAATGGCCGCAGCCAGGTGCAACCGCAAGTCCAGGTAAGGGCATTGGCTCCCACAGGAACTGCTCCGGGGGATCAGCGGCATAATGCAGCCGCGCTGGTAGCCGTTAATCGTCCCATGCTCGAGGAAGGCATTTATCAAGCGGGCGAGGAAGAGGAACAACTGCCCATCCACAAGACGCTGCGCGTCTATCCATTTGGGGTGAGTCGCGATCGCCTGGCAGAATCGGCCCGCCAGTTAAGAGTGCCGATTATCGTCACAAACAACCAGGCTGATGCCGACGCGGTCGTTACGCTGAAAAACTACTATCACCGCCAACCGGAACGCCTGCAGCAAGCAGAAGAGGACCGCAAGCTGATCATCATCCTGAAGAACAACACGGTCGCCCAAATGCAGCACGCCCTGGCCCGCATCTTCGACATCCCGGTGGAGAATCCGCTGGAGGACCAACAGGAGGGCTCGAGCACCGGAGATGCTTCCAGTGATCCAACGACGCAAGCGTTATTGGAAACAGAGGATGCCATTCACCAGGTCTTGAACAAGGGCCTTACCACTGCTGAATTAGCGCCAGCCAATGCCTATATCCGCAAGCTGCAACACCAGATGGCGACGCGCTATAACCTGGGCTCTCGCAGTAGAGGGAAGGAGCCGTATAGAAGGGTGAAGATTTTCCGACAACGGGATTAGCAGGTCCGTCAGGGCCTGCTATTGTATCCTCTTGTCACTTGCGTTATAATTCCACCATTATTACACACACCACAATGACCGTGGTATGGTTCACCGTCGCACTGAAAGGAACCGTACTACGTCATGCGTTTCGTAGAAAATGACACCAGCACCCTGGCTCCTCACGACCAGGAGGCCCACACCCCGGTCACCATTGCTGATATCTGGGAGGCCTATAAACTTCTCAAGCCGCGCCTGCATCATACGCCACTTACGCCATCGCGCACCTTGCATGATCTCACCGGCGCAGATATCTATTTGAAAGCAGAAAACATGCAGCGCTCCGGCTCCTTCAAAGTACGTGGAGCCAGTTTCAAGCTCTCCCGCCTGAGCGAGCAGGAATACAGATGTGGTGTGATCGCAGCCTCGGCAGGCAATCATGCTCAGGGAGTCGCAATCGCCGCCGCCCAGCATAACGTCTCCTGTACGATTGTTATGCCGGAAACCGCTCCACTCGCCAAAGTAATGGCTACCCAGGGCTATGGCGCTGACGTAGTCCTGCATGGATTTAACTATGATGATGCCTATCAACATTGCCTGGAGCTACAAGAAGCATCGGGTGCAACTTTTATCCACGCCTTTGACGACCCGGATGTAATAGCTGGACAGGGAACGCTGGGCCTTGAGATGCTGAGTGATCTCCCCGATGCGGACGCGCTTGTTGTTCCCATCGGTGGCGGGGGGCTGATCGCAGGTATTACTATCGCTGCCCGCGCGCTCCGGCCCAACATTAAGATTATCGGCGTGCAGGCGGAGGGAGCTGCCGGCTGCCGGGCTTCACTCGACGCGGGGGAGCTAAGAACGCTGCCATCTATCGCCACTATCGCTGATGGCATCGCGGTCAAGCGGCCCGGTTCAATGACCTTCCCAATTATTCAGCGCCTGGTTGACGATGTCGTCGTGGTCAATGATGAAGCAATCATCGGCGCAGTTTTGCTGCTGATGGAACGCAACAAAATGCTTGTCGAGGGTGCGGGAGCGGCGGGAGTAGCGGCCCTGTTGAGCGGCGCGGTCAACTTACAGGGAATGAAGGTACTGGTGCCTTTAACCGGAGGAAACATCGATATTAATCTCGTTGGCCGCTTTATCGAGCACGGCCTCGCGACTGCCGGTCGCTACTTTGTAATTCACACGCGCCTGACCGATCGCCCCGGGGAGCTGATGCGCCTGTTAACCATTATTGCTGAGATGCGCGTTAATGTTATCGATGTACGCCATCAACGCATCTCCAGCCGTCTGCCCATCATGCAGCGTGAAGAAACGCTCACACTGGAAACACGTGATCGAGCGCAATGCGAGCAATTGTTGCAGCGGCTGCGCGCGGCAGGCTATGTAGTAGAAGAGGCACAGGCCCTGGAGTGACGGGTTAACCATGAGGCAGTAGTGGCAAAATCCTCTGTTTCAATTGCTCATTAAGCTGTTCGACGGGCAGGCTGGCATCGAGCACCTGGAAACCAAACTCACTCGTCATCGCCTCGTACTGCTCAAGAAGTAGCGCCTGGTAATTGACAAAGCTTTCAAAGAGGTCCGCTCCCAATCGCATATCCATGCCCGATTCCCAGTAATCGAAGCCGCCGCGCTGCAGCACACGCGGTATCAGGTCATCGATCCCTACCTTCAGGTAAAAGATAGCATCCGGCTTCAGCGCCAGGCCATAAATGGAGCGAATCCACTTAGGGTCGGCCCCCCGTACTATGGCACGGGCCATCAGTGAAAAGGTGTAACGGTCCGTAAGTACGATAAAACCGGCACGCAATGCAGGTATTATCTGACTCTCAAAGCGGTCTACAAAATCGGTAGCATAGAACAGATTGAGCGTGATTGGGCCGAGCGTATGTCCCGCCTTGGCCTGTTTGAGTCCCGCCCCGGCCAGTTCCGACCGTGTCATCTCAGTATCCACGACCGCGTAACCGCTGCTCTCCAACCAGGGCCGCAGCAGGTACAACTGGGTTGACCGCCCTACTCCATCGGTTCCCTCAATCACGATCAGGCGACCGGGTAAAAGTTCCTCGCGCTCTTTCAGATGGATGGCATCAATGCCATAGAATACAAGGCTGGTCATCGTGCACTTCTCTCCAGCCCATCCGCCTGCGACGGGCGCATCTCTCGTGCCAGACCTGCCCAGGCCGCCTCTTTCGCCGAGGCACGCGTACGGCGTACTCCTAGCAAGTAGGGGCGAATGATCTTGCGCATACGCCGCTGCTGCTCCGGTATGGGCAGTGTAGCATCCATCACCGTCAGCCCAAACTCATCCACCATCGACTCATACTCGCGCACAATGCGTTGTTGAAATAACTTAAAGCTCTCTTGAGGTTCACTACTCAAACCCAGGTCCATTCCTGCTTCATAGTATTTGATCTCAGTGCGCCCTGTCAGGATACGACTCAACGAAACTTCGAGGGGTACACGATAATAGAACGCCACGGTCGGTTTAACTGCAAACTGGTACAACTCGCGTACCCATTGGCGGTCTACATTGCGTGCTACATCGCGAGCAAACGCCGTGTAAATATACCGGTCGGCCAGTACGATAGCGCCAGCCTTAAGCGGGGCAATTATATCATGCTCGGTGCGGTCAGCAAAATCCGTAGCATGGATCAAGCTAAACGACGTTGGCGTCAACAACTGCTTCTTCTTCCCCTTGCTGGTTGTCTTCTTCACCAGCGGAGACGAATTCCATTCACTGAAGAAAACTGTATAACCCTCACTGATTAGCCACTGTCGCAGCAGCGCTATTTGTGTGCTCTTGCCAGAGCCATCGACTCCCTCGACAACGAAGAGTCGGCCAGGATATTCATGCGATCCATAGGTTTCCATAGTAGTCCTTTTTGTCCGGTCGGAAAATGGGAAGGGTATACTATGGATTATCACGAAACTGGGGGTCTTTTGTCAAGGGCACGCTTCTTCTGTATTTATTCACAGTCAATATTAGGTCTGCAAAAGGCTTGACAAGACACGCTTCTTAACAGTATACTAACCGCATGGTTAAACCAAATGGTTAAGGAGGGACATGGCACTTACCAAATCTTCAGAGACGGCTACGCGCATTCTCCAGGCGGCCTACCGTCGCCTGGCTATCGATGGATACGCGCGCTTGAACATGCGCGATGTTGCAGCCGAAGCCGGGGTCAACCATGCGTTGATCCATTACTACTTTAGAAGCAAAGACCAGCTCGTCATCGCTGTGCTCGACGAGGCTAACCGCCGCCTGCTCGAACGGCAAACGCAGATGTACACTACGCCAGGCGACTTTGCGGCGAAATGGGCGCAGGCACGCGCCTTTTATGAAGAGGATCTTGCCTCCGGTTTCGTGCGTGTCCAGATGGAACTGTGGGCCGCCAGTCTTTCGAACGTGGCCCTGCGTGAGCAGTTCGTCCCTCGTTTCATGGCATGGCATCGCGTGATCGAAGACGCGGTACGTGACGCGCTGGCACACTACCGCCTGGAGCTTCCGATTTCAGCCGAGGCCCTTGCTACCTGGATCGTCAACTTTTGGTTCGGCATGGAATTCGAGATGCTGCTCGGCATTCCCGAATCTCAGGCGCACCATCAAGAGGCGCTGGATGCTATGCAGCGCCTGTTGGAACATTTTGATGAGCAGACGTCATCTCAACCAGCGATATCAACTGCGGATATCAGATCATCCTACGCCGAAAGGAAGGATTGATAATGACCATACCAGTAGACATCTCATGGCGCAATAAGCACAGATTGGATCACTGCCGCGATGCGGGTCAGTTGCCGGATGATGGTCCCTACCTCAAGAAATTTTCTCCAGCGAAGTTGGCGTTAGTTCATGAGTAATGCCTTCTTGTGAAGGTCGTCCCACGTAGAAGCTGAGTACATTGTAGCATTGTCCAAGAACTAGTCTCATTCGAAGCGAGGATGAGGCTGAGCGTTGAGGGGAGAGGACAGTGGAAGTCCCCTCACACCCTCACGCAGGAAAAGGAGATCTTTATGGCAAATGAACATGAGATGCATCACGAAGGCCACGCTGCCTGTGGACCAGGCTACGCCTCACCTCAAGAGGCGATGCAGGCCGATCCCGAAAAGACCCTGTATACGGTTGGCCTCTATGGCGGCACCGGCATCCAGGCGCCTGACTACCTGGCGACGGTCGATGTCGACCGCGCATCTCCGACGTACTCCCAGGTCATTCACCGCACCCAGCTGCCTGGCATGGATGATGAACTGCATCATTTTGGCTGGAACGCTTGCAGCTCTTGCCATCACGATGAGGGCAAGACGCGGCGCTTCTTGATTGCGGGTGGCTTTCGCTCTGGCCGCATTTACGTCCTGGATACCGCCGATGCGCGCGCGCCCAAGCTCCACAAGGTCATCGAGCCGGAGGAGATCAAGGCCAGGACGAACCTGAGCGCCCCCCATACCGTCCATTGTCTGGCGGACGGGCAGGTGATGATCTCGATGCTGGGCGACGCAGACAAGAACGGCCCTGGTGGGTTCTTGCTGCTGGATGAAGACTTTAACATTGCCGGGCGCTGGGAGAAGAAGGCCGATGGCCTGGTCTACAACTATGATTTCTGGTATCAGCCACGCCACAATGTGATGATCAGCAGCGAGTTTGCGGCGCCCAGGACCTATGAGCCTGGCTTCAACCTGGAGGATGTGACGGCAGATAAATACGGGCATCGGCTGCACTTCTGGGATTGGCAGCAGCATGAGTTGACCCAGAGCATCGATCTGGGGCAGGATGGTCTGGTGCCCTTGGAGATTCGCTTCCATCACGACCCTGAGAGCGCGCATGCCTTCGTGGGGGCAGCGCTCAGCAGCACCATGTGGCACTGCCACAAAGCCAACGGCACCTGGCAGGCCGATAAGATCATCGCCGTGCCCTCGGTCGAACTGGAGGGCTGGCCCATCCCCGTGCCAGGGCTGATTACTGATCTGGTGCTTTCGATGGATGATCGCTTCCTGTACTTCTCCAACTGGCTGCATGGCGATCTGCGCCAGTATGAGGTCAGCGATCCTGCCCATCCGAAGCTGACCGGGCAACTCTGGCTCGGCGGGCTGCTGGGCAAGGGTGGCGCGGTGCAGGGGCACAAACTGCAAGGTGGCCCACAGATGCTGCAATTGAGTCTGGACGGCAAGCGGCTCTATGTGACGAACTCGCTCTTGAGTTCCTGGGATAACCAGTTCTATCCCGATCTGGCAAAAGCTGGGTCCGCCATCTTGCAGGTGGATTGCGACACGGTGAACGGCGGACTCTCGCTCAACGAGCAGTTCTACGTGGATTTTGGCAAAGAGCCTGCTGGCCCCGCGCGTGCCCACGAGATGCGCTATCCAGGAGGAGATTGCACTTCGGACATCTGGCTGTAGCTGGATACGATAGGAGGCCAATCGAGGAGCAGTGGAACGGTACGACCCTTTTTGGTGTTCCTCGCCGGTCAGAAATAGGAGTGGTCCGATGCGCGTCACAGAAGTCACCGAGGTGAAGGACAGTGCACGAGCACGCCGTCGGGCACCGGTTCTCTGGCCCTCTGTGCTCGTCATGGCTGCCTGGACGGTCGCCCTTGTGGCAACTCTCACCAACCAGAGCTACTTGATCAATCATCACTACCTGCTGGAGCAGAGCCATCTGCCGGTGCTGGTGGCCCTGGTGGTGTTCCTGGCATGCTGGCAAGTCATGACGGTGGGCATGATGCTGCCATCGAGCATGCCGATGGTTTCTCTGATCGTGCGTGCTGGTCGGCAGCAGAGCCGCCCCTCTGCAGTCCCAGCAGCGTTCCTGGCTGGCTATGCCGTGGTCTGGACGGCCTTCGCGCTCGTGGCGTTTCTAGGAGATACCCAGATCCACTGGCTGGTGCATCACTGGTTCTGGCTCGACACCCATACCTGGGTGATTGGCGCGACAACTTTCGCGCTCGCGGGTGTGTTCCAGTTCAGCCCGCTCAAGGGACGCTGTCTCAAAC
>WNFP01011408.1_pt1 | contig 11441 bp, 13 predicted proteins | sample 5400201 | NCBI WGS metagenome assembly WNFP01 (sample SAMN13153355, study PRJNA577476) | soil metagenome | isolation source: 115 cm saprolite under Madrone tree | place: USA:California | collected 2016-06-14
CGGCATCGCGCGCCGCGGCTGTGGCGTACGGGACTCTGCTGCCGACAAACGCGACGAGAGAGACCGCGGTGAGCCAATTGAGAATGAATCTCATTTTCGCCGGTTTGTCTACGGTAGGTCCGCCGCACGTGTCAAGCGCACGTTGACTCCGCGCCGTGTCGCTGGATAGTCGCGGCGTGCCGACGGCCCCGTTCAGCCGCATCGATCACCTCGTCGTCGCGGTAGGCGATCTCGACACGGCGGCGCGCGAGTATGTGCGTCTGCTCGGTCGCGAGCCCTCGACGCGGGGCGCGCATCCGGCTCTCGGCACGCGCAACGTGATCTTCGCCCTGCCGAACTGCTACATCGAGCTGCTCGCGCTGGCGACACCGTCGCCGGTGCATCCGGTCGCCATGGCGCTCTCGGCGTTTCTCGAGCGCGGACCCGAAGCGCTCTTCGCGATCGCGCTCGGCAGCGACGATTTGGACGAGACGGCGCGAGCGCTGGACGCCGCCGGTCTCGTGGTCGGCGATCCCACGGAGCTCGAGATCGCGGAAGACGACGGGCGCCGGCGCCGCGCATGCCTCCGGGCGTTGGCGCGCGACCGGACGCGCGGCGTGAACGTCTTCGCCATCGCGCACGACCGGGCGGCGATCCCCATCGCGCCGCCGTACGGATCGCCGCACGCAACCGCGACCGCCGTCGACCACATCGTCCTCTTCAGCGACGACCTCGCGGGCGCGCTGACGCTGTGGCGCGACGCGTTCGGAATCCCCGAGCGCTGGCGTCGCGAGTTTCCCCAGCGCGGCACCGTGAACGTCGGCCTCCGCCTCGGCGGCGTGACGATCGAGCTCGTCGCCCCTCTCGGCGCCGCCGCCGGCGAGCGCGGCGAGCGTCTCTGGGGCGTGGCCTACACCGTCGACGACTGCGACGCCGCCGTCGCCCGCCTACGCGCCGACAGCATCCCGGTGAGCGACCCACGCGCCGGCCTCGCCCCGGCGACCCGCGTCGCGACGATCAAGCGCGAGCACGGCGTCCCCACACTCCTCATCGAGCACACCGCGCGCTGAACGCCGCGCCGTCCTGGGTCGTCCATCGTTCTTCGCGGGCGACGTCGGCGGGGCGCCGGGCGGGCGCGACGGAACGCGCGGGATGGTGGTCGCGATGTGGATCTTCCGTTCCCGCAACACCCACGTGGTTGGGCGTCCCAATGCGCCCTCCCGGCGCCCCGCCGACGTCGCCCGCGATGGCGCAGGACGCACCGGACGCACGCGGCGCTCCGCGCGCGTTCGGTGCGTCCTGCGGCGAAACCGACGGTGCGCGCGCTCGACTGAGGCGCGACCGCAGGGCGGGTGGAGAGGCGCTGACTGGACGCGTTGTGCGCACGTGAACCTTTTTGCGCACGCGGCGGCCAGTCAGCGCCTGTCCGCCCGCCCTGCGGTCGCGCCTCGGTCGAGCGCGGTACGACGTCAGGTCCGGATGACGTGCGCCTGATCGCGTATCGGTCGTCGTGGGGCGCGGCCGGTGCGGCAGTCGCCGCAGATGCCGTAGAGCTCGAGCTTGTGGCCGCTGATCACGAAGTCGAGCTTGTGCGCGACACGTTCCTGTAGCTCCTCGATCTCGACGTTCGAGAACTCGACGATCCGGTTGCAGCGCTCGCAGATGAGGTGATCGTGGTGCTGCTCCTCGACGGCGTTCTCGAAGCGCGCCTCGCCGTCGTGGAAGTGCCGCTCAGCGGCGAGGCCGCACTCGCGCAGCAGCCGCACCGTCCGATAGACGGTCGCATAGCCGACGCGCGGATTGATCTTCCGTACCTCGCGGTAGAGCTCCTCGACGCTGATGTGGCGATTGCTCGCGAAGAAGACGCGCGCGATGTCGTCGCGCTGCGAGGTGGATTTGAGGTTGTGCTCTTTCAGCGCGTTCTTGAAGGCGGTGAAGCGCTCCGCTTGCAGGCGGTGCGTGACGCTCATCCGGCCGGCGGGGTCGCGAGGCGCAGCGCCCGGCCGCCGAGCTGCGCGCGCAGCGCCGGAGAGAGGAACACGCGCTCGAGGTCCTCGCGCGAGATTGCGGTAGAAAGCGCTTCGATCCGGTCGTCGACGCTCGCGCGCCGATCGAGCAGGACGACGCGCGCGCTGCGGACGCGGCACGCGCCGCTGCGCGGGCGATACCCGGCGTCGCGCAGGAGCTCCTCTTCGCGCACGTCGAAGCCGAGCGCGCGCGCGGCGGTCTTCAGCTCCTCCAGCAGCGCCTCGGCGGCCGCGTTCCCCTTCTGTTTCATCGCTTTCGTAGACTGCATTCGATCCTAGTGGTAAATCAGCGCGCGAGTCCATGATCAAGAGCATTCTCGTAGCATTGGACGGCTCGGAGCATTCGCATGCGGCGTCGCAGTACGCGCTCTGGCTCGCGGAGCGCCTGCAGGCGACGGTCACCGGGTTGCACGTGATCGATGTCGTGTCGATCGAGGGCTCGGGCTCGTTCCTGCATGACATCTCGGGCTCGCTCGGCTTCGAGCCGTACCTCGACTTCTCCTCCAAGATGCGCGAGGCGCTGCACGACCGCGGCCGGACGCTGCTCGACGGCTTTCTCGCGATGTGCCAGGAGCGCAGCGTTCGCGCCGACGTCCAGCTCGCGACCGGCATCGTCGCCAACGAGATCTGCGAGCAGGCGCGCACCGCCGACATCGTCGTCGTCGGCCACCGCGGGCTGAACGAACGGTTCTCGACCGGGCTCCTCGGCGGCACGACCGAGAGCGTCACCCGCAAGTGCCCGAAGCCGGTCCTCGTCTGCCCGATGCAGTTTCGCGCGATCGCGCGGCCGCTCCTGGCATACGACGGCAGCCAGCGCGCGGCGGCCGCGATGCGCGAGGCGGCGGAGCTCGCCGCGGCGCTGCACCTGCCGCTCGGGGTCCTGCACGTCGGCAAAGACGACGGGGCGATGCAAAAGGTGCTCGATGAGGCGCGCCGTTATCTCGCCGCGTACACGCTCGAGGTCGAACTGCTCGCCCGCTCCGGCTATGCGAACGAGACGATTCTCGATGTCATGGCGGAGCAGGCATACGACCTGCTCTTCATCGGCGCGTACGGCCACAGCCGAATCATCGAAATGGTCCTCGGCAGCACGACGGAGTACGTGCTCCGCAATTCCCCGTCGCCACTGTTTTTGTGCCGGTAACCGCCGGCGTCCGATCACGCCGGCTCGCGAAACGCGTCGCTAACGGATTGCTCCGGAGCGCCGTTGGGCCGCTCAACGAATTTCGTCGGTCGGCGTGGAGCCCGTTTCTTCGCGACGGCGCAAACGCGCCAAGCGCGCCTCGAGGTTCTTGATCGAGCGCTCGATTCTGCGGACTTCGTTTTGGAACGCGGGGTGGCCGGTGATGGATTTGATGCGCTCGTCGATGGAGCGCTGGAGGGACTCGAGGCGGCGTTGCGGGCCGGAAAGGAGGTCGTCGAAGAAACCTTTGGCTTGCGCGTCGTCGCTATTGGCGGCGCCGGTCGGAGTGACGTCGATCGACGACGACTCGGCATTGCTGCCGCGGCCACTCACCATTTCTTGCACGCGACGGCCGGCGAGCTCGCCCATCGAGCCGATCGCTTCGATGCCTTTGTCGACGCTCGAGCGGAGCGTGGCGAGCGTCTCCTCCCCGTTCTTGATGAGCTCGCGCAGCAGACCGAGCGAGAGCAGGCTCGAGCGGCGCTTTTCCTCCTCGAGAATGATCTGCGCGAAGGTGATCGTCGTGAGGTCGTCGCCATTCTCGTTGTCGATCACCTTGACGTCGCTGCCGCTGCGCACGAGGCGCGCGATCTCCTCGAGCGTGATGTAGCGGCTCTCCAGGGTGTCGTAGAGCTTGCGATTACCGTAGCGCTTGATCAGACGAATCGAGTTGGACTGGTTCATGGTGCGGACCTCCTCACTCGGCCATGACGCGGAGCAGGACGGTCCGCGACCGCGGGCCATCGAACTCGCAAAAGTAGATCGCCTGCCACGTGCCGAGAACGAGCTTCCCGTTCTCGACGAAGACGCTCTGCGACGCGCCGAGGAGTGAGGAGAGGATGTGCGCCGCCGCGTTGCCTTCGGCGTGCAAGTAGTCGTCCTGGAGCGGAATGGTTTTCAGGAGCTCCTTGATCATGTCCTTCCGAACGTCCGGATCGGTGTTCTCATTGATGGTGATCGCCGCCGTCGTGTGGGGGACGTAGAGGTGGCACATGCCGCGGGCCACGCCCGAGTCCTTCACCATACGACGAATGTTGGCGGTGACGTCGACCATCTCCATCTGCGACTCGGTCTCGATCCTCAAGGTGTGCACAGACCGACGCGGCCTACCATACGCCGCAGCGCGTGAGCAAGCGACGACGCTGTGCGCAACGCAGCTAAGGACGCAAGTCTGCGCGGGTCCGCGGCGCCGCGAATCCCGCCCCACCGTTGTCGCTCGAGGGGCCTCTGCTACACTCTCGCGCCATGTCGACGCACCTCGTCGCGGCGGTGCAAATGCGAACGGGCGCGGACCTCGACGCCAATCTCACGCGTGCCCGCACCCTCGTCGAGGAGGCGGCGCGACGCGGCGCCGAGCTCGTCGTTTTGCCGGAGGTCTTCGCATGGCGCGGCCCGCGTGCCGACGAGTACGGGGCCGCGACGCCGATCCCGGGGCGGGTCAGCGAGTTCTTGTGCGGTCTTGCCGCGGACCTGCGGCTGATCGTCGTCGGCGGCTCCTTCCTCGAGCGCGCGGCCGACGGCGGCAAGAGCTACAACACGTCGCTGCTGATCGGCGCCGACGGCGCCATCCTCGGCCGCTACCGGAAGATCCACCTTTTCGACGTCGATCTTCCCGGGGAGGTGAGCGTGCGCGAGTCGGAGACACGCGCGTACGGGCGCGACGTCGTCACGGTGCCGACCACGCTCGGAACGGTCGGGCTCACCATCTGCTACGACCTGCGCTTCCCCGAGCTCTACCGCCGTCTCGCCGCGAGCGGGGCGACGATCCTCACCGTGCCGTCGGCGTTCACCTTCTATACGGGCGCCGCCCATTGGGAGCCGCTGCTGCGCGCGCGCGCAATCGAGAACCAATGCTACGTGATCGCGCCCAATCAGGCGAGCAAGAGCCCGCACGGGTTTCCCGACTACGGCCACTCGATGATCGTCGACCCGTGGGGAACCATCATCGCGCACGCCGCCGATGGGGACCAGATCGTCGTTGCCGAGCTCGACTCCGAGCGCGTCGCGCGCGTTCGCCGCGAGATGCCGTGTCAGCTGCACGCGGTGCTCGCGCGATGAGCGTCCGGCAAGCAGCGGGACGCGGGAGAGGGACGCGCGCGACCGGAAGCAAAAGCGACGTCGACGCGCGCCCATCTCCGGCGCGCTCCGCGCCGGGCGGTCTTCCGGATCCACACACTGGAGTCGCGAGCCGCTTTCCGCTCGTCGCGTACGACGACGCGATCGCGGTGCTGCGCCGGTTTCGCCCTCTCGGGACCGAGTACGTCGCGGTCACCGGCGTCGTCGGACGCGTGCTGGCGCGGCCGGTGCGGGCGGCGCTCGACGTGCCGCATTTTGCGCGGGCGTACATGGATGGCTACGCGGTGCGCGCGGGCGACACGACGGGGGCGACGGACACGGCGCCGGCGCGGTTGCGGGTCGTCGGGGCGGTGGAGATGGGGCACGCGGCGCCAGGGCCGGTGCGAGCCGGCGAGGCGATGCGGATTCCGACGGGGGGCATGCTGCCTGCGCGCGCCGACGCGGTGGTGATGGTGGAGCACACGTCGGAGGCGGGCGACGGCACGGTCGCGATCGCCCGCGCCGCGCGTCCCGGGCAGCACGTCATGGCGCGCGGCGAGGACATGCGTCGCGGCGATCTGCTCTTCGCCGCGGGTCATCGCTGCCGGCCGCACGACGTCGGCGCCCTGACCGGCGTCGGCGCGAGTCGCGTGCTCGTCCATCGCCGGCCGCGGGTCGCCGTGATCGCGACCGGCAACGAGATCGTCCCGCCCGATGCGACGCCGCAACCCGGTCAGGTCCGCAGCATCAACCAGTATGCGCTCGCGGCGATGATCGCCGCCGAGGGAGGGGTGGCGATCGACTTCGGCGTCGTCCCCGACCGTGTCGCAGCGATCCGCGGCGCGGTCACGCGAGCGCTGCGCACCGCAGACGTCGTCATGCTCTCCGGCGGCAGCTCCGTCGGGACGAAGGACCTGACGCCGCGGGTGATCGGCGCGCTGCCGCGCGCCCGTGTTCTCGTGCACGGCGTCCGCATCAAGCCCGGGAAGCCGACGCTGATCGCGCAGGTCGGCGCCAAGCCCGTCCTCGGACTGCCGGGGCATCCCGTATCCGCCCTCGTCGTCTTCGAGATCTTCGGCGCCCCGCTCGTCCGCCGTCTCGCCGGCGAGCCGGACGAGCGCGCATTCACGCCGCGCACACCCGTCCGGGCGCGGCTCGCCGCACCGATCGCATCGACGGCCGGCCGCGACGACTGGGTGCGCGTCCGTCTGGAGGAGCGCGGCGGCGACTGGATCGCGCACCCGCTCGCCGGCGGCTCGGCGGAGATCGCCGCGTTCGTGCACGCCGACGGCATGGTGCACGTCGCCGCCGCGACGCCGGCGGTCGAGGCGGGGGCGACGGTCGTCGTACAACGGTTCCTCTGAGCGCGTCGATCGTCCCGTACGGTCCACGTGTGGATTGGTATGGCGGGTGAGCAGCCAATTGGATCGTTGTGAGCCGATTGGTACGTGGTAGGCTCTTGGCGTGCTCGACGTCGTCTTCACGCCGGACCGCAACGCCGAAGAGGCCGTCTACCGACAGCTCGCCGGCCATCTCCGTGGACTGATCGAGACCGATCGGATCGCCGCGGGAGCGAAGCTACCGGCGACACGCGAGCTCGCGGCGGCGCTCGGTCTCAGCCGCGCCACCGTGAGCCTCGCCTACGACGACCTGATCGCGGCGGGGCTCGCCACCGCACACGTCGGGCAAGGGACGTTCGTCGCGGCGCGGCCGACGTCCGCGGTGAGGCTGACGGCGGTCGGAAGCGGAGAAAGCCGCGGCTTCGTGTGGTCGGGACTTCTCGCGGTTCGTGCCCGCGCGCTCGCGACGCCCGGGAAGCTCTTCCCGCGGATACGCGAGCCGCCGCGCTTCGATTTCCGCGGCGGCCAGGTCTGCGTGGCTGGGCACCGCTCCGTCGCGCGATCGCCCGCTACCTCGTCGGCCGCGGCATCGTCTGCGATGCCAACGAGGTCGCCGTCGTGAACGGCGCGCAGCAGGCGATCGACCTGGTCGCGCGCGTGCTGCTCGATCCCGGCGATACCGTCGTCATGGAGCAGCCGGGGTATTTTGGCGCGAGCCTCGCCTTCACGGCCGCGCAAGCACATCTCGTCGGCGTCCGCGTCGACGAAGAGGGGCTGCGGATCGACGACCTCGCGCGCATTCTGCGCGCGCGTCGCGCGAAGCTCGTGTACACCACCCCGGCGGCACAGTGCCCGACGGGAGCGGTGCTGAGCGGCGACCGTCGGCGTGCGCTTCTCGCCCTTGCCGACGAGCACCAAACGCCGGTCTTCGAGGACGATTACGACAGCGAGCTGCGCTACGAGGGGGCGCCGATCGCGGCGTTGAAGACTCTCGACCATGCCGGACAGGTGATCTACGCCGGCACGTTCTCGAAGGTGCTCTTCACCGGGTTGCGGATCGGCTACGTGGTCGCGGCGCGGCCGCTCCTCGAGAAGATGGTGCTGGCGCGCTGGAACACCGACGTCGCGACGAGCATCGTCCCGCAGGCGGCGCTCGCGACGCTCCTCGAGAGGGGCGGCCTCGAGCGTCATCTGCGCCGCATGCGGAAGGTCTACGCCGCACGCCTCGCGGCGACCCTGGCGGCGCTCGAGGCGACGATGCCGGAAGGCACCGTGTGGACGCGGCCGCGCGGCGGCCACGGCGTATGGGTGACGCTGCCCCCGGGCGCAAACCCCGAGGCGCTCGCGCACGCCGCCGCAGCGGCCGGCATCGCCTACTCGCCCGGCGACGTCTTCTACGCGGACGGCCGCGGCACAGAGAACGTGCATCTGGCATTCGCGGCGGTCACGCCGGAGGCGATTCACGAGGGGATCGCGCTGCTCGCGAATCTCGTCCGCGCACACGGCGCACGGCGCCAAAGGAGGTCGGCACGATGACGGCTTCACGGTCGATCGACGAACGGCTCGCGGCGGCGCCGCCGAGCAGCACCGCGTCGCGGCACGCGGGCACCGCTGCTGCACCGCGCCGCGACGCGTGGACGTGGATCCTCACGATCGTCGGCATCGGGAATCTCGCGAACGCCGTCTGGATGCTGGCGCGTCCCGTCGGCTGGTTCCACGATCTTCCCGCCGCGGTCCCGGACTTCGGGCCGCTGAACGAGCACTTCGTCCGCGACATCGGCGCCGCGTTTCTCGTGCAAGGCGTCGCGCTCGTGTGGGCCGCGTTCGTGCCCGCCTGGCGCGTGCCGCTGGTCGCGCCGGTCGCCCTCTTCGCGGTGCTGCACGCGTTGGCGCACGTCTACGACACCGCCCGCGGGTTGGTCGGGCCGCAGCATTGGCTGATCGACTTGCCCGCTGTTTACGTGCCGGCGCTGCTCATGGTTGCGTTCGTCTGGCTGCTGTCGCGACCTGCGCCCGCAGCTTCCCGCGCTCGATGAAAGGAGAACGATGATGCGACTCACACCGATCGACAACCCGCGACAGCTGATCGCGAAGATCTTCTACTGGGCCGTCAAGCGCCGCCTCGGCAAGGTGATGACGCCCGCGCGCGTCGTATACGCCCGGATTCCCGCGCTCTTCCGCCTCGCATACGCGGAGATCAAGATCGTCGAGGGAAAGCTCACCATCGACCCGACCGTGAGCATTCTCGTGCGCACGTGGGCGGCGATGATCAACGACTGCTCCTTCTGCGTCGACATCGCCAAAGCCGTCGGCGTCCAGAAGCGCATGACGCTGGAGAAGTTCGAGGCGCTGCCGCAGTACCGGACGAGCCCTCTCTACAGCCCGCGCGAGCGCGCCGCGCTGGCGTACGTCGAGGAGGCGACGCGCACGAAGCGCGTCAGCGACCCGACGTTCGCCGAGCTGCGCCGCCACTTCAACGACACCGAGATCGTCGAGATCACCTGGCTGAACGCGCTCGAGAACTACTACAACCTGATCAACATCCCACTCGAGATCGAGTCCGACGGGTTGTGCGCGATCGCGGAGCGGCGCGCGGCGGCGTGAGCGGCCCGCGCGGTGGCGTCGAGGGATTCCGGGAGCCGAATGCGGCGAAGCGATTCGCTGCTTCGGTCTCGTAACTCCTCCGATTGCTGCTCGCACGCACGGCGGGCCATGTCGTCGTCCCGAGGATAGCTCGGGCTCACCGCTCCGACGGCAGCGCTGCTGCTCGCTCCTTCAGATCGCCATGATGCAGGACGCACATCGTGCCTGCACTCTCGAGCGCGGCGGCATCACGGTAGCGACACTGCGCTATCCGCACTGCGTCCCCGGGCGCGCGCAGACATCCACGGCGCGCGCAGACGCATTCCCACGCGCAGACGCGTCGGCACACGCAGATGCACCCACCGCACCGGCGATGGCCGTGCTTTCGGCAGCCGCGCCTCCCGAACCGCGTCTCCTGGGTTACACATCACCGTCCTAGTCATCAGCCTCGCCGACACCGCATGCATTCGGGCTTGACGGTTCCTTCCGTGAACGGTATATGAAAGATAGCCGTAATCAAGATGCGCCACCGTTCATCTCAGCTCGCACTCGATCTGTCGGCGCCGCCGCATTGGGGTGGGCTGCGACCGGGCGCCGGCCGCAAGCCGGGCCCGAACCCGCGTGTGCCGCACGCGACGCGCACGCGGTTCCGACGGCTGCCGGCGCACGTGACGCTGCGGCTGCGCCCCGATCTACCGTCGCTGCGGACCGTCGCTATCGTGCGCGAGATCGAGCGCAGCTTCGCCGCGGGCTGCGTGCGGCCGGGGTTTCGCCTCGCGCACTACTCCCTGCAAGGCAATCACGCCCACCTGATCGTGGAGGCGACGGACCGTGACGCGCTCGGGTGTGGGATGAAGGCCATCGGCGCGCGGGTGGCGCGGGCGGTGAACCGGATCGCGCAGCGCCACGGTCGCGTCTTCGCCGAGCGCTATCACTTGCGACTCCTGCTGACGCCGAAGGAGGTGCGCGGCGCTCTCCGCTACGTGCTCTTGAACGCGCGCCGCCACGCTGCGAAGGCCGGCGCGGCCCTCAGCAAGCGCAAGGTTGTCCTGGATCCGGCATCGTCGGCTCGGTGGTTCGATGGGTGGAAACCGTGGGGACCGAGTGCGCACGACCGCGAGGCGACGGTTCGGAAGCCTCCGGTCGCACGATCGAGGACGTGGCTCCTGAGGGTCGGCTGGCGACGGCAGGGCCTGCTCGATCCCGCCGACGTTCCCGGCACCGATCATTCACTCTCGTCATCGCGGGCTGTGCCTGCGCGATAAATCGGCTCGGTACGATCCTTTCACTCGCGATACGTGGTCGCGATCGCGTCGGCGACGGCGAGACCGTCGAGCGCGGCGCTGACGATGCCGCCGGCGTAGCCCGCGCCCTCCCCGCACGGATGGAGCGCCGCGAGCGCGGGGCTCCCGAGCGTCGCCGGGTCGCGCACGACGCGGACCGGGCTCGACGAGCGCGTCTCGACGCCGACGACGATCGCCTCGCGCGTGTCGTAACCCGCGATCGTGCGCGCGAAGCGGCGGAGCGCAGCGCGGAGGCGCGTCGCGATGAATTGCGGCAGCTCGAGGTCGAGGCGCGCCGAGCGTACCCCCGGGCGATAGGAGCATCGCGGCAGGTCGGCGCTCGCGCGTCCGCCGACGAAATCCGGCAGGCGCTGCGCCGGCGCCACCTGCGCGCCGCCGCCGGCGGCGAACGCCGCGCGCTCGAGCGCCGTCTGTAGCTCGACACCGCCCGTCGCGCCAGGATAGCCGAGTGCCGCGACGTCGGCGGGATCGAGCGCGACGACGATGCCGCTGTTCGCGAACGGCGAGTCGCGGCGCGCGAGCGACATGCCGTTCAGGACGACCGCATCGGGCTCCGTCGTCGCCGGTACGATCCAGCCGCCGGGACACATGCAGAATGAGAAGACGCCGCGCTCCTCGACGGTCGTCGCGAGGCGGTACGACGCCGCGGGCAGCTGCCAGCGCTCGGCATCGCGGCCATACTGCGCACGGTCGATGAGCGGCTGCGGGTGCTCGACGCGGATGCCGACGGCGAAGCCTTTCGCCGCGAGCGGCGCGCCGGCGCGGGCGGCGAGCGCGTACACGTCGCGCGCGCTGTGCCCGGTCGCGAGCACGACCGCGGCGCAGTCGATCGTCGCATCGTCGGCAAGCCGTACCCCGACGACGCGCGAGTGGTCGACGACGAGCTCCGTCACGCGTGACGCGAAGCGCGTCTCGACGCCAGCCGCCGCCAGCGTCGCCCGCAGCGCGCTCACGACGCGCGGCAGCCGGT
>WNFP01007847.1_pt1 | contig 11440 bp, 11 predicted proteins | sample 5400201 | NCBI WGS metagenome assembly WNFP01 (sample SAMN13153355, study PRJNA577476) | soil metagenome | isolation source: 115 cm saprolite under Madrone tree | place: USA:California | collected 2016-06-14
GAACGAGAGCCCGTACCGCGTCGTCGTTGTGGGGGGCTCCATCGCTGGCCTCTGCGCGGGCATTGCCCTTCGAGGTGTCGGATATGCCGTCGAGGTCTACGAGCGCGCACCAGGTCCGATGACGAGCCGAGGTGCCGGCATTGTCGTTCAGCCTGACCTCATCGCACTCTTGGACGCACATGGAGCGCCTCCGCTTCCGATGACTACCTGCGCCGCTCGGCGCTACCTTCTGCCGGACGGCGGAGTGCAGAGCGAAAGCCGCATGCCTCAGCACTTCACCTCCTGGGATGCCATCCATCAGACCCTGCGAGCGACCTTCCCCGAAGACGCGTATCATCTTGGCGTCTCCGTCATCGATTTCGCGGACGAGGGGAACCAAGTGGCCGTCACCTTCGCAACGGGCGAGGGTGTAGCCGCAGACCTGCTTGTGTGCGCCGATGGCGCCCGTTCTGAGTCGCGCCATCGCCTCCTGCCAGACGTTCGACCACAGTATGCGGGCTACATCGCTTGGCGCGGCACGCTGGAGGAATCCAAGGCGCCGGCGACACTCGTCGACGCATTCAACGACCGCTTCACCTTTTGCGATGCACGCTCCGGCGGCCATATTCTCTGCTACTTCATCCCAGGCGAGAACGCCGCCGTAGACGTGGGCCATCGCCGTCTGAATTGGGTGTGGTACGTCCACGCCGACGAGACAACGGACCTTCCCTTTCTCCTTCGGGATGCGAGCGGCGAACAGCGAGAGAGTTCCGTGCCACCTGGTCAGGTGACCGGCGATCACATCGCGGCGTTGCACGCCGCAGCGGGGCGAGAACTGCATCCGCGCTTTGCCGACCTGGTCCGCGCGACTGAAGCCCCCTTCATCCAAGCCATCCAAGATCTCACGGTGCCGCGGATGATCTTCGGCCGCACATGCCTCCTCGGGGACGCTGCTTTCGTCGTCCGGCCGCATACCGCAGGGGCGACCGCGAAGGCGGCGGCGGATGCCTCCGCCCTCGGCGCCGCACTGGCCGACACGGACCTCCGACGCGGACTTGAACGCTGGGAACGCTCCCAGCTCGAGCTTGGGTACGGTATGACGCAGTACGGTGTGTCCCTCGGCGAACGTTTTGCGCGCCGACGATAGGGAGGTCTCCGTGCCAGAACATCGCGCAGCCGACGACACACCGATACCGGGCACGAGACGCGTGCGCCTTTTCGGGCTCAAGGGATCGAGCGAGGCTTACCTCGTTCGCGACTTTCTCGCACGTAGTGTTGTCGAGTTCGATTGGCTTGAGCTTCATACCGATGAGGACAGCATCCGGGCGCTTGGCACCCCGCTCGCCGAGTCACGCTTGCCAGTGGTTGAGATGCCGGATGGTGCCCGGTTGTTCGCCCCCTCGGTCCGCGATGTCGCGTCGCGACTCGGCTGGGTCTCTCAACCGCGACTCACTGAGTATGACCTCTCCATCTACGGCGCCGGGCCGGCCGGGCTCTCTGCGGCCGTCTACGCCGGATCCGAGGGCCTGCGCACGGTGCTCATCGAGCGCGAGGCCGTCGGCGGGCAAGCGGGAACAAGCTCCTTCATCGAGAACTACATGGGGTTTCCCGACGGCATCAGCGGTTCGAGCCTTGCCGAGCGTGCACGTCAGCAGGCGGTCCGCTTCGGTGTTGAGCTCCTCATGATGAGAGAAGGCATCAAGGCGGAGTTTCAAAACGGTCGCATCTGCGTTGACCTCGCAGACGGGGGCAAGCTCGTTGCCCACGCCAACATCTGTGCGACAGGCGTGGAGTACCGGCGCCTGAGCCTCCCGAACGAAGACCACTTCCTGAATCGCGGCCTCTTCTACGGGGCGGGAGCAAGCGAGGCTCCCCTCTGCAGCGGTCAGCACGTGTTCGTGGTCGGCGGGGGGAACTCGGCGGGACAAGCCGCCATGAACTTCGCCCGCCACGCGGAGAAGGTCACGATGGTCATCCGCGGGGACAGCCTCGCGGCGACCCTATCGCACTACCTCATCGAGCGCGTCAGGGAGACGGCGTCGATTGAAGTGCTCTACCACGCCGAAGTGTCCGCCCTCGAAGGTGACGAGTCACTGCGTCGCATCCAGCTTACCAATGTGAAAACAGGCACGGCCGCGTGGGTCGATTCGGAGTGGCTCTTTGTCTGCATCGGTGGCGCCCCAAACACCGACTGGGCAAGCGAGACCGCCATCATCCGAGACCCGAGCGGGTATCTCGTCACCGGTTCGGATTTGTTTTCGGAGGGCCGGCCGCCTGCGTGCTGGACGCTGGAGCGCCAGCCCTTCTTTCTGGAGACGAGCGTGCCGGGATCGTTTGCGGCGGGCGATGTCCGGCACAACTCCGTGAAGCGTGTCGCGTCTGCGGTCGGCGAGGGCGCGATGGCCGTCACCTTCGTCCATCGGTACCTTGAGCAATTACGCTCACAACAGTGACGTGGAGCCGAAGAGTGTAGTAGTAACCAGATAGTGACCACCACGACAAAGAATGAGGTCTTCGACGAACGGTACCCGGCACGGCGGCTGCTTGCTCTCATTGGCGATAAGTGGACGCCGGTTGTCATCTACTGCCTGGCCAGCGGACGTCAGCGTTTCTCGGCGCTACAACGGCGCATCCCTGGCATCTCGAAGAAGATGCTCATTCAAGTGCTCCGGGCGCTTGAGCGCGACGGGCTCGTCAGCCGGACCTTGTATCCGGTCGTTCCGCCCCGGACCGAGTACGAGCTGACCCGCGACGGGAAGCACCTACACAAGCCCATCGCGGCTCTTTGCCGCTGGGCGATACGGAACGCACGCCTGCTCAGTTCGGTGGAGGGGCGACGCAAAGCTGCGCGCGGCACTCCGGCCGTCGACCCCTAGGGCAGTGACTACTAGCCACCTGCGGCCCCGAGCGCTCTCGACCGCTCCATGGGACCATAATCACATAGATGCCAGCTTGGCAGCTCTGGGCGGGTGGGGTTGGTCACCCGTTACGAACTTTCCACGCGCCTCATCGCCGAACACGGACCCGTTGTTGCACGTGTGCCCTCTCCGGGTCCTCCGGCACGCATTGGCCCCCCGGTGGCGGTTGCTTGAGCGTGGGCGACGCGTCGATGCTGTTGGCCGTCCTTTCGGCGGCGACTGCGCGAACTGGTGCTCGCCAAGTACGGGTCACTCGACCGCTTCTACCTGGAACACGAGTTCAGCAAGGGCCACTTGTCGCAGATTCTGCGCGGCGTGACCGATCCGAAGTTGTCGACGATTGTGAAGCTCGCGAAGGTGCTCGACGTCAGTATCGTCGATTCGAGCCGCCGCGGCACGGCAAGGGGTGAACCTTGGCCACCAGGGTTCGCACAGGAACTCTTCGATACGGTTACCGTGTCAGCGGCCGTCCGTAGCGATCGATCAGCTGGAGCGCAGGCTGCCCGTCGGGAAGAATCCCGAGCGCCGCGCGCGTCTCGCCATCTTTTCCGTGCATCGTCAGACCGGATCGCCCGTCGGCGCCCACGCTGATGGCGACGCCCGTGCGTTCGTCACGGTCAAACAGATTCAAGCAAGGACCATCAGCCGCCATTCCGACCTTCACTCGGTTTTTGCCAACACTGTCGAAAAGATTGACGCTCGCCGAACCGATTGAAGTCGTGTTCACGCCCGCCGCGTCGAACGTATTGATGGCTGGCGCGCCATCCTCTCCGACGCCCATTGCGAGGCGATCACGTCCACTTCGATCGGAAACACGTATGCCGCCTGCACCCGTCGGCGTGGTGTGTAAGAGCAACGGTGTGTTGCCGCTGCTGTCCAGGAGCGCAAGACCTGATCTGCCGTCCGCACCGACGAGGAGCATGGCCCGCGAGTTTCCAGCACCGTCGAGGACCCTCACACTCGACGTGCCATCGGGAGCGATGCCGACCATTGCGCGGTTCACATGGTTAGAGTCCAACAAGAGGATACTTGGGCAACCGTTCGCATCGACACCCAACGAAAGCCGCGTCTTCCTGTTTGCATCTGTGAAGACGATGAACGCGGCCCCGTTGGCCGTGGTCATGATCGCGCGCTCGTTGCCGCGATCGTCACGGAGCACGAAGCGCTCCGCTTCAACTGTTCTGGACGACTGACGCGAATCGGCTCGACCTGCGCTTCCCAGCATGAAGGTAGTCCTCAACGCCTCTCGGCGGTCCGCGAACGGGTCAGCTTGCCCGACAACGTTCTGTTGGTTCAGTGTAGTAATGCAATGCTAGCGCTGTGACTCGTTGAGCATGCGCGACAGTTGGCGCCGCATCTTGAACTTCCAGGCTTGATACCCGACGACAAGACCGACCACGCCGGACGCGACGAGTTGACCCGCGGTGGCGTTTCCCTGGAGCACCTGACCTGTCCCCATGGAGTAGACTCCGCGGATGATGTTCGTTGTCCCGCCACATGCCGCCGATTATGATGAGAAGGTCTAGTGTCCCGTTCCGGAAATTCGTTGCATAACTCTGCGGGTCTTTTCAGCCCTGCCCGCGTTGCTCCTCCTCGAAATAGTCTAGACTATTCCCTCGTCGTCGCGCCTTGGCAGGGCCGAAAATCCCTCGCAGACTTATAGACCGTCACGTACGCGCCACGTGCTACGCCATTGACGGGCGGCGGTCGGCCGTCCCGCGTTTCCCGGTCGCGCTAGATGCTCGGCGCGCGCGTCTCGTCGTCAAGCAGCGCAGCCCACGTCGCGACGTGAACGGCACCAGCATTGCTCTCCTTCGTGGCTGGAGGAATCAGGTATGCTTCGCACATCCGACAGTGGATCGGCGGTTGAGGAGCGCCTTGCGACATTGGAACGCGCGCATCGACGCCTCAAATCTGCGGCGATCCTGGGTGCGATCTTCGCCGCGTTCACGCTCGTCGCCCCGTACAACAGCGACCTTCGGCACCTAGTCCCCGCCCGCGAACGCGTCGAAGCCCGTGAGTTCGTCGTGGTCGATGCACACGGGAGACCGCGAGGCGCTCTGAGCGTCACGGCAGACGGCACGCCAAGTCTCACCTTGAGTGACGGGCGGGCCAAAAGGCGCGTCTCACTCACGGTCGGCGCTGACAGTGAGGGTCGTCTCGATCTCGCAGACAAGGACGAACACAGCCGCGCGTCGCTCAGTGTGACGCCGGATGGTGCACCGTTCCTGGCCTTCATCGATCAGCACGATGCGTTGAGGACCGGCCTGATGCTCAACGATGCCGGCGCCGCGGCGCTCATTCTGATGGATCACACGGGACATGGCCGAATAGGGCTAGGCGTGCGGCCGGATGACTCCCCGAGAATCTGCCTCGTCGAGAAACGAGATTGGCGCTGTCGCGGAGTTCACCCGTCGACGACAACAGCGGTCAAGCAACCCGCGATCGAGGCGCCTGGCGGAGCGCGGGTGTCGTCGGCTGCGACATCGGAACTGGTTGCGGCAATATTCAGTGAGGACTGACTGACGTTCGGCGTCGCGCGCCGGCGACGGCTTGAGCCGCGCGCTAAGGCGTCCGAAGTTATGTAGGGAGGACGAATGATGCGCGCAGTGATCACCGTCGTGCTCGGGCTCGCCATTGTCGGTAGCGCGGGGCCGGTGTCAGCCGACGCCAATCCCGTCCGCGCGTACTACGCGATCGCGAGTACCCGGAACTCGACTGCTGACGAGTGCCGCGCCTACGGCGGCTCGGTCATCCCGCACGACAAGTACGCCAAGAGCCGCGTCGTCGCGCAGGGCTTCACCACTGGCAATCACACCGTAAGCGGTCTCCCGCTCGTGTGCATTGCGTTCGGCGAGAAGGTCGGCGGGTTTTGGGTCGTGGAGAAGGTGGCGCTGTACCTCTGCTGTTGGCCGCTCTGACAGGCCCCCATGATGGACCACAACGAGTTCTCCTTCTGCGAAGTCAGCGATGCTGGCCACGACCTCCACGCCGCGCTCGGCCGGGCGCTCGCACTGGCCGCTCGCTTCGAGGGGAACTGTCGCGCCTTTGAGACATTGCTGATCGTCCGGGACGAGAACCGCAAGGCCAGGACCCAAGAAGAGTACGACGAGATTCTGTACACACTGTCGCGCAACGTGTGGGATCGCCGGCTCGGGACTCGTCCTGAGTCGCTGGCCGCGCGCTATCGCGGCTTGCTCACGATCGACCTTGAAGGGGTGCTCCGCTCGGCCGTGCGGGCGAGGAACGACATCGCGCACGACCTCGGAATCGGCCTGTGCGACCGAGACACTGACGACGACCACGACGCGCGGCTTGAAGAGGTCCGGTCAGCGGTCGAGCGGATCGCGGAGGCTGACCGCGTGATCACGCTGCTGGCGGCGCTCGAAACGCACGAGCCCACGCCGACGGTAGAGACGTACGACGCCTACCCGGCGCGTGCGGTGAGGTGGGTGCTCGAAGGCGAGTGGCGCTCGGAGTGGTGGCACGCAGGTCGCGACGGTAACGCGCCCGGCGGCGCCCGTGCCCGCGCCGTTGCGTTCCGTTGGCTCGGCCGCTGCGTTCCACCAGCCCCCGCGATCACCTTGAGTCCCTTCTTCGGCGTCGCCACGGGCACCGGTTCTGGCTCTCCTCCGATCTGTCGCAGTCGATCGCGGTAGAGCTGCCACCACTGCGAAGGCACTTTCCCTTCGGCGTGCAGCTTGGCGACCACATCGCGCGGATGCGGAATGCCGACGTACCCGATGTCACGCCGGCCCTTCGGGAACACCTTGATGAAGCCGGCCGCCTCTAACGCCCGAATACGCTCGCGCCAAGTGCGCAGCCCTCGCGCATTCGTATACCCCGCGTAGTAGGCGTGCTCTTCCTCGTCGAGAATCTCGACGATGCCTTGCCCCATGTCTCGATGGAGGAGTTCCACGTAGACCGACGAGGCGTCGAGCTGGCCGCACACAGTCTTCTCTCGAATCAGCGTGCAGAGAAGCGGGAGCACACGCGGTGAGGGGAAGTACCCGCTCTCGGCGGTGCTCCTCCAAACCTTCTTCCCCGACCCGGGCCACAAGTCCTCGCGTAGCGCTTCGCGTTTGCGGTCAGCGACCTTCTCTTTTCTTCCGAACATCCTAGCTCCCTCCCCTCATGCCAAAGGGCGCGCCGGCCCCGCTACGATCGCGCGCTGCGTAGCCGGAGCCTTCGCCGTTCCGCTCCGCCCCTACTGTGGGCGCCTGCGTCCGACGATGCAGGCAACCATGGCGAGAAATCGCCGAGATGCCAAGGTCGAAGGATCGCCGAAAGCCTGCCTTCTCGCTGCTCTTGGCTGCACCGATCGCCTGGGATGTAGCGTTGCGTCGCCGCTATGGGAGCGGACGCGGCGATTTTCCGCCACGCCGAGCTTGAGGATACTGGCAATCGCACGCACGACCGTCCCGCGCGCGGTATCCCTGTCTCCGTGTGTCCACGTCTCCGGTATCCCCGTTACGCGCCATGACTCGCCGGTCGGCTGAACGCCCCCGCTGTCGGGCCGGTGGAGGCGATTGATCTCGAGCGTCGTTCCGTTATCGTCCGCGAATGGCACGCATCTACCGCGAAACGAGTCGGGAAGATCTCCGATACCAGGAACTCAGCCCCGGAAGACGTTGGGTGCTTTCGGAGCTTTCCATTCAGAGAGCGGAGGACGAGGCTGCGGTCCATATTGTCGTGATTGCGCAACCCGGTGTCATCAACCCAAGCGACGAACTTTACGATGATGCGGCGAGGCTGATGCGCGATGTCTTGAAGCCACGCCACCGGGCCGAGGCGGATACAATCGAGTCCGGGGCGGCATACATGTACGACCAGTTTGGGAACGAGACGCGCTGGAGCGGTCTTGGGCTCGTCCGCCGCAAAAAGACCTAGCGCAGGATCGATACGGTCTCAGTCTCGTGGGACCCGAACGGCTGTCTTTTCCACTTGACCGCCGCAGGAGGTTCCTGGACTGACTCGCACCGACGGGTGGGCCCCCGCGAGAGGCCGTTGCTACCCCCACACGCATGGCGAAACTCTTCACTCACAACGAGGTGCAAGCGATCGCGCGAGCGCTCGGCGACACGGATCTAGGATTCACCGGGAGCGAGTTGGCCGATCTTTTCTTACAGTGCCGGTTTCTCGACGAGTTCTCGTTCGAGACGAAATGGGAGCGCCTCTACCATACGCTCTGGAACGCCCAGTGCCGAAAGGGCGATCGGACTCCTGTACTCGGCTTCCTTCGCAAAGCAATGGAGCCGGCACGCCACATCCGCGACCCTCAGCGGTTCGAAGAGATGCGCCACGCACTCAACGCAGCGCTCGCGCTCTGCGCCCTGGCCGTCAACGAGAAAGGCACCCTCAACAACACCACGCGAGCCACTACGCTCGGGGAAGCGGAGCAACGCGCGCGGGAGCTGCGGGCGACCTTGCAGTCGCGGGGCATTCATCCAGACGTGCTCGCGTTCTGCCGCGCCGAACTCGTCACTGACAACTACTTTCATGCCGTCCTTGAGGCAGCCAAGAGCGTCCCGAACAAGCTACGCAGGCTCAGCGGCCTCGATCTTGATGGCGGCGAGCTGATCGACCGCGCGCTCGGCGGCGCGACCCCGCTCCTCGCGATCAATCCGCTACAGACTCAGAGCGAACGCTCAGAACAGAGGGGCTTCGTCAATTTGCTAAAGGGCGTTCACGGGATGTTCAGGAACCCGACGGCACATGAAGCACGCGTCATCTGGCGGATGGATCGAGCTGACGCCGAAGACTTGATGGCGACGCTGTCGCTGATCCATCGCAGGTTAGATCGAGCCCAGCGCAACACGTTCGGTGGGACCTTGTAGGAAGAGATTGGTTCAGGCCGATCGCTGCCGCGAAGCCGCGCGTTTCTCCTTCGCTGTTGCCGACATGCTACGTGAAGTAGCCTGGCGGGAGTCGTCGCCGGTTGTTGAACTACCGAGCAACTCTCGGAGCAGAAACGCAGAGCCGCATGCAGGCCACCATCGCGAAGGCTATGGGGCCGTAGGCGACGACGAAGAGCCTCTGCGAGTGGGTGGTACTGACACGCAGAAACCGGCCGGGGTGGTGCTCGCATCGGCACGCCAGCGCTGACCGAGGGCAACGCGTCGATACTGCGTCGACGCCACTTCAGCGGAGGGCCTTGCGTCGTTCGGATACCTGCGCGCACGGTGACCGAACCCGCGCCCGCCGGGAGCGATGCGGGTTGCGATCGTAGTGAGCGCGGGGCGCTGCGACAGGCGCCTAGGCGCGACGCTTTAGCGGCGAACGCGACGGTGCTGGCACGCGGGTCAAGCGAGTGAGCCACACTGAAAGCCATGCAAACAGCGGTGGCCGCGAAATCCGCTCCTGGCAACGCTTTCCTGCGAAACACCACGCCTAGCGTGGCTTCTCGGGAGCGTCTTCGAGGTCGCTCATAATCCCTAGGTCCGTGGTTCGATTCCACGCGCCGCCACTCGTTTTACGCGCGCCGTCGTCAGCGATTCGGAATCCTCCTGACCAAGAAGTGCGCGAGTAGCTCTTCGCGAGTGGTCGCGACCGGCAGCGCGGGCGCTACGGCGGCAATTGCTCGCGGACACCCGAGAAGGTGCTCCCTGAGGAGACGGATCTCGACTGTCGCGACCACCTCGCATCGCTCGACGATCGTCCGCCGACAGTGGATGCACCGAGCATGCAGCGCCATCGGTTCTGCAATCATCATCTGTTAGATCTGCGTTGCCGTATCGGCGACGCACCGACATGCGCGACCGAAGGTCATCGGACGACGCAACGCGCGCTCGGTTGCGCCGAACTGGTGCAATAATTCGCTCGTCGCGCGAACATTCACGTTGACAGGTGAGGAGGCCGTCAGTAGTCGCAGAGTCGGTTGAGGTGGTCGCAGGATGGGTGAACGACTGGTTCGCAGCGCAGCCACGGGCGTCCTCCTCGCTCGTCGGCTGCGTATCCTGCGGCATCGGATGACGCGTTGGTTCGTTCCACCCGTGCGGGAACTCCGCCGTCGCGGTCAGGTGCGGGGCCGCAGGTCACGCGTCCGTCTCGTCGTACTTCGTTCGCGCTGGGCCTGATGACCACGGGCCGACTGGTCCCATGATGCCCGGGCGCAGCGGCCGTCGAAACAGAGGCGGCTTCCCGCGCGAGTGGCGTGCCTTTTTCGCGGAGCTCGGGCCCGGGCTGATCACCGGCGCCGCCGACGACGATCCGTCGGGTATCTCGACGTACTCCGTCACCGGCGCGTCCTTCGGGTATGCGCCGCTCTGGACGGCGCTCTTCTCGTTTCCGCTGATGGCCGCCGTCCAGCTCATGTGCGCGCGCCTCGGAATGGTGACGGGCCGCGGTCTCGCCGGGGTCGTGCGGCGACGGTACCCGCGATCGATCCTGTGGGGCGCCTGTACGCTCCTCGTGATCGCGAACGTGTTCAACATCGCCGCCGATCTCGGCGGCATGGCGGAGGCGACGGCAATGGTGACGGGTGTGCCGTCGAAGCCGCTCGTCGTCGTGTACGGCGCCGTCATCCTTGCCTTGCTCTTCTTTTCGACCTACCGGCAGATCGCTCGAATCTTCAAGTGGCTCACGCTGGTCCTCTTCGCGTACGTGATCGCGGCATTCCTCGCGCACCCGGACTGGCCCCGTGTGGTGCGGGCCACGTTCATCCCCCACGTCGAATGGTCGGCGCAGTACCTCGCGACCTTCGTCGCCGTGCTCGGCACGACCATCTCGCCGTATCTCTTCTTCTGGCAGGCGTCGCAGGAGGTCGAGGAGGAGGTGGCGATGGGACGGACCAGCATGAAAAAGCGCCAAGGCGCCACCGACGAGGAGCTGCGCGCGGCGCGGACCGACGTCATCACCGGCATGCTGTTCTCGAACCTCGTGATGTACTTCATCATCCTCACCACCGCGGCGACGCTGCACGCGCACGGGCAAACGCACGTTACGAGCGCGAAAGAGGCGGCCGAGGCGCTGCGGCCGTTCGCGGGCGAGGGCGCCTATTGGCTCTTTACGCTCGGTCTGATCGGCACCGGCATGCTCGGCGTTCCGGTGCTCGCCGGTGCCTGCGGCTATGCGATCGCGGAAGCGGCCGCGTGGCGCGGCTCGCTCGAAAAGCTGCCGACGCAGGCACAGCGGTTCTACACGGTGCTCACGGTGGCGATCGGGCTCGGCCTCGTGGTCGACTTCGCGGGTTTCAGCGCGGTGTCGATGCTGTTCTGGTCGGCGGTGCTGAACGGCCTCCTCGCACCGCCGCTCGTCGCGCTGGTGACGCTGCTGACGAGCGATTCGAGCGTCATGGGGACGCGGATCAATTCGCCACTGCTGCGCGTCGCCGGCTGGAGCACGGCGGCGATCATGGCGCTGGCGGCGATCGCGTTGCTGGTGACGGCGGCGCTCTGACGCCGTCGGCGCCGTCAACGCGGGCGTAGCTCCTCGACGACGAAGTGCTTCAGTAGGTCGTCGCGCGTTGCAGCGACCGGGAGTGCCGGCGCGACCGCGGCGATGGCCGACGGGCAGCCGAGGAGATGCTCACGCAACCCTCGCAC
>WNFP01004326.1_pt1 | contig 11439 bp, 9 predicted proteins | sample 5400201 | NCBI WGS metagenome assembly WNFP01 (sample SAMN13153355, study PRJNA577476) | soil metagenome | isolation source: 115 cm saprolite under Madrone tree | place: USA:California | collected 2016-06-14
CAAGGTTTCGCCAAATATTCGTGGCAAAAGCTGCCAGAAATGTGTGACGATAAGCGTCACCTTACGCTCAATATTGCTGAGTTTCTGCCAAATATTTCTGACAATCACCAAAACATGTCATTTTTCATAAATATTTGGCCCTGTACCAGAAATATCTGGCTATTCCACAGATATTTGGCACGGCCAGTTTGTAGTAGGATTGTTTGTAGGATCTCACAGTTAGTGAGAATCAGTTGTCAAAGATAGTGAGACCAGCTGAAATGTAGGTTCTCAAAATTACTTTGTAGGATCGTAGGACTCCAACTTAGTTGGAGTAGCTGTATCAGCGCTCTGCTTCGGGGGAAACGTCTTTGGATGGCGCTCGATGAACAGGGGTCCTTTTCCGTCCTGGATGCGTTCATTGAGGGCGGAGGGAATTGTATTGATACGGCTGATGTCTACGGGCAGGGCGCATCCGAAAGCATCCTGGGCCGTTGGATGAGTGCTCGCAAGAACCGCGACCGCATCGTGCTCGCGACGAAATTGGGATTTCCGATGGGGAACGACCCCACGGCACGCGGCCTCTCGCGGCGGTATATCCTGCAAGAGGTCGAGGCTTCCTTGAATCGCTTGCAGACCAACTACATCGATCTGTATCAAGCGCATGGCGATGACTCTGCTACACCGCTGACCGAGACGATGGCCGCCTTTGATGAGCTGGTGCAGCAGGGCAAGGTGCGCTACGTGGGTGCCTCCAACTACAGCGCCAAGCGCCTGCGAGAAGCGCTCTCGGTCAGCGATCAGCATGGCTATGTCCGCTACTCGTGCTTGCAGCCGCCCTATAACCTGGTCAATCGCGCGCCGTATGAGGGTGAACTTGAGGCGCTGTGTCTCGAACAAGGACAAAGAGAGCCGTCTGGCCTCATGTGTTAGGGTCTGCTAGAGAGGGAGATGAATAAGGCCAGCCCAGCATTGACCTGCTGCACCGAAAATAGTTCTGGTTGGGGCCACCATGTGTTTTCGGGGAAAATATACGCTAAGAATCGGTTATAGAGAACCTAACCTTCATTGACTACTATTGGGCTTATTGCCAAATAGAAAATTTTAAGCATTGTGCAGGGATCCTGTGTGATCTTTCGCATGAAGCACCCATAAGAAGTCGTATTTGGAGAGTTATATTGCTTGCCATACTACAACCCCCTCAAATATTGCAGAGGCAATACGGGTGCTATCATGCGACCACGCTAAAGCTTTGCTCAATCTTTTTAGCTACCGCATACACAGACCCGAGCTTTGCCTTATCGTCAATGGTGGCCTCAGCAATACCTGTGAGGATACTTGCTCACCCTCTAATTGTCGAATCAGCATCTCTGCTCCCATGTGACCCATCTTGCGGGATGGAAAATCAATCGTGGTAAGCGTGGGGGCCGTCATCCCGGCGAAGCGCGAGGTGACTAGCGCGACGATGGAGACGTCTTCTGGTATTCTGAGACCGCTATCGTAGGTGGCGCGGGTGATGGCACTGCTGACGAGGATGTTGCCGGTCACGATAGCGGTAATTTCGGGATGCTGAGTAAGTACCATTTTGACTGTGGTATAGCTTGCATCAAGGCCTGGCTCACAAGAAAACGAGTGACCATCTAGTCCCCATTGTTCAACTGCATGATGAAATGCCTCTTCGGAGCGTACGATGTAGCCAACACCAGCTTCCAGTTGTGCCAGCGAGTGATTCACCAATGCAATGTGCTTATGTCCCAGTTGCGCCAGGTGCTCGACACTGGCATGAAGCGCATAGTCAAAATCCAGGTCTACAAAGTTAATGCCTTCGTTTTCTCGGCAATGACCTATCATGGTGAAGGGATAGTTTCTGTCCCTGAGCATCTTGATACGCGAATCCTCCAGCCGTATCTCCATCAGTATCAGTCCATCGATGAAGCCCTGCTGCGCCATTGTAAAAACTTCCTGGTCGTCATCGGTGTTCGTCCAGAGGAGAAGTCCGTATTTTCGTTCGCTCGTTTCCTCTACAATCCCACTGACGAACTCGAAGTGAGACTCGGGGATATCGCTGAACGCAGTGGGGTACAGTAGGGCGATAGTCCTGGTGCTTTTGTTGCGCAGGGCGCGACCAAGGGCGTTGGGCTGATAGTTCAAATCGCTCATCGCCTGAAGCACTTTTTCTCTTACTTCCGCTGAGACTGGGCGCTTGCCGCTAAGAGTGTGTGAGACCGTACTGAGCGCAACCCCTGCTCGTTTCGCGATATCAACCATTGTTACCACAGTATCATTTCTCCTGTGAGACGCTAGAGGACAGTTTTTCAAAACGTTTTGATACAATCTTACTATGCGGGAAATTGGTTTGTCAAATGCTTGACTTTCTATTTTTTCCTGATTATACTTGTTACATCAAGCAGTCAAAACGTTTTGATCACGTCTTTCCATCGTAGCAAGAATCGTTGTCGTAGCTCAAGGTACAACAAGGCAGAAGGAGGCGAGACGCTCATCATTCCTGATGCTCGTTACTTCGCTACTCACCTATCCACTTGGTACGGATAGGTATTACTCAACAGCATCATTATTCCTTTGGTTATCTGTACAGCGTTGTCAAGTTGCTTACTCTTGAGCATGTATACCTGACAACAGGATGTCATTTTGTCTTCGTTACTTCGTAACGGAACAGCGCTATTTACGCACTGCCCGTATGTATCACAGCAAGATACAGTAGCGTTACCTGCTTGAGGAGGTCACAGTATGGCTCGAACGTCACGCGAAGCCCTGGTATCAATGATGACGGATATCCATAGAGGGCGGATAAACCGTAGAGAATTTCTAGAACGAACGATTGCGCTGGGAGTAAGTAGTGGAGCGGCAATGGCGCTCCTGGAGGCATGTGGGGGATCGAGTGGTGCTAGCTCATCAGGGCCTATTACCCTGACGCTCTGGGACTATTTCCAGACGGCGGGAAAAGGCTATCTGAGTGTTATTGATGCCTTTATGAAGGCAAACCCGAACATCAAAATTCAGCGTACTAGCATTCCTTTTGCCGATTTGAAACAGAAAATCATTCAAGGTGCGGCATCGAAGCAGCTACCAGACATCGTCGTTATCGACAATCCCGATCATTCCGCATTTTCGTCGATGGGCATTCTGGCCGATATTACCAGTGAGGTAAGTGCGTGGGGACAGAGTGATGAGTATTTTCCAGGTCCATGGAAATCAACAACATGGCAGGGAAAGAACTACGGAGTTCCGAATAATAGCAACTGCCTTGCACTCTACTACAATAAGGACATGTTCAAGGCGGCAGGTGTGACAGCACCTACCACTTGGGACGAACTGCATAGCACTGCGCGTAAGTTGACAAAAAATGGCGTCTATGGCTTCTCTATGTCGCTTGTGAAGAGCGAAGAGGGAACGTTCCAATTCTTACCGTTCCTTTGGCAGGCCGGAGCCGATCTCAGTACCCTGGACAGTCCATCAGGTGTGAGCGCACTACAGTATCTTGTCTCCTTTGTCAAAGAGGGATTGCTTTCGCCTGAATGCCTGAACTGGACGCAGCAGGACGCCATTACCCAGTTTATCGCACAAAAGGCAGCGATGTGCATGAATGGTCCCTGGAATCTGCCCGCGACGCAACAGGGAGCGAAGTTCTCGTGGGGGGTTGTTCCATTACCACAAGGACAACAACCTGCCTCTATTCTCGGAGGTGAGAACTGGGCCATCACCGTAACGAGTAGCCATGTCAAAGAAGCATGGAGCTTCGTACAATTTTCCCAGGTGCTAACACAATTGCGAAACTACATCGTGCAGGACGACCGACTTCCGAGCCGGAAAGACCTTGCTAGCGATCCCGCTTTCCAGCAAGATCCTAATATTGCTGTTTTCGTTCGCTCGCTTCAGACCGCGAGGCCACGTGCCTATGGCCCCAATTATCCAAAGATATCGAATGCGGTACAGCAAGCGTTTCAGTCCGCTATTAGCGGGCAATTATCCGCCTCAGCCGCACTAAACCAGGCATCGCAAACCATTGCTCCGCTGCTGTCGTAGCGCATGGTCCGTTCCCGTAGGGGCGTGGACTTGTCCCGTCCCCTACGGGAACGGACCATTGATGACCTGATTGATATCCCTATGAGAGAGGAGGATGGTTGCACTTGTCCACAATCGTTCAATCAGAGCAATCGTCAGCAATGACAACAGCAGCGAGGCAAAAAGGGAAGAGGAGACAGCGCTTTAGCAAGCGCATCGGTCCTTATCTGTTCTTGTTGCCTGCGACGCTTTTTATGCTCATGTTCCTGCTTTACCCCGTGATTACCATGATTCTCTATAGCGTGGAGCAGGTCAATCTGGGAACACTGCTCACAGGAAATATACCTTTTATTGGCCTTGCCAATTATCGTACGGTGCTTAGCGACCCGGTATTTATCTCTTCGCTTGGAACCTCGCTTTTATTCACGGGGGCCTGTCTCGTATTTCAGTTTAGCATTGGCTTTTTACTTGCGTTGCTTTTCAATAAACGTTTACCACTGGTTGGCCTGATGCGTGGCCTGATCATGGTTGCCTGGGTGCTGCCAATTGTCGTCAGCGGCACCATCTTCAAGTGGATGTTTCAAAGCGACTCAGGCATTATCAATTATCTGCTTATGAGCCTGGGCATCATTCATGCTCCTATACATTGGCTCATTAACGCAAACATCACGATATGGACTGTTATCATAGCCAACATTTGGATTGGTATTCCCTTCAACATGTCGCTATTGCTGGCAGGCTTGCAGGGTATTCCAGCCACACTGTATGAGGCGGCATTGCTTGATGGTGCAAACGGCTTCAATCGCTTTCTCTACATCACGCTTCCGTTGATGCGTTCCACGAGCCTGATTGTGCTCATGCTTGGCTTTATCTACACGCTCAACGTATTCGACCTGGTCTATGTGATGACAGGTGGCGGGCCGGTTAATGCGACGGAGGTAATGCCTCTCTATGCCTATAATGTTGCCTTTGAGCAGTTTAACCTGGGTTCTGGCTCTGCGGTTGCAGTGCTGATGTTTCTGCTGCTACTCGTTGTCAGCGTATTCTATCTATTTCTCACTCGCAAAGAGGAGGTGGCATGATGGGCTTAGTACGTTCAGGCCGTTCTATACGTATCACTGGCACGACGAAGCCTCTACAAACGACGCTATTGACGGGAATTGCACTATTCTGCACGGCCATTATGGTGTTTCCGCTGTATTGGGTGATCATCAGTTCTCTTAAGGGCACGGTAGAACTCTTTCGTTCGCCGCCCACACTTTTTCCGTTGCACATCGACTGGACACCTTACATCACCAATTTTGTGCAGAGCCAGGCTATCTGGCAATATATGAGCAATAGCCTGCAGATAGCACTGGGAACGATGGTGCTAAGTCTTGTTTTGGCGACTCCGATTGCTTATGCACTGGCGCGGCTTCCCGTACAGGGCAAAAATATTTACCTGCTCGTCTTCCTCGTGGTGCAGATGTTTCCAGGCATTATGCTAGCTATGCCATTGTTTGTGATGTTTACACAACTAGGATTGATCAACTCACTTCTGGCTGTGGCACTTGCCGTGACGACCCGCACCTTGCCCTTTGCTGCCCTGGTGATGCGCCCGTTCTTCCTGAACCTGCCGCGCGATTTAGAGGATGCCGCCCTCGTCGATGGCTGCACGCTGTGGGGAGCCTTCTATCGTATTATCCTTCCTCTATCTCGTCCAGGGTTGCTGACAGTGGCGGCCCTGACCTTTTTGATGGGGTGGAGTGACTTTCTCTTTCCGCTCGCACTCATCACCGACGAGACGAAGCGTCCTCTCACGCTTGGTCTCTACACCTTCATTGGTGAGTATGGGACGCGCTGGAATGACTTGATGGCTGTCTCGGTGGTTACGGCGGCCCCGATTATTCTCGTGTTCATCTTCGCACAACGCTACATCACTTCTGGCCTTGTTGCCGGAGCCGTCAAAGAATAGCATAGCGACTACAAAGCGATACAGTTGTGCTTCAACCTTGTTCATACCTGGAAGGAAGGATGGTTTATGTACGGATTTCGTCAGCATGGCAATGCTTTACTCTGGAGCGGTAATGATGAACATGTGCGTATCGAGGCATGGGGACAGGATAGCTTACGTGTCCGTGCAACCGTCAGTGGGGCAATTCGTGATAGTCTTGTGAATGTACTACTACCACCCAAAGAAACACATGTAGACATTACTATTGACGAGCGGGAGGCGACCATACGTAATGGTACGATACTGGCTCGTGTTTCATCGACGGGGCTGATACGCTTTTTTGATGCGCAACGCGGAGTCGAATTGCTGGCTGAAGTACCACCTGGACATGCTACACGCGTACCCCCACGTCTCTTCAAAGCAACGCATGGTGCGCTATTTCATGTAGAGGCCCGTTTTCATGCATATGATGATGAGCGTTTCTATGGCTTGGGACAACATCAACACGGATTACTCGATCAAAAAGGCTGTACCATAGACCTGATTCAGCGCAATACAGAGATAACTATTCCCTTTCTTGTTTCTAGTCGAGGCTATGGCTTTCTCTGGCATAATCCCTCTGTAGGGCGTGTGGAGTTGGGACAGAATGGGACGCGCTGGGTCGCCGATGCGACGCCACAGCTCGACTACTGGATCACGGCCGGTAATACACCTGCGACGATCATGGAACACTACGCCGATGCAACCGGCTATCCCTCCGAGTTTCCTGAATGGGCCTCCGGTTTCTGGCAGTGCAAGCTACGTTATCGTTCGCAGGACGAAGTGCTGGCGGTTGTACGCGAACATAAGCGACGTGGGTTGCCACTATCGGTCATTGTCATTGACTTTTTTCACTGGACGCTGCAAGGTGACTGGCGTTTCGATCCTGAACTCTGGCCCGACCCAACGGCGATGGCGCGAGAGTTGAACGAGATGGGGGTTCGGGTAATGGTGTCTATCTGGCCGACTGTCAATCCTCTAAGCGAGAATTTCGGCACACTGCGACAACGGGGACTGCTGGTGCGGACGGAGCGTGGCAATGGAACGGTGATGCAGTTTATCGACAACCGTCCCGAAGGCCTTGTTTCCCTCTACTACTATGATGCAACGAATCCAGAGGCGCGTGACTTTATCTGGGAACAGGTGCATGAGCATTATTATCAGCAGGGTATTAAAACATTCTGGCTGGACGTGTGTGAGCCAGAAATGTCTCCGATGGAGCCGGATAACGTCCGTTTCTTTCTCGGTAACGGAGCAGAGGTTGGTAATAGCTACCCTCTATTACATGAGCGTGGCTTTTATGAACACATGCAGGCAGCGGGCGAAACGCAGATTCTCAATCTGTGTCGTTCTGCCTGGGCAGGCAGTCAACGTTATGGCGTGCTAGCCTGGTCCGGCGATATCAGCAGCACCTTTGAGGCATTGCGCGTACAGGTTCGTGCGGGCTTAAATATGGCCATGAGCGGTATTCCCTGGTGGACGACCGATATTGGCGGTTTCTACGGTGCGGACAGCGCATCCTCTACATTTCGTGAACTCATCGTGCGCTGGTTCCAGTACAGCACTTTCTGTCCCGTATTACGTCTGCATGGCTATCGCAATCCCGAATCCAACTCGGCAATGATGATCCAAACGGGAGGACCGAACGAGGTCTGGTCCTTTGGCGCAGAGGCATACGCCATTATCAGCGAACTGCTTGCCTTGCGCGAGCGCTTGCGTCCGTATGTAATGGAACAGATGCAACTGGCACATGAAAGAGGGATACCGCCAATGCGTCCACTCTTCTTCGACTTTCCGAACGATGAGACAGCATCTAAGGTTGACGATCAATATCTCTTCGGACCGAACTTACTTGTGGCCCCTGTATTGTACGAAGGGGCGCGTAGCCGTAAAGTTTATCTTCCCGCTGGTACCACCTGGACAGATGCCTGGACCGGTGAGGTATTTCAGGGTGGTTGTTCGTTTATGGCTGAAGCTCCTCTATCACGTATTCCCCTGTACCTCAAAGCGAGCGCACAGCTTCCTATTGTCCTCAAATGAATGTAGCCGCATATTGACTTACCACAGCAACGTGGGGTATCGCTACGTAAGGTGCTATGAGCCGCAAAGTAGAAGCCCTCAAGGAAAGGATCATACGGCTTTGCGTCATGTGTATACCCTCCCAGGCGAGACACACGCCGTTGCCAGGTACGGCCTCCTCATCGCTTCCATTGCGGCGGCTCGGAACTTGCAGACTCCCTCGTCATCATAGCATACGCGACCGAAAGAGCAAAAGCAGAACTCTCCCCCTGATTGCGTCTCACGACGACGCATTTTTCCTCAGCACATAGAGCGTCGGACTGAGTTTTCCCAAGAGAATATAGAGCGCCCAGTGGTAGTTTGCCAGCGCCACTTCATTTCTCCCGGCGCCCAGCAGCTCCTGGTAGTACTCTGGCTTGCGCAGCATGCGGGCCAGGCGCATGAGCTCGCGCGAGGCCCTGTGTTGGCTACTTAGCGCATCTGTTCTTAAAAGTGACTGTATAGCCTGCGGCTCGGTATATAATATTAAGACCAGCCACATAGAGTAAATGCCAATCTAATGTATCGGAAATAGTGTATGGCTAACCCAAATATTTATGGTAATAAGTATGGTCAACCTGGATATGTGTGGAATAATTGGCTAGATATATGTGGAATGAGGATGTGGGTTAAGCTCGTTCATGTTTGAGCTAATGCCAGATATTTATGGAAAATGACAAACAGGCTCTCAAAGTTAGTGGGACTGTGATCATAGTTAGTGGGACCCACTTTTCAAAGATAGTGGGACCAGCCCAAATATAAGATTTCGCAGTTACTTTGACTGACCTACATGCTTATCGAAAGTATAGGATTTGGCTTTCGAGTAGGGGTCCACCCTTAGGCGTCAACTTAAGCACCTGAACAAGAGAAAAGAGAAGCCAGATCAGCGTCCAAGGCCAAGAGCGAGTGAAAGCGGAGGCGACGTTGGTGTTCGAGCAAGGGCCGCTGGCGACGCTCCCGGAAGAGTCGGCGAAACTCGGGGAGCGCCTCTCGGAGTTGTTGGCGACTGTACCAGCCTTTGACGACCTGTTGCAAGCCCTCAAAGGCCAGGTGAGCCAGTCGCCAACTGCTGAGCGCGACGGCGAAGGGTTCGCCATCAGCGAGCTGGCGTCGCAAGCCTTCGAGGTCCTCCTCAATGAGCAGCCAGGCGAAAAGCCTCGCGGCAATCATAGCCTGAGCGGTCTCCGGCGTCTCACAGCGCAAGGTATGCAGGTCGAGCATCTGTTTGATACGTTTGAAGAGCACTTCAATGTGCCAGCGACAGGCGTAGAGCTCGATGACGAGGGCCGTGGGCCACTGAGCCAGTGGGAGGGTGGTCAAAAGCCGGGATAAAGCCAGCCAGAAAGCGGGCCTGTTCGCTCAGCTTGCGGCCTTTGGCGTGCGCCTCGTGCTCCTTCTTGCTTTGCCTTGCCTCGGCTTTCTCGGGGGTCGGCACGATGGCGATCACCCGCACCGCGAGGGTCGTCTGCTCGCAGCGCACCAGGGCGTTGCGTTCGTACATGCCAGGGGAGAGCGTGCGTAACCAGCCGCTCACATCGAACTGGTAGGCCGAGCTACAACTGGGGGCATGCGCTGCATACACCGGCAAGTGATACGGGCTAAAACGGGTGAGTGAGAAGCCGCCCTGCTGATCCACCGCCACCAGTTGCGGCGCGCGGCTGTAAATGCCATCGCCCACCAGGATGTCTCCTGGCTGCACGGGAACTAAGCCCAGGCTTTCTCCCACCTGCCGGGTGGTCACCCGCACCCAAGCCAGGCAGCCCGTGAGCAGGTTGTAGGCGCAATGCAGCCGCCACAACTCGCCTTTGGCCCCCAGGTTTTTCACCTCCGTCCCATCGACCAGGAGGATGCGCTGGCTCGTCGGCCCGCTCCACGAGGGGGGCGGTGCCGCCAGCAGTTCGCCAAAGAGCCACAGCAGCCAGGCCAACGCCTGCCGCAGTCGCTTGTGCCAGGCTTGCCCCGAGATGACCACGCCGGTCACTCCCACCAGTCGGCTCCACATGCTCAGCTCTTTCAACGACGAGAGGCTGAGCACATAACAGAGCAGGGCACGCAGCAACAGGGATGCCGACTGGATGCGCCGCACGCGTACAAAGGCTCCCAGCGCCCGCGCCTGGCTTTCCAGGAGGCTTCGCAAGCGCTCCTGGACCAGTTGCTGCCAGTCCGGGGTGGCCGGATCACTGACTTGCACTGACGACTCACGTAACGTATGCTGTTTTCGGTGAGACATCGCTTCTTTCCTCCTTGACTGTGAGTGCATTTTCAATGCTTTCAGTCTAGCAGGTTTGACGCGATCTCGCTTCTCTTTTCGGTTGTTCAGGTACGCTGGTTTTCGCTCTTGACCTTAAGTTGACGCCTAAGGGGGTGTCACTACATTTCTGCCTCAAAAACCTATCTGGACTTACTACTAGCAGGGTGTGCTGTATCTTCCTGCCTCACTGCTGCTGGATAGAGACCCTATCCACAGCTTATTGCGGCAAACACCCATGAAACGACCGCTGAAACAGGCTGGCAAAGGCCGGATCAGACGGCGAAAGGGTACGATTCAGCGGAGTCACGACCACCGCATCAACGCCGGGAGCAGAGTAGAAACGCGCAACCCGGTAGGTGACATGATTGGCATTCAACTCCTGCAAGAAATCCGGGTGAAGATCGTTGTGCGCAGCCAGCAGGAGCACACTGGCGCGATCTGCGTGCATCACGGCTTCATCATCGGACACAATACGTCCACCAATTTTCGTCGCCACAATCGAATCGTCGGCCTCGAACGTGATATGATCACCAACCCAACCCGTGGCCCAGACGTAATGAATATGTTCGCTCCTCAGGTAACCGACGATAGGATCAACATTTGTTGGATTGCGCGAAAGACAGCCGGTGGCCTGGAATGTATAGTTCGGGTCAGCCTGCGCATAGGCAATCCCCTGTACACCGAAATAGAGCGCCAGCACCACCAGCAGTCCAACCTGGATCGAGGCCAATGACGGTAATTTCCTGGAAGAGGTGAATCTGAGAGCAAGGTGCGCATCTGCATCCTGTTGAGCATGGCTCTGCTGTAGTCCAGGGAAGATGATGAGCGTGGCAATCAGAAATGGCAGCGCGTCCACCAATGGCACCACGTAGCGTCCCGCGCCATCAGATGGGCCACACCCGGACCCGAGTGCAGCAGCAGAGTTAGGCGCGAACCAGAAGATAATTGATGCACAGAGAAAGAAGAGCATGGGCAGCGCGGTGAGCTGCCGGACGCGCACAAACACCGGGTACCGTTTGGCGAGAAAGAGACTGGCTACCCCGAGCGCAAGGCCCGAGAAAGCAACGAACAGCCCAAAGGTCACAAGATGCGGATTCGCCGTCGTGACATCCGGCTGCGTCGGCAAAGCTCCACCCAGGGCTCGCGGAGCAAGACA
>WNFP01004329.1_pt1 | contig 11434 bp, 10 predicted proteins | sample 5400201 | NCBI WGS metagenome assembly WNFP01 (sample SAMN13153355, study PRJNA577476) | soil metagenome | isolation source: 115 cm saprolite under Madrone tree | place: USA:California | collected 2016-06-14
CGTGCGGCCCGCCTGCGGCGACATGCCGGCCAGTGGGCGCTCCCCGGCGGTCGATTCGAGGACGGCGAAAGCGCCGCGACGGCCGCCCTCCGTGAGCTCGCCGAAGAGGTCGGCCTCACGCCGGGCGCGGACGCGGTCCTCGGTCTCCTCGACGATTACGGAACGCGCTCGGGATTCGTCATCACGCCCGTCGTCGTCTGGGGCAGCACCGGAGCCGAGCTCGCGCCCGACCCCGACGAGGTCGCGGCCGTATATCGGGTGCCGCTCGCGGTGCTCGACGATCCGGGCGTACCGCGCCTGAAGCGCATCCCGGAGAGCGATCGACCGGTGATCTCGATCGCGATGGTCGGCACGCACGTCCACGCGCCGACCGCCGCGATCGTCTACCAGCTGCGCGAGGTTGCGCTGCACGGCCGCCCAACGCGCGTCGCGCATTTCGAGCAGCCGGTATTCGCGTGGCGATGAGGAGGTCGCGACGTGAGTGACGGTGCAGCGGTGGCGGGTGTCCGTCTTCGGCCGATGGTCGAGGCGGATTTGGCGGCGGTGAATGCGATCTACAACCACTACGTGCTGCACTCGACGTGCACCTACCAGCTCGAGCCCGAGACCGACGCGGGGCGCGCGGCGTGGTTTCGCGAGCACGGTGAGGCGCATCCGCTCCTCGTCGCCGGGGAGGGGGATCGCGTCGTCGCCTGGGCGTCGCTCTCGCGCTATCAATCGCGATGCGGGTACTCGAGCACGGTCGAGGACTCGATCTACGTCGATCACGCGTTTCACCGCCGCGGCATCGGCAGCGCGCTGCTCGCGGAGCTCGTGTCGGGCGGTCGCGCGCTCGGCCATCACGTGATCGTCGCCGGCATCGACTCTGCGCAGCCGGGCAGCGTCGCGCTGCACGCGCGCTTCGGCTTCGTCGAGTCGGGTCGCATGCGCGAGGTCGGCCGCAAGTTCGGTCGCTGGCTCGACGTCGTGTACATGCAGCTCGTGCTCTGAGCGTGGCACGCTGACCATCGATCGCTACTCGTATCGTCCCCGGCCGGTTGCGACGCGCCCCGCCGCCGAGCTACCAATGCACTGATGTCTCGCCCGGCACGAAATCCTCCGCTCCCTCATCGATTCACGAGGGAGGAGTATCACCGGATGGGCGACGCCGGGCTCTTTGCGGACGAGCGCGTCGAGCTCCTCGACGGGACGATCGTCAACATGGCTCCGCAGAACAGTCCGCATGCCAGTACGGTCACACGCCTCCACCGGGCGCTGATGCGTGCGATCGGAGAGACGGCGCATCTCCGCTCGCAACTTCCGATCGTCCTCGACGACTGGTCCGAGCCTGAGCCCGACGTCGCCGTCTGCAAGCTCGACCCGCACGACTACGCGCGCGAGCACCCGCATCCGTCCGATCTCGTCCTCGTGTGCGAGGTCGCGGACTCGTCGCTCGCCTACGATCGCGGCGCGAAGGCCGCCGCATATGCGGCGAGCAGCATCCGCGAGTACTGGCTCATCGATCTCGAGAGCCGCACGATCGAAGTCCGAAGCGATCCCGAGCCTGCGAGCCGCCGGTATCGTCGCGACGCACTCGTTCGCGAAGGAGAGACGCTCACCGCGCCAGGCGGTGCCGTCATCGCCGCCGCCGACATTCTTCCGCCGCGCTGAGGATTGTTTTCGGCGCGCTTCTGCGCCCGAAATGTCGCGGATGCGCCGTAGAACGTAGTGCGGCGCGCCTCTGGGTGCGCCACACTAGTGACCGCGGTCGGCGGACCCGACGGACGACGCGGCACACTCTCGCATGGCACCTCGAGCCGGTTGGGGCTTATCCGTTGTCTCGGGGATTGACTCCACATGACGAGGTTCCCATGCTGAAGGGTACGCCTGTTCCTCCTCGACCGCTGCTCGAAGGAGAAGATTCGATGAAGGCACTCATCCGTTTCGTTCTCGGATCATAAGCGAGAAAGGGGTTTATCATGCTCACACGATGCTTCGTGACGATGGCGCTGGCGTTGCTCGTCGGCGCGCGCTCGGTGTCGGCCCAATGCCCCGCCGCGACGAACACGCCATTCGGTGCGGATGACAGCGGGGTGCTCACCTGCAGCAACACGGCGGCGGCATGTGAGAATAAGGTCGAGCAAGCCGTGTTCGTTTTGGCGAAGGCGATCCTCAAGTGTCACGCGAAACAGGCAGATGCCGTGTTCAAGGGACAGTCCTTCGATGAGGAGTCCTGTGAGTCCGCTGCCCAGAGCTCGTTCACGACGAAGAATACGACCGTCGTCAGCGCGAAGTGCCCGTGTGTGAACCTCGGAAGCATCACGAGCGCGTGGGAAACCGAGCTCGATGGTACGATCAACGCCCTGACGTATTGCGATGGTTGGGACGGCGGCACGTCGACCTGTACGGGGACGACGGCGATTGACCCCGGCGGGGATGACCAGGGCTGCGTGAACCCGGCGAGCGCCGACGAGCAGAAGTGCCAGGACCAGACCGCGAAATGCATAGCCAGCCTCGTGAAGAACTACACCAAGTGTCACCAGACCGCCGCGAAGGCGTTCGTGAAGAATCACGCGTTCGTCGAAGAGACCTGTGAGCAGGGGCCGCTGGACGGCAAGTCGGCCGCCGAGCGGTTCAATAGCTGCGTCACCAAGGCGTCGGCGAGCGGGGCGTGTGCGCCGTGCAACGCGGCCAATCAGGCGTCGACCCTCGCCGCCATCGACAGCATGATGGACGGATCCAACAACAGCGCCGTCTACTGCACGCCGTAGTCGGTTCCGGATACTCGCCTCGTGACGACCGGGGATGTGCCGCTCGCTCGCTTTGGTCGCGCGAGCGGGCTCCCTCGGTGATGGTGAGCCTGCCCGTCTTCATGGGCGTCCCGATTGTGGACAAAGTGTCCGGATCATCTGATTCCTGGCTGACCGACGGTTGGCGAAGTGCATCAGTGCATCCTCGGCGGTGTGGCATCCGCGGGCGGCGGTTCGGACTCCACACCAGTCCAGCGCTCGCGCAGCCGCATCCATAGTGCGAGGCGTGACCAGTCCGGTTGGCGCACGATCCGCATGCGTGCCGGGTCGAGCCACGGGTTGGGGAAGAAGACGGTCATCATCTGCTCGTCGCGCCCGTTCCACATTCGAAATCCCCACGAGCTGTGACGTCCCGCGCGGTCGCTGTCACGGAAGAATGCCGCGCGGGCGCAGCGCCGCCAGGCTGCGAGCGCGGGCGGGGTGGGTCGATTGCGCGTGCCACGATGCGGACCGATGCAGAGGTGGAAGTGCCATGCCTCGTCGCCGCCGGTCGAGACCGTGACGTAGCCGTCGAGCGTGCTGACGCGCGGCCGTGCGAAGAGGCGTCCTTCGAAGACCGCACCCTCGATGCAGGGTCCGAAGACGACCTCGCGCCAGTGCTCCTCGAAGAGCTCACGGAGGAGCGCCAGCAACGTCGCCTCGTCCGGCGCGACCGCGAAGTACTCGGTCGTCGTCCCGTCGAGGTTGTGCCTGATCGTCGCGCTACCGGTCGCCGCCGTTACGGGTTTGCTCTCGACGTCATTCATTGACTTGGGACGCGGTTGCGAGCGTATCTTTGCGTGCTCGGTATCGCTCTTCGGCGATACCCGGGTCAACTCGCATGAACGGCATCCACGACATGGGCGGCATGCACGGCTTCGGCCGCGTGACTGTCGAGCGCGACGAGCCGGTCTTCCACGCGCCCTGGGAAGGCCGGGTGCTCGGCATGGTGTACCAGGTGGTGGGACGCGGGTGGGGAAACATCGACTCGTTCCGCCACGCGATCGAACGGCTCGATCCCATCACGTATCTCTCGGTCGGTTACTACGGTCGCTGGTTGCGCGCCGTCGAGAGGCTGCTGGTCGATGCCGGCGTGCTGCGCCCGGGTGAGGTCGAGGCGCGACTCGCCGGAACGAGAGAGACATCCTCGGCCGGAGCAGTGACGGCGTTCCCACCAAACGCGCCGAATGCCTTCTTCGGCGTGGTGCGGACCGTGGAAGCGCCGCCGCGCTTCGCCGTCGGACAAACGATACGGGCGCGCAACCTCCAACCCGCCGGACACACGCGGCTGCCCGCCTACGTGCGAGCGAAACGCGGCACCGTCGATCGCGTCCATCCGGCGTGCGTCTTTCCCGACACACACGCCCACGGCCGAGGAGAGCGGCCGCAGTACGTCTACAGCGTGCGCTTTGCGGGTGATGAGCTGTGGGGCGCCGATGCCGATCCTGGCGCATCAGTCAACATCGATCTCTTCGAGGAGTACCTCGAACCGGTACGAGGCAAGCATGAGTGAGCACGATCACGATCACACGCACGACGACGAGCACGTCACACCTGATGCGGCGCGGAACGCGCTCCGCGCCGAGGCGCTCGAGTCGCTACTGGTCGAGCGGGGCCTCGTCCTGCCGCAGGTGATCGACGCGCTCATCCGCCGCTTCGAGGAGGACATCGGTCCGCTGAACGGCGCCAAGGCGGTCGCGCGTGCCTGGGTCGACCGTGCGTATCGCGCGCGCCTGCTGAGCGACGCGGGCAGCGCGATCGGCGAGCTCGGAGTCGTGGCGATTCCTGCACAGGCTCCGCTGGTCGTGGTCGCGAACTCGCCCTCGGAGCACAACCTGGTCGTGTGCACACTCTGCTCGTGTTACCCGAACGGGCTCCTGGGCTTGCCGCCGGCCTGGTACAAGAGCCCGGCGTATCGTTCCCGCGCCGTGCGCGAGCCGCGCCGTCTGCTCGCCGAGATGGGCCTCGCGCTGCCGGAGACGGTGCAGATCCGCGTCTGGGATTCGAGCGCCGAGCTGCGCTACATGGTGCTGCCCGAGCGACCGCCGGGCACCGACGGCATGAGCGAGGAGGCGCTGCAGGCACTGGTCACGCGCGACGCGCTGATCGGCGTCGCGAACCCGAAGCCGCCCTCCGGTGGCGACATTGGGTGAGCACGACCACGCGCTGCCGGCCGAGCCGCGACCCGCGCCGGAGCTCGACCAGTCCGGAGCCGCGGCACCGCCGCGGAAGAACGGCGAGCTCGTCTTCGAGAGCGCCTGGGAGGCACGTCTCTTCGGGATGACGATGGCGTTGCACGAGGCCGGCTGCTTCACCTGGAACGAGTTTCGCGATCGGTTGATCGCGGCGATCGCCGACTGGGAGCGGCGCTCCGCCGGCAGCGACGCGGGGTGGAGCTACTATGGATGCTGGCTGCAGGCGTTCGAGACGTTGCTCGCGGCCAAAGGCCTCTGCGCGCCGGACGTGCTCGCGCGGCGCATCGGCGAGCTCGCCGCCCGTCCGAAGGGGCACGACCACGTCAGCCACGAGAGCCCAGCAGCGCACGATACTCGGCGATGAAGCTAGGGCAGTGGCTGACGATCCGCCGCGTGGACGTTGACGCGCAAGGGACATAGAGGTACAGACTTCCTGTACAGACAATTCGATGCCCAAAGAAACGACCTACACCCAGGCGCGCGCAAACCTCGCCTCGCTTTGCGATGACGTGACGACGACGCGCGAGGTCGTGATCATCCGGCGCCGCGGGGCGCGCGATGTGGCGCTGGTGGCGGCCGACGAGCTCGGAAGCTTGATGGAAACGGCGCACCTCTTGCGTTCCCCGAGGAACGCCAGAAGGCTGATCACCGCCTTGCAGCGTGCCAGCGGGAAGAAGCTGAAGCCTCAGACGGTGGACAAGCTCCGGCGAGACTTCGGCCTTGGCAAAGACGCCTGAGCCGGCATCGAGGCGTCGCAGCGATCGCGTCGCGGTCTTCCATCCGGAGTTTCGTCAAGACCTTCGTTACTGGGTCGAGACGAATCGTCGAGCGGCGCTTCGGGTTCTCGATCTGGTGGAGGCCGTGATACGCGATCCGTTCCAGGGCATCGGCAAACCCGAGCCGTTGAAGTATGTCCTTACGGGGGCTTGGTCGCGCCGGATCACCGAAGAACATCGGTTGGTCTACGCGGTGAGCGCTGCGCGCGTCGATTTTCTTCAGGCCCGATACCACTACTGATCGCAACGCGAGCCATCCCCGCAGCCGGCGCGGCGCCGTTCGCTCAATCGCTCTTGTCGGTGAACTTCTCGCTCTGATTCGCGGTTGCAGGCGCGCTGTAGTCGGCCGTCCAGCAGAAGCCGTCGCTGTTCGTCAGCTGCACGGTCATCTTCGGGCTTTGATCGAGCGGCAGGAGCGGCTCGACGGCACTGAAGCCGAGATTCGCTCCTTTGCCGAGCCACGAGATCCGCGACCGTCCGGTGGCACCGGACATGAGCTTGATCGTTCGCGTCCCCTCCTGCGCCAACGTCGGGTCCGAATACTTGAGACCGCTCGCCGTCGCGCTCCAGCAGGGCTTCCCCGCGCAGCTTCCGCCGGGAGCAACCGTGGCAGTCGTGACGACACTCGGCGTGCCGCCGCTGTCGTCGTACAGACAGAGCGTGTAGCTGGTGTCGCCATTTACGGGATCGCCGAGCTCGGCGACGCTCGTCGCCGCGCCTTTGCGCCAGCTCCACTTGATCTGATCGCCGGAATCCGGCGTCGCGTCCTTGATCGTGATGCTCGACGAGCGCGGCTGCGTCGTGCCGTGGCAGGCGGCAACGGGCGTGACGGCGCAGTCGGCGGGAGTATCGACGACGCCGGCGAGGCAGTCGGCGCGGACGTCTTCCGTGTGGTGCACCTTTCCCTTGCGATCAGGGAACGCGCGCGCCGAGCGGAAGTAGAAGCTGTAGCGGTCGCACCAATCGGCATCGGCGAGAAGGCGCGTGTCGGCGTCGCCGTAGCCGGGCTCACCCGGCTTCTTCAGCCAGCGATCCATCCACGCGACCGAGTAGTGCTCGCCCATCGGACGTCCCCACCCGCCCGTGCAACCGCCGCTCGAGATGTCGGGACACCACGACGTCGTCGGAAACGACGGCACCGAGCTCCACTCGTAATGCGTGCTGCCCTGGATGGTGAATTGATAGACGGGAATGCCGGCGTCGCGGTACGCGGCGTAGGGCGTCTTGTGGCCCTCGGGGTCGGGCTCCTGCGTGAACGGCATCGGCGTGAGGCCGTACTCGCTCGCCTCGCCCATCGCGGGCACGCGCGGTGGGCCGTCGGCGCTGAGGCCGAGCTTGTCCCACGCGATCACGACGTCGACGGGGTTCTGACCGTCGTCGTCGGGAAACGCGAAGCGATCTCCCGGGTAGCCTTGCACCGCGGAGACGCCGGACGCGCCGAGCGAGTGCCCGGTGATGCCGAGCCGGTTCAAATCCAAGCGGTCGAAGAATGGATTGTACGGCGCGACCTCCGTCGGGTACGTGCCGGCGCAGGTGACGTTGTGCGGGTAGAGCCGCGTCGGTGACGAGCGGAAGAAGTCGATGACGTTCACGAGGCCGCTGAAGAAGACGTCGGAGTTGACGTTGCCGCCCTGCTCGCCCGACGGCGTCTGCTGGTCGGAGCGGCCTTGGCCGCGCGGGTCGAACGTGATCACGACGTAACCGTCGCGGACGAGCGCTTGCGTGAACCACCAGTAGAGCGGCTCCGTTGCCTGGATCGAGCCGTTCTCGACGACGACGCCGGGCAGCAGCGCATCGCCCGTATGCCAGCCGTGCGGCGCCCACACGCGGCCGGAGATGCGCGCGCAGCCGGCGTCGTAGAAGACGACCGGCGCGACCTCCGCCTCGTTCTCGTAGAACGGCGCGCCGTTCGCGCCGGCGTAGGCGGCGTAGCGCGTCGGGTCGCCGACCGCGAGCGATCCCCACGTCGCGCTGACCGGCGTCAGCTCGCTGTTGCCGGACGGCGGCCCGACCCACGAGGGATCGGCGAGCGCGCGATTCGCCCACTCTTGCTGATTCGCCAGCCCCTGCATGTTCCAGGCGTTCTGAAACGTCGGATTGGCCTGCTCGCTCGGCGCCTCGGACGTGCGGGCGTAGTTCTGCGCCTCGCGTTGCTCCCACTCTGGAGTGCCGGGATCGGGGCCTTCCGGTATCGCCCACGCGGACGTCGCCGCGAGCAGCAGCGCGCAGAGCGCGAGCGCGGCCGAGCCGCCAATCGCCGTCGCGAGTGTGGAAGCTCTGGAACCTGCGGCGCCACGAGCAATCGTCGAATGCATACGCTTCCCTCCTCGAGGTGCTGAATGGACCGGCGATTCGTCGCGCGCGTCCGGCACGCGACGGCGCTCGAAGCTACGCGGCGATCACCTTCAGGCCCATCACCGAACGCGGGGAGCAGCGCCGCGGAAATGCGGCGAGGGCGCAACAAAGAGCCGGGGCACGACGTAGTCGATTGGCGGGGAGCGAGGCCTAGGAGGCAATCAGCGCGACGCCGATCCGGGTCGAGCAGATCATCGCGACGACGATCCGGTGCATCCGTCCTCGTAGCGATTAGGACGCGCGGCGCGCGAGCGCCGTTCCCGCACGTGAGCGCGTCGCGAGGACGCGGCGGCCGGCGGGCGTGCCGACGCCGCGCATGAAGACGTCGACGACCGTCACCACGAGGCGCTCGAGGCGGTCGTCACGCGTCCGGTAGCGGTTTACGCCGCGCACCATGCCGAGGAGGATCTCGGCGCCGATGCGACAGTCGATCGGACGCACGTGGCCCGCGGCCATCGCGCGCGCCAACGTCGCCGCGATGAGCGACGAGAGCTGCGCGCGCTGGCGCATCCACTCGCGCGCATCGGCGTCCGACCTGTGCTCGTGACGGTGGATCAGGGCAAAGAAGAACCGGCGGTCCCAGAAGAACGCGAGCGTGCCGCGCACGATGCGCTCGAGCTGGCGCGCCGGCAGGTCGGGGACCTCGAGCGTCGCCTCGAGCTCGGCGCGCAGCCGGCTGATGCCGTCGAACGTGATCGCGAGATAGAGCTCGCGCTTGCTGCGGAAGTGCCGGTAGAGCGTCCCCTTCCCGATGCCGCACGCCGCGGCGACGTCGTCCATCTGCACCTCGTGATAGTCGCGACGGGCGAAGATGTCTTCCGCCCGGGCGCGGATCGCGTCGTGCAGGCCGGGGATCGGCGGCCGCCCGCGCGGACGCAACGGCGCGCGCGCATGCGGGCGGCGTGATGACCGCGGATGGCCGAGCGCGCGCGCCATCACACCCTCGACGGCGCCGGCGACGCCAGCGCGGCGCCCGCTCGCCGCCGCATCCGCAGAAACCGCAGCCGCAGGCGGTCGAGGTAGAGGTACACGACGGGCGTCGTGTAGAGCGTGAGCAGCTGACTGACGATCAGCCCGCCGACGATCGTGATGCCGAGCGGCCGGCGCAGCTCGGCGCCGGTGCCGCCGCCGAGCGCGAGCGGCAGGCCGCCGAGCAGCGCCGCCATCGTCGTCATCAGAATCGGACGGAAGCGCAGCACGCACGCCTCGTAGATCGCGTCCTCGGGCGACTTCTGTTCGCGGCGCTCGGCGTCGAGCGCGAAGTCGATCATCATGATCGCGTTCTTCTTCACGATGCCGATGAGGAGGATGATGCCGATCAGCGCCATCACGCTGAGGTCGGTGCCGCAGAGGAGCAGCGCGACGAGCGCGCCGACGCCGGCCGACGGCAACGTCGACAGAATCGTGATCGGGTGCACGTAGCTCTCGTAGAGGACGCCGAGGACGATGTAGACGGTGACGAGCGCAGCGGCGATCAAGATCGGCTCGTTCGCGAGCGACGCCTGGAATGCCTGCGCGGTGCCTTGGAACGTCGCGCGAATCGACGACGGCATGCCGATCTCGCGCGACGCCCGGCCGATCGCGTCGACGGCGTCGCCGAGCGACATGCCGGGCGTGAGATTGAAGGACAGCGTCACCGCCGGGAACTGTCCCTGGTGATTGACGGCGAGCGCGGTCGTCGACGGGGCGAAGTGCGTGAACGCGGCGAGCGGCACCGGCGCGCCGGTCGTCGAGGGGAGATACACGTCGCCCAAGGTCTCCGGGCTCTGCCAGAACTGCGGCGCGACCTCCATGACGACGTGGTACTGATTCAGCTGCGTGTACATCGTCGACACCTGGCGCTGCCCGAACGCGTCATAGAGCGCGTCGTCGATCTGACGCGCGGAGATGCCGAGGCGCGCCGCGGTGTCGCGGTCGATCTGCAGCGACGCCTCGAGGCCGCGGTTCTGCGCGTCGCTGCTGGCGTCGGTGATCTCGGGCATCGTCTGCAGCTTGCGCAGCATGCGCGGCGCCCATTCGTTCAGCTCGTCGAGGTCGTCGTCTTGCAGCGTGAACTGGTAGAGCGCGTTGCTGAGCCGTCCGCCGACGCGGATGTCCTGCACGCCTTGCAGGAAGAGGCTCGCGCCGGGAACCTTCGCGAGCTTCGGCCGCAGCCGATTGATCACGTCGTCGGCGCTCACCTTGCGCTCGCTGAGCGGCTTCAGCGCCATGAACACGCGCGCGGTGTTCGTCGCACCGGATTGGCCGCCGGCGATGCCGACGGTGTTCGCCACCGCCGGATCCGCCATGATCACGTCGACGTACGCCGCGAGCTTCTCGCGCATGGACTGGAACGAGGTCGCCTGGTCGGCCTGCACGCTGCCGAAGATCCGGCCCGTGTCCTGCACCGGGAAGAATCCCTTCGGGACGACCGTGTAGAGGTAGATGTTGATGCAGACGGTGAGCACCGCGACGGCGAGCGTCAGCGCCGAATGGCGCAGCACCCACCGCAAGCTCGTCTCGTAGTGCCGGTGCAGCCACTCGAAGCCGCGCTCGCTCAGGCGGTAGAGCCGTCCGTGCGACCCGCGCTCCGGGCGGAGGAACTTCGCGCACATCATCGGCGTCGTCGTCAGCGAGACGATGAGCGACATCACGATCGCGACCGACAGCGTCACCGCGAACTCGCGAAAGAGCCGCCCGACGATCCCGCCCATGAGCAGGATCGGAATGAACACGGCGATCAGCGACGTGCTCATCGACAGCACCGTGAAGCCGATCTCGCGCGAGCCGCGGAGCGCAGCCTGCACCGGCGCCATGCCTTGCTCGAGATAGCGCGACACGTTCTCGATCACGACGATCGCGTCGTCGACGACGAAGCCGGTCGAGATCGTGAGCGCCATGAGCGACAGGTTGTCGATCGAGTAGCCGAGGAGCCACATCACGCCGAACGTCCCGACGAGCGACAATGGCACGACCACGCTCGGGATCAGGGTCGCCCAGATGTTGCGGAGAAAGACGAACACGACGAGCACGACGAGGGCGATCGAGATCGAGAGCGCCAGCTCGACGTCGGCGATCGAGGCCCGCACCGTCTCCGTGCGGTCCATCACGACCGCGAGGTCGATGGCGCGCGGGATCGATGCCTCGAGCTGCGGCAGGAGCGCGCGCACGCGATCGACGGTCTCGATGATGTTCGCGCCCGGCTGGCGATAGATGATGACGAGCACGGCGGGCTTGCCGTTGGTGAAGCCGACGTTGCGGACGTTCTCGACCGAGTCTTCCACCTCGGCGACGTCGGACACGCGGACCGCGGCGTTGTTCCGATACGCGATGACGAGCGGCCGATACTCCTCGGCCTTCA
>WNFP01004330.1_pt1 | contig 11430 bp, 3 predicted proteins | sample 5400201 | NCBI WGS metagenome assembly WNFP01 (sample SAMN13153355, study PRJNA577476) | soil metagenome | isolation source: 115 cm saprolite under Madrone tree | place: USA:California | collected 2016-06-14
ATCTTCTCCGTTGTCGAAGGCGCGCTCCTGCGCCCGTTGCCCTTCCCGCACGCGGAACGACTCGTCAGAATCTACGAAGCCCTGGATGAAAATGGCGCGCGTTCGGCGTCGCTGAATCTGAGCGATCGCACAGTCGCGCGGTTCCGCGAGTTCGGGCGCGACATTTTCGAAGATGTTGCTGGTGGAACGGGCGGCGCCTCAGTCGTTAGCGTAAACGCTAGTTCGCCGGCGCAAACCGTCCCCGCCGCGCGAATCACCTACAACTTTTTTAATGTCCTCGGATTGCCGCCGTCGCAGGGCCGCAACTTCACGCCGGAAGAGGGGACCGACAAAGCGGCGAACGTCGCGATCATCAGTGACGATTTCTGGCGCAACACATTGAACTCGCGCCACGACGTGCTCGGCAGCACGATCATCGTCGACGGCATGCCGCGCACAATCATCGGAGTCATGCCAAAGGCGTTCCGGCATCCGTATCGCGCGAATCTGTGGCTGCCGCTTGCGCTCGATCCTGGCAACCCTGCCACGATTAACAATCACTATCTCTATGGTGTCGCGCGACTGCGTCCCGGTGTTACGCCGTTAAAAGCAGAAGAGGCGGTAAGGCGCATGTGCGCCGCGATTAATCGCGACGATCCGAACCCTGCGAATGCGCGTGGCGCTTACATCCCGCCATTGCGCGAAAGTTTTGTGATGGATTTGCGGCCGAAAATTCTCGTCATTATCGGTGCTGCCGGCTGCGCGCTTTTGATTGCTGCCGTGAACTTCGCCGGTCTGCTGCTGGCCCGCGTGATCGAGCGGGAAGGGGAGTTTGCACTGCGAGCGGCGCTCGGTGCGAGCAGGGGCCAGATCGTCAGACAACAACTCATCCAGGCGTTGTTCATTGCGCTTGTCGGGACCGCGCTGGGTCTCCTCGTGGCGTCGTTCATAACCCCAGTGCTTTTCGCGCTCAGCCCTGAAGGCGCGGATGCAACCGGTAGCGCGATGCGCGAATTCGATTACGCTGCGAGACTGGATCTGCCGGTGTTCGCTTTTGCTGCCGGTATGATGGCACTGGTCGGTTTGGGTTTCGGTTTGCTGCCCGCCTTACGTGCATCGCGCACGGATTTACGCGGCGCAATGAGCGTGACGTCGCGAGGCGCAACACTCGACCGCAGTGCGCGCAGACTGCTCGGCTCATTCGTTGTAATCGAACTCGCCATTGCTGCTGCACTGCTGACAGCCAGCGTTACCGCGACGCAGTATTTTCGAAAGTTGATCGAGGAGCCATGGGGCTTCGAGACGAAACACCGCCTCGCCTTTAGCGTCACCGTTCCCGATCGATTCTTTCCCACCGCTACAGTGAAACAGAACGCGCTGGAAACTTCGCTGGCGCAACTGCAGACAATGCCAGGCGTGAAATCCGCCACGGTTGTGTCGCCGTCGCCAATGGACGCGTCTTGGACATTGATGCTGTTCAACGCCGAAGGAGCGCCTGCACCCGAGCCGCGCGGTGTGTACACAGCGTACTCGCGCGTCCCGGTGCCCGGCTATTTCCAGAGCATGGGCCAGCCGCTGTTGCAGGGCCGCGATTTCAACGCCGGCGATACTGCCGACGCGCCGCTGGTCTGCATCATCAGCAAAAACATCGCGCAACGCTTTTGGCCTAAAGATTCGCCCATCGGCAAACGCATCCGGTGGGGACGACTCGACGGAACTCGCCCGTGGTTCACGATCGTCGGCGTCGTCGGCGACATGAAAGCAATCGCCGATCCGCGCGACGGGGAGGTGCTCGGCATGATAGCGCGGCCGCTCGCGCAAATGCTCGTGCACGCGAGCACATTGCTCGACGACATCACCTTTGTTCTGCACACCGATGGTCGCTCGGTTAACGAGGCGTCGATCCGCGCCGCGCTCGCCCGCGCGAATGTTAATCTCGCTGCGTACAATTTTGTTTCGCTCGAAGACGCCGCCGCGCGGTCGCGCACGACTGAGCGGTTCATTTTCGTTCTTGTCTCAGCGTTCGGACTCATCGGGCTCGTGCTCGCTGCTGTGGGTCTGTATGGCCTGCTCGCGCTTCAGGTCGCGCGGCGCGAGCGCGAATTTGGCATCCGCAGCGCGCTCGGCGCCACAGCGCGTCAGATCATCCAGCTCGTCGCGCGCCAGGGTGCAATGCTGCTCTCGTTAGGCTTCACTGCCGGTGCGCTCGCGACTTACGGAGTGGTGCGCCTGGTCAAAAATCAATGGGCCGAAATGCCGGCGCCGAATCTGATCGCGTGCATTTGCGCGGCGATCGTGCTCGGCATTGCGGTGATGATCGCGTGCTGGTTGCCGGCCCGGCGCGCCGCGCGTGTTGATCCTGTTATCGCCCTTCGTGCCGAATGATGACCGTGACCATATGAACGATCTCAAGTTCGCTTTTCGCCAGCTGCGCAAATCTCCTGGGTTCACTGTTGCCGTTGTTGTCACCCTGGGAGTTGGGATCGGGATCAACGTCGCGATGTACAGTATTATTCACGCTGTACTGCTGTCGGAGCTTCCCTTTCCTGAGGCTGATCGTGTTGTCGCGATTTCGGAAGCATGGGCAGACGGCATTTCGCCGATCTCGTATCCGGATTACCTGGACTGGAAAGCTGCGCAGCATTCGTTCGATGAGATCGCGGTCGCGCGGCGTGATGACTTCAACATGACTGGCGATGGCGAACCTGAGCGCTTCTCCGGTCTCTTTGTTACCGCGAGTTACTTCCGCGTTTTGAAGATTCTACCAAAGTTAGGTCGCACATTTTTCGATGAGGAAGATTCCGTCGCGGGCGCTAATCCGGTGGTATTAAGCGAACATCTCTGGCGCTCACGTTTCGCTGCGGACCCAAATATCGTCGGGCGCAAATTGATCTTAAATACGATTAGCTATGAGGTTGTCGGCGTTGCGGCTGAAAGCCTATCGATCATCCGCAATCCCGAGACGGCTCGCAATTCGCAGGGCGCCCGCAATGCCGATCTTTACGCTCCATTCGGGTTCTATGCTGATCGCCCAGCTTATCGTGACCGTAGGAACCACGTTGGATTTTATGGAATCGCCCGACTGAAGCATGGCATCTCGATCGAACAGGCGAGAGCCGACCTGAAGGTCATTGCTAAAAATTTGGAAATCAAATATCCCGATTCCAATACGGGCGTAAGTGTTGCTGTTAGTTCGCTTCAGGACAGTATCGTTGGAAACTATCGGCCGATGCTGTGGTTGCTTGAGGCCGCGGTCGCTCTGGTGCTTTTGATAACTTGCGCAAACATCGCCAATTTGCTGCTCGTTCGCACCACCGCGAGAGAGAAAGAAATCGCAATGCGTGCAGCATTAGGAGCGACCAGAGGAAGACTGATTAGACAATTGCTTAGCGAGAGCATTGTGCTTGCGTTTTTCGGTGGCGCGTTGGGTTGCCTGCTCGCTTTCTGGAGCAAAGACCTGATCATATTTTTGTCGCCTCATGATTTCCCGAGATTGCAGGAAATCCGAGTGGACCTCTCAGTCCTTGCGTTCAGCGTAATCATTACGTTGGCTACAAGCTTGATGTTCGGATTTGCTCCTGCTTGGAGACTTTCGAATACAGAGTTTACAACCATATCGAAGTCCGCAGGCGGCTCACATCAAGCGCGAAGTCTTGGCTTACTGATCGTTGGACAAGTTGCTTTTGTCTCCGTCTTATTGATCACTGCAGGCCTTCTGACCAAAACGTTTCAGGCTCTGGAGAACGAACCGCTTGGGTTCAATCCAAACAATCTTTTGACGATTGGACTCAAACTCCCTGCGCTAACGTACAACGACCCAGCTCGGCAGACGGCGTTCTATCAACAGCTCCTTGGAAAAGTTGAGGCGCTTCCGGGGGTAACGACTGCAGCAATCGACGACGATGTACCCTTTAGCGGATTTCGTGCTACGGGAAATTTTACGGTAACCGGTCAGCCGGAGCCACGACTTGGTGAAGAACCAATCGCAGAACTGCATTGTGTCTCGCCGGATTACTTCAAAACGATGGGAATACCCATACTTCGAGTGCGCATTTTTGAGCCTGACAATGTCTTAGGCAAACCGCTTGTCATCGTAATTGACGAGTATCTGGCTCGCACATTTTTCCCAAGTCAAAACCCGATCGGCCAGCAACTCAGTCAAGAAGGGTTGGACAAGACGAAGGTGCTTTACACGATCGTGGGAATTGTTCCAAGCGTGAGGCACGGAGAACCAGGAATTGCGCCGAAGATTCCACAGATTTATTGGCCCGCAGCACAATTTCCCAGCCTGCAAGAGACTTTGCTTGTGCGAACCGCTGGTGATTCTCGCGCGCTGTTGCCTTCAATTCGAGCCGCCGTTCATGCAACCGATCCACAGTTGCCAGTGTTCGCCGTGCGCACCATGGATGAAGCCATCGCCGCCAGCATCGCAACTCGGCGTTCTTCCGCAACGCTAGTCGCCGGATTTTCCATTCTTGCGTTGTTTCTCGCTGCTCTTGGTCTGTACGGAGTCTTGGCTTATTCCGTCACCCGCCGCACCCGCGAAATAGGAATCCGAATCGCACTGGGTTCTCCGCGAGCAAAGATTTGCGCACTGATCGTTCGTCAGGGAATCACGATGGTTGCGCTAGGGATTTTGGCTGGCGTCTTGGTATCGCTGAGCTGCGGCCCGTTAATGAGACACTTTGTTTATGGCGTAACGCCTCATGATCCCGCCATTATCATAGATGTCACAGCTCTGCTAGCAGCAATCGCCGTTCTCGCGTGCTGGTTGCCGGCCCGGCGCGCCGCGCGTGTTGATCCTGTTATCGCCCTTCGTGCCGAATGAAAACCGACCTGCAATCAAACTCCCGATAAATCCCTATGATCTCCGACTTAAAATACGCGCTTCGGACGCTGGCTAAAACGCCGGGGTTCACCATCATCGCCGTGTTTACGCTTGCGCTCGCCATCGGCGCGAACACAGCAATCTTTAGTTTGATCAACGATTTGTTCCTGCGGGGCCTGCCGTTTAAGCAACCATCGCGCGTGGTGCACCTCTTCGGAGGCGATAAATCGCGCGATCTCGTCGATATCGGCGTATCGGCACCGCGCTACCAACATTTTCGCGATGGGCAAACGGTGTTCGATGGATTAGCGGCGGAGAATTTCTTTCTCTTCACACTGACCGGTCTTGGCGATCCGGTGCAGGTCTTTGGCGGGCGTTTGACTTCGAACTATTTTGACCTGCTCGCCGTGCGCCCAATTCTCGGACGCAACTTCCTGCCGCAGGAAGAAGAGGGCGCCGATGTCGCAGTCGTCACCAAGAATTTCTGGCAGAAGCGCCTCGGCGGTGATCCCAACGTGATCGGCCGCAGCATCACACTCGATGGCACTGCGCATACGATCGTAGGGGTGTTGCCAAACATGCCGGCGACCTGGTTCGGAGCGAACCCAATCGCGGAAGTCTGGACGACGAAGCCGTTCCAGCTTCCGGGGTTCACGTATGAACGAATGATGCGCGGCACAAGCTTTCTGCGTGTAATCGGCCGGATGAAGCCGAACATCACGCTCGCGCAGGTGAGAGCAGCGCTGCCGTCGCTCGACCAAAGCTATCGCACACAGTACCCGAATAAGATCGACAGCGGGTTCACAACTACGGTGAAGACGCTGCCGGAAGACGTGACCGAAAACTTTCGCGCGGGCTTCGCAACGCTGTTCGCTGCTGTTACCCTTGTTTTGCTGATTGCATGCAGCAATGTCGCGAACTTATTGCTAGTCCGCTTCAGCGGACGACGCCGGGAGATCGCGTTGCGTATGGCGATCGGCGCGTCTCGTGCCGGCATCATTCGCCTTTTCGTTTTTGAAAGCTTGCTCGTGAGCATCATCGCGGGTGTCATCGGCGCGTTCCTGGCGTGGCAGTTAGTTCCGCTCGTTCCGAAGATGGCGTCTAATTTTCTTCCGCTTGAGGGGAACACGGCCAGCAGTCTTTCGGTAGAGGTCCTCGTGTTCACGATAGGATTGTCACTTTTGACTGGATTGTTGATGGGAGTTTATCCGGCCATGCAAGCCTCGCGCGCAGACCTCGTTGACGGATTGAAAGAGGGCGGCCGCGGAACGAGTGGCAGTATCCGCCAACAACGGTTGCGCAAGATTTTGATTGGTGCGCAAGTTGCGCTTTCGGTGACGTTGCTCGCCGGCGCGGCGTTGCTCATCACCAGTTTCATTCGTTTGAGTCAGCAAAATCTCGGTTTCCGGTCGCAAAACCTCTGGACCGGCACGATCACATTGCCCACTTCTCAATATCCCGACGCCGCATCGCGTCAGCGTTTCGTCGAACAGCTGCTCGACGCGTTGCGCGATATCCCCGGCGTCCAGACCGCGACCGTTAGTGGTGATATTCCGTTGAATGGCGGTAACCGAACGCTCTACGCGCGGGGCGATCGCGATCTGCCGCCGGTGGAGCAACGCACGGCTGCGCCGAGTCACGATGTGGCGCCGGACTACTTCAAGACGTGGCGAATCCCACTTCTCGCCGGGCGCGAATTCAACGAGCACGACACGGGCGAGAGCCAAAATGTCGTGTTGATCACTCAGACCGGGGCAAAGAAAGTTTTTCCTGGCGAAAACCCAATAGGCAAGACACTGCTGGTGACGAGCGGCGGCACACCTTGTGAGATCGTCGGCATTGTCGGCGACATTCGCTCGCAACGTATCAAGGAAGAGCCGGGCATGGAGTTTTATCGACCTTGGTCCCAGGAAAATTTTCCGTTCGCTAGTATCGCGGTACTCAGCACGTTGAACACCGAGGCGGTGACAAAGCTCGCTCAATCGGCACTGAGCAAGGTTAACTCCGGACTGGCGATTGCAGTGCCCCAGAGCATGGACGCGATCGTGGCTCAGGCACTCGGCCAAGCGCGATTGATGATGTGGCTTCTCGGAATTTTCGCTGGCGTTGCGCTTTTGCTTGCGAGCATTGGGATTTACGGAGCAGTCGCGTACAGCGTCGAACAGCGCACTGGCGAGATCGGCGTGCGGATGGCACTTGGTGCGCAAACGCGAGACGTCCTGCGCTTGATCGTAAATCAGGGAATGAAACCTGTCATCATTGGCCTGGCGATCGGAATCATGGCGGCATTTGCGGTCGGCCGCTTGATAGCCACCCAGCTGTATCAGGTTTCGGCGCACAATCCAGCGCTGCTCGCCGGCGCAACGATATTGCTGGCAACGATCGCGTTAATCGCGTGTTTGCTCCCTGCGAGACGCGCCACGCAGGTTGATCCAATTCACGCGCTGCGCGTCCAATAGCATGTCTCATTTCAAGTAACACCTGCGTTGCTGGCCATGTGGATAGGACGCGTTTCATCACAATTATCGGCCGCTTGTTTGCTGCGCCAGGATTGATAGTTTCGCCCTTCGCATTGAGAATTTAGTAATGGCTACATCATTATCTGCTTTGAACATCAAGACCTCGCTGCTGTCTCCTATTCGTCTCCAAATTCACGTGCATCTTCGGTTTGCAATTTCTTTCGTAGCCGCTTCGCTATCCACATCGGCGCTGTTAGCTCAGGACAAAAATCAGCCGACTGTGGACGAACTGGTAGCGAAAAATATTGAAGCCAAGGGCGGCGCGACCGCGCTGAAGAGTCTCCAAACGCTGCGCTCAAGCGGTAAGTTGCTGGTGCAACAGGGCCAGATCGAGCTTGGATATTTGCAAACAAAGAAGCGGCCGGACGAAGTGCGCACCGAGGCGTCTCTTCAGGGCATGACCCAGATCCAGGCTTACGACGGCAAAGAAGGATGGAGAGTCTCGCCGTTCTTCGGACGCAAAGATCCGGAGCGCATGTCCGCCGACGATGTCAAAGCGCTGGTCGAGGACACCGAGATCGATGGATCGCTCGTCGATTGGAACGAGAAGGGAAGCACGGTCGCGTACCTCGGAACGGAAGACGTTGATGGCACGGCGGCGCACAAGTTGAAAGTGGTGCGGAAAAATGGCGATGTCAGTTTTGTTTATCTCGATCCTGATCACTTTCTGGAAATCCGAATTGTGACGGGACGCATGCGGCACGGCGCGTACGAAGAAGTAGAGACGGATCTGGGGGACTACGAAAAAGTCGGCGGCGTGTTTGTTCCAACTTCAATTGAGGCCGGACCCAAGGGAGCTCCGGACAAACAAAGAACCATCATCGACAAAGTCGAAGCGAACGTGCCGGTGGATGACGCAATATTTCATTTTCCAGGCCAAATAAATATCGCCCAACCACAGCGGTGAGCTTCCACAAAACAGAATTAGCACCTTTATGAATTTCGCATGTAATGCCTTTCAAGGACGATGCTTTCTCGCATCGCTCTTTGTTTGCGCTGTTTCTGTTTACGCCGCTGATGCTCCATTTAATTCGGCAAGCATCTCCGGCCTGGGCGCGCGTAATATTGGCTCGGCAGCAATGAGCGGACGCATCTCCGCCATCGCGGGTACACGCGAGCCATCGGGCAAAATCACGCTTTTTGTTGGCGCGGCCAGCGGAGGTGTTTGGAAATCTGATGATAGTGGGACGCGGTACCGCCCGGTATTCGACGAACAGCGCGTTCAATCGATCGGCGCCATCGCGCTCGATCCGAAAAATTCGAAAAACGTGTGGGTCGGCACTGGTGAGTCGTGGACGCGCAACAGCGTTTCCATTGGCGAGGGAGTCTATAAGTCGACCGATGGCGGTGAAACATGGACGCGGGCTGGCTTGGAGAAATCCGAGCGCATTGCGAAGATCAAAGTTAGCCCGACAAACAGCGATACGGTATTCGCTGCGGTTCCTGGCCCCTTGTGGAGCGATTCGCCGGACCGCGGTCTGTACAAAACCACCGATGGCGGCAAGACATGGCAACAAGTTCTCAAGGGAGCGAATCTTTCGACGGGTTGCACAGACCTGGCAATCGACCCCACGAATCCCGATATCATGTTCGCTGCGATGTGGGATTTCCGGCGCAAAGGCTGGGAGTACCGCTCCGGTGGCGACAGTCCGACCGCGCTCTCGGCGAGCGGATTGTTCCGTTCCACTGACGGCGGAACCACCTGGACCGAGATCACGCCCGAGGCGAACAAAGGTTTCCCAAAGAAACCGTATGGCCGGCTCGCGATAGCGGTCGCCCCGTCAAACGCGCAACGCATTTATGTGTTCGTCGAATCGCCAGAGAGCGCGTTGTTTGTTTCCGATGACGGCGGAACGACCTGGGACAAGCGCGACAAGAGCCAATGGATGGTATGGCGGCCGTTCTACTTCGCGAATCTCATTGTGGATCCAAAGAATCCGGACCGCCTCTTCAAACCCGACGGATCACTGATTGTCAGCGAGGACGGAGGCAAAAGTTTTGCCGTGGTAGGCGGTTTTCAAGGAGCACACGGCGATGCGCACGACGTGTGGATCGACCCAACCAACCCGCAAGTGGTGTTTGTGGGAGACGACGGCGGAATGTGGTACTCGTATAACGGCGGCAGCAAATGGTGGAAGGGCGAAAACCTGCCTGTCTCCCAGTTTTATCATGTCAGCGTCGATGACAACGATCCGTATCGCGTTTACGGCGGGTTGCAAGACAACAGTTCGTGGGTGGGCGACTCGCAATATCCTGGTGGCATCACTAACTCGCGCTGGGAAAACATGTACGGCGGCGATGGTTTTTGGATGTTTCCCGATCCGGCTGATCCCAATTACATTTATGCCGAATACCAGGGCGGCGAGATCGGGCGGGTAAATCGTTACACGCACGAAGCTCGCAACATCAAGCCGCGACCGAATTACAAGGAAAAGCTACGGTTCAATTGGAACACGCCGATTGCGCTCTCGCCGAATGAGAAGGGAACCATCTACGTCGGCGCGCAATTTCTTTTCCGGTCACGCGATCACGGCCAGAACTGGGAACGGATTTCGCCAGACCTGACCACGAACGATCCGCAAAAGCAGAAACAGGAGCAATCCGGCGGCGTCACAGTGGACAATTCGTCTGCGGAAATGCACACCACGATTTATTCGATCAGTGAATCGCCCAAACAGAAAGGATTGATCTGGGTCGGCACGGACGACGGCAACCTTCAGATCACGCGCGACGGCGGTAAAACCTGGACCAACGTCGTCGGTAACGTCCCGGGTTTGCCAAAAAATTCATGGGTCAATTGGGTGCAGGCGAGCAATTTCAACGCGGGAAGCGCCTATGCCGCGTTTGATCGACACACTTTTGGCGACATGGCGCCGTACGTTTTCAAAACTACCGATTACGGCAAGACGTGGACGCCGCTCGTTACACCGCAGGACCTGAAGAGCGTTCGTGGATACGCTCACGTGATCAAAGAAGATTTGGTCAAGCCCGATCTTCTCTTTCTAGGAACAGAGTTTGGACTTTGGGTTTCAATCGACGGCGGAAAAGCCTGGGCGCAGTTTAAAGGCAACCACTTTCCGGCCGTTGCTGTTCGCGATCTCGCCGTGCACCCGCGCGACAACGATCTTGCCCTCGCGACGCACGGCCGTGGCATCTGGATCATCGACGACATCACACCCCTGCGCGCGTTGACGCCGGACTTGTTGAAACAGGACGTGGCGTTTGTTTCAGCGCGCCCGGTGCAACAGCGGATCGAAGGCTCAGGCGGCTGGGCCAATGGCGACGCGGTTTTTGTCGGCGATAATCCTCCTGACGCCGCAGTGATCAATTATTACCAGCGTGAGCGGCATCTGTTTGGAAAAATGAAACTGGAAGTTTTGGATTCTTCCGGCCGCGTTATTGATGAGTTACCGGCCAGCAAACGGCCCGGTCTGAATCGAGTGACATGGACGATGCGCACAAAACCGCCACGCGTGCCGCCCGCTGCGCAGATCGCAGGCTCCGGGACGCGCGGTCCACGCCTCGTCCCGGGCGATTACACGGTGCGCCTGACGAAAGGAGATAAAGTCTCTGAGACGAAGTTGACGATCGGTCTGGATCACCGCGCAAAATTCAGCGCGGCAGATCGCAAGGCGCAGTTCGACGCCGCGATGAAAGTTCATGCATTGTTCGGTGACGAAAGCGCGCTGATGGATCGGATTCTCGCGTTGCGGAAGGCGCTGGCCCAAACTGGCGCGGCCTTGCTCAACGGCGATCCGCTTCGCAAGAACATCTCCGATTTCGATGGAAAAGTTGACGGCGTCCGCAAGAAAATCGTCGCGACGACCGAGGGCGGAGCGATCACCGGTGAGGAACGTTTGCGCGAGCACACCGACCAGCTCTACGGCGCAATTCTCAGTTACGAAGGAAAACCCGGCGGTTACCAGATCGCCTACATCGATGCGCTCAAACGTGAGCTGGGTGATGTGACGAAAGAATTCGACCAACTCCTGACTCACGATCTGCCCGCATTAAACGAATCGCTCAAATCCAAAGGTCAACAGCCTATTCCGGCACCGCCAGTCAAAGTGGCTGGCAGCGAGAAGGCGCTTAACCTTGGCGGAT
>WNFP01004333.1_pt1 | contig 11430 bp, 8 predicted proteins | sample 5400201 | NCBI WGS metagenome assembly WNFP01 (sample SAMN13153355, study PRJNA577476) | soil metagenome | isolation source: 115 cm saprolite under Madrone tree | place: USA:California | collected 2016-06-14
ATAATGCCTCGCGTGCGAAGCTCGTCGGCCACTTCCGCATGAAGACCCAGCAATTCCGGAGGCGATAAGTCAGAAAGATTCATTTCGGCAGTCTGCCAGACAGCAAGCCTATGGGGAGAGGAGCCAAATTGTCAGAAATATTTTCATTCCGGGACGCTGCATTCGGTAGCTCTGAGTTTTTGATGCCATTTAAACTCATCGCAGTAAACTAGGCAGACTGTCCAAATAAGTCAACAACAACGACGATCATCAGCCCCAGTACGAGAGTTCGCATATAATGTCGGCTGTCCCTCCGAACGGTTCCCCTATTTGCTCGCGGATGAGTTTTGGGAGAGAGAGTTGCCTCGGGAAGCGCTTGAAGGCTATGACGGATATCGCGAAGCATTGCACATACCGGGGTTTTGACGCGAGATTCCGACTAGTCGTAGTAGGACAGGACTGAAAGCAAATGGCTCTGAAGAAATCACAGCTCTATAGCTCGCTCTGGAGCAGTTGCGATGAGCTGCGTGGCGGCATGGATGCCAGCCAATACAAGGACTATGTCCTCGTTCTGCTGTTCATCAAATACGTTAGCGATAAGTACGCTGGGCAGCCCTTTGCCCCGATCACGATCCCGAAGGGCGCGAGCTTCAAGGATATGGTCGCGCTCAAGGGCAAGCCAGATATCGGCGACCAGATTAATAAGAAGATCATCGCGCCACTGGCCAACGCCAACAAGCTGTCCGACATGCCGGACTTCAATGACGCATCCAAACTCGGCAGCGGCAAAGAGATGGTGGAACGGCTCACCAATCTCATCGCAATCTTCGAGAATAAGGCGCTGGATTTTTCAAAGAACCGAGCGGAAGGCGACGACATCCTCGGCGATGCCTACGAATACCTCATGCGGCACTTCGCCACAGAGAGCGGCAAGAGTAAGGGGCAGTTCTACACCCCCGCTGAGGTCAGCCGAATCATTGCGCAGATTTCGGGTATACATGACGCGGTTACCACGAGTTCCACGACCGTCTACGATCCCACTTGCGGGTCTGGTTCCCTGCTGCTCAAGGTAGGCGATGCGGCTGTTACCAAAGTCACCCTCTACGGGCAGGAGAAGGACGCCGCTACCAGCGGTCTTGCTCGCATGAACATGATCCTGCACAACAATCCTACGGCGTTGATCATCCAAGGCAACACCGTCGCCGACCCCAAATTCAAGGACGGCGACACGCTCAAGACCTTCGACTATGTCGTCGCCAATCCACCTTTTTCTGACAAGCGCTGGAGCACTGGGCTCGATCCGCTCAATGATCCCTTCGAACGTTTCAAGCATTTTGGCGTGCCACCTGCGAAACAAGGCGACTACGCCTACCTACTTCACATCGTTCGTTCCCTCAAGAGCACTGGCAAGGGTGCATGCGTCTTGCCTCATGGCGTGCTGTTCCGTGGCAATGCTGAGGCCGACATTCGCCGCAGTCTTGTCCGCAAGGGCTATATCAAGGGCATCATCGGGCTGCCTCCGAACCTGTTTTACGGCACAGGCATCCCTGCCTGCATTGTCGTCATAGACAAACAAGATTCCCATGCCCGCAAGGGCATTTTCATGATCGACGCCAGTGACGGCTTTATAAAGGACGGCCCAAAGAATCGCCTTCGAGCCCAAGATATCCACAAGATCGTGGATGCCTTCACCAAGCGGCTAGAAATTCCAAAGTATTCGCGGATGGTCAGCGTCGAGGAGATTGAGAAGAACGAGTTCAACCTCAACCTGCCGCGCTACATCGACAGCCAGCAGGCCGAAGACCTCCAGGACATCGAAGGTCACCTGCGCGGAGGTATCCCTGTTCGAGACGTGGAAGCCCTCACTAGTTATTGGAAGGTGTGTCCAAAGCTTCGAGATGTACTTTTCAAGGCTAACCGCCCCGGCTACCTCGACCTCGCCGTGGAGAAATCGGCAATCAAGTCCACAATCTACGATCACACCGAGTTCTCCACTTTTGCCGCTGGTATGAACGCACACTTCAAAGTCTGGCGAGACAAGACGGCCAAGACGCTCAAAGCCCTGCAACTCGGCTGTCACCCGAAGCATGTCATTACCCAGCTTTCAGAAAGCTTGCTCACCCATTACGCCGACAAGCCGCTTATCGACCCGTACGATATCTACCAGCACCTGATGGACTACTGGGCGGAGACCATGCAGGACGATTGCTACCTGATCGCAGCCGATGGCTGGAAGGCCGAGACCTATCGCATCATCGAGACCGACAAGAAGGGCAAGGAAAAGGACAAGGGTTGGACTTGTGATCTCGTGCCGAAGCAACTCATCGTTGCCCGTTACTACGGGAACGAGCAGGCGGCAATTGACCAACTCACAGCTGGGCTGGATAGCGTCAGCGCCAAACTAGTCGAGCTGGAGGAAGAGAATAACGATGAAGACGGCGCATTCGCAGAACTCGACAAAGTGAACAAGGTCAACGTCGTCTCACGTCTCAACGAGATAGAAGGTGACGTGGAATCCAGGAACGATCCTGACGTGCTGAACGAATGGCTGAAGTCGAATGCGGAAAAGACAGATCTGGAAAGACGTGTCAAGGATGCTGAAGCCGAACTCGACGCTAAAGCCTACACCCACTATCCAAAGCTGACCGAGGCTGAGATTAAGATGCTGGTGGTAGACGACAAATGGCTGACCGCTATGAACACCGCCATCCATGGGGAGATGGACCGGATTAGCCAGACATTGACCCAGCGCGTAAAGGAATTGGCCGAACGCTACGAAACCCCTCTGCCACAGATGGTCACGCGTGTGGCCGAATTGGAAACAAAAGTGAACCAACACCTCAAACGGATGGGGTTCGCATGTTGACGGAGAAGGCGGCAAGCATTAATGAAACGAGAGATTCAGCCGCCGAGCCTCCTGTTCCGAATGGCTATAAGCAGACCGAAATGGGTGTAATTCCAGAGGTGTGGAATTGCCGCCTTCTTGAGAACGAAATTAAAGAGATGACTGATTTCGTGGCTGCTGGCAGCTTCGAGTCTCTGCGGAATAACGTCAGAGTCTATGACTCCCCGCAGTTTGCAATCTATGTCCGTCTCTTCGATTTACGATTGGGTCTTGGGCATGCTGCCCAAAAATACGTTGATGAAGAAAGCCACGAGTTCCTCTCGAAATCTAACCTGCACGGAAACGAGCTATTAATTGCAAACATCGGAGCTAATGTTGGCGAAGTGCTTCTGATGCCAAGTGGCCTGGGGCCGGCAACAATCGCTCCTAATATGATTGTTGTAAGGACCGACGACAGTAAGCTCCGATACGACTATCTCTTTTTCTACATAAAATCTGACTACGGTCAGGCGAGGATCTCCGAGCTGATAGCGGGAAGCGGACATCCGAAGATCAATAAGACTGATTTGAAGAAATACAAAGTCATTGTCCCTCCTCTCGCTGAGCAACGTGCCATCGCCGGGGCGCTTTCCGATGCGGATGCACTGGTCGAGTCGCTGGAGCAGCTCATCGCCAAAAAGCGCCAGATCAAACAAGGCGCTATGCAGGAATTGCTTACCGGCAAGAAGCGCTTGCCCGGCTTCAGCGGCGAGTGGGAAGAAAAGCGGCTGGAAGAGCTTGCTGAAGTTCGCAGCGGAGGCACCCCGAGCACAACGCAACCCCAATTTTGGGATGGAGATATTCCTTGGTGTACCCCAACGGACATCACGGCACTGAGAGGCAATAAATATTTAAGTGAGACCGCCAAAAGGATCACCGTAGAGGGGCTAAAATGCAGTTCTGCCGAGATGATCCCTGCCAATTCAATTGTGATGACCTCGCGGGCGACGATTGGTGAGTGTGCCCTCAATACAATTCCTGTTTCAACCAACCAAGGCTTCAAGAATTTTGTCCCAATCGACAATGTGGATGTCGAGTTCCTCTACTACCTACTGCGGACAAAAAAACAGGACTTTATTAGCCTTTGCGGCGGGAGCACATTTCTTGAAATTAGCAAAACTCAGCTCGTAATTTTTGAAGTCAGACTCCCCGCTACAAAAGCTGAACAAGCCGCCATCGCAGCTATCCTCTCCGACATGGACGCCGAGATTGTTGCGCTGGAAGGAGAACTCACTAAAGCCCGGCTGACCAGGCAGGGTATGATGCAGCAACTCCTCACTGGAAAGGTCCGATTGGTGTGAACTCCGCGAAAAATTACTATCGAGTCATGTTGGGACGGAAAAGCGTCCACGCTGCGGAATGCTTCGCTGGGAACTTCATCGGCACAGACTTCGGCATTCACCAAGACCTGACGGGGAAGCTGCCGGAAGAATGGCGAGCCTTCAATAAGGAGTTCATCCCCATTTACCTCGCGAAGTACCCCGACAAAACCAAGATCACCGCCGGGTTGGCGTGCGGAGCTATATGGACCGTATCGAAAGGAATCAAAAAGGGTGAGGTCGTATTGTGCCCGGATGGGTCTGGACTTTATCGAGTAGGCGAAGTCAGCGGTGATTACAGCTACGAGCCTGGCAAGATTCTTCCTCATCGCCGTACTGTCCAATGGCTTAATGTCAGCATCGACCGTGCTGCCATGAGCGATGCTTTGAAAAACTCTGCCGGGTCCATCGGCACAGTTAGCGACGTCTCACACTACCGCGACGAAATTGAAAAGCTGATCGGAAGCGTCTCGGCTCCCAAGCTCATATCGACCGATGAAACGGTTGAAGACCCATCCGCTTTTGCGATGGAGGAACACCTGGAACATTTCCTGGTAAAGAATTGGGCTCAGACCGAACTGGGCAAGGAATATGACATCTACGAGGAAGACGGTGAGAAAGCCCAGCAATATCAAACAGACACCGGACCGCTCGATATTCTTGCGATCAGTAAAGATAAGAAGCGCCTTTTGGTGGTGGAACTGAAAAAAGGGCGAGCCAGCGATGCAGTCGTAGGACAGACGTTGCGTTATATGAGCTTCGTGCAAGAGATGCTGGCTGAGAAAGACCAGACAGTTCACGGAATCATCATCGCCCTTGAAGACGACCAGAGAATCCACCGGGCGCTGGCAATGGTGCCCAACATCAAGTTCTATCGATACCAGGTCAACTTCAAATTGATTGGTGCGTGAAATGAACGAGTTCGGTCAACCGGAGCGTGCTACGCAGAAACGGGTGATAGCACTGTTCCGTGACGAACTAAAGTATCGCTATCTCGGCGATTGGACCGACCGCGAGGGCAACACCAATATTGAGGAAGGCTTGCTCTCTGCGCGGCTGAGTAAGAACGGCTACAGCCCAGCAAAGATCGGCGTCGCTCTCCACAAGCTGCGCTCAGAGGCAGATAACCACAGCCGGACGCTCTACGGAAATAACCTGGCCGTCTACGCCCTGCTCCGCTACGGCGTGCCTGTGAAGATTGAAGCGGGCAAAGTCACTGAGACCGTACACCTCATTAACTGGAACGACCCGGAAGACAACGATTTCGCCATCGCCGAAGAGGTCACTCTCATGGGTAACCATGAGCGGAGGCCCGACCTGGTGCTGTATGTGAACGGCATCGCTATCAGTGTGTTGGAGTTGAAGAATAGCCGCGTCAGCATCGGTGATGGCATCCGGCAGTTGCTCTCCAACCAGCAGAGAGAGTTCAACGAATGGTTCTTCTCTACAGTCCAGATTGTCTTTGCCGGCAATGATTCCGAGGGCTTGCAATTCGGCACCATCGGGACGGAAGAGAAGTACTTCCTAAAATGGAAGGAAGATGAAGAAGACAACAGCCGCTTTAAACTCGATAAGTATCTACTGAAGATGTGCGAAAAGCACCGCTTGATCGAGCTGATCCACGATTTTGTATTATTCGACGGCGGCTTCAAGAAATTGCCACGCGCTCACCAATACTTCGGGATAAAGGCAGCGCAGGAACATGCGCGGCAACGCAAGGGCGGGATCATTTGGCACACTCAGGGAAGCGGCAAAAGTATCGTGATGGTGCTGCTGGCCAAATGGATTTTGGAAAACAACCCAAATGCCCGCGTTGCCATCATCACCGACCGCGATGAGCTGGATAAACAGATTGAGGGGGTCTTCACCGAAGCTGGCGAACCTATCAAACGCACCAAAAGCGGCCGCGACCTGATGAACCAGCTCAGCCAGGCAAAACCGCGCATGCTTTGTTCTCTTGTACACAAGTTTGGCCGCAAGGATGTGGACGACTTCGACGCTTTCATCCGGGACTTGCAAGCACAGCCCAGCCCTACGGTGGGCGAAGTGTTCGTGTTTGTTGACGAGTGCCACCGCACGCAGAGCGGCAAACTGCACCGCGTAATGAAGGCGATGATGCCCAATGCCGTCTTCATCGGTTTCACTGGCACCCCGCTGCTCAAGAAAGATAGGCAAACCAGCCTCGAAGTCTTCGGCGGCTACATCCACACCTACAAGTTCAGCGAGGGAGTGGAGGATGGGGTGGTTCTCGATCTTGTTTATGAGGCGCGGGACATCGACCAGCGGCTTGGCTCCGAGGACAAAATTGACTCCTGGTTTGAGGCCAAGACTAAGGCCCTAAACGAATGGCAGAAGGACGAACTGAAAAAGAAATGGGGCACGATGCAGAACGTGCTCAGTTCCAAAGTTCGCATGGACCGGGTGGTGGCGGACATCGTCTTTGACTTCAGCGTCAAGCCTCGACTGTCCAGTGAGCGTGGCAATGCACTTCTGGTGGCGTCAAGCATCTACGAGGCATGCAAGTATTTCACGCTATTTCAGAAGACACCGTTTAGGGGCCAATGCGCGGTTGTCACCTCCTACAATCCACAGGCCAAAGACGTAACGTTGGAAGAGACAGGGGCCAACACAGAGACTGACAAACAGTTCATCTATAACACTTACAACGAATTGCTGAAGGACGTAGAGCCAAAGCCGCACATGACCAAGACCGAGACCTATGAGGAAAGGGCCAAGACCCTGTTCACAAAGGAACCGGCGAACATGAAGCTGCTAGTGGTAGTGGACAAGCTGCTGACAGGCTTCAATGCACCGCCCTGCACGTATCTCTACATTGACAAATCGATGCAAGACCACGGACTGTTCCAGTCCATTTGCCGCGTCAACCGCCTGGACGGCGAGGACAAGGATTTCGGTTATATCGTGGACTACAAGGACTTATTCAAAAAGGTCGAGAACGCAATCTCTGTCTACACCTCTGAACTAGACCATAGTGCTGGTGGACCTGATCCCGAAGTGTTGCTGCAAGATCGGTTAAAGAAGGGCAAGGAGCGACTCAATCAGGCACAGGAAGCACTCGCGTTTCTCTGCGAACCAGTTGAGCCTCCCAAAGGAGAGCTTGAGCACATCCACTATTTTTGCGGGAACACCGAAATTCCCTCTGACCTCCAAGACCGCGAACCGCAGCGCGTAGCTCTCTACAAATCAACCGCAGCCTTAGTCCGGTCTTATGCCAACATCGCTGACGAGTTAGAACCTGCTGGTTACACTCCGGCTGACATTTCGCGAATCAAGCGGGAGCTGGAACGCTTTGTGAACGTCCGCGAAGTGATCCGCAAGGCCAGCGGCGAGACGCTTGACCTCAAAGCCTATGAAGCTGACATGCGCCATCTGCTCGATACCTATATCGAGGCGGACGAACCGCGCAAGATTTCGCCCTTCGACAACATGGCGCTGCTAGAACTGATCGTGAAAACGGGAATCGCAAATGCCATCGCGTCGCAGCTCGGCGGCTTGAAGGGCGATAAGAACGCCATCGCAGAAACCATCGAGAACAATGTCCGCCGTAAGATCATCAAGGAACACTTGAGCGACCCGGCTTACTACGAAAAGATGTCAGTGTTGCTCGACGAAGTCATCGCAGCACGAAAGGCCAAGGCTATCGAATATGAGGAATACCTGAAACGGATTGCAGAACTGTCGAAGAAAGTTCAGGCCGGGCACTCAGAGGAGACGCCAGAGAAACTGGATACGCCCGGCAAGCAAGCTCTCTGGAACAACCTCGGTCAAGACGAAGCACTGGCGCTCAAGATCGACAATATAGTGAGGGAAGTGCGCCCTGATGGTTGGAGAGGTATTTCGCCTCGGGAGAAGACTATTAAGGCGGCCCTTTACGGGATTTTGAAGGACGAAGCTGAAGTCGAACGCATTTTTTTGGTCATTAGGGCGCAACGGGAATACTGATGCTTGCACAGCTCGATCTTGGCGATATTTCAGTCGATGTCGTGTTCAAGGACATCAAGAACGTTCACCTGAGCGTCTATCCGCCCACTGGCCGAGTGCGCATCTCAGCACCAGAGCGGATGAAGCTCGACACCATCCGAATCTTTGCGATATCGAAATTGGACTGGATCAAGCGCCAACAGACAAAGCTTCAGGGGCAGGAACGCGAGACTCCGAGGGAATATCTGGAGCGGGAGAGTCATTACCTCTGGGGTAGGCGTTACCTTCTTCGAGTACTTGAGATGGACGCTGCATCTGGAGTGGAGCTAGCTCCTCGCACCATGATCTTAAGAGTTCGTCCGCGAACAAATGAGGAGAAGAGGAAAGCCATTGTCGCGCAATTTTATCGTGAACAGATTAGAGCGGCAGTTCCCTCGCTTATCGCAAAATGGACGATGCTCATGGGCGTCACGGTTGAGCGGCTCTATGTGCAGCAGATGAAAACAAAGTGGGGAAGCTGCAATCCGCGCGCGCGCGCTATTCGCCTCAACACAGAGCTCGCAAAAAAACCGAAGCATTGCCTTGAATACATCTTAGTCCACGAGCTGGTCCACCTCTTCGAGCCTCGTCATGGCGATAGATTTGTCAGCTCCATGGACAAGTTTATGCCCCAGTGGCGCCAACACCGCGAAGAACTGAATCGGCATCCGCTGAGCCATGAAAGTTGGAGCTATTGACGGTTCAGAGCGAACGGCAGTTTGGTCATCTCAGGGGATGCTTGCACAGCGCGGACAATGGACGGGGAGTGGACTTTGGGCGCTAGAAAAACACGGCAGTTATTGAGTTCATCGCTACAAGCTACTTCTGTTGGCCAGTTCGCAGCCCTGGTTTCAGAAATTCGTGACATCTGGTTCGGGGACGGCGATCCCGTCGGCCCTTGGTTCCGAGGTCTTGAGGACGCAAGTTATCTATTGATTCCTGGGGCCTATAGAGAAGACGGGACCGATGAGAGCGAAATCAGAGAGGAATTTGAATTGCGCGCACCTGCGCTTACGGAATTTCGAGGACGGGACGAATGGGACCTTTACTTCGTCATGCAACACCACGGTGCGCTGACAAGGTTATTGGATTGGACTGACGGCGCACTGTTGGCTCTTTATTTTGCGATACGGAAGAGTTCAGCAGAATCGGACGCGGTGGTATGGGTCCTCGATCCATGGTGGCTTAATGAGCAAGTGATTGGAACAAGTGAAGTTCTTCCTGCTGGACATTCCAAGATTGCGAAATGGCTACCCAAACCTTTCTCGAAGGCTGATCTGCCAAGGTTGCCAGTCGCACTGTATCCGCCGCATGTGATGCGACGAGTTGGGGTTCAAAAGTCTTGCTTTACGATTCATGGCAGTCTGCGTGATGGTATTTATAGAGTTGCTCTTCGTAAGCGCGAACGTCGGCTGCGAAAAATAGTTGTTCCGAAAAGCAAGATTGATCGAGTCCGATTGGAGTTAGCTACTTGTGGGATCGTCGAGAGTACGGTATTCCCGGACCTCGAAGGACTGGCGCGCGAATTGAATGTTAAATGGAGTGAAAAACCCTGGTTTCGATGACTACCCCGGCTCAAGCGTGGGCATCTTTACATGGCGATTTTGCACTTATCTTTGGATAGTTTGGCGCTGTAACAAACCACCTCTTTTGATACGGCTCCCTTCAATGCGAGAGGATATCGAAGAATCAAATAGATAGACTGCCCCAGACTGACACCCTTTGATACTGCCAGGAAGCGCTAAGGATTGGGCAGAGAAGCTTCCGATCCTCAGACTCGTGTACGGTTCGGCAGAAGGGCAATGTGACGTAGGTAGGCATATGGAAGATGAGGTTGCGACTTCCCAGAACTGGACTTCTGGCCCGGAATAATTCTCTGGCGGTAAACCGCGTTCCCTGACCCGACACTCTGCTGCGGTGAAGTTTGCGGTGTCACCTGTGGCGCGAGAGATGTTACGAAAAAAACCGGGAGGCGAGTGCTGCACTGTATTTGTATAATGACGCTATGACCACAGCAACGAGTTCGCCGGATATGAACGTAATAGTGGCCGCTGGCGGCGTTCTGTGCCGACGCACGCCGTCCGGCGGCGACGAGATCCTTGTGGTTCACAGGAAACGGTACGGCGATTGGACGCTACCCAAGGGAAAGGTGAAGCCCGGTGAGTCGTTCACCGCAGCCGCACTTCGGGAAGTTGCGGAGGAGACTGGTTGCAGAGCTCGCTTTGAAGATTACTTGGGCGCCATCGGATATGCAGTCAAAGGTGTCCCCAAAGCGGTCTTATTTTGGCGGATGTCGCTGATAGAACAAAACGAGATTGCGGACCACGAAGAAGTCGCTGAGGTTGTGTGGATGCCAGTGGCGGCCGCAATTCAGCGACTGACCCATCCGGATGAAAGAACCATGGCGCTGCGCGCGAGCGAAGGAGTACGCAATGTATAAGGCACCGGAACCCTCGGAGACGCGGGCACAAAGCTTTCACCAATGGTTCTGGCCACAAAACCAGGATTACTCTCGTCTGCATAGAGAATTCGATTCGTTTAGCGTTGAGCTTGCCTTTCTGGAAGCCCGGAGCCAGCAATCGGATAAATCGTGGGCGGCGGCGGCCCATGATCAGCTGGGCAAGGTTAGGCACTATCTGGGGAAAAAGAGTAAGGACGTGGAGGGCGGGTGGGTCTGTTTGCACGCGGCAAGGCGCCACGCTATTCACGGGCTTGGCGCCGAGGAACTTCCAATGCAAGCCTCAATGCTCCGAGCGGAAGCAACCAAATTTTCCTCTTGGCGTGCCAAAGAGATGGAGAAGCTGCTCTCTGTGAAGGATGAGCTACTCACTGCCTGTCACATCACAAATGCGATGGCCCTCCGCGATGAGTATTCTTCTAACCAGTACCACAAGATTTGGCTCTTGGGCCATCAACTCGCCATACTTCTTATCATCACAGGCCTTGGGCTGTTTCTGCTGACTCCTCTCGTTGTCTTCTATTCCAGGTATCCGGAAAGCACGCTCGCGCCGTGGGGGATACAGATGGTGGCAGCAGTCCTCTTCTTTGGGCTGCTGGGAGCAGCATTCAGTACGGCAGGGTCGCTGATGAGTGTCGGCGCGGACGCTAAAATTCCCGAGCGAGTTGCCAATGAGTTCGTGACCAGCTCGCGTGCCCTATTTGGGGCTGGGGCTGGGCTTGCAGGCTACGCGTTCTACCAGTCCAAGCTACTGAATATCCACGTTGGCAGCGACACCGTCCCAGGTGGCGCATTGGCCGTGGCATTTC
>WNFP01012864.1_pt1 | contig 11428 bp, 9 predicted proteins | sample 5400201 | NCBI WGS metagenome assembly WNFP01 (sample SAMN13153355, study PRJNA577476) | soil metagenome | isolation source: 115 cm saprolite under Madrone tree | place: USA:California | collected 2016-06-14
GCGCGCGCCGCCGCGAGACTCAAGACCGAGACGACTTCGACGATCATGTTCATGATCGCAAGCGCCTTGTCCTCGGAGGTCGCGTCCGCAGTGATCTTGCCGAAGTTGGCGGCGGTCGTGCCCGGCGGCAGGTCGCCGATCGCACCGCCCGCGATATCACGTACCGTCAGGTCAACGCGACATCGTGCTCACCGGCAAGCTCACCCGCATCTTCCGCTTCATGGAGCGGATGAAGCGGCTCAATTTTAGGTTCGGCAGCGGGTTCCAGATTCCTGAGCATGCCGACTACGCCACGGCAATCGGAGCGGCGCGCGCCGCGATGAAGCAGTAGGGGCCGGCGCGCAATAGGTTATGCGCGTGGAGCAATAATTCCGGTTGCGTTACGAACTCCAGATTGCTTTGCGCTATCTGCGCGCGCGGCGCAGGGATGCGTTCATCTCGATCACGACCATTTTCACCGGGGTTGGCGTGATGCTCGGTGTGGCGGCGCTCGTGGTGGTGCTGTCAGTGATGGGGGGCTTCGAGGAGAGCCTGCGCCAGCGTATCCTCACCCTGACGCCACAAGTCCAAATCCAGAGCCTCAGCGGCTCGATCACTGACTATCCGAAAATCCAGACTGAGGTCGATGCACTGCCGGACGTAGTGGGCTCCGATCCTTTTATTATCGGCCAGGCGATGGTTAGTTCCGCCCACGGCATCAGCGGAGTCGTGGTGCGCGGCGTTGAGCCGAAAAACGCGGTGGTGGTCAGTCAACTGAGAAACTATATCCAACAAGGGTCGCTCGCGAGCCTCGCGGCCGAGTCGCCGGCGCCGGCCGCTTCAGCGGATAGCTCCAACGGAGTTGTTGCAATCGGCGCGACGCTCGCTGAGAAGCTCAAAGTGAAGGTCGGTGATATTGTAAATGTCGTCGCACCTATTACCACCGGTGCGGACTCGGAACTCAGCACCAGGACAGGACACTTCGTGATCGGCGCGATCTTCGAATCAGGCATAGCATTCATCGATCGCGACCTGGTTTTTATTGGGCTTGCGAATGCGCAAGCGTTTTTCGGCCGCAGCGGCAAAGTCGACGGCATCGAGGTTCGGCTCAAAAACCTCGACCGTACCACGCTCGTAACCGCACAGCTGCGCAAACTTTTTGGGAATCCCTACCGGGTAAGCGATTGGATCGAGTTTAACCGGGCCGCCGCAGCGGGGTTTGCGCTGCTCAAGGAGGTTTACTCGATCGTCCTGCTGATGCTTATCGCAGTGGCAGCCTTCAATCTCGTCGCGACGCTGATCATGGTCGTGATGGAGAAGCGCAAGGACATCGCAGTGCTGATGGCGATGGGGGCGACACCACACGAGGTCAGGTTGGTATTCGTGCTGAAGGGGATGATAGTTGGTGCGGCGGGAACGGCACTGGGTCTCATCCTGGGCGCGCTCGGATGTTTCCTTTTGGCGCACTACCAGTTCATCCATATCCCGAAACAGATTTACGGAATATCGACACTGCCGGTTGCAATCGAGCCGGTTAACTACGTACTGGTGGCAATAGCCTCCCTCGTACTTTGTCTGCTTGCGACCATTTATCCAGCTCGTCAGGCTTCGCGCGAATTGCCGGTAGAAATTTTTCGTTCATGACCTGGAGCGATACTTCGTGGCGTAGCCACTTGTGGGATGCTGATCGCTATCCCACGGCCTGCAGGCAGGCTCCGGCTCGACTGAGTTCAACGGCGCCAAACGCGGATGCGCGGCCGAGCGATCCAGCCCAGGCGGATTGGTGCGTGCGTGTTACTGCTGATCGCCCTTGTCTTCGGAGCGGGCTTGCGGCTTTGCGTTGAGCTTGGGCTTGCGGAGCACGAGCGTTTCGTGGCCGCGCACCTTGATTGTCCTGGCGGAATCGGACTGATAATTGACGCTCGGTCCGTCGTCGTGCTTGGAGCGCGCGGTGGTTCGGCGCCGTCTCCAGTTGCTGAGTTCCTTCGAGAGCTTCGAGGCGAGTGAGTCGTCGCCGCCGTTGCGGTCGGCGTTTTCGGCGGCCTCATTTCCCAGCGCCTCGTCGGTTGTGTCCTGCGAACTCATTTGGTCCCTTCCATTGTTGGAGTTATCTGTAGCGTGGTTCCAGCTCATTCTGTCCACTTTCGCTGCTGTCGATCCTGAAGCTGCAAAGATTCAATGCGTTTTTTGAAAAGGTGTTTTTCGGGTCGGCGCTTATCGGAATTGGCACATCGGACGTACTGGAATTGGGTTGGTGACCTGAGGGTCGAGACTCGTGCTGAGTCGTCTTTGGTGTGTGCTCTTGTGGAGGGCTGCTTGGTCCGGGGTCTATCCGCGCGGTGCCGAAATCAAACGTCGGGGCGCGAATATCAGGCGGTTCCTCACCTTCCAACTACTGAACAGGCTTTCTAACTAGTGAACAGGCTTTGCAAACGTAGCGCAAGGCCCATATCACCGTTGATCCGAAGCTTACCGGTCATAAAAGCCATCTGGCCGTTGAGCTTGCCGGCCAGCATATCGAGGTAATCCTGTGCGGCCATTGAAATTGTGATGTTGGGCGAAGGATGGGCACCCTCCTTCACCTCACACTGATCGTTGTTGATCAGCACCTGCCATTTACCGCCGCCGTCCCCGGACAGGTCGAACTGATAAATAGCGTTGAGACCCTTAGCCGCGTCCTTCTTGAAGCGGCTGGGCATCATATCAAATGCCTGTTTGCAGGAAGTCGGCGCGTCAGCCATTTGTCGGGAGATCCTCCTCGCAGAGACAAGGCAACGGAAGTCTTAAGGTCATATAAGCTTCGTGCCAAAACATTGTCAATACGTACGCGGCACCCGGACACCAACTTTTCGTTTTTTTGGCTATTCTTTTATAACGTTGATGGCACGTACCCCAGATTTTGCACCCGGGAAACTAGAACCCGAATACGCGGCCCGGCGCGACGCGAATGAGATTCGTCCTGACTTTAACCGGCGCCGCGCCCTCTGCAATTGTCACCGCACGCTCCCGGTCGAGGTCGGTTTTGACTTCGCCGCCGAGATACGCATCATGTCCGATCACTTTCACGGTAACGTCTCCGAATCCCGCGCTCTGCAATCCCTGCGTGATAAGAGCCTGATTCTGGACCCATTCCTGAGTATCGGTGGTGAGATTGTTGATCACATTGCTTACGCCGCCGACGCTGCGCGCGGTGCGCTCCGCCAACAACTTATCGTTATCGTCGAAGACCTTGCCGTATAGCGTAACCGTACCGGCGCTGGTGTATGCCTGAACGCGGCGAAGCTTGCGACTCGAGTGCAGCTCGCCGGCCACGCGATCAAGCAGCGTCGGCTTGGGCATCCGCTCGGATCTCGGCAACGAGGCGAGTTCTTCCGGCCGGCGACGTGGCCTGCGGTGCCCCGCTCGCAAAGGAGGAGCAGTAACAACCGCGGGAGGGACCGACTCCGGTTCCGCGGCCACGCCCGCAGGAGTGGAGGCTGAGGCGACGGATGGAGGAGTCGAACCTTCTGCGACGGGCGGCGACGCCGGGGCCCCAATGGGCGATGCCGCAGAAGCCGGCGAGTAAGCGTACTCAGGCGGCTCGCCGGCGGCGAGGCCCGCAAGTTTGCCCGACAAGCTCGACTCGATACCCGGCGCGTCACCAGGGTTGGCCGAGAAAACCAGCGGATAGTCGGCGTCGACGTCGCCGGCCTTGGTAGGAGCAAATCTCCATCCGCTGATCGCCTTGACCACTTCCTCGTCCACGCTTGGGTTCGGCGTCGTGGAAACCCGGACGGAGCCGCCGCTCACGCTACCGTCGGGCATAATGTGCACGCTGACGATCAAGCCGTCGCCGGCCACGCTGCCACCAGCCAGTGCATGGCGGTACGCATCGAACAACGCAGCCTTATTATCTTCGAACGCCTTGGTCAGTGCGCCGTGATTGCGCTCCTCGGCTGACACCGCTGCTCCGGCCACCTGCAGCGGGATACTGGCTGCGAGTTGGATGGAGGGGCCGCTCGGCGGCGCCGGCGATGCGGCAGGCGATACTTCCGCCACTGGTAGCCTGGGATGCGCGCCGCTCAGATAGAGCGCAAGCCAGGCGCCGGCCGCGAGCGCCAGGATCGCTGCGAGCGAGTAACCAACGACGCCGAGAAGTCGCCGTCCGCCGGAAGATTCCGCTGTCCGAATAGGTGTTTTGGCAGCAGCGCGTCGCGTTTCGATTCTGCCATGTGCCGGTACGAAGGTTTCGGGGCCATCCGCGGCGCTCCGCCCAGCAGATGGCCCCGAAGCCTGACCCGTATCCGGGGCAAGCCGCGTGCCGCAGAAGTTGCAAATCAGTTCGCCGGGCTCGGCCTTGCCACCGCATACCGGGCATTCGATCACACCTGCCGGTTGCCCTGGCGACTCTTCGTCAGCCGCCATGACGGTCGTCTCCCTCACGCCACCTTGCGCGAGAGCAGTTCCGTCGTTTTCGCAAAACGTCTCGGTGTCAGGATATCCTTTTCCGCATCGCGGACAGCTCTTCATGGCTCAAGCGCGCCTTCACGGGTGTTGTTGTATAGGAGGCACAATTTGATCATATCCACAGGTTGCTCACGAAACCAACCCTCATTCTCCGATGGCCAAGGTCTCGCGATTAAATATGCTCGGCGGCAAGGCAAAGCATCACCGACTAGTGGAAGAAGCGGGTCAGACAATGGCACGACGTTGCGTCCGAGTCCGCGATTCGTGCGGCACCGTCACTCGAGGGCGAGAGAGAAACCGAGCGAAGCTGAATTGAAAAGATCGTGCCGCTCAGGCGACCGGTCCGCCCTCCAGTCTGAAACCTATTCTCACTTGCACCTGAAATTCGGGTTTCGCATTTTTCACGGCACCCTCGATGTTGCGCAGCGTCTGGCTCGCCTTGGTGATGGCGTTACGGACCGCCTGATGAATACTCTCGTCCGACACGCCAACGACTTCGATAATCTTGTAGGTTTTCTCGGGCATGGCTCTCTCCGTGTGGGTGCTTTGAGCAGGCCGTCAATGATTGTGTAGTCCGTACCGCCCCCGATACGCAAGCGCCCGCTCAGCCAATGGGCGAGCGGAATTGCACGGCGAGTGCGGCGGGATCCTCGATCGTTCTCATGTCGAGATGGAAGGCGCCATCCTTGATACGGCCGATCACGGGTGGCCGCGCCCGCCGGAACATCGCGGCGATAGCGTTGGGGGAGAGTTCCGGATTGGTCACGCGCACCGCCTGCGATTTGAGCTCCTCGGTTGGCAGCGCGCCCGAGCCAATCTCCGACGTCGAATCGACCACGTCCAGTTTGAACTTGCTGCCGAGCCGCGCCGCCAGGATTTCACGCACGCTGGCCGCTATGAGCTCCAGTTCCGCAGGCGTACGAATCAACAGCCGTAGCGTAGGTAGATTTTCGGCGAGGTCCGCGCTTCGCAAGTAAAGCCTGAGCGTCGCCTCGAGGGCTGCGAGTGTCAACTTATCGCATCTAAGTGCGCGCCTCAGGGGATTCGCCTTCAGCCGCTCGACCAGCTCGCGCCTGCCGACGATCACTCCGGCCTGCGGCCCACCCAGGAGCTTGTCCCCCGAAAACGTTACGATAGCCGCGCCCGCCGCGATTCGCTCCGCGACGACCGGTTCGCGCGGCAGCCCGTAAGCGCTCATATCGACGAGTGCACCCGCGCCCAAGTCCTCCATCACGGCAAGGTTATGCGCGTGTCCCACCTCGACCAACTCCGCCAGACTCACCTCCGCGGTGAATCCGACGATGCGGTAGTTCGAGGGATGGACCTTGAGCAGGAGTGCCGTTTCCGGTCCAATCGCGGAGGCGTAATCGCGCGGATGTGTGCGGTTGGTGGTGCCGACTTCGCGCAGACGCGCGCCGCTGCGCGCCATCACGTCCGGGATCCTGAATGAACCGCCAATCTCGATAAGCTCACCGCGCGAGACGATCACTTCGCGCCCCTCGGCCAGTGTATTGAGTGCGAGCAGGACCGCGGCTGCGTTGTTGTTGACCACCGTGGCGGCCTCCGCGCCGGTGAGCGCACAGAGTTCGCGCTCGACTAACGCATCACGATCACCGCGGGCGCCGCTCTCCAGGTCGTACTCGAGATTGACCGCCGAGCGCGCGGCCAATTCGACCGCCTCGATTGCGGACTCTGCCAGAATCGCGCGCCCCAGATTGGTATGGAGCACGACGCCGGTCGCATTGATCACCGGCCTGAGAGCGGGTTCGTCCGCTTCGACCGCAACGCGAGTCGCACGCACGACTTCCTCGAGCATCTGCTCGCGCGTGGCGGGCGCGCCGGCAACGCCCGACGCGATCAACTCGCGAAGCGTCGCCTGTGCGCGCTGCACCGCGAGCTTGAGATATTCGCGCCCTAAATGAGTTAGCGTCGGTTCCTTTTCGGCGGCCTTGAGACATTCGTCGACCGACGGCAGCATGCGGAGGAGCGGTGTACTGGACCCGGCCGCGGCGATCCTTTGGCGTTTTTTTTGAGGGGAGGCCATCGCGAACGATTATAGTCCCGGCTGACCGTCATTGGGCGAGCCGAAATAGGGTAATACGGCCGTCAAGGGGATAATTACCCAAAATGCGCCCGTTGGTGCGGCATACGTGGAGGCGGTGGCCTTTGGACCCGGTGGTCACTTCGTGCGACTGTAGCTATGTTTGGATCCGCGGACTGGTATCTGGATGAAGCGAGCCGCAACCGGGCAAGATAGGGGTTAAGCAGGGGTTCACGGTGGACTGAATGCTGCGCTAAGATAGCGGTAGCTAACGTGTCTTTTGATTGATCCGCGGCGAGGCCACATCAAGCCGGCCCGACGGAGAGGCAAAGCATATGTTCGGGGAAATAACGCCACGTCCCGAAACGCCGAGAGCGCCGTTCATCTCGATCGAAGAGGCCCTCGAAGAGACCCGGCGCGGCCGTATGATCATCCTGATGGATGACGAGAACCGCGAGAACGAGGGTGACCTGTGCATGGCGGCCGAGAAGGCCACGACCGAAGCAATCAACTTCATGGCCAAGTATGGGCGCGGGCTCATTTGTCTGCCGATGGCGGCGGAACGAATCGATCAGCTTGGCCTCAACATGATGGTCGGCGATAATCAGGCGCCGCTCGGTACCGCTTTCACCGTTCCTATCACCGCCCGGCGTGCAGCCGGGTCGGGAATCTCGGCACATGATCGCGCCACCACGATTCTTCAGGCGGTGCGCGAGGACGCAACGGGTGCCGAGTTCATCACACCTGGCTACGTTTATCCGTTGCGTGCTCGCGAAGGTGGCGTGCTCGTGCGCACGGGACAGACCGAGGGTGCGGTTGACCTCGCCCGCCTGGCCGGACTCAAGCCCGCCGGGGTCATCTGCGAGATACTCAAAGAGGACGGGACGATGGCGCGGCGCGACGATTTGGTCGAATTCTCGCGCACGCATGGGCTCAAAATCGTGACCGTTGCCGACATAATCGAATACCGTCTGCGCAACGAGACGATGGTGCAGCAAATCGCGGAGGCGCGGCTGCCGACCGCGTTCGGCGAATTCAAGGCCTGCGTCTACCGCAACCGGGTCGACCAGAGCGAGCATATGGTGCTCGTCATGGGCGCGATCGATCCTGAACGGCCAGTCCTCGTGCGAGCGCATCGTGAGTACCTGCCGGGTGATGTCTTCGGCTACACGAAGCGCAACACCCGCAGCTTGCTACAAGCCGCGATGGAGCATATTGCTGCGGCGGGCCAGGGCGTGATCCTGTACCTCAAGCGCGAATGGGATTCGCTCGCGAACGATATCGACGGCAGCGAACGCCGGTTGGCGCATCGCGCGACGACGCGTTTCAATGCCCCCGAGGCTGACTTCCGCGACTACGGCATCGGCGCGCAGATTCTGCGCGATGTCGGTGTACGCAAGATGGTGTTGCTGACGGACCGGCCACCGCGGCTTGCGAATTTGCCAGGATATGGTCTCGAGATCGTCGATCACGCGCCGCTCTCGACGGATGGAAGCTTGCCCATCTGCTAGTGGTCGGAATTTCTCGGAACCCGTGCCGCACCGTTGCGGTTTTCAATTCGTTGGGTAACGGTGGAGAGCATCGAGACGGGTCCTTGCCAGAGCGTTTTTCGTGGGATAATCGCCTCCTGAGGGCTGTGCGTAATTCAGGAAAAGGCCACTCGGCGGTCGCGTTGCGCGCGTCATCTGCCTTCCGGCCACCGAGGCGGAAGTCTGTGAGGATTCTCGCGGTAATCGCGGCGCTGCTGCTTACCGCCATGGTTGCGAACGAGGCGTCGGCCGGTGCGCCGCCGAATTCAGCGCAGGTGGCCGCGATAGAGTCGGCAAAGCCGGAGAAGCCTCTCCATGCGGGCGAAGCCGCGGCAAGCGCTTCGCGTAATCCTGCGACTAAGGATTCAGGAGCTTCGGAATCAGAAGAGGAAGCGGGTCTCGCTAACATTTTCGCGATACACGGCTACGTGCTGGGGTTCCTGGTTGTACTACTCGGCGGACTGGCGCTCAATCTGACTCCCTGCGTTTACCCATTGATCGGGGTGACGATCGCTTACTTTGGGAATCAAGGCGGCGCTCCGCGCAAGGTCGCGATCCTTGCGATGATTTATGTGCTGGGGATCGCGCTGATGTTTTCGGGCGTGGGCGTGGCGGTTGCGCTGTCGGGAGGACTCTTCGGGAGCGCGCTTCAAAATCCATACGTGCTGACGGTGATTGCCGCGATGCTGATGGCGCTCGCAGCGTCGAGCTTCGGATTTTTCTCTCTGCAGCCCCCGCAATGGATGATGCGGCGGGCGGGAACGGCGCGCCCCGGCTATATCGGCGCGCTAATGATGGGTCTTGGGATGGGCGTTGTCGCCGCCCCGTGTATCGGGCCTATCGTGCTGGGACTCCTCTTGATGGTGCAGCGGAGCCAAAGCGCGGTCTTTGGTTTCGCGCTCTTTTTCACTTTGGCGGTTGGCCTCGGTCTCCCATATGTCGCGCTGGCACTTGCGGCCGGCAGCATCCGCAACCTGCCGCGTTCGGGAGAATGGCTTTCGTGGATCGAGCAGCTTTTCGGCTTCGTGCTGGTCGGACTGGCGCTATATTTCATCGACCCGGTCGTACCGGGCCGGCTTATCACAAGGTTCTTGCCCTATTACGCGGCAATCGTCGGTGTCTTTCTCGGGTTTATTTCGCGTTCCGGCCGGAACTGGCGGCCATTCCTGTTTGTGAGATCGGCCATCGGCGTGATTTCCCTTGCGGCGCTGGTCTATCTGCTCGTCCCAAGCCGCATCCCCAGAAAAGAGCTTGCCTTTGCACCCTTCAACCTGACACTGGTCGAGGCGGCACAGACCGAGCGCAAGCCGGTTGTCGTAGACTTCGCTGCCGACTGGTGCGTCCCCTGCCGTGAAATGGAACGTACGACTTTCGTCGACCCCACGGTGGTCCGTGCAGCGTCGGGATTCGTCCTGCTCAAGGCCAATCTGACTGCCGAAAGTGATCAGAACGCGGCGTTGATGAAGCGGTTCAACATCCAGGGAGTTCCCACCACGCTGTTCATCGATTCGAACGGAAAAGTGCGAAAGCGCCGGGTCGGGTACGTGGGCCCGGATGAATTTATCCGGTACCTGCACGAGTTCAATTAAAGTGGCTTCGCCACGGGCCGGCTGCCATAGCGGGCCTCGTGCGTTATGGCAGCGCTTGCCAGGTTGCACCGGAGAATCTCCGTCAAACACCATTTTAATATGGATCATCGGGCTGCTCCATTTAGAACACGGGTTGGACACGTTTTTAACAGTAAATTCATCCCGTAAACCGTATGTAATCTTGAGAAAAAGTGTCGAATGAAATAATGTTTGATTGGATGTGTTGCTGACACTGCGGCTTTATTTACTCGCACGCCGGTACGGGCTACAATAATTATGTTGGTGGATGCTTCGGTGGGTGTTGGTTCCCGCACTTTTTCCCTATGACAAATAAGCAAAGTTCCGACGGATACGGCGCCGACTCAATCAAGGTGCTCGAAGGGCTCGAGGCGGTGCGCAGACGCCCGGGCATGTACATCGGTGATACCGCCGAGCGCGGGCTCCATCACCTGGTCAGCGAGATAGTCGATAATTCCGTTGACGAAGCGCTCGCGGGTTTCTGCACCGAGATTAACGTAGTCATACTCGGCGACGATCGTATCTCGGTCGAAGACAATGGCCGCGGCATCCCAGTCGATATGCATCCGACGGAGAAACGCTCCGCGCTCGAAGTCGTGCATACGGTGCTGCACGCCGGCGGCAAATTCGATCGCGGCGTCTACAAGGTTTCGGGCGGCCTCCACGGCGTGGGCGCATCCGTCGTCAACGCGCTCAGTGAAGAATTCGAAGTCGAGGTCCGCAAGAACGGGAAAGTCTACGATCAACGTTACGAGCGGGGCGTGCCGAAGAGCAAGGTCGAAGAACGTGGTGCGACCAAGCTTACCGGGACCAAGACCACGTTTTCACCCGACACCAAAATTTTTCCCGAAGTAAAATTCAAATACGAGATAATCGCGCGCTACGTGCGCGAAATGGCCTACCTCAACGGCGGCCTCAAAATCAGGCTCACCGACGAGCGTACCGGCAAGCAGGAGGAATTCCATTACGAGGGAGGGATCAAGGAATTCGTCGAGTCGCTAAGCAAAAGCAACGAGCCGCTCCATGATGCGATCTTCTTCAAAGGAGTTCGCGACGGCGACGATATCGAAGTTGCGCTGCAATGGACCGACGCGATCCACGAGACGATTTTCGCCTACGCCAACAATATCCATACGATCGAAGGCGGGACGCATCTGTCGGGTCTCAAGTCGGCCCTCACGCGCACGCTGAATTTCTACGCGAGCAAGAACAATCTCTTCAAAAACAAGGATATGCGGCTCGAGGGCGACGACACGCGCGAAGGATTGATCGCGATCGTGAGCGTCAAGCTGCCGGAGCCGCAATTCGAAGGTCAGACCAAGACCAAGCTGGGCAACTCCGAGGTCGAGGGGCTGGTTGCCGCCCTGGTCAACGAAAAGCTCGGCGAATATCTTGAAAAGAATCCCAGCGACGCAAAGAAGATCGTCTTACGTGCGGTCGAGGCCGCCACGGCGCGTGAAGCCGCGCGCAAAGCCAAAGAGTTGGTGCGGCGCAAGGGCGCGCTCGATTCCGGCTCGCTTCCCGGCAAACTCGCCGACTGCCAGGAGCGCGACCCCGCACGCAGCGAAATTTTCATCGTCGAGGGCGATTCGGCCGGCGGCTCCGCCAAACAGGGACGCGACCGCAGAGTTCAGGCGATCTTGCCGCTGCGAGGCAAAATTCTGAACGTCGAGCGAGCGCGGATCGACAAGGTCTTGTCGTCGGCGGAAATAAGAACGCTAATCACGGCGCTCGGAATGGGAGTGGGCGACGAGAAGGATATCGAAAAGCTCCGCTACCATACGGTCGTAATCATGACCGACGCCGATGTCGACGGCTCGCATATA
>WNFP01004334.1_pt1 | contig 11426 bp, 8 predicted proteins | sample 5400201 | NCBI WGS metagenome assembly WNFP01 (sample SAMN13153355, study PRJNA577476) | soil metagenome | isolation source: 115 cm saprolite under Madrone tree | place: USA:California | collected 2016-06-14
CGGAGCTTCTAATGCTCGTTGGTCGCTGGCGAGCACGCGCCCAAGAACTCCTTGCCCAAGCCGAGACGATGCGCGACGCGGAGGCTCGGCAGAAAGATGATCGAAGTGGCTGCGAGATACGAGAGATTGGCGCAACAGGTCGAGCAACAGACCGGCAGGACGGACAAGGTGTAGGCCACGGACGGCAGCTGCTATGAATGTGCAACCGCCGGGCTTATGGCGGACATGGCGACGGTTTGCGCTCGCGAACCTGTGATTGGAGGCCAAGAATCACTCCCGCACGTGTGATGGGAGCGCCAGGAACAAGAACTTGTCCGACGGATTTTTCCGTCCGGGTGGCCGGTAAAAGCAAATCGTCAAATCCTCGGGCACCGTCTTTCTTTCGGGGGAGGTGTCTCATGCCGGATGCACAGAACCAAGCAGACGTTACCGCGACTTGGCGGAGGAGTACCGTCGCCTCACGGCAACTAGCTCCTCAACCGAAGTGCGAGGCCGCTATCGGCGGATGGCAGAGCATTACAGCTCGCTGGCTGAGGCCGCCGCCGCGGAGGCGAGCGTACAAGGACACGAGAACGGCGAGTAGCCACTTTGACAGATCCGACCTAACGGATGGCGTTCTTGCGCACGCCGCGTACCGCTAGGTCGAAGGACCCCGGGGCGGTCGCAACCCCCGCACCCCCTCAGCGCACCGCCCTGGGGTCAATTCTTCTCTTCTCGCCGCGACGTATGTTTGGGGCGCCGACCAGTTTCGGCAGCGTCGATTTGCCGAGGCTTCCGGCCTTTGAGGATTTCCACATGACCAGCCGCTTTCCCGGGCCGTGGCGGATCGCCGAATTCCCAAACGGATTTGCCGTCTATGACGCCACTGGCCGGCAACTCGGCTTTTTCTATGGCCGGGCCTACCCGAACACAGCAGGACGTACCGGCTTCGTGATGATCGACGAGGCGCGACAGATTGCGGTTGATTTCGCAAGGCTGCCGGAACTGCTCAAGCAGACTTCGGATCGAAGCGAGGTCGCGACTTCCCCGGAAGACGATAAACTGGCTAAGCTCGAAACAAATCGTTCACCGCAAGATGTGCCGGAAACTTCGCGTTTACCTCGCGCCGCCCAGTTGTCAGTAATCACGGTCACGGGCTCGCCTTTGGTTAAGGCGCCAACCACGATTCGACGCTCTGTCCCGTTTGAGCCGGACCGGCGGAGGTCCACCCAAATGTTGCGTCGGCGCCGTGATCCAGTCTCCATTCGGACGAAATTCTTGATTGCGGTCGCAGTCGCTGTGCTGCCTGCTGGCTATTTCATGTTTGAGAGTTCTGATCGACCGGTCGACGTTGCGGTCGCACCGCGATTCAAAGCTGATATTCCTCCCGTTGAATTTTTGCCGTTGCGGGAAGCTCAGGCTCCAGCCGCTATTCCTTCCGTTGAATTTTTGCCCTTACAGGCTCCAACCGCCGCGGCTGTGGGCCGCGAGAGCATCATTCGCCTGGCAGGGTCGCTTGACCTGGGGGCCGAACGCGTAGGTCACCCCTGGAAGATCGTGGTGCACTCTCTTATCATGTTTCATCTCCTGCGCATGCACCACCTTTCGGTGCGCGTTCAGTCGCCGCCTGCCAGCGCCGGATTGCCGCTCAACCTGTTCGATGCCATGCGCGTCGTGGTGCGAAAGCCGTTCTCATGACCAATGATCGTCTCACACTGGCTCAGGTCGTGTTGCTGGGTACCTATGCGGTCGGCATGGCTGGCGGACAAGTGCTATTCAAATTGGCTGCGCAACGCTTCCCGGCAGGCGCCGCGGTGGGGGAACAACTGATAGGTTTGTTTGGAAATCCCTACTTTTTCGTCGCCTTTGCGTTCTATTGCGCGCTCGCCATCTGCTGGGTTTGGATTCTGACCTTCACCCCATTGTCGCGCGCGTATCCCTTCGTCGCGCTCGCCTTCGCGATCACGCCAATGCTCGGCGGATGGCTATTTGACGAGCCGATCAATCTGCGGCTCGGCTTTGGCATCGCGGCGATCATCTTCGGTCTCGTCCTCGTGATCGGGTGAGGCGGAGCACTTGAGCGTTATCGTAAACAGCGCCGTGCACAGCTGAATGGTGGGCCCATGAGGGAGATACGCGGTCGCGACATACACGAAGCCGCGGCGTTTCGCGGAAAGCGGAATTGCCGCACCGGCGACGCATCCGGGTTGTAAGGGCCAAGGCCTTTGCAGTGCGGCAGGCCTGCAGGGCTGAGCCCTCGCCTAAGTCTACTACAACTCGCAAGCGAGCGAGCGGCCCGATCACGAGCGCTTCCAAAATGGGAGATGCTCCAGCGTAACGCGATGGCCGTAGGTGTGCGAAGAAGCGTGACCAGGCGAGCTCGAAATACGGCGCGTGCATCGCCAGTGCACCGCGATCGGTGTGCCTGACACCACTAGCCCGGCGTGCTGACGCCGGAAGAGAGATGCTTGCGAGCACGAAAGCAGGTGTGTAACTTCTGCGCAATCCCGGCGAAAGCTGAATTGATTTGGAGTGCGTTGCGTGCCTGATATTTTGGGATACCGAGAGCGGATCGGAATCATCGTCCAATCCACAAACCCGACTGTCGGGCCTGAATGCGAGCAGCTTCGCGTACCCGACGTTACCTGCCATATCGGCCGTGTCACCATCAAGGAGCGCTCGCTCGGCACCGCAGAGGCCTTCTTCGAACATATGACGACCATGCACGAGGGCATGGGTACCCATCGACCAGATCATGAGTGGCGGGCTTTTCGGCGCGATTGTCGCGGGCTGAGCATCGTCGTATGCCCCTCCTGATCACCCTTGACCGATACGCTGCGATGCTCGGCCGAAGCTCCGGAGCCGCAATCCGCGATCTAGTCGCGGGCGCGCACAGGTGGAGGCTCTGGTACCTCATGGGCTCAGCCGAAATGCGCAGACGATTCGCACGCGCCCGGCTGGGACAGCTGTGGATCATGCTATCGAGCGCCCTTTCGGTGTCAATCATGGGATTTGCATGGGCGCTTCTGTGGAAAGAGCCGGTTCAAGATATCTTGCCATTTATTTCCATCAGCGTGACCGTCTGGCAATTCTTGGCGGCTGTCCTTAACGACGCCACCACTGCATTTCCGCAATCCACTCAGTACTTCCTCAATCAGTACATGCCTGGGTCTACGATCATTTACTCGGTTCTATACAAGAACGTAGCGACGTTTCTCTTGAACATGGTGTTCCCGATTTTTATAGTCGTTTTTCTTGGAGACACCATGACAACCTATTCGCTCCTGAGTGTCGTTGGTCTCTCCCTCGTCATCGCATGGTGTCTTTTCATCGGTTACGCTGTTGCAATCTTATGCACTCGTTTTCGCGATATCGCGCAGATTGTGTCCACTGTTCTGCAGGTCGCGTTTTTTGTTACGCCCGTCATCTGGAAACCTGAGTTCCTTCCGCCTCACGCACATTACTTAGTGAGTTACAATCCCTTCGCGCCTCTCCTTGCTGTCGTCAGAGATCCGTTGCTTGGCCGCCCACTGCCCTGCGACGTGTGGCTGACGGCGTGCGGCATAGTGCTCGGAACCTCGGCTTGCGTTCTTCCATTCGTTGGTAGATTTTGCCGCCGCCTCGTCTACTGGTTATGATCGGAAAATGGCGAGCATTACCCTGTCCGATGTCACAGTAGAATTTCCCGTGCACAATGCGAGCTCGCGCTCGCTTCAGCTCCATGTCTTCGGCGCGCTTGGCGGCAAGCTCGCGGCACATAAGAAAGCGGTGGTCGTACGCGCCCTCAAGCGTGTGAATCTCACTCTACGCGATGGGGACCGCCTCGGCATAATTGGCCACAATGGTGCCGGCAAAACGACACTTCTTCGTGTGCTCGCTGGCGTCTATGATCCGTCGGGCGGAGCGGTCAAAGTGGATGGACGGCTTGCTTCGTTCGCCGACCTCACCCTGGGCATGGACCTCGAGGCCACCGGTCTGCAGAACATTATTTTCCGCTGCGTATTCATGGGCCTCACGTTTGAGGAGGCCCGTCGTCTTTCGCCCGCTATACAGGAGTTTTCTGAACTGGGAGACTTTTTACAGCTGCCCGTGCGCACCTACTCTTCTGGGATGTTCCTGCGCCTGGCGTTCGCCATTTCGACATCGATTGAACCCGATATTATCATCATGGACGAGATGATCGGAGCTGGGGACGCAGGCTTCATCGCAAAGGCGCAAGCCCGCTTATCGGAGCTGCTGCCGCGCGTGAAGATCCTCGTGCTTGCAACACATGATCCAACGATCATGGAGAGTCTGTGTAGTAAGATCGTGTGGCTCCACCACGGCGAGATTCGCGAGGCCGGACCATTCAAGGAAATTTACCCAAAGTACTTGGCTGCAATGGGATAAATGAGGTGAGCAGTTCGCCAGCTCGCATCTCGCCACAGGCGCGGTCGAGTGGCGGCTATGGTTCATGGCTCGGAAGAGATCTGGAGTCGCTGGATATTTCTTCCCTGCATTTCGCCGTCGCGCCAGACCCAGTGAAGGTTTACATTGACAAAACCGGCTTGTATTTTGGATGCCGACGGCAGTCTTGTTATTGGTCCGAACGCTGGGCATCACATCGTCAACGTACTCATATCGAAGACACTGCTGTGGCTTCCGGACGGCATGCGGTCACTCTCCGGCTAGTTCAGATCCTGCCCCTGCGGCATCCGTTTCATCTGAGCACAGGCGAATTGGCTCGAAGGGCAGTGATGCATTCCGGCCCGCACGCCATTCATTTTCATGTAGCTCCCTTCTCCGATCGGACGCACGTATGGCCGATCTATATCGGGTTTCGACTGGAATGGAGCAATCGAGCGGCGATTTACATCGCGCGCCAGTCTATGTAAGTTCCGCCGTGCTCGGTGGAGCGATGGTGGGCGCACGGATAGCATTCGGGCCACGTCGCAAGTGAAGGAGGACGCAAATGCTAAAAATGTCTGTACTCGTCCTTTCGACCGCGCTGGCGGTTGGGACAGCGCTCGCAACGGCGAGCGATGCCCATCAGCGTCCCGCACTCTTGGCGATTGCTCCCAGCGCGCCCGATGGCGATGTCCTGCTGGTCCAATACGGTCCAGGCTCCGGGACTGGCACCGGTGGTGGCCCAGGGATTCGTTGTCGGATCGTGCGCGTCCCCGGTTCCGGCTTGGGACCGCAACGAGTCTGCGAACGCGTCCCGCGCTGTCGAATCGTCCGCATCCCTGGGTCCGGCCTCGGCCCCCAAAGGGTATGCGACTGACCTGGCCACCGCCGCCCGGCGGCAACCGCGAAACTCGAGTCGACCTACGTAGGCAGCTTGCTATGGCGCGGCGGCAATGAGCTGAGCGCGTTATTTCTGTCGTCGGCAGGTGAAGGTGAGGGGAGCGTCGGTCGGCGCCGCCTCGAACGGGGGGACGCGTTCACCGAGCCGGGCAACGTACATCTTCAAGCGGCAAGACCCCGCGCCCGGCGTTGAATGACCGCTCGGCCGCGCTCATCGCATCCGCAGCCGGTCCATGGCGAGATAGATCACCGGCGTCGTGTAGAGGGTGAGCAGCTGGCTAAGCAACAGACCGCCGATAATGGTGATGCCGAGCGGAAAGCGCAGCTCCGAGCCGGTACCGTGCTCGAGCGCGAGCGGAAGCGCCCCGAACAACGCGGCAAGTGTCGTCATCATGATTGGACGGAAGCGCAGCATCGAGGCCTTGACGATCGACGCGCGCGGGGAAAGCCCCTCGTTGCGCTCCGCCTCGAGCGCGAAGTCGATCATTATGATCGCGTTCTTCTTAACGATGCCCATCAAGAGCACCACGCCGATCAGCGCTATGACCGAGAGAGGCTCACCGGCGAGCATCAGAGCGATGAGTGCGCCGACACCGGCCGAGGGCAAGGTGGACAGAATTGTCAGCGGATGGATGAAGCTCTCGTAGAGCACGCCGAGGACGATGTAAATCGTCGCCGCGGCCCCGAGGATCAACCACGGTTCGCTGGCGAGCGAGCGCGAGAATTCAGCGGCGTCGCCCGAATAGCCCCCGACAATGGAGGGTGGCATTCCAATTGAGCGCTCAGCCCTCCCGATCGCCGTGATAGCATCGCTTAGAGCGGCGTCAGGCGCGAGATTGAAGCTGATCGTTGCCGCGGGAAACTGTGCCTGGTGACTGATCATGAGCGGCGCGGTCGCGTGTTCAATCGTCGTGAAGGCGCCGACCGGGACTTGTGAGCCGTTGGTTGACGGAAGGAACAGCAGCGACAGCGAGCTCGGGTCACGCTGGTACACAGGCAAGGCTTCGAGAATGACGCGATACTGGTTCGTCTGCGCATAGATGGTCGAGATCTGCCGCTGCCCGAACGCGTCGTTCAGAGTATCGCTAATCACTTGCATGGACACGCCTAGCCGACCCGCCGTTTCGCGGTCAACATTGATGAAGGTCCGCAATCCTCCATCCTGAGATTCGGAAGCGACCTCGCGTAGCGATCTCTCCGACCGGAGCCGCTCGGCGAGCTTCGCCGACCAGTCCGCGACTGCTCGGGCATCGGTCCCAGTGAGCGTCTGCTGATATTGGGCGCGGCTCGACCGCGCGCTGATTTGAATGTCCTGGATCGGCTGCAAATATACCACCATGCCAGGAATCGCTTCGACTGCGTGTTGTAGCCGTTCGATGATGTCGCCGACCGACGCTGCACGCTTGTCGCGCGGTCGCAACGTGATGGCGAGATGCCCCGCATTGGGTGTGCGGTTGAGTGTGCTCACGCCGATCACTGAGACGGTGCCGGTGACGTCTTCATCCCGCTCGATTGCCTGGACGACGAGGTCTTGGAGCCGCGTCATCTCGGCAAACGACACTTCGGGCCCGGCCTCGGTCACAGCGGTTATGAGACCGGTATCCTGAAGCGGCAGGAAGCCTTTCGGGATGATTACGTAGAGGGCGATGGTCGCGGCCAGAGTAATCGCCGTGGTGACGATCGTCATCAACTGATGGTGCAGCACCCATTCGAGCGATCGACGATAGCCTTCGACGATACCTTCGACGCGGTCGTTGAACCACGCCGTTAGGCGATTGCTGCGACCGCGTGCATGGCGAAGTAGGCGGCCGCACATCATCGGCGTGAGCGTCAGCGAGACGACGGCCGATACCACGACGGCTATGGTCAGCGTCAGCGCGAACTCGCGGAACATGCGGCCCACAAGGCCAGTCATGAACAGCAGCGGGATGAACACTGCGATCAACGACAAGGTCAGGGAAATCACCGTGAAGCCGATCTCCCGGGCGCCCCGCAGTGCCGCGTCAAGCGGCGAGTCACCTTGCTCCATGTGCCGGACGATGTTCTCGATCATCACGATGGAATCGTCGATGACGAAGCCGGTACCGATGGTGAGCGCCATCAGCGAAAGGTTGTCGACGCTGAATGCACAGAACCACATGATTCCAAACGTCGCGACGAGGGAGAGCGGCAGCGCGACTCCGGCGATGATGGTGGCCCGCAAGTTGCGCAAGAACATCAGAACGACCAGCACCACAAGGCCCGCCGCGAGCACGAGCGTGAACTGTACGTCGCGGACCGCGGCTCGGATGGTGCCGGTGCGGTCGTGGACAACCGTAAGTATGGCACCGGCCGGCATGGCGCTTTGTAACCGCGGCAGCTCGGCGAGCAGGCGCTGGACGGTCTGGATGACGTTGGCGCCCGGCTGGCGTTGGACATCGACAATCACGGCCGGTGTACCCCGATACCAAGCGCCAACCTTGTCGTTCTCCAGCCCGTCGATTACTTGGGCCACGTCGCCGAGCAGCACGGGCGCGCTGTTGCGGTACGCCATAACCACGGACCGATAGGCGTCGGCAGTCGCAATCTGATCGTTTGCTCCGATGATAAAAGACTGGTGCGCGCCGTCGAACAATCCCTTGGGACCCGCAACATTGGTGAAGGTGATGGCGATCCGAAGGTCTTCGAGCGCAAGCCCGTAGGCGGCGAGCCGCGCGAAATCTGCCTGGATGCGAACCGCTGGCCGGATGCGGCCCTGAACCGCGACGTGGCCGACGCCGGTCACCTCTGCGAGCCGTTGCGCCAGCAGCGTGTCTGCGACATCGCTCAGTTCGCGCAGCGACACCGTCCCGGACGTGAGCGCGAGCGTCATGATCGGCGCGTCAGCCGGGTTCACCTTCGAATAGGTGGGCGGGTAGGGCAGGCTCTTGGGCAGAACCGAGGCTGCGGCGTTGATGGCGGCCTGCACGTCTTGGGCAGCCGCGTCGATATCACGGTCGAGGTCGAACTGAAGGGTGATCTCGCTAATGCCGTAAGAGCTCGTCGACGTCATTGTGGCGAGTGAGGCGATCTGGCCGAATTGCCGTTCAAGCGGCGCGGTGATCAGCGACGCGGTGGTGTCGGGGCTGGCACCCGGAAGCTGGGTGGTGATCTGGATGGTAGGAAAGTCGACCTGGGGTAGAGCCGAGACCGGTAGCAGCCAATAGCCGAGCGCGCCGCCGAGCAGCGCTGCGATACCGAGCAGCGAGGTCGCAATGGGGCGGCGGATAAAAGGCGCCGAAACGCTCGCCGACACATTCATGGGGCACGGCTCGCGGCGGCTTGTGTCGTGCGGGGATTGTCCTCACGGCTATCGCGCCCAGGCTGACCTCGGTCGGAGCGCGCGCTGTCGCTATCCTTTCGTCCCCCTGGCACAAAGGAAGAACTGCCCGCCACCGCCACCTTTCGTCCAGCGGAAAGCTGGGCGAACCCCGAGGTGATCACCTGGTCTGACGGCGCGACGCCCTCGGAGATGACGGCACGGCTCTCGTCCCGCTGCGCCACCGCCACGGAGCGTACCGCGACTGTGCTATCATTCTGTACTACGTAAACGAAAGTGCCAGAGGGACCCTGCTGCACTGCGGCCGCCGGTACAGTGACGACATCACGGAGTGTGTCGATCAGCAACCGGACAGTGACGAACTGCCCGGGCCAAAGCCGAAGGTCAGCATTCGGAAACTCGGCCTTGAGCTGGACGGTGCCAGTGGTCTGGTCGACCTGATTGTTGACGACCACCAGCTTGCCGCGACCGAGCATGGTCTTGGTGACGGCGTCGAGCGCGTCTGCAACCAGACTCTCCTTGTTAGAGGCTTTGTTGACCTGCGGGAGCTGCTGCTGGGGCAAGGTAAAGATAACGGCGATCGGCTGGATTTGCGTTATCAGCACTATTCCAGTCGCATTGGCGGCACGCACGAGATTGCCCTCATCGATCAGACGGATGCCGAGCCGCCCGTCGAGAGGAGACACGATCGTGCAATACTCAAGCAAGGTCTTGGCGTTGTCGATCGCGCCCTCGTCAAGCTTCACCTGCGCTTCCAGCTGGGCGACAACCGCACGTTGCGTGTCGTACTGTTGCCGGGTCACCGCTGTGGCCTTGAGCAAATTGGCATAGCGCTCGAGGTCGGCCTTCGCATTGCTGAGCTGCGCTTCGTCGAGCGCCTTTTTAGCGACTGCCTGGTCGAGCTGCGCCTGATACGTTCGCGGATCAATCTGCGCCAGAACATCACCGGCCTTGACATCCTGACCTTCCCGGAAATTGATGCGTATGATGGTACCGTCTACCTGACTACGCACTGTGACCATGTTAAGCGCCCGGATCGTGCCGACACCGTTCAGGTATTTTGGTACGTCGCCGACCGTCGCCTGCTCGGCAAGCACGGGGACCGGGGAGTTGCCCCCGAACCGCGGCGCGGCGCGCTGGGAGGCTTGCTGGCTGCGGATCACAATCACCCAAGCGGTGCCCACCAATAAGACGCACGCGAAAACAATGGTCAGCAATCGCCGCGATCTGCGTTTCCAAAGCAGAGCGGTCTTCTTTGCGAACGGCGTAGAAAGTCTCCCGAGGCCGAAAATCTGCCACATTGTCGACGGCTCGCAGGTGGTCACGTAACCGCTCGCCGGCCGCGGACCACATTGGGTTTGATAGCAGTGCTTCGCGATCTGTCGAGACGTCGCATCTGCGACGCGTTGTCAGCGCAGAACTCCTGACTGGCCCTCCGAGCTGGCGGCCGCTGGTACCGGCTTTTTGCCCGGACGCGCTTCGTCAATCTTTGGCGTGTCCCATATCTTTACGGTCCGGTCCATACCGGCTGTCGCCACCAGCTGGCCGTCGTGCGAGAACGTGACAAAGTGAATTCGACGCTGATGGCCCGTGAGCGAGGCGATTTGCTCACGGGTCGCGACGTCCCAAAGGCGGACCGACGTATCAAGTCCTGCCGACGCCAATATGCGGCCATCCGGTGAAAAGGCGCAGAACCGAACCCATCGCGTGTGTCCCTTGAACGGACTTAGCTCCTGCATCGTGGCTACGTCCCAAAGCTGGACGTCATTACTGGCACCGGCGGAGGCGAGCAGTTTGCCGTCGGGAGAGAACGCCACCGAGTGGACCGGCCCTGTGTGGACATCGATGGTGGCCGTATCTTTGAATGTCTTCAGATCCCACAGCTTGATGGTCCCATCGATACTCCCGGAGGCCAGCAAGCGACTGTCAGGCGAATACGCCAGCGCTTTGACGCCGCCGGTATGCCCGGCAAGGGTCGCCAGCTCCTTGCCCGTTGCCGGGTCCCAAATCTTGACCGTTTGATCGTATCCTCCCGACGCGACGGTACGGCCGTCCGTGGCGTAAGCCACCGCCCGCACGATGTTACTGTGGCCTTTGAGAGTAAGTAGCTCCCGGCCGGACGGAATCTCCCACAATTTCACGGTCCGGTCATAGGAACCTGTAGCCAAAATCCTACCGTCGGGCGAGAGGCCGACCGTGACGATAGCTCCGCCGTGTCCCTCCAATGTCGCCAGCTCTTTGCCGGTCGCGACATTCCACAACTTGGCTGTGCGATCATGACTGCCCGAGGCCAGGATCTTGTCGTCGGGAGTCAAAGCGACGGACGTCACGTAAGCTTTGTGGCCCTTGAACGATGCCCGTTCCTCGCCCTTGGACGCTTGAGGCGGTTCTTGAATCCCAGTCTTCAGCAAGTCGGCCGCGACCCAAAGCCTTGCCAAGCGGTCCATAGTGGCAGTGGCGAGCGTCTTGCCATCGGGGGAGAAGGCCACGCCGCGAACCCGGTCGCCAACGTTTTCAAGGCTGGCCAGCTCTTCGCCACTGTCGGCGTCCCACAATTTCAATGTATTGTCGACGCTGCCGGCGGCCACCAGTTTGCCATCCGGAGATATCGCCACAGACAGCACCTCGCTTGCGGTCCCCTCGAGGGTCATCTTCTCCTCACGCGAGGCGACGTCCCAGAGCCGGACCGTGGTGTCCATGCTGCCTGTGACCAAGGTCTTGTCGTCTGAAGAAAAGGCTAGGCCGCGGACGCCATGCTCGTGCCCGCGCAGCGTTGCCTGTTCCGCCCCGGTCGCCACGTCCCAGAACTTCACCGTGTAGTCATTACTTCCGGACGCAAGCATCTTGCGGTCATGGCTGAAGG
>WNFP01004336.1_pt1 | contig 11422 bp, 10 predicted proteins | sample 5400201 | NCBI WGS metagenome assembly WNFP01 (sample SAMN13153355, study PRJNA577476) | soil metagenome | isolation source: 115 cm saprolite under Madrone tree | place: USA:California | collected 2016-06-14
TGATGCATCCGGAAAGGAGGACGCGGCGCGCTCGCGGCGTGTGGAGTTCAAGATCCGGACGGACGCGGAAACGAGAATTGCAAAGATTCTCGAGGTGACGCGCTAGGGCCTGTACAGCAGCAGATTCGCCGTGAGGAAAGTGCCAGTGATGTCGCTCGCGGCTTGTCTTTTGTGACACGTCGCCGCTCATGACCCTCTCCGAGAGTAACGATATTGTCTGCCGTCATGGACGCGTTAATCGTCGACTTCGACAGGGTGTCAGGTTGAACTTCCCCACCGCACATGGCAGGGCATGACCGTTTCGTTGCTCCCGTGGGCTTCGTCTTCACGCTCGATGAAGTCAACGATCGCATCGAAATAGGCGACGCGGTCGAACGCCACTGTGGTGATGCTGTGGGATTCCCAAGTGCCCATGGAAATCCCATCATGACCGACAATGGCGAGATTCTTCGGGACATTGAGCCCCAGCAGCCGCTCGGCTGCGTCACGCACGCCGATCGCCATAACGTCATTGCCGCAGATCACGGCATCCACTCGCCGGCGCCGCAACAGCATGACCGCTTCCTTGTAGCCCGAATCGTAGGAGTAGTCGCCCTGGGCGCCCGCCTCGAATGCCAGGCCGTGGGGCGCTAGGGCGTCGGAAAACCAGCCCCTGCGCTTCTTGTCCACCCAGCTCGAAGCGCGGCCCGAAATGTAGGCGAAGGACCGGCGCCCGTCCGCAACCAGCCGAGCCACGACTTCGGTGGAGGCGGCCGCGCCGTCGATGCGCACACAGGCCAGCGACGGCGCGCTAACCGGCTCGAACGAGGCGATGATGGGTGTGGCAGACCGGAAGATGTCGACGGCCTCGGCGATCGACACCATGTCCGAAAACAGCACCACATGTTCGACCTGATAGGCCGAAGCCAGGCGCATGAGCTGATTGCGGTCGTTGTGATCGGCGCAGCACAGCACCAAGGGCATGCGTTCGTGCTGCTGCAGCCGGTGGACCAGGGTGTTCAAGTCTTCGGCCTCGCATGGATTGGCGATGGTATTGACCACCAGCGCGACAAGGCGAGACTGGCGGTTATTGAGAGATCGCGCCACCGCATTGGGATGATAATTGTGCTCTCGTGCAATCGACAGGATGCGCTCGCGCGTAACCGTGCTGATGCGCGAATTCGCACTGAACGCCCGCGAGATGGTCGCCGACGAGACTCCCGCAATCTTGGCCAGCTCTATCGAGGTCACCCCCTTTCGGCGCATTGCAATCCCTTCGCTGATCTCAATTTGCGCCGACTTCTATCGCAATCGATTTGCCGTCGGCAGCCGCCGATGCCTTGATCGCATCCCAGAGCCGGGCAAATCGCAAACCGTTTATCACTGTTGACGGATTGGGCATCCGACCCTCCCGCACAGCCTTGAAGGTGTGCATCGGCGTATCGACAATTTCGTTGACTTCTCGGACCGCGGCGCCGCCTCCAATGGAAACCTCGCGCCAGCCGCCCCAGGCGTCGACCCGCACGAGCGCGTTGGAATAAAAGAACGAGATCGCCGACGCACAGCCGGGCGGCCCGTCGCCAGCAGCATTGAACGTCACGAGCGCGCCGTTGGAGAGACGTGCAGCCACCGCACAGACCAGATCCACATCGAGCCCACGATTGTTGGTAAAGGCGGATAGCCGCTCGAACTCGGCGTCTCCCACTACGCAGACCGTGTTCATCATGTGCGCGCCGGTGTCGAACATGAAGCCGCCGCCCGAAATAGACGGCTTCTGCTTCCATTGTCCCGCGTAGCGCTTGCCCCAGCCTTCCCAGATCGAAGCCGAGACGCTGACCAGATCGCCGAATTCGCCCCGCCGAGCTCGCGCGATGGTGTCGTGGATTAAAGGAGACAGTCCCGCCTGATAGGCGATGACGATGGTTCGCGCGCTGCGCTTTTCTGCTTCGACCAAGGCTAGTGCTTCCGCGACCGTGGTCACCATAGGCTTTTCGAGCAACAGGTCGAGACCGGCATCGATCACCGCCAAGGCATGGGCAGCATGGAAGACGTGGGGCGTCGATACGTATACGGCATCTAGCCGACTGGCCTCAGCCTCCAGCATGGCTTTGTCGGAGGCGTATTCGGCCGGGCGCGGCCGGGCGGCGGCGGCGCAAATGTCACTCAAGCGCTTACGAGAGGCCGGATCGATCTCGGCAAGCGCAGCGATCTCGACGTCCGGCATTGCCGTCCACCCGCGAGCATACTCTGCCGCCTTCAGTCCCGCGCCAACAATCCCAAACCGCAACATCAAGATATTTCTCCATTTACGCACACGTATACATTATGACGTCGAAAAAAACCGACCCGCAATGCCCGCATAGTATGCCCTTTCGGCTGCAGGCACGTACGGCCCCAACACCCTATTGCCTAATTTGTGTAGACGTGTACATTCGAGATTGTCGAGGTATGCAAGCGGCTGAAATGCCGCCCCGGGGGGGGATGCAATGAAATCAACCGTGCTTCGTGCGGGTCTGGGTTTGGCCATCATGGTGGCCGCCATTTCGGGCGCGGTTGTTAGTTCGTGCACATCCGCCCAGACCATTCGCGTTGCCGAGCATCGCCAAGCGCGCATCGACGCGCTGAACAAGTCGATCCCGAGCATTGAGAAGCAGCTTGGAATCACCATCGAGGTGGTTGAATACCCCGCCCCCGAAAAAGACTACATGAGCAAGCTGCTGACCGAACTCGGCGCCGGCAATGCGCCAGACCTCTTCACGGCCAATTTTGATTCCGACGTGTCCGATTTGGTGTCCGCCGGGTATCTGGCCCCCATCACTGCCGAGGTCAAGGCATGGGACGGCTACGCCCAGCTTTTCGATGTCGCCAAAAAGCTGTCTACCCGGGCGAACGGCGAGATTTATGCGCTGGATTCAATGCTGGGCGTGGAGCAAATCTACTTCCGCCGTGATTTGCTCGATAAGGCAGGGATTTCGACCGCTCAGCCAACGAGCTGGAAAGACTTGCTCGATCGAGCAAGGGAGATAAAGAAGAAGACCGGCAAGTACGGCTTGCTGCTACCCGCGGGGATCAGCTGGGGAGGAGGGGCGTTCAACGAGGGCTTCGCGCTATTTGTGCCGGGATCCAAAACACCCCAGATCGCCAATGACGACGGCACGCTGAATTTGAACGGGGAGGGGGTGAGGGACATCCTTGGCCTCTATAGGTCCCTCATCGACGAGGACCTGATGCCGATCGAACCGCTCCTCGGGCCTGAACCGTGGGTGATACCCAAATATACGATGTTCCCGGCGGGGGATTTGATAGCCACGACCTGCGGTACTTGGTGCTACATCTATGACTGGGGCAAGGACAGCAAGAATCCCGTACCTGACGTTATCAAAAACGTCGGAACTTGGGCGGTGCCCGGCATGGCCGGCGGTTCAAGCGTCACGGTCAGCGGCAGAAACATTTGGGCGGTCAACGCAAAATCAGCGCATCTCGTGTTGGCCAAGAAAGTGCTCTTGGCATTGAGCTCAGTCAACGCGACAGTGGCCTATGCCCAGTTGCTAGGCAATATTCCGGCGCGCAAGGATGCCGCCGACAACAAGGAGTTCCAGGCTCTCACAGAACTTGTGCCGGTCCTCAAGAACGTCGAAAACGGAACATTCCTGAAATCCGCGCCCGGCTTCTCTGTCGTATCCGAGGGGGTCGCGCGCGCGACTGAAGCCTTGTTGCGCAAGCAAACCGACGCGGTGGGGGCACAGGCGATCCTCGTCAAATATGTCAAGGATCTGCTCGGCGACAAGGTCGTCAAATAAACAGCTTGTTTGCAACGCGGATATTGAACAGAGGAGGGGCGTCCTCCCCTTTTCGAGCTGGCGCCCGAGACCGGATCGTTCGAGACAATTCGCCATGGCCCTGACTTATGAAACGCGAGTGGCTTGGCAGAATCGGTTGTTGCTGGTGCCGGCCCTTGTACTGCTCGCGTGCTTCATCCTGATACCGGCCGGGGCAGCCATCTATATCAGCTTCACTAATGAGGCATTGAGCGGTCTTGCGGCAGCCCATCCCCAACTTGTGGGGTTGAAGAACTATGTGCGGCTGTTCTCCGACGACGGATTCTGGAATTCGCTGGTCGTCACCGCCTTCTTTGTTTTCGGCTCCTCGATTGTTGGTCAGTTTGTGCTCGGACTGGCATCAGCGATGGCATTAAGTCGGCCGATTGCTTTTAGGCCCGTTTTCAATGCCGCTATTCTCTTACCCAATGCCGTCCCCGAGGTCGTCGCCGGTTTCATCTGGATATCCATGCTGGCGGGGGGCAAATATTCGACAGTCAGTCGAATCGTCGCGCTCGTCGGTATTCCGCCCCAGAACTGGCTGGGGTCCTTGCCGCTATTGATGATCATCGTCGTGAACACCTGGCGCGGCATCGCGTTCGCGATGATATTGATGACCTCGGGTCTGAGCGCCGTCCCGACGGAAGTGTATGAGGCTGCCCGGATGGATGGTGCAACGCCGCACCAGATATTCTGGCGGATCACCTTGCCGCTGCTGCGGCCCACCATCTTTCTCTACATGCTGGTCTCGACAGCAGGGACGATCGCCATTTTCGGGCTGATTTACACGCTTACCCGGGGCGGTCCCGGCGGGGCGACTGAAATTATCGGCATCTACATCTATAACCAGTCCTTCACCGCATACCAACTCGGCTATGGATCGGCGGTTGCCGTCATCATGCTCGGAGTATCTGTCGCAATCGGAACCGTTTATGTTCGCGTCCTGAAGGTGCAGGTATGACCGGCGTGCGCAAATTCTCGCGAGCCGAGGCGACTGCCTACGGGTTCCTCACGGTAACGCTTGTTTTCTGCCTGCTTCCTTTTGTCTGGGTGGTTCTGGCCTCCGTCGATCCGAACGCCGCCCTGTTCCTGTCGCTTCCCAAAGCGATCACTGCGGATCACTTCGTCAAGATCTTTACGGCGGAGAATGGGGGGCGCTGGTTCTTCAATTCGCTGCTGACTGTAGGTGCGACAACGGCACTCGTCATCATAGTCGGAGGGATGGGAGGATATGCGCTTTCGCGGACTAACGCTTGGTGGAAGCGCCCGTTTTTGTACGCCATCATTCTGGTCCGAGTCCTCCCGCCCACGGCGCTCATCGTTCCGCTGTACAAGGTCATGCTGATCTCCAATGGCGTGATGGACGCCCTGGTGCGCAGCATCGTGCCCCCTGACAGTATTCGTTCGGCGATGCAGATCTTCGGCTTCGTCGACGGATATCTGGGGCTGATCCTGGTGTTGTCCGCCATGCAGCTGCCGCTGGCGCTTTGGATCATCAAGACCTTTTTCGATCTGACCCCCAAGGACTACGAGGAAGCAGCCCTGATGGATGGGGCCAATGTCTTTCAGCGCATTCGTCGCATTCTGGTGCCATTGGCGCTACCCGGTCTGGGTGCGGCGGGATTGCTGACTTTCATTGGTGCCTGGGGTGATTTCCTGATGCCCTTGACGTTCATTTCGTCATCCAATCTGCAACTGTTGCCGATCGGACTGTTTCGGGCTTTCCAGCGAGCGAACACCATCGACTACGGCTATCTGAGCGCGCTCGCCCTGCTGTACATGCTGCCGGCAGTGGTTGCTTTTGGCCTTGCTCGCCGCTTCCTCGTTCAGACCTTCGCCGGGGGGATCAAGGGATAGAAATGGCCACCATCTCAATCGAAAATGTGCGCAAAAATTATGGCGCGGTCGAAGTCATCAAAGGTGTGAGCTTCGAGGTTGCGGACGGGCAATTTGCCGTTCTGGTCGGTCCCAGCGGATGCGGAAAATCGACGCTCCTGCGCATCATTGCGGGACTGGAATCCGTAACCGCAGGCGACATCAAACTTGACGGCAAGCGGATCAACGATGTGCCCCCGGACCGGCGCGGGATCGCAATGGTCTTTCAATCCTACGCGCTCTACCCGCACATGACCGTCGCCGAAAATATCGGCTTTTCCCTCGATCTCAAGAAGGTTCCCAAGGCGAAAATCCGCAAGGAAGTCGGGCAAGTGGCCGAATTACTGCAACTTTCTGAATTGCTGGACCGCCGGCCCGCGGCGCTGTCGGGCGGTCAGAGACAACGAGTGGCGATCGGCAGGGCGATCATCAAGAAGCCGCGGGTCATCCTTTTTGATGAGCCCTTGAGCAATCTCGATGCCTCACTGCGGGTTCAGATGCGCGCCGAATTGCAGCGCCTACATCAGGAACTTCACCCCACGATCGTCTACGTCACTCACGACCAGGTCGAGGCGATGACGATGGCCGACACAATCGTGGTCCTCAATCAAGGAAACGTGGCGCAATGGGCCCACCCGATTGAGCTTTACCGCCATCCAAAGAGCGTGTTCGTTGCGACCTTCATTGGGTCCCCCCGAATGAACCTGATCAAGGGTGTCGTCACCAGTCAAGATGTGACGTCGTCTTTTACCGCAACGGAGGGCTGGACAGTTCCACTTGCAGGCAAAGATCTGGCGGCAACCGAGACGCAGTCTGTCTGGCTGGGAATTCGACCCGAAGACATTCGGCTCGTCGATGCAAACTCCGCGGCCGATCTTTCCGGCAAGGTCACCATTGTCGAGCGGCTCGGCGCGGAGACTTACGTCAACGTCGTCAAGGGCACCGAGACGCTTCTGGTGCGGGTGCGGGGCGACATCGCGCTGCGCTCCGGAGACACCGTGCAGTTGGTGCTAGATCGTGCGAGTTTTCATTTTTTCGATCAAGCGGATCGAGTTTTTCCGGCCTGAGACGGGCAATTTGACTATTCCTTGGAGGCAATCTTGACAATTCGAGTAACGATCTGGAACGAGGGCCGGCACGAAAAGACGGATGCGCCAGTCCAGGCAATCTATCCGGACCGGATCGACGGCGCGCTTGCGGCTGGCCTGGCCGATCGTGATTTTGAAATCGCACGCGCCACTCTCGATGACCCCGCGCAGGGCCTGCCTCCGGAATTGCTAGACCGTACCGACGTGCTCGTGTGGTGGGGACATGTCGCCCACGAGGAGGTCGCGGATGCGGTGATCGATCGGGTGCAGCAGCGCATTCTCGCTGGCATGGGACTGGTAGTGCTCCACTCAGGTCATCACTCCAAGATGTTTCGTCGCATGATGGGTACAAACTGCAATTTGGCCTGGCGCGAGTTGCCGCAGGGCGAGCTTGAACGCGTCTGGGTGACCAATCCCGGCCATGCGATCGCTGAGGGCCTGCCGCCCTATTTCGAGATTCCGCAGTCAGAGATGTATGGCGAACCTTTCGACATTCCGGCTGCCGACGAAATCGTTACTCTCTCTTGGTACAAAGGCGGGGAAGTGTTCCGCAGTGGGCTGACATTTTACCGCGGCCTGGGGCGCATCTTCTATTTCTCGCCCGGTCACGAGACATTTCCGATCTATCACGATCCGATGGTGCGCAAGATTATCGGCAATGGAATCGAGTGGGCGATGCGGCCTCATAGCGGTGTGCGCAGACTCGACAATTGGCACCGCAAGGCACCGATTCACCGATGAGCCGTCTTTCGCGCAATGGGCCGAGACCGCCTTCGCGAAGCGACCTCAAGCGGCGGCCAATAACGGAGGAGTTAATATGTCTGTGACGATCGCGCAAGCAAACCCGCTGGCCGCGGCAAACCCGCTAGAGAGCTTTCGGCGAGACGGCTACACGATCTTCAGGGGAGTGCTGGATTCCGCGCTCGTAAGCGAGGCAGGCGGTCACGTCGAATGGTTGCAGGCACGTAATCCTGGGGTTCGACCCGAGAATCTAGACCATCAATTACTCGGCACGGATCCCTTCTGGCTGCGCTTGGTGAGCGATTCCCGGCTGCTCGATATCGCCGAGCTGTTCATTGGTCGTAACATCGCGCTGTTCGCTTCGCACTACATCTGCAAGCCACCGCGCGACGGCCAACCGGTCCTGTGGCATCAGGATGGCAGCTATTGGCCGCTCGAGCCGATGGAGGTCGTGTCGCTGTGGTTAGCCGTGGACGACTCGACGCCGGAGAACGGCTGTATGCGTGTGATTCCTGGGACACAGCACCTCGACTTGCAGCAGTTGAAGGCGCGGACCGAGATTGCGAACGTGTTGCGATCCGGTATGGACGCCGCCGCGGTGGATGAATCCAAGGCCATCGACCTCGTGCTCCGGGCCGGTGACGTTTCCGTGCATCACCCGAACGTCGTACACGGCTCCAACGCCAATAGTTCGTCAAAGCGCAGATGTGGCCTTACGATTCGATACATTCCCACGACCACTCGAATCGTTTCGAGCGAGCCTTGGCCATCGGCTTTCCATCTGCGCGGCGTCGCCGTACCGGACGTCAACACCTATCTGCCGCTTCCAAAGTATCGGGAAGGCGAGCATATGTCCTTTCAAGGCCGCGAAGCTTGGGTTTGAGACAGAACCCGCTTCCCGCGTCAGAGGTTGCCGGACGCATGAGAGGGCATCAGCGACCACGGAGCGCCGTCCGGCGCTCATCCGCACTCGCCCGCGGCACTCCCTTCGCTTTCTCCACAACACCGTGAGGTCAAAGGGTACCGACAGACACTTGAATATTTGAAGGCTCCGCTCTCGAGAATTGGTACCGCCGTTTCGTTCAGGGCGACACCGGTGATGACCGCGGTAACTTAATGCCCTTCTTGCCAGCTACGGCGCGTAGCACGTCTGGGCGGTCCGAGATGATGCCATCGACACCCATGTCAATGAGGCGGGCCATGTCCTCGGGGCGGTTTACGGTCCAGACCACAATCGTGAGTCCGAGCTCGTGCGCCTCGCGGATCGACCGTCGGTCGACGTCTTCGAAGAGCGGCGACCAGATCTTACCACCGGCGGCCTTGACAGCACGCGGGACTGAGCGTCTGTATTTGCGCGGATCGAAACCCGCGGTCCACGGTGAGGGCTTGTCGAGATAGATATTGGCATCCGGTTCACGTTGGTGTGTCAAGTAGACCGTCGGGATTGCGGGTGCCTGCTTCTGCACCAGCTGCAGAGTCCTCCAGTCAAAGGATTCGATCATGACGCGGCCGGCGAAGTCTTCCCGGCGCAGCAGATCGAGTAGCAGAGCGACGAAGCGCTCCGGGTCCGTCGACTCGTCCGGATGGTTCGGATCGGTCTTGGTTTCGATGTTGAGGCGCACATGATGATCGCCCGACCTGCGCACCAGTTCGAATACCTCGGCGAGTGTCGGTATCCGGGTCCCTGGCACCGCGAGCTGATCGGGGAACCGCCCCGCATAAGCGCTGCCCGGACGGATCTGTCCAACGTCATACTTCTTGACTTCCGCAAGCGTCAACTTGACGTACGGAATGCCGGGGGCGGGCACGTAGCTTCCGTCGGGAGCGCGCGCGAGATCCGGATTGAGGCCGCGCTCATGCGAAACAACGATCACGCCGTCCTTGGTGACTCCCATGTCGAGTTCGAGCGTGTCGACGCCCATCGACAGCGCATTGGCGAAGGATGGCAACGTGTTCTCCGGGCGCAGCGCGCGCCCGCCGCGATGCGCTTCGATGTCGAAGGCTGCGGGGCGCGCGGCCCCTGTACCGGTGAGACCGTTTTGCGCAAAAGCGGACACAACCGATAGGCTCAACACAGCGAATGCAACAAAAATTGCTGTCTGACGATGCATATCTACGTCTTCTGTGCTTCTGTGAATCAAGGAAGCACTTATTGGCGTACATCGATCGTTCGCTTCGTTGATTTTCTGGGCGTGAACGGAGATACGAATCCAGTTACGCAGTTGCTCAGACCTTCACTTGGGCATTAATGCAGAGCGCAGATTGAGATAGTGTCTCGCCGCGGTTGCGGGTCACTCATGAAAATGTCGTGCCAGAAAGTTACCCACGCAGTTACCCGCACCGGCGCACCGACGCAATGATTGCCGCCAGTTCGGGCGGGACGGGCAGCCGTCGGAAGGCGCTCACATTTCCCCCTCCTGTATTTCCTTCGGGTACGAGGCCGGCTGCCGTCAAGACCGCGGCACCGACAATGCGCAGCACCTGGGCAGCAAGCTCTTGCGGTTGGCGCTGACGCGCCGCCCATCGGAGCATCTGCCAGTGAACCCGGACGTGCTCGCGCGTTGAAGCCTGGCCTAGCACGTGGGCCCGCTCAAGATGCTCAAAGCTACCCGCGAAAGCGCCCCTGCCATCGCACTCTTCGGCTGCCAGAAACTCCGCCTGCACATATGGCCTGATGCGATGAGAAAATTCCTTCACCTGCTCTGTCACCCGGTTCGATCTGGCGGCAACCCTTGAGAAGCCCAGCAGCCACGAGAGATACGCCGCTGCCACGACGTCGTATGTCAGACAGAACATCGGCCACCATGACGGAACGCCAGGGTCCGCAATTAGGTGCCCGTGGAACCAATCGAACACGCCGTGCGCGGCGAGCGCTGCAACTACCCACCAAAGGGTGAACCTGAAGCCAATGAGTGACAGCAGTAGAAATGCGACGACGCCAGCGGACTCCAACATCAGCGCGTGAAGCGACCCACCGATGACGGCAAATAGATCGTAGTACGAGGCAAGCACGATCGTCAATGTTGGATAGAAAGCGCGATCACGGTCGAGACCCACCACGGTCGCGAGACCAGAGATGCCCAACGCCAGAACTACGCCCACAGTGTATTCCATGACCAATCCCCGTGTGGGCTCGGCACTCTATACGGCGGGACCAAAGCGCCGACAGCGCCCCGCACCATTTTCTGGCCGTTCGTGTGTCATACGGGTGCACTTGTGGCTGTCCGAGGCCAACGTTCCGGTACCAGCAGAACTCGAAAAACGCACTGCCGCATGGGGTTCAGACGGGAAGACGGTTCTCTATGCCGTTGCACAAGGAGGACTGCTCGGAGCTTTCACAGTGGAAGATGAGCTCCGATCGCCGGCGAACAGTCCCCGTCAGTGTGGCTACCGACTGTCACGCGGTGGAGCCGCTGCGCGACCACAGGCTCTGAATGCCCTCCAGGGTCTGGCGTTTCGTTTCCGGGACGTACAGGTAAACGAAGGTCGCGGCGAGCGCGCTCATGGCCCCGTATATCCAGTAGGCGAAACCGTGATTGAACAAGTCGTTGAGGACCGAATTTCCGTCGAGGACTTTGAAGGACCAGGAAACGAACAGGTTGGCGATCCATTGGGCGGCGACCGCGATGGCAAGGGCGCGGTTCTTGATCGCGTTCGGAAACATCTCCGAGAGCAGCACCCAGGTTACCGGCCCCCACGACAGCGCAAACCCGGCGCTGTAAATCACCACCGCGCACAGCGCGCCCACCCCAACCAACCGAGCCTGGAACAGGAAGCCGAGCGCCAGCATCGCGACGGCCATAACCAGTGCACCGACGATGAGCAGCGGCTTTCGTCCCCAGCGATCGACAGTCAGGATGGCAATGATCGTGGACAGCGCGTTCGCGAGGCCGACGATGATCGTCTGCCAGAGCGCTGTGT
>WNFP01004338.1_pt1 | contig 11421 bp, 9 predicted proteins | sample 5400201 | NCBI WGS metagenome assembly WNFP01 (sample SAMN13153355, study PRJNA577476) | soil metagenome | isolation source: 115 cm saprolite under Madrone tree | place: USA:California | collected 2016-06-14
GAGTAGGCTCTTTGGAGGACAAACCACATTCATGATAAAACTTGCGTTTGAGCCCGCAGACCGCCATCTTCCTATTTTTCGCCGGCGCCCTCGGTGGCGGAATCAACGCCGTTGCGGGTGGCGGGAGTTTTATTTCCTTTCCCACTCTTTTGTTTACCGGTGTTCCGCCGATCCCTGCAAACGCGACCAACACTCTGGCCCTTTGGGTGGGCACTACCGCGAGCGGCGGCGCTTATCCGCAGGAGCTGAACATTCCCCGGCGGGTGATGATCCCGCTCGTGTTGACCAGCATCGCCGGAGGGTTGGCCGGCGCATTTCTCCTCATCAAGACGCCCGCGCAGACTTTTCTGCATGTGCTGCCTTGGCTCATGCTTGGCGCCACTTTGCTCTTTGCCTTCGGCAAGCATTTGACGGGACGGATTTCGGCAGGCATTTCGCACGATGCCACCTCTGCGGCGGTTACCGGGGCCTCCCTCTTCGAGCTGCTCGTCGCCATCTATGGCGGATATTTCGGCGGCGGCATCGGCATCATGAATCTGGCGATGCTCGCCGCGCTCGGCATGACCGACATTCACGCCATGAACAAGCTCAAGGTGATTCTCGGCGGCGTCATCAACGGAGTCGCCACCATCACTTTCATCCTCACCCGCGCGATCGTCTGGCCGCAAGCCATCGTCATGGCCGCCGGCTCTCTGCTCGGCGGATATTCCAGCGCGCACTTTGCACAAAAGCTCCCGCAAGCCTGGATCAAGTCCTTCGTCATCCTCGTGGGAACGGCGATGACCCTCTATTTTTTCATTCGCGGCTATCGCTAGACGATCCGTTTCGAAACTCCGCCAATTCGTTTCCCTTCGATTTCTCTTTTCCTCTCAGCCACTTTTGATATAGTCCCCGCTGTCATGTCCACTCCCGGAGTCCCCCTCGAAGCTCAAGCCCCAGGCATCACCCCACTCACGCGAAATCAAGTTCGCGGCTTCTGGGCCTCTTGGGGAGGCTGGACGCTCGACGGCATGGACTCGTTCATCTATGCCCTGGTGCTCGTGCCCTCGCTGCGAGAATTGCTCCCGCGTTCCGGCATCGCCGCCACGAAAGGCAACGTCGGCTATTACGGTGGATTGCTCTTCGCTCTATTTCTATGCGGCTGGGGACTCGCCTTCCTCTGGGGCCCCATCGGCGACAAATTCGGCCGCGTTCGAACGCTCCTGCTTACCATCGTCTGGTATTCGGTGTTCACGTTTCTCAGTGCACTGGTCACGAATGTCTGGCAACTCGCTGTGTTGCGCCTTCTCGCAGGCATCGGCATCGGCGGCGAGTGGGCCATGGGCGGCACTTTCGTCGCCGAAGAATGGCCCGAAGACCGCCGTCGCGCCGGCGCGGGGTACATGCACACCGGCTATTACGTAGGAGTCTTTCTGGCCGCCCTGACCAACTTCATCATTGGAAGCAAATTTGGTTGGCGCTACATGTTCGCCGTTGGCGGTCTGCCGGCGTTACTTCTGGCTTGGGTGCGTCACGGCGTAACCGAGCCCACATGCTGGAAGCAGAAAGCAGGCGTCATTCGAACGTGGCGGATCTGGCATCCGTTTGCGACGCTTTTCTCGAGCGCCATGCGCCGGAGAACAATCCTCAACTCTCTCTTCATGATGGCCTCGATTTGCGGGCTTTGGGCAGGAACCGTGTACGTTCCCGCCGCGGTCACGGCGCTTGCCGAAGCATCGGGGCGGGCCGGCCCGTTAGCGGCGCAGCTTGCTTCACGCGCGACCATGCTTGTTTCTTTTGCCACTATTCTCGGTTGCCTGGCTATGCCCTGGCTCGCGGAGAAGCTCGGCAGGCGCGGCGCTTTAGGATTTTTCTTCGCGCTGATGGCGGCCTTCATCGCGGTCACGTTCGGAAAAGTCTTCTATCTCGGAGCACCCGCGCTGCCCTGGTTTTTCGTTTGTCTTTTTTTCCTTGGTTTTGGCGGCGCCAATTTCGCCGTTTACACCCTCTGGCTCCCTGAACAATACCCGACCGAGTGCCGCGCCAGCGCTTTCGCCTTTTCCACTTCGTTCGCGCGTTTTGCCGGCGCCGCAATCACCTTTCTCGTCGGCGCGGGCGTACAGCACTTTGGATCACTAGGAATCCCCGTCGCGCTAACGTCCATCGCTTTTGCGATTGGCTTGCTCCTCATACCATTTGGTGTTGAAACTCGCGGGCAGCTTCTTCCGGCGTAGCCCTCAGAAAGGCAAGCAAAACATGGCCGAAGTGGAGACCAAACTCTTCCCCGTCGAAGCGTTGCGCGATTTCAGCAAACAGGTGTTTCTCCATTTCGGTGTTCCCAAACACGATGCCGCCCAGGCCGCCGAAGTCCTTGCTACCGCCGACTTGCGCGGGATCGATTCCCACGGCGTCGCCCGCCTGCATAGCTATTTCGATATGCTCACCCTGGGTCGCATCAATCCCAGACCGGAGATCAAAGTGCTGCGCTCCACGCCTAGCACCGCCACGATCGATGGCGATAACGGCCTTGGCCTTGTGGTCGGCCCGCACGCCAACCGCTTCGCCATGGACATGGCCGAACGTTTCGGTTCCGGCTGGGTCAGTGTGCAGAACACCAATCATTACGGCATCGCTGGTTATTACGTCCTGAAAGCGCTGGAACGCAATTTGATCGGCTGGGCCATGACCAATTCCACCAAGCTCGTCGCGCCACTGTGGGGCGCCGAGCGCATGCTTGGCACCAATCCGATCGCCATCGGTTTCCCCGGCATGGAAGAGCCGGCCATCGTGATCGACATGGCTACTAGCGCCGCCGCCTACGGAAAAATCGAAATTGCGCGGCGGCGCGGCGAGCCGATTCCCGAAGGATGGGCCGTTGACAGTGAAGGCCGCGACACGACCGATCCGCATGCGATGGTCAACGGTGGCGCGCTTTTGCCGCTCGGTTCTGACCGCGAGCGTGGCGGGCACAAAGGCTACGGTCTCGCTATTATGGTGGACGTCTTGTGTGGTGTCCTCAGCGGCGCGAATTGGGGGCCGTTTACGCCGCCCTTTGCGCTTCGCCAAGAAATTCCCAGCCGCAGCGTCGGCAACGGCATCGGCCATTTCTTTGGAGCTATGCAAATCGACGGATTCATCGACCCCGATTCCTTCAGGCGCCAGATTGACGACTACGTCCGCGTCTTTCGCGCCACCAAGCCTGCTCCCGGCACCAGCGGGCCGCTCTTGCCCGGCGACCCGGAACGCGAAGCGGAAAAATGGCGCCGCGAAAACGGCGTGCCATTGGTCTTGCCGGTCGTCGAAGAGTTGCGCGACATCTCCCAGAAGACCCGCATTCCCTTGGAATGACGGTTTGTAGAAATGCGCTAATGTTTAGGGAATTCAAACGATTTGCCCCGTATCGATGCATCCACGAGCTGAATTGTGTGCACCACGGGAATCTTCCAGCCGCGACGTGCCAGCGACGCTTGAAGCTGTATCAAACAACCCGGATTCCCGGTCGCCACCACGTCCGGTTTCAAGGGTGCAATAAGCTCTGCCTTGCGGTCGCCCAGCGCGTTCGCTGCATCCGGCTGCACCAGGCTGTAAATCCCTGCGGACCCGCAGCAGATCGCGGCCTCCGGAATCTCTGCAAGCTCCAGCCCAGGAATCTTCGAGAGCAAGCCCCGCGGTTGCGAGCGTACTCCCTGCGCATGCTGCAAATGGCACGAATCATGGAACGCCACTCGCAGTTTCAGGGCATTCCGCTTCGCGCGCGGTTCCAGTTCGGCCAGTATTTCGCTAATGTCTTTGCACTTGGCCGCAAACACTTTGGCTCGTTCCGCATATTCGGGCTCGTCCCGGAGCAGGTGGCCATATTCCTTTACGTTTGATCCGCATCCCGCTGCGTTCGTGACGATGGTCTCGACGTTCGCTCCTTCGAACGCCTCAATCGTCTTCTTCGCCAGTTCGATGGCCGCAGCTTCCTCGCCCGCGTGAACCAGAAGCGCGCCGCAGCACGGCTGCTCACGCGGCGCCACAACCTCACAACCTTCCGCCGCCAGGACCCGCGCCGTCGCCGCATTCACCTGCGGAAAAAACTCCCGTTGCACGCATCCCAGGAGTAAGCCCACTCGCCGCCTCTTCGTTCCCATCGCTGGCGTGACTTCCGCGACCGTTTCACGCGGCTCAAGTTTCGGTAGCAGCGCTTCCATCGCCTGAATCTTCTTCGGCAACAACTTCAGCAGGCCGGAGCCGCGCACCACAGCCTGCAATCCAGATTTCTGATAAGCAAGCAGCGGCCAGCGCATTTGCCGCAAGCGATCCGGCCGCGTGAAGGTTTCAAATACAAATCGCCGGTGGAGTTTCTCTCCCCGGGAGCGTTCCGTCTTTCGTTCGATCTGCGCGCGAGTCGCCTCGATGAGTTTTCCGTAGTCCACTCCCGAGGGGCACGCCGTCATGCACGCCATGCAGCCCAGGCAACTGTCGAAGTGGCTTACCCAATTCGCATTCATTTCCGCGGCGCCTTCGCTCGCTATCTTCATCAGGTAAATCCGCCCGCGCGGTGAATCCATCTCTTGGCCCCACAAAACATAAGTGGGGCACACCGGCAAACAAAATCCGCAATGCACGCACTTCTCGATGATCGCGGTCGGAGGCGCATGGTGTGCGTCAAACGCGCTGGTGAATTCCTGTTTAGCAGTCAATTCATCCATCAGATGCCGCCCACAAACCGGCCAGGATTCAGCGTACTTCTTGGATCAAGCTGCTGCTTCACCGCCTTCATCAAGGAGAGTCCATCACTCGCGCTCCCCCAGGCGTCCAACAGCGGCATTTTCTCCGGGCAGTGGAGCGAGGCAAGCGATCCCTGCTGATTTTCCAATTCACCTCGCAGCGCCTGTAGCCCGCTGCGCACCGCGCCAGGTTTTCCTTCCAAGAGAAGCCACCCCAGGCCGGTTGCATAAACGAGCGCTTTCCATCGCACTTGCTGCCCGTTGGCAATGTGCTCCACCAGTTTCATCGTGCGAGCCAGGTTTGCAGGCAAAATGCTGATTTTCGCGACGGCCGTGCCTTGCGGATCTGTAGGAGCCCAAAGCTCTTCACGCGCCGCCCAGGTTGACGCGGAAGCCTCCAAAACCTTCGCAGGCGCCGCCAAATTTCGCAGTTGCGCTTCTTGTGCTGCGAGGCCGGCTTCCGTGCCTTCAAACAGAATGTCAGAGACGGGCGAAGCGGCATGTGAAAAGTGCGATTGCAGAAAAGTGTGCGCGAGTTTCGAATCCTGAACCGTCAGCACGAACCGCTGCGCCTCCTCGGCATTTGCTGCGGCCACGGAAAACGAGCGTGTGTTTCGCGGCAGCGGATGGAGTCGAAACACCGCCCGCGTAATAATGCCCAGCGTCCCCAGAGCTCCGGTAACAAGTTTCGGCAAGTCATAACCAGCGACGTTTTTCACCACCTTGCCGCCGCTGCTCGCCAGCGTTCCATCCGCCAGCGCAATCGTCGCCCCGATGATCAAGTCGCGCAGCGCGCCAAACCGCAGGCGAAGCGCTCCGCTGTCATTTGCCGATAGCACTCCGCCAATCGTCGCTTTTTCCGGCCATAGCGGATCAAGCGCCAATCGCTGCCCATGCTCGGCGAGCGTTTCCTGCAATCTTTGAATCGTGCAGCCCGCTTCCACAGTTACCGTGAGATCCGCCCAGGCATGCTCGATGATTTCATTCAGACGCGCCGTCGACAAAATCAAGTCTGCGCGCGCCGGCGGATTTCCCCATCCCAGCTTCGTTCCGCCGCCCCGCGGAATCACCGCCAGCCCTGCCGCATTCGAAAGTCGCAAAATCTCCGCAATCTCGCTTTCCGTCCCCGCTTCAATCACCAGCTTGGGCTGAACTCCCGCCACCGCATCCGCGGCAGTCGCCGCACGCACATTCTCATTCCCCACAATTGCAATGAATTTGTAGCGCAGCGCCGAATGCAAGCCGCTCGCTTCGTGTTTGGTTGCAGCATCCATCGGGAAGTATCAGTAGCGCTCCGCGATCCCGGCGGATTCGCTGGGGTGCGGCACGTATTCCCCGGGTTTTTCCCCGCAAAGCCTCGGCGTCGGAAAGACTTTCGTCGGATTCGAAAGCTGCAGGGGGTCGAACGCGCAGCGCACACGTTGCATGGTCGCGAGGTCTGGCTCGGCAAACATTTTCGCCATCGCTTTCTTCTTGTCCTCGCCGACGCCGTGTTCACCGGTGATCGATCCGCCCGCGGCGATGCACAGTTCGAGAATTTGCGCCGAAAGCGCCTCGGCAGCTTGTTCCTGGCCGGAAATTCGGCGGTCGTAAAGAACGAGTGGGTGCAGGTTGCCATCGCCCGCATGGAACACGTTGGCGACGCGTACACCCGCTTCCTTGCTGAGGCGTTCAATTTCGCTGAGCACGCGCGGAAGCGCGGTGCGTGGAATCACGCCGTCCTGCACAATGTAGTTCGGCGAAATCCGCCCCATCGCTGCAAAAGCGGCCTTGCGCCCTTTCCAAACCAGGGCGCGTTCCACATCCGATTGCGCCACGCGAATTTCCGATGCGCCATTCGAACTGCAAATCTCGTTCACCTGCGTCATCAATGCTTCAACTTCCGCCGTCGGTCCATCCAGCTCGACCAGAAGCAATCCGCCACAATTCGGATAGTTTGCGTGCACAGCGGCTTCCGCTGCTTGAATCGAGAGGTTATCCATCATTTCAATCGCCGCGGGCAGCATGCCCGCCGCAATGATGTCGCTCACCGCCGCGCCTGCTTCATTCGTGGATGGAAAGGCCGCCAGCAGCGTTCGAACGCACTCCGGCCGCTTCACGATACGCAAAATAACTTTGGTCGCAATTCCCAGCGTCCCTTCCGAACCCACGAAAACACCCGCCAAATCATATCCCGGCGCATCAAGAGTTTTTCCGCCAAAATGAACCAGCGAGCCATCCGGAAGGACCACTTCCAGGCCCAGCACATGGGTTGTTGTGAATCCGTATTTCAGACAATGCGCTCCGCCGGAATTTTCCGCCACGTTTCCACCAATGCTGCAGATCGATTGCGACGAAGGATCGGGCGCGTAAAAATAATCCTGCGGCGAGACGCGTCCCGTGACGTCGAGATTGATGACGCCCGGTTCCACCACCACGCGCGCATTTGGAAAATCCACTTCGAGAATCCGGTTCATCCGCGCCAGGCCGATGACAATCCCGTTTTCGACTGGCAGCGCGCCGCCGCTCAAGCCCGTTCCCGACCCACGTGCGACGAACGGCATTCGTTCCCGATGACAGATTCGAATGATCGCCTGAACTTGTTCTGTGGAATTTGGCAGCAACACCGCACGAGGCATCACGCGGAAATACGTTAGTCCATCGCACTCGTAAGTGTGCAGTTCTTCTGGCGAAGAAATCAGGCCCCGGTCGCCAACAATCGTCCGAAGCTCGTCGAGAATGTGAGAGTCCATCTTTGCGTCCTGTAGAAGAATAGTACGGCTCTTCCGCAGAAAGAAGAAGGATTCGTCCCGTCTATCGGCTCGCGCCTCGGAATACGAGAGCCTTCCTGTCTCTTAGTCTTAGCGGGCCATCGGACTCAATGAATGACCAATTTGGTGAACGGAAAGACATAAGCCTGCAGGAATACAAGAACTCCCACCAGGCAAGCCAGCGCGATGCTGTGGAAGAAGACGTAACGCAGGATGTCTCCCTCATGGCCATACCATTCCGTGGCGGTGCTGGCGACGACGATACTCTGGGCATCGATCATTTTCCCCATCACGCCGCCGCAGCTATTGGCCGCGGCCATCAGTGTCGGTGAGACGCCAACCTGAGCGGCGGAGATTTTTTGCAAGCTGCCGAACAGCACGTTTGAGGCTGTGTCCGAGCCGGTGAGCGCAACGCCCAGCCATCCCAGAAGAGTGCCGAAGAAAGGATAAAAGGTCCCCGTGCGAGCAAAGGCCAATCCCATGGTCGCGTCCAGGCCAGAATAACGCGTCATGAATCCGATAGACATCATGGCGGCAATAGTGATCAGAGAGAATCGCACCTTGTACAAGGTTTTCCCGTATTGGCGAAGCATCTGCAGCGGGCCGAATCCCATCACGAATCCGGAAATGACGGCTGCGACCAGGATGCCGCTGCCAGTGGCGGACAGCCAATTGAAATTAAACACCGCAGCCTCGGCCGTGTTTTTCGCGACCACTGGAGGCACACGCAGAATCAGGTTGTGCAGACCGCCGACGGGAATCTTGAGAATTGAGATCTTATCGAGAAAGGCTTTGACGCTGGGGAGCCCCCAGAGAAACACCAGCACGCTCAGAATGACCCAAGGTGTCCACGCTTTAATGACCTCGCCCGTGCTGTGACCGTGTTGGCCGCGCGCGCTGCGATCGGCTTCGTGTCCCTCGAAACCCCAAATCTTTTTGGGATGCCAGATGAGGAGCAAGACGGTCACCGCCGCCATGGAGCAGACTGCCGAAACCACGTCCACCAGCCACGGCCCATGAAAATTGGACACGAGGAATTGCGGAATTGCGAAGAAGACCCCGGCAACGAGCACAGCAGGCCAAATTTCAAACATCCCGTTAAATCCGGCAAAAGCCCACAACAACCAGAAGGGCACCAGGACGGAAAAGAACGGAAGAATCCGTCCGGCCATGCCACTGAGCTGTAACAGGTCGAGTCCCGTAACCGTTTGGAGAGCAATCAGTGGGGTCCCAAGCGCGCCATACGCCACCGGCGCCGTGTTGGCAATCAGCGAAAGGCCCGAGGCTTGGAGCGGTTTGAAGCCCAGACCAATCAGGATGGCGGCCGTAACTGCAACAGGCGTGCCAAATCCTGCCGCGCCCTCAAAAAACGCTCCGAAAGAGAAGGCAATCAACAGAAGCTGCAACCGCCGGTCTTGCGTGATACCCATCAAGCTTTCCTGCAGGATTTTGAAGCGGCCCGAGGAGCAGTTCATGTCATACATAAAGATTACATTGAGAATGATCCAGCCGATGGGGAAAAGGCCGTAGCAAGCTCCGTATAGGGCTGTGCGCGCCCCCATCCCCGCAGGCATTTTGAATACGCCGACGGCGATCACCAGGGATGCGGCTAGGCCGAGCAGCGCGGCCCAGTGCGCCTTAATGCGCAACACCGCCAATGCTCCGAGTAGAACAACTACGGGCAGCGCCGCGACAAGTGTCGACAGCCACCAATGCCCCAGGGGATCGTAAACTTGTGTCCAAGTCACAGCCGAACCTCCAGCACATTAGTATTTGCAAAATTCCCGCGTGTCCGTTTCCCAAAGCGCATTCGAACGACAAAAAATTCCTGGCCGGGCCACACCTCTTATCCCGGCATCGTGCATTTCGGTCGCTGAGATACTTCGTTACCGCGCTCTTGTCAAGCAATAACTATTTCTCGCCGGACTTTGCTGGCCGCCCCTGCGTTGAACGCCGGAAAAGTTGCGCGCTCACTGCCAGCAGGGCCGGGAAACACTCCAGGACGTAGCGCGGCTCGCAGGTTTGCACTTGTGTGAAGAATGCCGTTCGAACAACGATGAACGTCGCAATCAGTAATACCCCAGGATTCGCGCGCCCGAGCCATGCGGTGGCAAGAGCCATTCCAACATACACAACATTGAGCAGCGCCAATCCAAGCGTAACTTCAAAGTCCGTCGGATTGCTGCGGTAACTTTCCGCCAGCGGCCACAGCCGGCCGGAGTACGGCAGCAGCGTAATCCGCGGAGTGAACCACATTGCTGCGGCGCGCTCGATCGGAATCCAAACATAAGTGCGAATCGGGTGGTGCTTCGCACGCTCCCGTGCTAGTTCGGCGAATTCGAAATCGAGCTGGCGCGTCATGCCGTGTACGCGGTAGCGCTCCAGCAGGGAAGCGACGCGTGAAAATTCTTCAGGCGAATCCGCCGCGTACCGCGGAAGATTTTCCGATTCGATCGGCTGCGCCGGCAATTTCCAGGTGAAGAAGTACGCATCGCGAAAACGGAACATCCACGTTTTCGTCCACGCGTAAAATCCTGTCGGCAGGACGTCGCCATACGTTTCCGCGTAACGCGGCGCGAGAAACTGCACGCGTCCAAGATTCACCGCGTTGCGCGCGGCCCACGGCGCCAGCGGCAGCAGCAGCCCGACGGCCATCCACAGCGTTGCGGCCTCGAGCTTTTTCCAATTTGCGGGACGGTGATGGCGCAGCCACAACGCGATCAGCACGGCCGCAAGAAGCAGCGGCGTTTCCGGCCGGACCAGCGTTCCGAGCCCAACAACGAGTCCGCCGGCGAACCAATTTTTTGCGGCGTGGACCCAATCACGCTTCGAGGAAATCTGATCGATCTGCATTCCCGCAGGCGATAGAAAAATCAGCAGCGCGAGCGTGGTGAAAAATGTCGCCAGCACTTCCGTCAGCGGCACTGCCGCGTAATTCGCCGTGAAAGGGCAAAGCGCCGTCAGCCAGAGCGCAGCCGCCGCCACGCGGCCACGGGTTGCGTCGGGAGCGTCCGCCGCCAGACGACTGGCGATGCCGGCGGCCAGGACGCACGTCGCCAGATCGACGAACGCCTGCGCCAGCATGACGGCCTTGCGTCCCGTTCCTGCCAGAAAATAAATCGCGCCGAGAAATGCCGGATAGCCAGGGACGCGCGCATCCGAAGCAGCAATCTGCCCGTGGGAGTAGAAGCCGTAAACACCGTGGTATAGCCAGTTGCGGGCCAATTCTTCGTAGTAGGCGGTGTCGCCGGAATAGAAAGGGAAATGCCAGATGAAAAAGAGGCGCAACGCAAGTCCGGCGAGCAGCGCGGGCAAGAGGTGTTTGTAGAACGGTTTGGGGAACATGGTGTGCCAGCGAAGAGGAATCGGATGCACCGGCATTGTAGCAAGCGGGGGACGGGTTGTAGTGGTAGGTCTTTTGGGCCTGTGAGCGGGGGGGCGGACCTTCAAGTCCGACACAAGTGGTTTGTTCTAAGCCCGGCTTCAGCCGCTGCGGAAATGGTTTTGGCAGTTGCCACACCGACTCTTTAGACCCGTGCTTGCGAATACGCCGCACTGACAAGGACTTGACACTCAAGGTAGAATCTCTAGAAATGGCTAACGCACCGGATGTCGCGAAAGCGCCTGGAATGGTGCCCGACGAGCAGAAGTTTGAACCTCGCTCGAAGGGAATCGTCACCGCGCGCAAGAAGAAACCGAAAGAACTGGCGGTCATTACAGAGTGCTGCACCGGCTGCGCGGGCTCTCCGGCCTGCGTCGAGTACTGCCCCGTGGAAGACTGCATGTTCTGGGTGCCGGACGAGGACAATCCCCCGTTCGGCCGCATCCAGATCGACCCCATTCAGTGCATCGGCTGCAAGAAGTGCCTCAGCAAAGGCCCCGACGGCTGCTTCCTGGATGGCTGCCCGTGGGACGCCATCGTCATGGTGGACACCGCCGAAGTGGAAAAAGAAGTCGGCCCCATGGCGTATTGACCTCCT
>WNFP01004745.1_pt1:7500-11421 | contig 11421 bp, 10 predicted proteins | sample 5400201 | NCBI WGS metagenome assembly WNFP01 (sample SAMN13153355, study PRJNA577476) | soil metagenome | isolation source: 115 cm saprolite under Madrone tree | place: USA:California | collected 2016-06-14
GACGACGTCGATCTTGTTAAGCAGGATCAAACTCGGAGTCTTGAGTCCGTTCAGGGTCCCGGCAATCTTTTCCTCCTCGGGTCCAATCCGCTGGCCGCTGTCGAGGACCCAGAGCACCCCATCCACTTCGTGAAGGGTCTGCCAAGCGACCTCGACCATGCGCCGGTTCATCAGCGAGTGAGCTTGATGAATACCCGGGGTATCGATGAAGACGATCTGCGATTTTGCGCTGGTTCGAATGCCCGTTATGCGGTTGCGCGTTGTCTGCGGCTTGGGCGTTACAATGGCGACTTTCTCTCCCAGTAATTGATTGAGCAACGTCGATTTACCGACGTTGGGCCGTCCGATGATAGCAATATAGCCGGAGCGAAACGGCGCTTTCTCCGAGCCCTTGTTCTTGGCGTCTTCCTTTGTCATAAGTTGCAAATAAAGCGAGAGATCATTATGCCATGATCGACTTGCTGTTCAAGGTTGCAATTTATTGGATCCATCTGAAATCCACTGACCCATGCCATTGGTCTTCACGCCGCTGATGAAAAAACGGCTGACCCACCGCGCTCAGACCATGATTGAACGCTCGCTGCCGTACTTTCCAGAATTGCAGGGCAAGATGATTACAGTGGGATTGACGCGCAAGCATCTGGGCAGTGCCAGTATCGGTTATCGTGCCGGGGCTATTACACGTCTTATCATTCGGCTCAAGGTTCGCAATGTAACCTATCAAACCATCGGACACGAGTTGACCCATCTCGTGCAGGGCTTGGCTCGCGGCGACCGGTGGATCCCAAGCGCCGCGGTTCAACACAAGGTTCCGTCGGGCGAAAAGCAGTGCGACATTTGGACTTTGGCACGGGATTTTCTTTTCTGCGACGATCCGCCAACCTATTTGCGAATGCCCCGGGCTGTGCGCGAGCGCTGGCCGGATTATGCGGAGTCAGTGCGAGAATTGTGCATCGCGGCGATTGCGCACCGGGCGACGCGACGACGTTACATCCAGTGGCTTGAAGTCGAGATCAAAAAGCTCTCTGCGAAAAAACCCCTGCCGGAGCAAGGACCGAGACAACTTTTCTTGCCTTTTATATTCTGAAGCGGGACAGGCGTTCGCCAATTTTTCACTACGTGTCCTTACCCGATAGCAAATCGCTTAGCGGTCCGCTTTTGGCTTTAGAATCGCTTCGACCTCGCGCAGTTCCGACTCCGTAAGCGCCCAGTCTGCGGCCTTCACGTTATTCAGAAGTTGATCCACAGATTTTGCGCCGGTGATAACCGAGCAGACCTGCGGCTGCGCCAGCAGCCACGCTTGAGCCAGCTCGCTGAGGCTGCGACCGCGGCCGTCCGCCCAATCTCTTAGTTTGGCCGACAAAGCGAAATTGCCTTCCGTCATTTGCCCGCGCACGTAATCGCTGTCCTCAGCACGGGATCCGGCCGGCGGTGGTTTTCCCTTTTCGTACTTTCCCGTCAAAAAGCCGCCTGCCAAAGGATAGTAGGGAACGAAGCCGACGTGATGGGCTCGGCAGTAAGGCAAAACCTCACGCTCCACGCTCCGGCGCAGCATATTATATTCGGATTGAATAACGACAAACCGAGTCCAACCGCGCAACTCTGCCGAGGCGTTTGCGTGGGCCAACTGCCAGGAGGCATAGGCCGATGCACCGATGTAGCGCACTTTGCCCAGGCGAACCAGGTCGTCCAACGCACGGAGTGTCTCGTCGATGGGCGTCGTGTCGTCCCACCGATGAGTATAGTAAAGATCGATGTGATCGCTTTGCAGCCGGCGCAAGCTCGCCTCAACCGCTTGCATCAACTGATAACGGGATGCGCCCCATGTATTGGGACCCTGTTTTTTGGGGAATGAAAACTTTGTCGCCAAGACAACTTTGTTCATGCGACCTTGTAGCGCATGGCCCAGCATCTCTTCTGAACGACCATCGTTATAAACGTTAGCTGTATCAATAAAATTGACGCCCCGATCGACTGCAGTATCGATGATTCTGTCTACTTCCGTCTGTGGCACATCCTTAGAACCAAAACGGTTGGTGCCGAGGCCGATGACAGAAACCCGGACACCGGAATGACCCAGTTGACGATAATCCATGAAAACTCCCTGGTCTTAAATAAAACGAGTCAAGAATTGTGAGATAGATCTATCGACTTCGGATGGAGATAGGGCGCGCCACGGCGTCAAGATCCGTGGCTTTGTAATCACGGCTTCGACCGCATTTCCAACATTCCGAGAACTGTCCTTCGATTTCTTCGCCACAGCCAACGCATTGCCATGATTTTTTTACCGACTTGAGTGGCGCAAGCGTCTTCTTCAGAATCGCTTCAGCTTCGGCACGCCGACTATCATCCAAAACCCACAGCTCCGGCCAACATTCAATCGGCGGCAACTCTCCCGCCGCGCTGGAAAGCTCGTAGTTTTTTGTGACGCACTGGATATCAAAGGTAGCCAGCACATTTTTCAGATGGCCGACCATCAAGGGATCTTTGGTGGTGTAGATTTTTTTCATTGCTGGCTAGCCGACGACTGCGCGCTGATCGGCTCCATGACAATCAGTTTAACATCCCAAGCTAAAGACACTAAGCCCGCCGGAGAACGCTCTCGTTCAACTGCAGTTTCTCGCCGAGCCAGAGAGAGCGTTCCAGATGATCTCCATAGCCGTCCCCTGTTGAGGGATGCACGAGAACCGATAAACCTTCACGGTGGAGCATCAGCCACGGCACGATCTTGCCAAACTCTTCCACAGTAAAAACAGCTTGATACATCGCCTTGAGATGAGGACCAACGGGCTCATCGTGCCAGCTTCCAAGTTGCACGCGGAATCCTGCTGCTAACCCTTGGCGCACTTGTGCCGCTGCCTCACGCGTGTCAGGATCATAGTAGACATGGGCGTGATAGCCTTTGACTTCCCGCTCACTCATAACACACCTCTTCGACCGTCTCTCTATCTTTTCTTATCAAATCTGTAGCGAGGAAGCCAAACGGCAAGAGGGCTAGCCAGAAGTAACGTTGTCACAAATCGGTTTGAGTAAGGGGTTGCCTGTGATGGTGGACTAAACAGAAGAACTGAATAATGCGTGCCCTTAGAGGATGTCCCGTACTTTAAAGTTCGCCAAATACGGTGCCGTTAGGAGTTACCGCCTGCTCTGCTGATCTATCCCGTACTGGACTCTGTCAATATCTCTTCAGGGAAGAGATATTCATACCCAGCATTTCCAAAATTGACCAGAATCAGCTTTCTCCCGAGATTTTCGACAGCGCTCACGAACGTGCCATCTCGCGGCAAAAGAGTTCCGGTTTTTTGTGATCGAATCGGCTTGACAGTTGTTAACGGATCACCTGGTTTCATGGTTTCCTCCGTCGCGTCTCACAGCTGTTGGGCTGTTGTTATTCCACGCCGCCCTGTAATTCTACTTACCACGCCAAGAAAGCATAGGTTTTCCCTGTTTTCCTTTGGGGACAGTGAGGATTATTCCGACTCATTGTTGAGGACAGTGACGTGGGTGCCTAAACGATGATCAGGTTGTGCCTACGAGATAAACAGGAGTGATGTCTTGCGATTTTGCGACTGACTAGTTGTTGGACAGTGGTAATCCCGTTCGGCAAATATTCTACTCGGCGTCAAGGCGCCGGACAGTTTAATGAAAGCGAACATTCGTTGCATTCGTTGAGCCTGACAAGAAAAGATATTTAACAGAATATCATTTTTGCGGGCTGTTGGGGGGAAAAAATTTACTCAGAGGACTCTTCAGGCTTTGGATTCGCCAAAGAGGTTTGCTTGATACATTCGGAACAAAGTACCCCGCGTCCCTTCAAGAATCCTCGAAAGAAATGCTTTCTGCAGAGAATTCTCCTACATTGCTTGCAGGCCACGCCGCCTAATTCATGGAATCGTGCGCGACAGATAGCGCAGGTTATCG
>WNFP01004341.1_pt1 | contig 11419 bp, 11 predicted proteins | sample 5400201 | NCBI WGS metagenome assembly WNFP01 (sample SAMN13153355, study PRJNA577476) | soil metagenome | isolation source: 115 cm saprolite under Madrone tree | place: USA:California | collected 2016-06-14
TCCTCGCGTGAGATGACCTCCGGTCCGATGGTCCGTCCCTCCAGCTGTCCCTCGGTTGACATTCCCTCTCCCTCCTCAGAAGGAGGGGTGGGGACTTTTCCGTTACCGCAGGTGGGGAGTTTTGCATTACCGATGACAGTCTCCCTGCTTCGCCAGCTGCAGACACTGCTCCCCCACCTCGCGCGCCGTCTGGTACGCACCCCGCCCGTTGTAGAACTGCCAGAGTCCCCGCAGGACGGAGAAGAGCTGGGGCGTGTCGCCTACGCTCTGACAGAGCGCCCGCGCCCGGGCATAGGCATGTTCCACCTCGGGGACGGCAAACCCCTTCGTGTTCATCAACGCCGGGCCCAGGGTGACTTGCAGGAGGAGCTCCTGCTGGTTGCGTTCGGTGGTCTGCGGGAGCGTCTGGAGCACCCCGAGCCCTGTCGTCAGGTGGCTGATCGCCTCCAGGTTGGCGGAGCACGCCACCGCCCTTTCGCCCGCCCGCTGCCAGTACCCGACGGCCTTGGCCGCGTCCGCGGCCTCGGTGAAGTGGTGTGCGAGCAGCTCCGGCTGGGTCGCCGCCATCTCGGGAAACTGCGCTTCGAGTACCTGCGCGATCCGCTGGTGGATCTGTCGCCGGGTGCTCTTGAGCAACGACGCGTAGGCCGCATCTTGGATCAACGCATGCTTGAACACATACCGGGACCGAGGCGGCCGCCCTCGCTGGTAGAGGAGCTCGGCGGCCACCAGCTGTCCCAGCCCCGCCTGCAAGGTATCTTCGTCCTGCGGGGCGATGCTCCGGATCAGGTCATACGTAAACGCCCTCCCCAGCACCGCCGCGAGCTGCGCGACCTCTTTGGCCGCCGGCAGCTGATCCAAGCGGCCCATGAGCGCACCCTGCAAGGTGTCGGGAATCGCCGCAGCGCCCAGCGGACCCGCCAGTACGTAGTGGGGGCCCGCCTCCTCCCGAAGCAGCGGGGACGCCAGCAACATCTTCGTGACCTCCTCGACGTACAGTGGCACCCCATCCGTCTTGGTCACGATGTGCTGCACCACCTCGGCGGGCAGGGCTTTTCCACCTACCCGCTGAGTGATCAGCGCGGCGACCTGCGGATGCTCCAGGCGACTGAGCACGAGCGAGGCGAGGTGGGAGCGTGGCGGCCAGGGCGGGTGAAACGTGGGGCGAGACGTCAAGACGTGCAGCATCGGCGCCGTGGGCGCCTGCTCGATTACGAGCCCGAGGAGCTCCAGCGTGGTCGGGTCGGCCCAGTGCAAGTCTTCCCACACCGCCAGCACTGGCTGCCGGTCGGCCTGGGCCGCCAGCCATGCGACCAGTGCGTCCAGCGTTTGCTGTTTCTGCTGCTGCGGGGTCCCGGTCAGCGGCGCGTACCGCATCGGGCAGCGTGGTCGGCTTCCCCGGCCCTCCGGCGGCAGTCACCCCTGCCTTGGGCTCGTATCCCCCTGACATAAGGTGCCAGACCCAGACACTGGCCGCCCCAGAAGCCGCTGCCACAGAACAAGCGAGATGTTCTCCTCGACAGTGTAATGAGGGAAAAGTCCGGTCTCCTGGATCACGTAGCCGATGCGGCGGCGCAGCGCGATGGGATTCCATTCGAGAGTGCTTCTTCCTTCCACACGTACTTCGCCGTCGTTCGTTTCGACGAGGCGATTGATCAGCTTGAGCGCAGTGGTTTTTCCGGCTCCGCTGCGGCCCAGAAGAACCAAGGTGTCGCCAAGCGGGACGGTGAAGTTCACGTCTTTCAATAGAGCGTTTCCGCCGGCAAGGCGATAGTTGACCCGGCCGAATTCGATGATTGGCTGGCGGCTTGGCTCGCTGTTATCACGGCTCCCGACTTTGATTTGATCGTTGCCTTTGCCATATAGGCCTCCCCCGTCACTATGGTAATACTATTGGTTATTATTGTATGACGTCATCAAGTCTCGTCAACCGGCCAGTGCGGGCCAAGACCGAAGCCCCTCAGCTGAGCCGAATGGCTTGTCTCGTGCCCATCTACGGCGCCTTTGTATGAGGATGGCACCACGCGGTCTGAGTCCGTGACGAGCGTAGCGGGGCAGAAACGCGACTTTCAGCACCTCCATTGAGCATCGCCAGGAACAGGCTCGCAGATCCGGGCGCCCCAGGTTCTTGGCGACTCAGTCTGGGACGTACGTCCACGCACTTCTGCGTCAGTCCTTGATCTTGAGGTGGGGGACCGAAACGCGACTTTGAATCCCCTGCACTGAGTGCTGGGGTACGCCGCCCCCTGGTTCAAATCACGGGCCCGCAACCACTTGCCGGCAAACAAGTCACTCGGCTTCCGCTTCGAGGTGACGGCTCAAGCTGTGCCTGCGGCTCGTGGTGGTGGCTGGCATCCGAGTGTGGGCGATTTTGTCGCGGGGATGGGGCCCACGGACGGGCCGGCCGCGCCGTCCGAGCGTGCTAGAGTTGGCTATCCTCCTAACAAGGGAGATATCAATATGCACGCTGTTCAGCTCACTGCCTATGGCGACCCTCTCGAGGGTCTTAAGTATGTCGACATTCCGGAGCCTGAGGTTCCGGGCCTGAATCAGGCTCTCATCGGGGTCGAGTTTTCCCCTCTCAACCAGAGCGACCTGTTACTCGCACGGGGCACCTACGGAACGCGCCCCGCTCTTCCAACCGTCATCGGCAATGAAGGTGTCGGGCGCGTTCTCGCCGTGGGGCCGGGAGTGGAGAGCGTCAAGGTCGGCGACCGCGTGTTGGCGCCGCTTTCCAGCTTCACCTGGAGAGAACAGATGGTTGTTTCGGCGAGTGGACTTTTCGCCCTGCCTCCTGACGCCGACCCTCAGCAGTTGGCGATGCTGGCTATCAATCCTCCGACCGCCGCGCTGCTGCTCAGTGAGTATGTCAATTTGAAGCCCGGCGACTGGGTGGTGCAGAATTCCGCCAATTCCGCGGTCGGGCGGTGGGTGATCGCGTTTGCGAAAACGCGCGGCTTGAAGACGGTAAATATCGTTCGGCGGCCGGAGCTCGTGGCCGAGCTCAAGGCCATCGGCGGAGATGTCGTGGTCGTCGATTCTCCCGACGTATCTAAAGAGATCAAAGATGCTGTTGGTCAGGCTGAGCTCCGCCTCGCGCTGGATGGTGTCAGCGGCCCGGCAACCGGCGTGCTCGCCGCGACTCTCTCGCCCCACGGCACGCTCGTCTCCTACGCGGCGATGAGCCTGGGGCCAATGTCAATCAGCCCGCTGGAAGTCATCTTCAAGCCGCTTACCATACGGGGCTTTTGGCTGGGCCATCCCGAGTCGGCGGCCAAAAGTGCGCCAGCGGCAAAGCAGGCGGCCGAGATGATCGCCTCCGCCCAAGTGCACATACCGGTGGCGGCAACCTACGCCCTCTCGTCCATCAAAGAAGCTGTCGCGCATGCGCAACGCGGCGGAAAAATCCTTCTCAAGGTAGCAGGATCATCAACCTGACCTCGGAATACGTATTTGTACAACGTTGGACAAAACCAACTGTGGAGCAATCACGATGAGCGGAAACCTCGAAGGCAAGGTGGCACTCGTTACGGGAGGAAATAGCGGTATCGGCCTCGCCACGGCGAAGCGATTCGTCGCGGAGGGCGCGTATGTCTTCATTACCGGTCGCCGGCAGGCGCAACTCGATGCGGCGGTGAAGGAGATCGGCAACAAGGTCACCGGCGTTCAGACTCGGACGCGGAACGCCGCAGGAGCCGATGCCACAGCGCGTTTCGCGACGTCGCCTTGATGGCACCTCATGTCACCTTGGGACGGGGCCTAAGAACGGGGTCACCGTCTCCAGAGGTCGTTCCTGTTGCCTATCCTCCAGACGCTTTCCACAATCATTTATTTCCTTTTGGACTCTCAGATCTCAGTTGGCTCGCCCCAGGAAAATCGCCGCCTTTCCAAGGCGCTCGATTAGGGGTTTTTGACTGAGGGGCAATGCCTGTGGTTTCTCGTCAATCTCTCAATCGTCCAGCGGGCCAGATGAAGTGTGAGGCGGAGACTGCGTCCTCGACCTCCCTCCCGCGCTGAGGTAGGCTCGTCCCGTCATGAGGTGCCCCCGCCGCCAGCACGAAAACGAGGCGAGGAGGCTTTCACCGCGACCCGTAGGCGACAAGCTGCATCAACCCGCCAGCGTCGATGAACAGCGAAGCATTGTCAAACGTGCGCGGCGGCATCCCCTGGAGGATGCGGACTCGATAGGTGAGCGTCGTGCCCGTTAGGACCGGGTCGTGGGGCACGACTACAACCGCCGATTCGATGTCCTTCGCCACGAATGCGAGCGTGGCATTGGGCGGGTTGTCGCGGAAGGAATTGGGGCCCTGGTTCCAGCCGCGCACGAATTGCTCCACCGGCAAATGCCCCGCGATGCGCTTGGGGCGGTCGGAGAAGAAGATCGTCTGTGCGGCGGCGTCGCGAAGCGCAAGACGATCGCCTTCGAGCGTCCCGGAGCTGCTGGTCTGCACGAAGAGGTACTGCACGCTTGGGGGCCCGGGTCGCGTCGCCGCCTTTCTGCCGTGTCTAGCCATAGTGGCTCCCTTCAAGTTATTTAGCGCCACTCAGCATCGCCGAGATCCGGCGCCGCCTGCCCTCCAGCGATCTCGACCCAAGTCGTTCCCGATATGACGAGGCACGCATAGGCTTGAGTGCCTCCGCTACTACCCTTCAGGGCCGGCCTGTCGTAGAGCGAATCGACTTCGACAAGATCCTAGCGGGCGACGCCTAGCTCGAGCTCCACGAGAATGGGGCGAAGTGCCCGTTGTTCTTGCCCGTCGTGTCGTCCCAGTTGATACCGAAGGCGTGCAGGTGGCCCCGGGAGGCCTTCGCGAGGGCGAGGCGCGTCGCGGCAGGGTGGCCGACGTTGTCGAGGTAAATCGGTTCGGTTGGGCTCGCGCCGGGAATGCCCTCGACGGCGATGTCGAGCATGCCCGCAATCGACACTGACCGGCGCATGTCGCTCCGCTCGATCCGGATCGGTTTCGCCTCCACTCCAGCAAAGGTCCCGACCAGCGGGCCCACCGCGGCCATCGGACCGCCGCCCTGCCCGCTTCCGATCGCGGTCAGCGCCTCGCGCTGGGCCACCGTGGCCCTCTCGTCCACTATCAATCCAACTGTCCAGTTCCCTGCGATCATCGCCCCCGGGGTGTGGAGCAGCACGGCGAAGCTCATGCCGTCGAGCGTGGTCGGGCCATACGAGCCGCGCTCGACGTGAAAGACGAGGCCAGCGTCGCAGTACCCCTGGGTTGGCCGCGCGGCGAGGCCCGACGTGGGACACGGGCAGACCGAGTCGCAGCTGCACGCCTCGAAGTAGTCACCGCTGATCTTCCACTGGGGACTCGCCATGACGATCCTCCTCCGATACCGGGTGCGATTTACATCGCGTGACCGGCCCGGAGCGCGGTCACGAGAGCAGGATGCAGAGCCACCGCCACGCCGAGAAGCAGAAGCGCTCCCCCGGTGGCGCGTGCGATCCATTCTCCCCTCGGCAGTAGCTTCTCCGCCGCCACCACCGCTGCGATGAGCAGCACCCAGGCGAGACCCATCGCGCCCGCGGCGACGAGGACCACCATGAGCGCCCAGCAGCATCCGAGACAGTACACCGCGTGCGACCAGCCGAAGACGAGGCTGCCCCGGAGGCCCGCGCGCCAGTGGCCGAGCAAAAACCCGAGCGGGCTCCGGCACACCCGCAGGCACGCCTGCTTGAGGGGTGACAGCTGAAACGCGCCCGCGGCGAGGAGAACTACCGCGATGCCGTAGGCGAAGGCGGCCGGGGGGAGCGCCATCAGGAAGGTGTGAGCGACGTACACCGGGGCCCCGAAGGCCGCCCACACCGCGAGATACACGAACGCGAAGATCACGACGGGCACGCCCCTCGGACCCGGCGCGGCCGCGCTGCGCTGCGTTGCGCCGTAGAGGCCGATCATCGGCAATGCGCTCGGGAGCATCATCGCCGTCATCATGATGCCCCAGCTCGCGACGAAGGCGACCCCGTCGGACACCGTCATCGGCATGAACATGGTCATCATCATGTCCGGGTCGCCCAGGCTCGACCGGACGACGTCAACCCAGGCCACCGCGGCGATCAGGAGCAGAATGACCGAGGTGACGACCGTGGCCCGATCGCGGACGACCATGAAGTGCTCGCCGGAATCCGACATCGGTCGATCGGCGGGAATCACGGCCGCAGTCTACGTCTAGCGCGAGGGCAAGGCAATGGGCTGCCAAACTCGATGCTGGTACTCGAGGGCCATAGCGGGACTGAAACGCGACTTTGAATCCCTAAGGCAGGGCGCACATCCCGCCGCACGATAGGAGCGACCATGCCTAGCCGGTCCACAGGGGACAGAGCGCGTGAGGATTTGGGCGGCCTGCACCGGGCCGCAGCGCCGATCCGGAGCGCGCGATCGCCGCTAGTGGTTCCCGGATTCGATACCATCTCGAGTGTGGAGCATTCCGCACCCCTGGATCGATTCGGAGACCAACCCAAGTACCAAGGCATTTCCGGGTCAATTCAGCGTGTCTGCAGGGTCCCATCAGGGTTCTTACAGGGTATGCACAGGCACGTATTCCTGGGGACCCATAGCCGTCCACCGCACGATAGGACAGGAGACTGTTTAGCGGCATCGAGGTCTGTGCCCACGGATGGCAACCCCTCGTCGTCAATGGTTGCGGGGGCTGGATTTGAACCAGCGACCTTTGGATTATGAGCCCTTTCCCGTTTGACACCCGAGCCTATGCGCCACCAAGAACGCCTTGCAAATTGCGCTCCTCACGCAAGTGACTTTGGCCCCCTTTGGCTCTCGTTGGGAGCAACTTCCTGGGTAAAGTCTGGGTGGTCGTTCGTCGGAACGGGGCGATCTGATCAACCGTGCTGCTCCAAGACCAAGGGCTCCGAAAGATATGTTCGGAGCCCTTGCCTTCCGTGGTTGCGGGGCTGGATTTGCAGAATCCTACACGGCGCCCTCTTTGCATTGGATTCATCCGGTCTGATGCGCACTTAGCCAGGTCAGTCTTCATGTCGCGGTGGTCCTCACCTCACCGCCGAATCCCCGAGATCCTGGCCTTGCTCGCCCCGAGCGCCCAGACTACCCTGATACCATCGGTCCGGCCGTTCCCAGACCGACCAGGAGGAATCGCATGCCAACTCCCCAAGATGGCTTCGAAGAACCTGGAGATGTACAGGACATCCGCCTTGTCGTCGACACCATCCCTACGTTGGCATGGTCCGCTCGTCCAGACGGCTCCGCAGACTTCTTCAATCAGCGCTGGCTGGACTATACGGGTCTATCTGCAAAGCAAGCTTCGGGCTCGGGATGGGAGGTCGCGATTCATCCAGACGACCTGCCCCGAATTCTGGCAACATTCCGCCAAGCTTTGGCTTCCAAAAAGGCGTACGAAGTGGAGGGCCGCTTCCGCCGCTTCGACGGCGCATTTCGCTGGTTTCTCTTTCGCGGACTTCCGCTGCGCGCCTCCTCTGGGAAAGTCCTGAACTGGTACGGAACAAATACCGATCTTGAGGAGTGGAAGCGTGCTGAAGATGCCCTTCGGAAAAGCGAGGAGCGGTGGCGATCCGTCTTTGAGAATTCTGCTATCGGCGTTGCGCTAACCGACCTGAATGGCCGTTTTCTGACCACCAATCAGGTCTTCCAGGCAATGGTGGGTTACACGGAAGAGGAACTGCGCGCACTTACCTTTCTGGACTTGACGCATGAGGCCTACCGCGAAGCCAACTGGGCGCTCATCACCGAGTTGGTGGAGGGAAAACGACGGCAGTTTCAGATCGAGAAACGGTATCGCCGCAAGGACGGCAGTTTGATTTGGGTAAGCAACAACGTTTCTCTTGTGCCGGGCACCGAGAGGGTACCGCGCTTCGTGATGGCGCTGTCCGAAGACATCACAGAGCGCAAACGTGCCGAAGATGCCCTCCGCGCGAGCGAAGCATCCTTGCTCGATGCGCAACGGCTGACCCGCACCTGCAGTTGGAGACACGAGGTCCTATCAGGGAAGGTGACTGTCTCCCCGGAAGGGCTTGCCATGTATGGCATTGAACCCGAAGATGACGCATCGTCGGCTGATTTCTATTTCAGGAGGATGCATCCCGAAGATCGGCCCGAGGTCGAACAAGCTTACGCGGCGGCTTTGCTTAGGGAAACTGAGTTTGAGGCAGATTTTCGGCTTGTTCTTCCAGACGGAACGATCAAACACACCCGCAGTATCGGCCATCCCATCCTGGACGAACACGGCGACGTCGTGGAATTTGTCGGGGCCTCAATAGACGTCACCGAACACCACCGCGCGCGCGCCGACCTGGAGAAGGCGTTTGAAGAGATTAAGCGTCTGAGAGATCAACTGCACGACGAAAACGTAGTGCTGAGGGAGCAGATCGACCAAGCGTTCATGTTCGACGAGATTGTCGGCACTTCGTCGACTTTGCAGGGAGTGCTTTCTCGGCTAACGAAAGTTGCTCCCACCGATTCGAGCGTTCTTGTTAGTGGAGAGACTGGAACTGGCAAGGAACTGGTCGCCCGCGCCATCCACAAGCGATCTCGTCGGTGGCAACGCGCCTTCGTGAGCGTGAACTGCGCAGCTCTTGCCCCATCGCTGATTTCTTCCGAACTCTTCGGCCACGAAAAGGGCGCGTTCACCGGGGCGATGCAGCGCCGCCTCGGTCGATTTGAACTGGCGAACGGCGGAACCATTTTCCTCGACGAAATCGGCGAGCTGCCACTGGACACTCAGGTTGCACTCCTGAGGGTGTTGCAAGAACGCGAATTCGAGCGCGTCGGCGGCTCGCACCCTGTTAAAGTCGATGTCCGCGTAATAGCGGCAACTAATCGCGATCTGGAAGCCGCCGTTGCAAACGGGACATTTCGCGCGGACCTCTACTACCGGCTGAACGTATTCCCGATCCGGGTTCCCCCGCTTCGCGAACGGCAAGACGACGTTCTGATGCTGATGGAACACTTTGTCCACCGGTTTGCCCAGAAGATGGGCAAGCACTTTAAAGAGATCGATAAGCGAACGCTCGAACTATTTCGGTCCTATCCCTGGCCGGGCAATATTCGCGAACTGCAAAATGTTGTTGAGAGGTCGGTCATTGTGAGTTCTGATAGCGTGTTTTGCGTGGATGCAGCCTGGTTGTCCAGGGATTCCCGTCGTGTCAGCTTGCCGCAACAACCTGAGCCCACAGACGCCGATGAGGACGCCAGTCGTGAACGGCAGATCATTGAGAACGCACTCGCGGGAAGTCGAGGGCGAGTGTCTGGCCCGAACGGGGCCGCGGCGCGGCTCCGAGTGCCACCTTCGACCTTGGAGCATCGCATTAAGAAATTAGGGATTCGTAAAAGCCACTTCAAACTCCGCTAGGCCTTCCCCGAGAAGTGGTGAAATCGCAGTTTTCGCGAATTTCACCAAATCCCCAGCAGCTTTCCGCCCTTCTTCTTCTGTCTTTTCAATCTCTTGCGGATGGCCCACCTCTTGCCCCTGGAGTTGCTGAGAGAGACGTTACATACCGTCTCGAAACCGACGACTCGGATCTCAGAAAGGGGTTTAACTAACATGCTTACTAGCATCCTTGGCGCACGACTAAGCTGGCATCAAGCCAACGGCTGGGTCTTCGAACCTGTCATTGTCGGGCCTGACATCGTCGACTACCACCTGAAAGAGGGGCCACACGCCGGACGGCATGCCATCCAGCACTTCTACTACCAGCGGGTAGCTCCGGGAGTCGAGACCACGGTCTGGTACGAGGAAAGTGGCGCGCTCGTCCATATTACCTGGTATTTGGAGACACAGACGACGCACCGCTTCGCTGCTCTTCCTGCCTGGTTGGCCGAAGATATGACCGTTTATCGGGGTGACAACCAAGACCCCGCGTTCATCGAGAAAATCAGAAAGCTTACTTCACAACGGCAGGATTGGCCCCGGCACATCCTAAACGATGACGGCTACTTCCAGGTGATCTGATCGTCCCATGCCGGGAGGCTGGGCAAGTCGATCTCTAATATTTGCTGAACATGCAAATAGAACTGAATAGGCCACAGAACGTGGCAGGGAGGCTCCAATGAACTTCGAATCACGTAATCCGGCGACGGGTGAGCTGCTTGGCGTCTATCGGGAGCACGATAAGGCAGAGACCGACGCGCGCTTGCAGTGCGCTTGGGACGGCTGGCGGCGCTGGTCCCGCACTCCGTTGCCGGAGCGAATCGCCTTCCTCACTCGGCTCGCCGAGCTGTTGGAAGAGCGGGCCGAGACCTATGGCCGCCTAATCACCGCCGAGATGGGCAAGCCGCTGGCGGACTCCATTTTCGAGATCAAGAAATGCGCCTGGGACGCCCACCACCTCGCCGAAACGGGGGAGGCTTATCTCAAGCCACAGCCCGTCCCCGGCTTACCGGCGCAGATCATGTATGAATCGGTAGGGCCGATCTTCTCCGTTCAGCCGTGGAACGTACCCTTCTGGCAGGTGCTGCGCTTCTTCAACACCACAGCCCTTGTCGGCAATACCGCGATCATCAAGCACGCCGAATCGGTCCAAGGCTGCGCCGAGGCGCTGGAGACCTTGGTGAGCGACGCCGGTGGTCCCGAAGGACTCTATGTCAACCTTGCCATCCAGGTTGAGGCGTGTGCGGCCGTCATCGCCGATCCGCGGGTGCGGGCCGCCACCGTCACTGGCAGCGTCCGCGCCGGCCGCGCCGTTGCGGAGGAAGCCGCCCGAGTCGGCAAGAGAGTGGTGCTGGAGCTCGGCGGTTCCGATCCATTCATCGTTCTGGAGGACGCCGATCTTGCGAAGGCTGTGCAGCTCGGCGTGGCGTCGCGCTACTTCAACAACAGTGAGGGTTGCATTTGCGCCAAGCGCTTCTTGGTGGCGGAGTCTCTGTTTGACGACTTCACCAAGGCGTTTGTCGAACAATCCAAGGCGCTTCCAATGGGCGATCCCATGAAGGAAGGCATCAAGATCGGCCCACTGGCCCTCTCCCGTGCCCGCAAGAACCTCCATCGCCAGGTGCTCGACGCGGTAAAGGCTGGAGCACGCATTCTCACTGGCGGTGAGATCCCCGCCGGCCCGGGCAATTTCTACCCGGCGACTGTGCTTGTGGGGCTGCCACCCGAAGCGGCGATAGCCAAGGAAGAATTCTTTGGTCCCGTGGCCATGATTTTCCCCTTCAAGACCGAGGACGAGGCGATTCACCTCGCCAATATCACTGACTTCGGTCTCAGCGCTGCGGTCTGGAGCCGTGACCTCGTCAGGGCCCGTCGCGTTGCCGGCGAGATCGAGTCTGGAATGGTATTTATCAATGACTTCACACGCTCCGATCCCCGCGCACCGTTCGGAGGCTTCAAGGCTTCAGGGTATGGGCGCGAACTTGGCGCTCCCGGCGCACTGGAACTTACCAACCCAAAACTGATCTGGCAGGGTGCCTGAACAACAGTA
>WNFP01006630.1_pt1 | contig 11416 bp, 14 predicted proteins | sample 5400201 | NCBI WGS metagenome assembly WNFP01 (sample SAMN13153355, study PRJNA577476) | soil metagenome | isolation source: 115 cm saprolite under Madrone tree | place: USA:California | collected 2016-06-14
ACGCGAATATTTCTGGTATTCGAACGGCTTATCGCCGCGTTTCCAAGTGAGACTGACCTTATGTTCAGACATAATTGTAAATAGAATGAAGCGAGGCATCGGGCAAGCGCTACCCTTGCGCTCCCCTGTGCGTGCTCTATTTTCTCCGCTTCTGAAAACTCGCGCGATTAGCTCAGTGGTAGAGCGCTTGCTTCACACGCAAGAAGTCGGAGGTTCGAACCCTCCATCGCGCATGTCTTCTCCCGTCGCTCAAAAGCTAGCGCTCGATTTCATAATAGAGCGGTCGCCGCGGCGACAAGTCGCAGGTTCGAACCCTGCATCGCGCACCATTTGCCATCTTTGGACTTTCTCCGACAGATGCGGACTCCGATGGACTAACGCTCTGTCCTCCAGTGGCTAACAAAATCGGCCCCTGATCTTTCAACGGGACAGCTGCAGACTCGCTTTGACTGCTCGCGACTAATTTTAGTGTGTCATTTGTGCGTCGTTAAACATCGGCAGCGCGTCAACCGCATCCCAAATCGGCAACATCCCGGCATCCGTGTAACTCTTTTGGGTCAACCTAACGTCGCTGTGCCGCATCAGCTGCATCCGCATAAATTCTGGACCGCCCGCAAGCATGAGAAACGTCCCGTACGTTTTTCGCAGCGCGTGGAAATCGGCGTATTCCCCTTTCCCATCCACATACGGAATTCCCGCCGTCCGTAGATCATTCCCGAAACGATTCATTCGTGGAATCAATCGTTTGAAAACCAAATCAGTGGGCGCCACGTCCACAAGACGCCGCTGCCGTAACGCAGCTGCAACGCTCGGCGGTAACGGTTGATGTGCGAGCTTACCATTCTTTGCAATCGACGAACGGACGGTGATGTACGGCCGCGAACCGTCAATGTGAACGTCGCGCCATTGAATCTGCTCCAACTCTCCGCGCCGGATGCCCGTGGACGCCGCCACGAGATACACAATTCCCCGCTCGCCGCTCGTATCTATCAGTCGGCGCAATTCCTCAGGCGTAAATGCTCGCCGTCTGCGTTTCGGATCATCTGACATCGCCACTTTTCCCACTGACCGAATCGCGTTCGTGCCGACCCGACTTTCGAGCCAACCGCTTAAACCGAAAATCGCAGCGCGATACTCGTTCAACGTCTTTGCCGAAAGTCCCGCTTGCCGCGCACGCCACGCCTCAAAAGAATGCGGTGTCACATCCCGCAGAGTTGACCACTCGCACTCGCGAATAAGCCGAAAGAGCTTTCGTTCCAGGTCGCGAACATATTTCTCATCGCGATTCAATCCGCGCCTGCTTTCCGCGAGCTCCTCTACATGGCTCTCGACAGATTGCTTCGCCGCATCGCGATGTTCCTTTGGCGGAATCAAGCCCTCACGCTCACGCTCAGCCTCGCGCTCGATTCGAGACAGTTTTTCCTTTGCGACTTGTTTGTCGCTCACACCCAGCGGAACTCTCCTCGGCTTCAAATCGCCAGCCAGTCGGAATTGGCCGATGTATGTCCGACCAACCCGGACCTTGCCATTGACTCGACGCTTCGGCCTGAAAACAAAACTCATATGTGTTGCGCTCCTACAGGCTCGCGCTCCATATAGTGCCTCAGCTCGCTCATTCGTATTCGAGGGCTTCGGCCTACCCGAAACTCTGCTAGTCGACCACGATCGATTTCCCGTCGAACTGTGCGAACGCAGACATTAAGTATTTCTGCAGCACGTGAAAGACTGACGCATTCATCCACGCCGCCATTCTCGTTCATTTCTTCATACCCCTTTCATACCATCTCTTTTTGAACTCTTCTCGTCGCCTCTCTCTCGCTTCTTCGAGTTGTTTCTTGAAATAGGATCCTGCATAGTCGCCAACCGGCGCTTGTGCGCTATCGGTCTCCTCCTGCGGTTCCTCAATCCTCTTCGAACCCGTCATGTATTTTACGTCCTTGCGCTTTTTGTCTTTCGGGTCGTAATGCACGAAGTCAGGACTGGGACTGTCTTCATCGAATTCTCCTGCTTCCAACGCTGCCTCATCTTCCGTTGTGCCGCGATTCGCTTCAATTCGCGCACCGCGCTCATCTAATTCCGCGCCCCATGTTTTGCACTCCGCGACCGGAATGTAGACAAGCGGCCACTCTTTTAATTTTTTCTCTTTACCGAAAACCGTTTTCGTTTTGCCGACGATGTGAAAACAGAACGCCGTCAGCCCGCCTGCTTTCATTCGTTTGTAAACGGCGGCGCGGCTGACCTTCGCGTACACCGACGCTCCACCCGGCGAAACACAAGGACCGATATGCTCGCACAGGGCCTCGAACCACCGACGCATCTCTGCGTGATTTCCTTCCGCTCGGAATATCCGAGTTCCCTTGTCCGCGACACCCATCAGTCTGGCGAACGCGTCAGGGATGACTACGAATCCAAAGTCGCTGGTTGGCATTTCGCCAACCATTTTGCAGCTAGTTGATGATTCGTCAACTTAATTTTTCGACGATTTTTGGACGCTTTCCTCGGCTCCGGAACAAGTGCTGTTGCAGCCGCGCGGTTAGGCCGACACTTCATTGGCATCGACATACATCCCGATTACTGTCAGCTTTTCTAGACATTGTGGCTGCGTGACCGTTCTTCTGATATGGCGACCGCACGCGAATATTTCGACAAGGACTCTTCGGCCAATCTACGCATAGATGAGGTGCACACAGTGTCCGACCCCCTCTCAGGAGAACGGCACGAAATCAAAGTCGCACTCGCGCTTGACTTCGAAGCAGGCGCGAAATTTGGACTATTGTTGGTGCCAGATACAGCGTCTGCAGAGGCAATCATTATTCCCGCAACACAGACGCTTTCACAAACCTAGACCAGGGCACACGCGTAGCGATGAGTCTCCACGGCACTGATGAAAACGTCGAATCGAGCCGCCTCATGTTCACGAATCGCGTCACTGTGTATACGATGCACAAGTTTTCATCCGAACAGAAGCACGCTCTCCGAGCAGTCGCTATGGAGCGCCAGTTACAGCTCGTCCTTCGTGACGGCACATACATCGAGCAGCGGAATAATCTCGAAAAACCTCTCGCGCTTATCTGCCACGATTCCCGCGACAAGAGCGACTTTGTCCAGGAGCTCGCGGCCCAGCTTCAGAAAATGCTCTTATTTGTTTGGTATGACGACTATTCGTTGATCCCGGGGCAAAGCTTACGCGCGAGCGTTGAACGAGGGCTGCGGGAATGTCGCAAGTGCGTTTTGGTGTTGTCGCCCAACTTCTTGCATAACGAAGGCTGGACTAAAGCTGAGTTTGATTCTGTCTTTACGCGAGAGCTGCTCGAGCAAGCAGATGTTATCATTCCGATTTGGCACAACGTCACGCAACGCGACATTTACAACTACTCGATGCGCTTGGCTGACAAAGTGGCCATTCCTTCCAATCTGAGGATTGAAGAAGTCGCACGCCGTGTGGCTCAGGCAGTTAGTCACGTGGCGCCCGCAGCCTAGGCATACGAGGCCTTCAAGTCGGCTGCACTATTAGGTGCGAGCAATCAGCTCATGAAAGCCCATCTTTAGTTGATCCGATTCGTACTTCATCTCTTCCTCTGCATACCCCCGTATGGCGGTTTGGTTCGCGATCTTGCTCAGCTCAAGGCCCATTTGAGTGAAGTACGTTTCCCCAAGAACGTTCTCTATAACTGGCAGGCCTGATGCGCCAACGCGTGGGGTTGAAGGAACGTCAAAAACGAACGTTCGGCCGAAATAGTTGTAAGGTCGGTCTTTCAAGGAAGACACCGGGTACAGTAACTCTGAAGGCGCGACTAGACCAATGTTCTTAAGGTGGTTTAAGGCACTGGTGGACACGAGGCGCACCAGAGAGGGGTCTTCGCGGTCTCCCACATACGATGGAGAACGTCGGATTCGAATATGAACGGGCTACCCAACGAATTCGTCCACGAAAACCTTACCAGTCTTTCGAACATTAGCGCTTCGTCCTTGGTCATCGTTTTCAGGCTGTGAAGAGTTCGTAACGAAAAACTTCCCGGCTTGTTGATCTCACCCGCTAGAATCCGGGCCCACAAGCTTTGCATCGCCCGGTCGCTCACGTCTTGAGCTTGCTCGAAGAAATCCGCCGCCCAATCATCATCAACCGACTTGTCTGACGGGTTGCTATCCAACAACGCAGGTGCTTGCCGCACCACCGCTCGAATATTTTCTGCTCGACGCAGTTCCAAATGCTCTCTACGTATCTTTGCAAACAACCGCAGATCGTCCGCCTGGATCTCGGCTTTAGTCGCGCTGACCGTTGCTGACGCATCGGCCTTACCCTGAAGATACGTTTGCAAAGGCTTGCCCACGAACCCCAGGGCTTTGGAGACAACCTCCATAAACTTACGAAGACTTTTCGAGTCCTCTTTGATTTCGAGTTCTGCCTTTATGGGGATGTGCACAAGACATAATTTCCAGAGCCGGCCGCCCGTGTAAAGAATTGACCCCGCCTTAAGCGTCCCGAGTGTTAAGGCTCCGGTCCATTTCGACTTCGGAGCACAGTGAATACGGCTTTCCAAATGGGCCGAGGCCTATTTCCCACCCCTCCTCTATCGTTCTCATTAACATTTCTCGCACGAATGTCATGCGTTCAAAAAACCGACCATTTCCCGTCCACCCCTTCCACTCTTTGCACGCTTTATAAATTCGACTGAACAGCGTTTCTCGAACCACGTCCTTCACCTTGGTCCACTCCCAGCCTTTTCCGAATCCTGCCCAGAGTCGCCACATGTATAAGCATTCAGGCCTTTCTTTCGAAAGATACTTCGCCAGATAGCCGGCGTGTTCGCTGGGCATTCGCGTTACATGTATTCGCCCCCACCCCGCTTGCATCGCCAATTCACGCGCACGGTTTACATCGATGAATTGATTCGTGACCAGATGCACGTGCAGCCCATGCTCCTCATGCAACTCGAAAACGCGAAGGCCCTGCAAATCCGGCCAAGTCCGAAGCAAAAGCGTCAACAGATGATTCCAACGCTTTCGCGCTTCCTTCACGGCCAACAATTCCTTAAACGTGAAGGTCCATAAATACAGCCGCTGTTTTCCAAGCGTCTGCGACGCAAAAAGGAAAGCCGCTTTGCTCTTTGTCATAGGTGCTGTGGAGTTGTTTCCAATAAAACAAGGTTACGGGGGCGGAGGCGCGCCTGCCGGCGCGCCAACCGCCTCCCGTGCATCCTCAATCCCTTCGATGCCCCATCCGCTCAGGCTGGCATAAGTTTGACCGCGTTCTCGTTTGAACCACTCGATGTAAAACACGTACCTCCGTCCTCGAACATACGTGAAGGTTGCCTGGGCCTGTTCAACGGTCGCGATTTGCTCTGGAAACCGTTCAGTGATGATCACCCGGTCGATATGGCCGTGCCACGCACACTCGACCAAATGCCGTCGCCCGGACATACTGAATTGCAGTTCCGAACTTTTTATCTACGTACCCCGCCATCTCCGCATGTGAACCCCGATATTCGCCAACTATGAGCAGAACGCCTTGCAGCACTTGTTCCAAAAGCTCACTTGCCGTCATGATCGCCCCTCGATTTTGGCGGCCGATGCTCGCGCCGTATCGAGCAACGCGCGCTGCATTTCACAGCTCAGCCGACGCCAGAGCCGCATAAATTCGATCAATGCTGCGTCCGACCGAATTTTTTGTGCGTCTATTTGTGAGTCTGCTACTGTAAGTGCTTCATGGTGAGGAGAGCTGTTACAGGTTCGAACCCTGCATCGCGCACCACGTTTATCATTCCCACGCGAGGCGAAGAGGCTCGCAAAAAATTCTATGGCTCTTATTCAGGAAGTTCTCGAAACGGTTAAAAAACGTAATCCCAACGAGCCTGAGTTTCTTCAGGCAGTCACCGAAGTGCTGGAGTCGATCAGACCGGTAGTCGAGAGATACAAGAAGTATCGGGACGGGAAAATCCTGGAGCGGATTGTCGAGCCGGAGCGGATGATTCAGTTCCGCGTCCCCTGGATCGACGATAAAGGCCAAATCCAGGTGAACCGCGGCTTTCGCATCCAAATGAACAGCGCCATCGGCCCCTATAAAGGCGGTCTGCGCTTCCACCCCACGGTTAATGCCAGCATCCTTAAATTCCTTGCGTTCGAACAGGTCTTCAAGAATTCGCTGACCACCCTGCCGATGGGTGGTGGCAAAGGCGGCGCTGATTTTGATCCGAAGGGAAAATCCGACAACGAAGTCATGCGCTTTTGCCAATCCTTCATGACCGAACTCTTTCATCATGTGGGTCCCAACACCGATGTGCCCGCCGGCGATATTGGGGTAGGTCGTCGCGAGATCGGCTATCTCTTTGGCCAATACAAACGTCTCGCGAACGAATTCACAGGCGTGCTTACCGGAAAATCGCTTAACTGGGGTGGCTCACTTATTCGCCCGCAGGCTACAGGTTATGGCGCCGTCTATTTCGCGCAGGAAATGCTTAAGACGCGCGGTGAAACCATTGAAGGCAAAGTATGCACCGTTTCCGGATCAGGAAACGCGGCCCAGTATACGGCCAAGAAATTAAATCAAGTCGGGGCCAAAGTCGTGACGATGTCCGACTCGGGCGGTTTCATTTATGACAAAGCCGGGATCACGAAAGAAAAAGTGGAATGGATCATGCACTTAAAAAACGTGCGCCGGCGTCGCATCAAGGAATATGCCGATCACTTCCGAGCAAAATATGTCGAGGGCCAACGCCCCTGGGGAATCAAATGCGATTGCGCATTTCCATGCGCGACGCAGAACGAGATCACCGGTGAAGATGCGAGGAAGCTAGTCGAGAACGGTTGCTATTTGGTTTCTGAAGCGGCCAACATGCCAAGCGCTCCTGCGGCTGTTGATCTGTTTCTTGCTAAGAAAATTCTTTTTGGCCCCGGCAAAGCAGCCAATGCCGGCGGCGTCGCCACGTCTGGACTTGAAATGAGCCAGAACTCGATACGTTTTTCGTGGACCCGCGAAGAAGTCGATCAACGGCTCCGCCAGATCATGACGACAATCCACAAGAACGCATGGGACACTGCTGCCGAGTACGGGCACCCGGGCAATCTTGTGGTCGGCGCGAACATTGCCGGATTCGTGAAAGTTGCCGATGCGATGCTCGATCAAGGTGTCGTATGACCATTTTCGATCTTTTGGCGGTGTATCAGATTTATCGTGACAACGATTCGCGGCCCATGTTAGAAAGGTTTGTAGTGAAACTCTCGCTGGGGTAAATATAAGCGTGTGAAAGCTCACTCGAATCCGAATACCATTATTATGAAAACGAATATTCTTAAACACGCGGAGGCGAAAACACTTTCCGCAGGAGCGGGAACAAAAGCGAGACTGAAATGGTCGGCACTGCTGTTGCTTCTGATTTCTGTCGCGCTCGGTGCAGGCGGATGTGAAGGGACTTATACTGCTTACCCTGGGTACGGACCGTATTATGGCGGACCCAATTATGGTGGACCCAATTACGGCGGACCCTATTACGGAGGGGGATATCCGGCCTCCGTCACGGTCGACGTTGGCGACCGGGCGTATTATACTCGTGGTCCTGGTTATTACGTGGGCCGTTCCTATTACGTCTGGAGGCCAGGCCGTTGGGCATGGCGGAACGGTCGGCGAGTCTGGTTCCACGGCCGTTACGTGGTGCGAGGATACTGATCGGGGCTTTTCCCGCGCGGCAATCGCCACTTAAACGATCGGCTGCGCCAAGCCCCAGCGAGCGAAGCGGAAACGGAGAGCTGTTGCCAGGCAGCCCAGTCCGTAACGTACGCTCCTGCGAAAATTGATCGATGACGCCTCGGGCATGTACCGAGCTGGACACGTGACTTCACCGATCGCGCAGCCGAGGGCAATGATTTGCGCCAGGATCTGGTTATCGAAAACAAAGTCGTTGGAGTTTTGTTCTAGCGGCAGCCGCTCCAATAACGGACGTGAGAATGCACGGTAACCAGTGTGATATTCAGAAAGCTTCGCGCCGATGAGAAGATTCTCCACAAACGTCAGGAATCGGTTTGAAACATATTTCCACCACGGCATCCCGCCACGAAGTGCCCCTCCCCCAAGAATGCGCGAAGCAAGCACACAGGGATAAAGGCGGCTGGCCACCAGAGCAGCCATCGCCGGAATCAATTGCGGTGTGTACTGGTAATCAGGGTGAATCATGATAACGATGTCTGCGCCTGCAGCTAATGCGAGCCGATAACAAGTCTTTTGGTTCGCGCCGTAACCACGATTCTCCGGGTGCACCTCCACTTGCACGTCTGGGAGGGTGCGCGCGATTGTCACCGTTTCATCGTGACTGGCGTCGTCTACGACGATTACGAGATCCACAATGCCATGCGCCATGACTTCATCGTAGGTCTGACGCAATGTACGCGCCGCGTTGTACGCGGGCATCACTACCACAATTCTCTGGCCGTTTAGCATCGTCGCACGAGTCGTCTCATACCGTCATTCAGAGCGAAGGGAAGAATCTCAGTTCGGATTTGGACTCTTCGCCTCCAGCAAATAGCCAGAGATGTTTCGCTTCGCTCAACATGACAAGGCAGTTGTGACATGGTTGTAGCCGAATATCTGCCGGATCGCTACCTTGCAACTTTGATGATCATTTTTTACGATCCATGCTGCCTCGAATATTCCAGGCCTGGCCATCCGGAACGGCCGGAACGCATCGCGCGCACCGCGCCAGTATTAAAGAATCGGCACGCCGAGTGGGAATGGCAGCGACCACGTGCGGCGACCGATGATGAATTACTGCGTGCCCATTCGCCGCAGCAGATCGAACGCGTCACGAATGCGCGGGAAGATTTCGACCCGGACACACCAGTCTATCCAAACATTGAGACGTATGCGCGCCAAGCGGCCGGTGGAGCGATTGAGGCAGCGCGCGCGGCGTTGCGTGGCCAATCCGCGTTTAGTCTGATGCGACCGCCCGGGCATCATGCCACGCGTGATCGCGCGATGGGTTTCTGTTATTTCAGCAATATCGCCATTGCTGCGCTCGATGCATTGGAAAGCGGCACTGAACGCGTTGCGATCTGGGATTTCGATGGACACCATGGCAACGGAACGGAGGCGATCCTGGCGCACAATCGCCGAATTCAATTTGCGTCGATCCATCAATTCCCGGCATATCCGGGAACCGGCGCGAGATCGTTCGCGAACATCGACAACTATCCTGTCGCTCCTTTCACGCCAAGGACTGAGCATGTTGATGTTGCAAAGCATTCGCTGGAAAAATTGCTTACATTCAAACCCGATCTGCTTGCGTGGTTAAGCAACATCGACATTCCCGTCGCAGTCACCCTCGAGGGAGGTTACAGCGACGACTTGCCCGAGTTGATCGACGCGTTCTTAACGGCTTGGAGCGGTTGAGTTGTAGCGGCGTTTGTGTCAAACGCCGATCGTAGCAAACAGACACAGATAACGTTCTGAATCAGTGAACATCGGTGTTAATCTGTGGCTCAGATTTCAGCCCGCGTTCCAGTTCTGCCGCCGCGTTTTCGATTTCGGTGTAGCCATATTGGCGAGCTCTGGTCTTTGCCGCGAGCAACCCGCACCGATGAACATTTTTGAAATCGCCGTACGGAAATTTGTATCTGCTCTTCGTATTCTCCGGGTAGCGATCGTCGATCCCGAGATGCCATTTTGCATATTCACCGAATCCGTGCACACGGACGAACTCATTCTCTTCGTCTGCTGAAGGCCGATGTTTGCTCCATGCACCTTTGCCATCTGTGATAACATGTCCTTCTTTACTAAGTTGCGCGGCGAACGCCAAGGCATTTTGGTTTAACTTTATGTTCTCGCGCGACTGAGCGCGAACATCGCTGATCGCATTGAGAAGAATTACGACTGCGATGGAACGGACACATGCATCTTTCAGAATAACCGCTTTCATCCCCACCCGCGAAATGTTTGCCTCAGACCCAGAAGTGGCAAACAGTATTCGTTCTCGCGGGCTGTAGTTCAGCTTGGTAGAACGCTTGAATGGGGTTCAAGAGGTCGTGGGTTCAAATCCCGCCAGCCCGACTTTTTATGTGTAGCGACGCTCTCTGAGCCTCGCGTCGTTTTCGGCGGTTAGAGACCGCCGCTACAAGAACATGCTAAGTGCCGGAATTGTTGGACTGCCGAACGTCGGGAAATCGACGCTTTTTAATGCTGTTACGCGCACGCACAAAGCACCGGCGGAGAATTATCCGTTCTGCACAATTGACCCGAACGTCGGCATCGTCACAGTGCCCGATCCGCGACTGGAGAAAATTGCGCAGATTTCCCATTCAAAGAAAATCACGCCGACGGCGATCGAGTTTGTGGATATCGCCGGCCTCGTCAAAGGCGCGAGCGCGGGCGAAGGGCTCGGTAATCAGTTTCTCCATCACATTCGCGAAGTAGAGGCGATTGTGCAGGTGGTCCGTTGTTTCGAAAATCCGGACGTTCATCATGTCAGCGCGACGATTGAGCCGATCCGGGACATTGAAGTGATTAATACAGAACTAGTGCTCGCTGACCTAGCTTCGCTCCAAAGGCAACACGACCGGCTAAAGAAGCAAGTGCATGCCGGCGATAAAGACGCAAAGATCGAAAGCGCCATTATCGAAAAACTCCGTACCCATCTCGACGCAGGGAAACCAGCAATCACTGCAGAATTAACTCCGGAAGAGAAGGCAATCGCGCGAGGTTTTTTCCTGCTCACATCGAAGCCAACAATTTTCGCCTGCAACGTGGCGGAGACCGATTTAGCAACAATTTCCAATCGCAACTCGTCGAATCCTGCGACACGAAATGTCGATCTCATTCAAGATTACGCCCGCCATCACTTCGCCACTGAAGCAGTTGTGATCAGTGCCCAAATCGAAAGCGAACTTGTCGACCTTAATGAAGGTGAAGCAGCCCAATACTTGCGCGGTCTTGGCGTCGAAGACACCGGGGTGCACGAGCTCATTCGGGCCGTTTATCATCTGCTCGGCCTGCGCACATTTTTCACCACTGGCGAAAAAGAGACGCGCGCGTGGACGATTCATGGCGGCGACAAAGCGCCCGCCGCCGCCGGCACCATTCATTCGGATTTCGAACGCGGTTTTATCGCGGCCGAAACAATTCATTACGATGATCTGGTCGCTCTCGGTTCGTTCGCGAAAGCTCGCGAAGCGGGCAAACTACGACTGGAAGGAAAAGACTACGTTGTTCGCGACGGCGACGTAATTCTCTTCCGGTTCAATGTCTGAGGTACGGCCTCCCGCGCGCGCGGGATCCCTACCCTTCGTACAGAATTCGACCGCAATTTTCGCAGCTTACGATTTCTTTTCCCGCTTTGACTTGCGCCGCGGTGGCAGTCGTCACTTTCATGTGGCAGCCGGTACAAACGCCATGCTCGATGGCAACGACAGCCGCATCGCCTTTGCTTTTGAA
>WNFP01004346.1_pt1 | contig 11412 bp, 5 predicted proteins | sample 5400201 | NCBI WGS metagenome assembly WNFP01 (sample SAMN13153355, study PRJNA577476) | soil metagenome | isolation source: 115 cm saprolite under Madrone tree | place: USA:California | collected 2016-06-14
GGGGCACGTCTTTGTCGTCCGCGTCCACCACTCGCAATTCCACGCCCGGAATGGGATAGCCAGTCCGCGCCTGGCCTTCAAATCGTTGCTGGCCCTCCCAGTGAATGCCCGGCTTCATGCGGGAAACCGTGAGCACCGGCGCGGTCTCCGTTAGCCCGTAACCGGCAACACATTCGCATCCGAGCGTCTCTTCCACTTCCCGCACCAGAGTGGGCGAAGATGCCGCCCCGCCGATGTTGGTTCGCACCATGCTGCTTAGGTCGAACTTCGGCCTTTCCGGACAATTCACCAGCGCGGTCGCCATGGCCGGAACCAGACTGCAGGAGGTGACTCGCTCCCGTTCGATCAGCCGAAACACTTCCGTGGTTTCGAACTTGCGCAGCATTACATGCGTGCCGCCCAGGAAAGTAAGCGAATGCGCTATACCCCAGCCATTGGCATGAAACAGAGGAATGGTGTGCAGTTCCACGCTCTCGGAAGTGGTTCTGTGACCCAGCGCAGCATTGAGAGCGTGCAGATAAATATTGCGATGCGTGAGCATCACGCCTTTGGGATTGGCGCTGGTGCCGCTGGTGTAAAAGAGCTCGCCCAGCGTATTTTCGTCCGTCTGCATCATGTCCGACTGGTAAGGCTCCGCCGACGCCAGCAGCTGGTCGTAGTTTTTGGGCAGCATCCATGCCTGTTCCGGCTGGCCTTCCAGCAAAACAAAGGCCTCAATGCACTTCACCTGCGAACGAAACGCTTCCACCAGCGGGAGAAACTGCGGCTCCACAAATAGCACTCGCGCTTCGGCATCGGCCAGAATGTAGCCAAGCTCATGCGGGGTAAGGCGGATATTCAGCGGCAGCAGTACGGCCCCGGCTTCGAGCACTCCGTAGTAAGCCTCCAGCAGTCGATGGCAGTTGGCGCTCAGGAAAGCAACCCGGTCTCCCGCACGCACGCCCATCCCGCGCAGCGCGCCTGCCAGTTGGGCCGCGCGTTCGCCGAACTGGGCATAGGTAAAGCGATCAGCACCGCATACGATTGCGGTCTTCAGAGGAAACTGCTGCCGCGCATAACGCAGAAAACGAAGAGGTGTCAGCGGAATGTTCATGGTTCTCTCGAGGGTTCGGCCGGTTTCGTGGCCGGAGGCATGGCCGGGCGCTGGATGGCTCCGGCTTCCCATGGAGCCAGGAGTTTGGTCTGCCATTCGAGCAGTCCAGGGCCGGGCATCTCCAGCCAGGATTGTAATTTCTCTTTCAGTCCCTGCAGGTTGTGTACGCGCTCGGCGCGCACTCCATAAGCTTCCGCCAGACGGCAGAAGTCCGGATTCTTCAGATCCACTTCATGCTCCTGGCCGAACAGGGAGCGCTGCAGAAATCCAATGACTCCATACTTATTGTCATTGACCAGAAGCACCTTCACCGGCAAATTGTACTGCGCGAGTGTTGCCAGCTCGTGGGCCGTATATTGAAAACCGCCATCGCCGGCAATGCACAGGATTTTTTGTGAATCGCCCTTTTGGCGCAGAGCACACGCGGCCCCAATCGCCGCCGGAAGTCCATACCCTAGTGTTCCCGATCCCCAGGGATACAGAAACGTCCCCGGCTCCAGCACCGGAAAGAACGCGGAAGCCCAGTAATTCAGAATGGACTGGTCATTCACCACAACGTCTTTACGAGCAAGGACGTCCCGCAGCAGCAGCACGGCTGCATAGCCATCCGCCCGGAGCGACTCTATTTGCTGCCGCTCTTCGGCCCGCGCCACATCCGCATTCCACCAGATTGGCCGGGGCTTCAATCGCCGTGTTAGTTCGGCGGCAATCGCGCCCGGCTCACCGGAAACTTTAACTTCAGCAGGATATATGCTGGAAAAATATGCCGGATCTTCAACCACCACCAGGTGCGCCGCCGGTACTTTCAGGCTGAACCGCCCGGTATCGAACTCGGTCAAACGAGCCGAAAAAGAAATGAGCAGATCGGCTTCCTGGAGAAGTTGCCGCGTAGCGCCCAGACGCGAAATACAGCCCATCGAGAGCGGATGATCGTCCGCGACGATGCCTTTAGAGCCGGTAGTAGTAAGAATGGGCACATGGAGCATCTCCGCCAGGCGTTGCACGCTGCGTGCAGCTTCCGCCGAGACGCCCGATCCGGCCAGAATCACGGGCCGCTGCCGCATTTCAATCTGCCGCACTGCTTCCTGAATGCTGTCTTCCGAGGTTTCGATCGGGGCTTTCTTTTTTAGAGATGTAAGCTCGGTGGTCACTGGCGCCAGCAGCAGGTCATGCGGTATTTCAATGAAAACCGGACCAGGGGCCGAACCTGTGAGCACCGCTGCCGCTTCAGCCAGAATTGCCGGTATCTCCTCAGCCGTATTGGCCCTTGCGGCAAAGCGAGTCAGCGGTCTTATGATCCCAAGCTGATCGGGGGTTTCATGCAGCGCATTGCACGGTTTTCCCAGGACCGGTGCAGCCACGTTGGTCCCGATCAGAAATACCGGGGTACTGCTCTGCAAACTTTCCAGCAGCGGCACCAGGGTGAAAAGGTTTCCCGGACCGGTGGAGGCAAACACAGCGGCAGGCCGTCCGCTGGCGCGAAAGAAGGCATCCGCGGCAAAACCGGCCGCCTGTTCGTGACGCACAATCCAGTGGCAAAAGCCAGGCTCCTGCCGCAGTGCATCATACAGCGCGATGTTGTGAATGCTGGGTATGCCGAATCCGGCGGTAATGCCGCAGCGCAGCAGCGCTTCAATGATTTTGCCGGCGCCAGTGGCCAGGACAACAGTGGAAGGCATGGGTGAGGAAGACATTTATTTAAGCCCCGTCGTACAGACCGGATTTTTGCTGCAAAAAATACGGGACAATGGAGCCAGCCGCGGCCCCATCGTCCCGTGTTCATTAGAAGGCAACGCGCAGGCCGAGCTGCAGGGTGCGCGGGCTCAGGGCCGAGGTAAAGCCGAGCGGCGCATTAGCTCCAATGTTGTTTCCATGCACGTTGAAGGTGGTAAAGCCGGGCAACTGTCCAAAGTTGGCCCCCACCGTGTTATTGACGCTGGCAAAGTTCAGGCGATTGGCCAGGTTGAAGCCTTCCGCCATCAGTTGCAGACTGGTCTTTTCGCCCAGCCTGAATTTCTTTGCGAGACGCATATCGAAGTCAATGAAGTCGGGTCCCTGGCCGGTATTGCGTGCTGCCCCGATCGGGCGGTCATTGGTGGAATGGCGATCGCCATTCACGTCAGTACCAGCCAGCAGGTTGAAGGGGTGCCCGCTGTTATAGCGGAAAATGGGCGTGAGGATGAATCCGGACAAAGCCCGCGACCAGCCATTGGGTGTCTCCAGTATCGCAGCCGCCACAACCTTATGGCGCTGATCGAATTCCGAGAGCGAGCGCTCTCCGGCCAGGTTCAGGTTGTCCTGCGGGCCGAAGTCGCTGTTGAAGTCAAAGGTCGTGTCATATGCCTTGCTGTAGGTGTAATTGCCGAGCAAGCTTACGTGAGAGCCAAAGCGCTTCTTAACTTCGACGATCCCGCCTTCATAGAGCGCCGCCCCCTTTGACGAATACTGAATCGCCTGCAAAATCCCAGGATTGGCAAAGCAGGGATTGCCTGCTCCGGCAGCGCACTGCGGGGCCGCGAAGTTATGGAAGGTCACGGTTTGTCCCGTGGTCAGTTTTGCGGTACCCAGGGGAGTAGTGTTCAGATCGTTGATATCAATAGCCACCGGCAGCCCAATAGTATGGGAGTAGATGCCGCTGAGCGAAACAGACAAGCCGCGCGCCATCTCACGCTCAATACCGAATTCCGCCTGCTGCGAGTAGGCGCTCCGATAATCAGGCTGGCCACTGAATACCACGCTGAACGGCTGGAGCGGTGTTGTATGGGTGACAGTAAGACCAAACTGAGTCAAATCCGCAGGTGTGATACAGGCTGCCTGTCCGGCGGCCGGAGTCGTGCACTGCACTTTGCCCTGGGCAAACAGAGTCTGGAAGATTGCGGCCGAGGTGAGTGCGGGATTGCCAGGAATACCGCCTCTCAGCGAAACAAACCTTTGCGCAATCTGCTGGGAGCCATTCACCACGCCCAGGGTATGCACCACGTCCCCAATCTGACCGTAGGTCGGCGAGAAGTAAATTCCGTAGCCGCCGCGGATCACGGTCTTGTGGTCCCCAAAGGGGTCCCAGGCGAAAGAGGCGCGCGGAGCGAAATTCTTGTAAGAGGTGTTCAGATTCCCATACTGCGAATCAACCTCGTAGCGCAGGCCGAAATTCAGCATCAAATTCGGCCGGATCGCCCATCCATCCTGCCAGTAGCCTGCGGTGAAGGGGCGGGGATAGTTATACGTGGGATTGCCAAAGCCCTGTTGATAGAACTGTGGCAGGCCCAAAGACGCCGACTGCAGCGAGTTAATGGTTGCTGGATTTAAACCAGGTAATCCACAACCAGTTTGAGGAGTAGCTGTTATGGCGCCACTGGGATTGCCTAAGCAGGGACTGATTAGGCCTCCGGGCAGGTTGCCGAACACAAAGCGTCCCGGAAAGAAGGTGTGCGACTCGGTATGGTTTCCGCGATACAGCTCATAGAAACCCATCTTCATGGTGTGATGACCGCGCACCATGGTGAAATTGTCCGCGAACTCATAGCGGCGCATGATGGTCAGGCTGGGGATGAAAATATTGGTGCCGAGATTGGCAAAGCCAGGAATGTTCAACCCTACCTCACCCGGCTGGTTAGGAATCACATTGAAGCCGGCATAGTTGAACTGGAACCGCGCCTCATTCTGCGTCCGGGGACTGAACGAATGGAACCAGGAAGCCTGAGCAGTATGGTCCACCGCCTGCACGGAGCTGCCTGCCGAAAATCCAATCAAAGACTGAAGATCGGGTGACTGCTCGTTGTCATGTCCGAAGCTGTAGCGTACAAAGGCCTGGTCGTTCTCGCTGAACTGATGGTCCACGCGGCCTGAGAACTGATACCGGCGAGTATTGTACGGGAAAACGCCGCCATTGTTTTCCAACTGATTCACCAAAAAGGCATTCCGCGAGCTGGCGGCAGGATTAATGGTGAGGATATTACTGAGGATACCAGCGCAAACCGACGCTGGAAGCTGTGTTGGCGGATTACTAAGGCATGGCACCATAGTGTTACCCTTGGCGGCAAGACCGTTAAGAATACTCAGCTGATTGTTTCCGCTGAACTGCCCGGTATCCGGACGGAAGATGTTGGTGCCGGTCAGCAGCGGAACGGCGCGCTGGGCATCTTCACGATTGTTTTCGAAAGCGGCAAAGAAAAACGTCTTGTCTTTCTTGATCGGCGTGCCCAGAGTGAGTCCCCACTGCTGACGGCTCAGCGAATCTTTAATATGGGTGCCGAAAACGTCCGGCGCGGCAGGATTGAAGGTTTGTCCGGGCGCCAGCGCCTGGCTGAAGGCAAAGGGATTGGCGGCATCCAGAGCGTCATTGCGGAAGAAGCCGTACACGCTGCCATGGGTATCGTTGCCGCCGCTCTTGGACACAATATTGATGGTCGCGCCGGCCGCGCCGCCGAGTTCCGCGTTGTAATTGCTGCGGTTGATCTGGAACTCCTGCACCGCATCCTGGCTCAGGTTCAGGCGCACGCCGCCGGAATCATCATTGGCTTCGCCGCCGTCCACGGTCACGCTGTTGCCGCGTCCGTTGCTGCCATAGAACGAAAGTCCGCTCTGGGGCGTCTGCTTCACGCGGAAGTCCACATCGCCGGCGATCCTGGTGGAGTCGGTTACCGCGGGCGCCAGCAGGGTGTAGGTAAGATAATCGCGACGGTCAATGGGCAGTTCTGCTATGTATTGCTCATTAATGGTTTCGGCCTGGCTGCCGCGGTCCGTTTCCACTGCGGGAGGCTGGCTGGTAACTTCAAGTACAGCCGCCGCGCTGGATACCTGAAGATGAAAATCGATCACGACGCTTTGGCCGATATTGACCACCACGCCCTTTGTCAGCTCCGTCTGGAACCCAGAGCCGGTCGCGCTCACGTTGTACGTAGCAGCGGGGAGCGCCGTGAATTGATACTGGCCCGCGTTGTCGCTGGCCGCGGTGTATTTAAATCCCTTGCTGGCATCGGTTGCGGTTACAGTGCTCGAGACCACCACGGCGCCTGAAGGATCCGTGACAGTTCCACGAATACTGCCGGAAGCGCCGACTCCCTGGGCGCTCGCAATACAGGTCGCCAGTGAGAGGGCAGTCAAATAAATACAGATGATTCTGAACAACCTCATAGATCCTCCTCAGATTTCCTGCAAGCATACATAATGGCGAGCATGGGATACATGGGGCAATCCCGCATGCCGGGCCATTCCACTCTGAATGGGCAATCATTCATTCCGCTTTTTGAACAGCTACTCGCGCGACAGACCGGACTACGCTTCCACGACGTATTCAGGTCTGCAAATCCACCGAACCGCATTGGGGCGCAGGTGAAGCCGCAAAAGCGGATGCCCAACGGTTAGCCATGCTATCGCGAACTGTCCAAAATATCCAGCGGGTTGTTGCGAAAGCGTTACCCAATATGCATACAGCGTACAGAAATTTCAAATGGAATAAGGATTAAGGTTGCGGCTGATGCAATCACTCCTTCTCACCCGGCCCGGTCGCAAGCGCCAGCTCGGCGCGGACAGACCGAGTTCCCGATCACCATTTACCCGCGTGTGCGCCGCCATCCACGTGCAAGATTTCGCCGGTGGTAAAGGTGGCGTCTGCCAGGAACAAAACGGCATCCACGACTTCTTTGATTTCGCCCATTCTGCCCACCGGATGCAACCCTTTGAGAAACTCATAGGCCTCGGGTTGATGCATGGAAGTTTTGATCACTCCCGGAGCAACCGTGTTTACACGAATGCCGTCTCTCGCGTACTCCATTGCGAGTGCGCGCGTAACCGCCTCCAAACCGCCCTTGGCCATGACCTGAACGGCAGCCGGTACGCCGGCGACAGGCTGTTCCACCAGGCTCGTGGAAATGTTAATGATGCTGCCGCCCTTCTGTGCCAGCATTTGCTTCACCGCCAGCTGTGAAACATACAGAAAGCCGGCCAGCGTGGTGGAGATCAAAGCGTTGAAATCCTCGGTCGTGTACTCGGTAAAGGGCTTGGGGATAAAAATGCCTGCATTGTTGATCAGCACATCGATGCGTCCGAAGCGGGACACGGCGGTATCCACGATCTTTGCGGCCGTTTTCGGGTCGCCGATGTCTCCATCAACCAGCGCGACATTCCCGGACGCCGGGAAGGGATTGGCTTTGGTGATGTTTCGCGAGTTTGCGACGACGCGGTACCCGCGCTCCAAAAACGCTTCCACGAGCGCCGCCCCGATTCCCTGGGAGGCTCCGGTTACAACCGCGGTTTTCTGTGTATTCGCCAATTCAAGCTCCTTTTACCGTGCGACCTGAACGAAGGAGACATTCTATATCGGGTGTTTCGACTTGCTCACATTGTCTCGCCTGTTCACCGCCGCAAACTACCTGAGAGTTCACTCCGCTGGCTGGCATCTTTCTCGAGCATTCCATTCGCGACCCGCCCCAACCCGGGAAAGGGCAACCGATTACTTTCGGATTTTTCTTTGTACTGGATTTAAAGAGTTTCAGCTTATGATGGGGCCAACCATGCGCACTTCAATTTCTTTGATTTTATTTCCGGTGATTCTGTTTTTATCCACCGCCGTGCAGGCCCAGGATTCGCAGGCCGCCGCGCCTACACTGGGAGATTTGGCCCGGCAGCACCGGGCACAAAAGGCCGCGGGCGCCGACAATGCTCCTGCTGCCTCGACGGCAAGCGGCAGCCTGGGGGAGATTGCGCGGACGAATCGCGAGAACCAGCCGGTGGAGGTAAAGATCACGGAAAAAGACTCCAGGGCCCTCTTCGGCGCCATGGGCGCGGTGCTCGATTTTGCCAGCCAGGATACGGGGCTGCCCAAACACAGCAGCGTGAAGTACCAACTGGTGAGCCAGGCGGATGTGACGAAGCGCTTTACGGAAGGGCTTTCCGAGAACTCGGCCGCACAGGCGCTGGCGCGCGAGGAGCTGGTACTCAAGAAATTCGGCTACCTGCCACCCAGCTTCGACTTTAAGAAGAGCATGATCAGCCATCTGGGGAAATCGATCGAGGGCTACTACGACAACCGGAACAAAACCATGCATCTGGTGAACTGGGTGGATCTGGAACAGCAGCTTCCCATCATGGCCCATGAACTAACGCACGCCCTGCAGGACCAGAATTACGACTTATTCAAATGGCGAAGCAGCCACCAACGCAGCGAAGCGGCCAAAACGAGCGTGGACTTTGCCGATTCGGAAGAGAGTTCGGGCCGCACCTCCGTGGTGGAGGGCCAGGCGATGGTGGTCTATATGGATTACCTGCTGAGACCCGTGGGGCATTCTTTGGCCGAAGCGATGGAAAACAGACCCGAGCTCATGGATACGATCCGGGCCAGGATAGAGAGCAGTATCTACGACACCTCGATGGTGCTGCACGGTGCGCCGCTGCTGATCAAAGAGAGCACCATATTTCCTTACCGCGAGGGACTGTTGTTTGAAATGGCCCTGCTGAGGCGAGGGGGGAAAAATATGGCCTTTGCCGGGGCCTTTGCCCGGCCCCCGTGGGACACCCACGAGATTCTGGAGCCGGAGGCTTATCTTTCCCAGCGAAAAAGACCGGTGGTGGTCCTGCCCGATCTGAAGGCGGCCCTGGCCGGCAGGTACGCAGCGTATGATTCCGGAACCATGGGCCAGCTCGACGTACGCATACTGGCGCAGCAGTACGGCACGGAAAATGATGTGGACACCATTACGCCGGCCTGGCAGGGCGGGGCCTTTGTGGCCGTCCGCCGGGCAGAGGCAGCCGAGCCCGTTGCCTCAACCGCCGACCTGGCGTTGCTCTATGTTTCCCGCTGGAAGACGCAAGAGGCGGCCAAGCGCTTTGCCGAGGTGTACAAAAAATCGCTGCCCAAACGGGTAAAGATACAGAGTGAAGATGCCTCCGGCGCCTCGGCATGTACGGCTAACTGTCCTCAGTGGTCTGCGCGAGTCAACACGGATGAAGGCCCGGTACTGCTGGAAATTTGGCCCAACAATACCCTGCTGATCGCGCAAAGCTTTGACGACGAAACCATGAGCCGGCTGCGGCCAGCCGTGCTTACGGCAGCGCCCGCGGCAGCTGCCAAAGCTACTGCTTCCGACCTGAGCCTTCGGCTATACAAACTGCCGGAGTTCCAGGCCCTGCAGACGGAGGTGCGTGCGGAGATCATGAAGTCACTCGAGCAGCTCATACCGAAGACAGCAGCGCGCTAAAAAGGCGAGCACGGTCCTTTCCAGCCCACTCGTCCGAATCGGACGAGCACGTTTGCCGCTGGCTTATGGTTCACATCTAATAGCCTCTGAAAGGCTGCAAAAACAGGCAGCCGACAAAAATTCCTCGGAGGAACGCAATGACGCAACAGCATCTGCTCAATGAAACACAACTGGAAAACCTGTGGGCGACCGACCCGCGCTGGAAGGGCATCACCCGGCCTTATTCGGCAAAAGACGTGGTGCGGCTGCGCGGCACGCTGCACATTGAGCACACGCTGGCGCGCGTAGGCGCGGAGCGCCTGTGGCACATGCTGCACGAAGAGCCGTACATCGCCGCTCTGGGCGCGCTGACCGGCAACCAGGCGGTGCAACAGGTGCTGGCCGGACTGAAGGCCATCTATTTGAGCGGATGGCAGGTGGCGGGCGACGCCAATCTGGCGGGGCAGATGTATCCCGACCAGAGTCTTTATCCCGCCAACAGCGTGCCCAATGTGGTGCGCGGCATCAACAATGCATTTTTGCGCGCCGACCAGATTCACCACTCCGAGGGGAAGAACGGGACCTACTGGTTTGCTCCGATCGTGGCCGATGCAGAGGCCGGCTTCGGCGGCAGCCTGAATGCCTTTGAGCTGATGAAGGCGATGATTGAAGCCGGGGCGTCCGGAGTCCACTATGAAGATCAATTGGCCTCGGCCAAGAAGTGCGGGCACATGGGCGGCAAAGTCCTGGTGCCGGCGCAGGAGTTCGTGCAGAAGCTGGTTGCGGCCCGCTTAGCGTCCGATATCCTGGGCGTGCCCACGGTGCTGGTGGCGCGCACCGATGCCAACAGCGCCAAATTGCTGACCAGCGACTGCGATGTCCGCGATACACAGTTTCTCACCGGTGAGCGCACATCAGAGGGCTTCCTCGGCTACCAGGGCGGACTGAGCGCCGCCATCCATCGTGGCCTGATTTATGCGCCGTATGCCGACCTGATCTGGTGCGAAACCTCGGAGCCCGATCTGGACGAGGCGCGGCAGTTCGCCGAAGCCATCCATGCACGCTTCCCGGGAAAATTGCTGGCCTACAACTGCTCGCCCTCCTTCCACTGGAAGCGCAAGCTGGACGATGCCACTATTGCCCGCTTCCAGAGCGAATTGGCGGGGATGGGATACAAATTTCAGTTCGTCACGCTGGCCGGCTTCCATGCGCTGAACTTCAGCATGTTCGACCTGGCCAGCCAGTATGCACAGCACGGCATGGCCGCTTACTCGCAATTGCAGGAAAGAGAGTTTGCGGAAGTGGCGGCAGGCTACACGGCGGTGCGTCACCAGCGGTTCGTGGGAACAGGATACTTTGACGAAGTGGCCCAGACGATTGCCAACGGCGAATCGTCGATTACAGCGCTGGCCGAATCCACCGAGGCGGAGCAGTTTACGCAGGAAACAAAGTTGTCAAAAGCAGGCTGAGAGTCTCCTCCATTTTGGTTTGGCCTTCCCGGCAAAAAATCCGGGAAGGCCGTTTTTTGAGCAGACATTCATTCAGGACTTCCTGTTCAGCCCAGCCTAGGGTGCAACCGAACGCGAAGAAGCCACGGCCTGAGCGAGACTACATTTATGCAATATTTCTGATTCGCCACTAATCCCAAGAGTATTTTCTACACGTTACTGGTCCTATAATAAATATTCTAATAAACCGACCTTGCTATTCTGCTTCCCCAGCAGTAGCACGTTTAGTCAACTCTCGTCTAACTTCATTATTCTGTGGAACCGCGTCGGTGAGGCGCAATAAAATTGGATGTAAGCCAGGTGAGTGCTTCTCTATTAATTTCGCTATATGGCCTGCACGGCGCCTGCCCATGACGGCACCCATTTCATGTGACGCAGCACCAAGAACAGCGCATGAAACAAACCATAGCTGAATCGCAGAGGATATATCCGATGTACGCCCGAATAGGCTGACAGATACTACTCCAACACAAATTATTAATATGAGCATAAACATAAAAAATCACTACTGTCCGGTTAAAAGTCGAAGAGAATCAACTGGTTGGCGCTTTCGGCAAAATTGGCGTCCGGGTCGATAGTCTGAAGGGCGCATAAAATGGGCGTTTTCTCAAAAAGCGTGATGCTGAGAATCTGTAGA